>Ga0180222_1000175_pt1 | contig 113914 bp, 88 predicted proteins | sample eDN5th37CKraftOP_FD_151336 | JGI IMG/M metagenome (GOLD analysis project Ga0180222, IMG submission 151336) | Enriched Organic Plus compost microbial communities from Emeryville, California, USA - eDNA 5th pass 37_C Kraft OP (version 2) (version 2) ... | reverse complement strand
ATCGAATTAAACCACATACTCCACCGCTTGTGCGGGCCCCCGTCAATTCCTTTGAGTTTCAGTCTTGCGACCGTACTCCCCAGGCGGCGAACTTAACGCGTTAGCTTCGACACTGAGCACCTAAGTGTGCCCAACATCCAGTTCGCATCGTTTAGGGCGTGGACTACCAGGGTATCTAATCCTGTTTGCTCCCCACGCTTTCGTGCCTCAGCGTCAGTGCTGGTCCAGATGGCCGCCTTCGCCACGGGTGTTCCTCCCGATCTCTACGCATTTCACCGCTACACCGGGAATTCCACCATCCTCTACCGCACTCTAGCTTGCCAGTATCCACTGCAATTCCCAGGTTGAGCCCAGGGCTTTCACAACGGACTTAACAAACCGCCTACGCACGCTTTACGCCCAGTAATTCCGAGTAACGCTTGCACCCTTCGTATTACCGCGGCTGCTGGCACGAAGTTAGCCGGTGCTTATTCTTTGGGTACCGTCATCCGCACGAGGTATTCGCCCGTACGATTTCTTCCCCAACAAAAGGGCTTTACAACCCGAAGGCCTTCTTCACCCACGCGGCATGGCTGGATCAGGCTTGCGCCCATTGTCCAATATTCCCCACTGCTGCCTCCCGTAGGAGTCTGGACCGTGTCTCAGTTCCAGTGTGGCTGATCATCCTCTCAGACCAGCTACGGATCGTCGCCTTGGTGAGCCATTACCTCACCAACTAGCTAATCCGACATCGGCTCATCTTATCGCGTGAGGCCTTGCGGTCCCCCACTTTCACCTTACGGTCGTATGCGGTATTAGCGTAAGTTTCCCTACGTTATCCCCCACGACAAGGCAGATTCCGATGTATTCCTCACCCGTCCGCCGCTCGCCACCAGGGTTGCCCCCGTGCTGCCGCTCGACTTGCATGTGTTAGGCCTGCCGCCAGCGTTCACTCTGAGCCAGGATCAAACTCTTCAGTTGAAACTTCAGACCTTCAGGCCGAAGCCTTCCGGTCAAACCTTCGAGTGTGAACCAAGCCTGCGTAAAACATTGCTGCTTTGACGTTTGCTTGGACGCACTTTGTATCGATGGACATTCATCCATCACCAAGGCGCCCACACAAGTTACCTGCGCACACTTTCAAAGATCAGTGGCTTGCGGGATTTTCTTCTTCCCGCGCCCCGGGACGTTTCGTCCGAGGGAGCCGCCTATCATACATCGAATTTCGTTTTCGTCAACACCCCGAAGCGACTTTTTTCGCTTCGCGCCGATCGGCTCGTGCCGGTCGACGCCTTCGCCGTTTCGCTCTTTCGAGCCACCCGTCGAAGGGGCGCGCATCTTACATCCGATTCCCGTTTCGTCAACCCCCGCTCGGCAACTTTCTGCTTCGCGGCGATCGCCTTCCGGGGAAGGATCCTCCTCGGCGTCCGGCCCGGCGGGCCGTGCGACGAAGGGGCGCGCATCCTACATCCGATTCCCGTTTCGTCAAGCCCCGCTCGGCGATGTTTTCGCTTCGCGGCGGCCGCCTCCGGGGAGGGATCCTTTCGGCGACCGGCCATCGGGCCGGGCGACGAAGGGGCGCGCATCCTACATCCGGTTTCCGTTTCGTCAAGCCCCGTCTCGCAGGATTCTGCTCGGCGGCGCCGCAGGCGCGGAACCTCCCTCGCCGGCGGCCGCGTCAGCGGCTGCCGTCGAAGGGCCGCGCATCCTACAACCAAACGCGAATCCGTCAAGCGCCGCGTGCGCGGCGACGCTCGCCGCGCCGTTCCGCTACGCGGACACCAGCCTCACGCGGGCGAAGCCGCGCTTGCCGAGCTGCAGCAGATGCTCGCCGCCGGCCTGCAGCAGCAGGTCGCGGCTTTCGACCACCACGCCATCCACGCGGACCGCCCGCTCGCCGAGCTTGCGCATCGCCTCGGACGTGCTCGGCGCGAGGCCGGCCGCCTTCAGCAGCGTGCCGATGCGGATGCCTTCGGCCGGCACGCCGACGTCGACCGTCGCCAGGTCCTGCGGCACGCCGCCGCCCTGCACGACCTCGTGCCAGTGGCGGATCGCCGCCTCGGCGGCCGCGCGCCCGTGGAAGCGCGCCGCGAGCTCGGCGGCCAGTGCCATCTTCGCGTCGCGCGGATTGGCCGCGCCGGCGGCGACGTCGTCGCGCAGGCGCCGGATGTCGGCCATCGACTTCTCGAACGACAGGAGCTCGTAGTAGCGCCACATCAGCTCGTCCGAGATGCGCATGACCTTGCCGAAGATCTCGTTCGGCGGCTCGTTGATGCCGATGTAGTTGCCGAGCGACTTGGACATCTTCGCCACGCCGTCGGTCCCCTCCAGGAGCGGCATCGTCAGCACGATCTGCGGCGGCTGGCCGTAGTGCTCCTGCAGGCTGCGCCCCATCAGCAGGTTGAACTTCTGGTCGGTGCCGCCGAGCTCCACGTCGCATGCGAGCGCCACGGAGTCGTAGCCCTGCACCAGCGGATAGAGGAACTCGTGGATCGCGATCGGCTGCTGTGCCGCGTAGCGCTTGGAGAAGTCGTCGCGCTCGAGCATGCGCGCCACGGTGTGCTGCGCGGCCAGCCGGATCATGTCGGCCGCGGACATCGCGCCGAACCACTCGGAGTTGAAGCGCACCTCGGTGCGCTCGCGGTCGAGCACCTTGAACACCTGCTCGGCGTAGGTCCTGGCGTTCGCCTCGACGTCCTCGCGCGTGAGCGGCTTGCGCGTCGCGTTCTTGCCGGTCGGATCGCCGATCATTCCGGTGAAGTCGCCGATCAGGAAGATCACCTGGTGCCCGAGGTCCTGGAACTGGCGCATCTTGTTCAGCAGCACCGTATGGCCGAGGTGCAGGTCCGGCGCGGTCGGGTCGAAGCCGGCCTTGATGCGCAGCGGGCGGCCGAGCGCGAGCCGCGCGGCGAGATCCTCGCGCTTGATGATTTCCTCGGCACCGCGGCCGATCAGGTCGAGCGCGGATTGAATATCCGTCATGGAGTTCCTTCCTGAGGCTTGCGCGACGCGGCCGACGGGCATGTCGCCCAGGCATTCGGGGCACGAGAAATCGGCGCTCGCGGTTAATATTTTGTTAGTCAAAAAAAGCTCGCAACTCATTGTCGCCATTGGCATTGACGGCGAGCACGCGAGGCCTTTATGGTACCGCGCTATTAACCGGACCGCGACCGTGACAGACCTTCGCCACGACCTCAAGCACGCGCCCCACAAGACTCGTCGGCTCGCGATCCGTCGCCATGCACAACGCCGGCATTTTCATTTCTACTCCCGCTGCTCGAACTGGACGTTCATGCAGAACGTCTCGGCGGCGCCGATCAGCTGGCGCACCGAGCACTGGATCCTCGGCGGCGTCGCCCTGCTGCTGACCGCGCTCGTCGGCATCGTGATTCCCACCTGGGCGAGCGCCACGCGCCACGAGCCGACGCCCACGCCGTACACCACGATGGCGCTGGACCTGCCGCAGCTGCCGCCCGGCGCCGAGGCCGATCCGACGATCGGCGCCTACGGGCTCGGCGCCGCCGAGCCGGAATGGCGCATCGTCACCGTGCGCGCGGGCCAGTCGCTGTCGGACATCTTCCGCGAGCAGGGGCTCGGCCCGAACGACCTGCAGCGCGCGCTCGACTCGCAGGACGACGCCTCGGCGCTGCGCCACATCCGCCCCGGCCAGGAATTCGCCTTCGCCCTCGGCGAGGACGGTTCGCTCGAGGCCATGCGCTTCGAGCGCGACGACGCCACGCGCGTCGTGCTGCACTTCGGCGCCGAGGGCGTCACCGAATCGGCCGAGGAGCGCGCCGTCGAGCGGCGCACGCACGTGGCCCACGGCGTCGTCACGCGCTCGCTGTTCTACGCCGGCGAGCAGGCCGGCCTCAGCGACGCGATGGTGCTCAAGCTCGCCAACGCGTTCGGCTACGACATCGACTTCGCGCAGGACCTGCGCGAAGGCGACAGCTTCAGCGTCATCTACGACGACGTCTACCGCGAGGGCGAGCGCCTGCGCGACGGCGACATCATCGCCGCCACGTTCATCAACCAGGGCAAGCGCTTCACCGCGATCCGCTACACCAACGCGGACGGCGAGACGATGTACTACAACGAGGCCGGCCGGCCGCTGCGCAAGTCGTTCCTGCGCACGCCGGTGGAGTTCACGCGCATCTCCTCGACGTTCTCCACCGGCCGCATGCATCCGATCCTGGGCTACATGCGTGCGCACAAGGGCGTGGACTACGCCGCGCCGACCGGCACGCCGATCCGCGCCGCCGGCGACGGCAAGATCGTGTTCCGCGGATGGAAGTCCGGCTACGGCAACTTCGTCATCGTGCAGCACAACGCGCACATCAGCACCGCCTACGGGCACATGTCGCGCTTCGCCAACGTGCAGAACGGCCAGCGCGTGCGCCAGGGCCAGACCATCGGCTACGTCGGCATGACCGGCCTCGCCACCGGGCCGCACCTGCACTACGAATTCCGCGTCGACGGCGACCACCGCAATCCGCTCACCGTCACGCTGCCGCAGGCCGAGCCGCTGCCGCCAGCGCAGCTCGCGCAGTTCCGCCAGAAGTCGGCGCCGATGCTGGCCAAGCTCAAGATCGTCGACGGCACCCAGCTTGCCCGCGCCAGCGACTGAGCCGCACGCCGCGGCGGCCCCGCTCTACCTCGGCCTGATCTCCGGCACCAGCGCCGACGGCATCGACGCCGCGCTGGTGAGCTTCGAGCCGGCGCCGCGCATGCTCGCCGCGCGCACCGTGCCCTACCCGGCCGCATTGCGCGAGCGCGTGCTCGCGCTGGCCACGCGCGAAGCGGCGATCGCGCTCGACGACTACGGCCGCCTCGACGTGGAGATCGGCGAATGCTTCGCCGCCGCCGCGCTGGCGCTGCTGCGCGACGCCGGCGTCGATGCGGCCGCCGTCGCCGCGATCGGCTCGCACGGCCAGACCGTGCGCCATCGACCGGACGGCCCGCACCCGTTCACGCTGCAGATCGGCGATCCGTGGGTCATCGCCGAACGCACCGGCATCGCCACCGTCGCCGATTTCCGCCGCGCCGACGTCGCCGCCGGCGGTCAGGGCGCGCCGCTGCTGCCGGCGCTGCATGCCGCGGCGTTCGCCGATCCGGCGCACGCGCGCGCGATCCTCAATCTCGGCGGCATCGCCAACCTCACGATCCTCGCGCCAGGGCAGGGCGTCTTCGGCTTCGACACCGGCCCGGCCAACTGCCTGCTCGACGCCTGGGCGCACCGCCACCTCGGCGCCGCGCGCGACGAAGGCGGCGCCTGGGCGCAAAGCGGCCGCGTCGACGCGGACCTGCTCGCCCGCTGGCTGGACGATCCCTACTTCGCCGCCGCGCCGCCGAAGAGCACCGGCCGCGAGGTGTTCAACCTCGACTGGCTCGACGCGCGGCTGCCGGCGCGCATCGCCGCGGCCGACGTGCAGGCCACGCTGCTCGCGTTCAGCGCGCGCAGCATCGCCGACGCGCTGCGCGCGCACGGCGCCGGCGCGCGCGAGCTCTACGCCTGCGGCGGCGGCGTGCACAATGCCGCGCTGATGGACGCCCTGCGCGAAGCGCTGCCGGACGTGCGCGTCGACACCACGGCCGCGCTCGGCCTCGATCCGGACTACGTCGAAGCCGCCGGCTTCGCCTGGCTGGCGCGCGCGCGGCTGGCCGGCGAGCCCGGCAACCTGCCCAGCGTCACCGGCGCGCGCGGGCCGCGCCTGCTCGGATCGGTCCACGTTCCCGCGCCGCATCCGGCGCGCTGAAGCGCCGCTTCGCGCGTCCGCGCTCGTGCCGCCGCCGGTTCGGCGCGAGCTGCGGCCGTTCAGCCTTCGGCCGGCGCGGCGCGTTCGATCGCGCGCAGCCGCGGCCACAGGTAGACGAACAGCAGCACGGCGGGAACCAGCGCGAGCACGGTGATCACGAAGTACGTCGCATAGCCGGTCGCGCTGACGACGCCGCCGGCGAAGAAACCGAGGATCTTGCCGGGCAGGTTGACCATCGAGCTCAGCAGCGCGTACTGCGTGGCCGTGTGGCGGCGGCTCACCAGCGAGGACAGGAACGCGACCGTCGGCGGCCCGAGCATGCCCAGCGTCAGGTTCTCCGCCGAGATCACCAGCGTCAGCGCGAGCAGGTTGCCCGGATGGGCGATCAGGACCAGGTACAGCAGGTTGCAGCTGCCGCACAGCACGATGATCGCGCACAGCGGCCGCCACGCGCCCCAGCGCGCGACCAGCGCGCCGCCGACGAAGACGCCGACGATGCCGATCCACACGCCGTAGATCTTCGTGATCGCGCCGATCTCGGTCTTGGAAAAGCCCATGTCACGGTAGAACGGCCCCATGATGCCGCCGATCGTCGCCTGCTCGGGGATCTTGAACAGCAGGATGAACAGCAGGATCGTGCCGCCGAACGCGACGCCGTAGCGGCGCACGAAGTCGGCGAACGGCTCGACCACGCTCTCGCGCATCGCGTCGCGCCAGCGCGTCGGCAGCACGCGCTCGACCTTGGGCTCGACTGCGGCCAGGTTCGCCGCGACCGGGATCAGCATCAGCGCCGCCATCGCCGCATAGACCCAGGCCCAGGGCAGGTGGTCGGCCAGGATCAGCGCCACCGCGCCGCTCATGATCAGCGCGATGCGATAGCCGAGCGAATAGGTCGCCACCAGCGCGCCCTGCGCCTCGGTCGGCGCGATCTCGATGCGGTAGGCGTCGACCGCGATGTCCTGCGTGGCGCCGAAGAACGCCACCGCCAGCGTGGCGGCCACGAACGGCACGAGCTCGGCCGGCGTCAGCAGGGCCATCGCCCCTAGGCCGCCGATCACGCCGAGCTGGGCGAACAGCAGCCAGCCGCGGCGCTGGCCGAAGCGCGCGAACAGCGGCGCGCGCCAGTGGTCCAGCAGCGGCGCCCACAGGAACTTGAACGCGTACAGCATGCCGGCGCTGGCGATCATCGTGATCTCGCGGATCTCGATGCCGTTCTCCTTCAGCCAGTAGGCCAGCGTGCCGGCGACGAGCAGAAACGGCAGGCCCGAGGCGAAGCCGAAGAACAGCATCGTCCACGCGGACGGCTGCGCGAACGCGCGCCAGACCGACGGCTTGCCCGTGGCGGCGGTCACGTGGCGTATTCGACCAGGTACGGCGCGTGGTCGGAGAAGCGCGGCGCCGGCGTGATCGCGCAGCGCTGCAGGCGCTGGCGCAGGCTCGGCGTGACGAGCTGGTAGTCGATGCGCCAGCCGACGTTGTTCGCGCGCGCCGCGCCGCGGTTGCTCCACCAGGTGTAGTCCTGGCCTTCGGGATGCAGCACGCGGTAGCTGTCGACCCAGCCGCGCCCGCGGGCGAGGTCGGCCTCGGCCGGCGCGTCGGCGCACAGGCCGTTCAGCCATTCGCGCTCGGGCGGCAGGCAGCCGGAGTTCTTCTGGTTCGAGCTCCAGTTCCTGATGTCCAGCCGGCTGCGCACGATGTTCCAGTCGCCGCACAGCACGTAGTCGCGCCCGCTGGCCAGCCAGCCGTCGAGCACCGGCTTGAGCCAGTCCATGACCTGGAACTTGAAGCGCTGGCGCTCCTCGCCGGACGAGCCCGACGGGATGTAGAACGACACGACGCTGAGGTTGCCGTAGCGCGCCTCGATGTAGCGCCCCTCGTCGTCGAACGGCGCCCAGCCCAGCGAGGTGCGCACCTCGTCCGGCTCGCGCTTCGAGTAGATCGCCACGCCGCTGTAGCCCTTCTTGCTGGTCGCGTCGCGATAGAAGCAGTGATGCCCGTCCGGCCGGAACATCGGATCGGCGAGCTGGTTCTCCTGCGATTTGGTCTCCTGCAGGCAGACCACGTCCGCGTCCTGCGTGCGCAGCCAGTCGAAGAAGCCCTTGTTGGCCGCGGAACGCACGCCGTTGGCGTTGAAGGAGATGATTTTCATCGGGAATCGGGAATCGGGAATCGGGAATCGGGAATCGGGAATCGGGAATCGGGAATCGGGAATCGGGAATCGGGGCAAGACTAACCCAAGTGGATGTCGTGCGACGCGCGTCGAGGGCGTTGGACTGCTTTCGTTGCCGCGCCTCACCGAGCACAATCCGATTCCCCATTCCCGACGCTCGATTCCCGTGCTCCAAAGCCAACGCGCCTTCCTCGACCTCGCCCTCGCCCGCAATGCGCTGCGCTTCGGCGAGTTCACGCTGAAATCGGGCCGCACCAGCCCGTACTTCTTCAACGCCGGCCTGTTCGATTCCGGCGCGGCGCTGGCCACGCTGGGGCGCGCCTATGCCGACGCGGCCGTGCAGTCCGGCATCGCGTTCGACATGCTGTTCGGGCCGGCCTACAAGGGCATCGTGCTCGCCGCGATCACCGCGGCGGCGCTGGCCGAGCAGCACGGCCGCGACCTGCCGTTCGCCTACAACCGCAAGGAGGCCAAGGACCACGGCGAAGGCGGCACGCTGGTCGGCGCGCCGCTCCGGGGGCGCGTGCTGATCGTCGACGACGTGATCACGGCCGGCACGGCGATCCGCGAGTCGCTGGCGCTGATCCGCTCGGCCGGGGCCACGCCCGCCGGGGTGCTGATCGCGCTGGACCGCGAGGAGCGCGGCCAGGGCGCGCTGTCGGCGACCCAGGAGCTCAGCGCCGAGTACGGCATCCCGACGTTCGCCATCGCGCGGCTCTCGGACCTGCTCGGCTACGCCGCCGACCGGCCGGAGCTCGCCGTGCATCGGCCGGCACTGAACGCCTATCGGCAGCGCTACGGCGTGTGAGGCGCCGCCCGTTACGGACGCTCGGCCTCGCCTATACTGGGCCGGGGAGGAATCTGCCATGCGCCGTCCGTCGCTGCGTCCAACGCTGTCGCGTCCGCTCATCGCCGCGTTCGCGGTCCTCTGCACGGCGGCGGCCTCGGCCGCCGATACCGGCGTGGACCGCAACCGCTACAAATGGCACGACGCGTCCGGCAACCTGCACTACGGCGATTCGCTGCCGCCCGACGCCGCGCGGCTCGGCTACGAGGTGGTCAACCCGCAGGGCATCGTCGTCAAGCGCGTCGAACGGGCCAAGACGGCCGACGAGCTGGCCGTCGCCAAGGCCGAGCAGAAGCGGCTCGAGGCCGAGCGCCAGGCCGCCGAGGCGCGCGCCCGCGCCGACGAGCAGCTGCTTTCCGGCTACCCGACCGAAGCCGACCTGGTGCGCTCGCAGCAGCAGAAGCTCGATCTGCTCGAGCAGCAGGCGACGACCGCCCGCATCGGCCTGCGCAGCCAGGAGCAGACGCTCGCCGACCTGCTGAGCCAGGCCGCCGAGGCCGAGCGCAGCGGCAAGCCGCTGCCGGACGCGCAGGTCAGGCAGCTCGCCGCGCTGCGCAAGCAGGTCGACGAGCAGCGCCTGGCGGTCGCGCGGCGCGAGCGCGAGCGCGACGAGGCGCGCGCGGGCTTCGAGAACGAGGTCGCGCGCTACCGCGAGCTCAAGGCGAGGATCGCCGCGCAGCGCCAGCCCTGAGGCGCTCCGCCGCGCCGGCGGCGATCAGAACGGCAGCGGCAGCGCCGGATCGAGCGCGTGGAACTGCGCGCGGAACACGTCCTGGATGCGCTTGAGCGCCTGCGGCGTGTCGGCGTCGAAGCGCAGCACCAGCACCGGCGTCGTGTTCGAGGCGCGCACCAGGCCCCAGCCGTCCGGCCAGTCCGCGCGCACGCCGTCGATCGTGGTCAGCCGGGCGCCCTCGAACGTCGACTTCTGGCGGAACGCCTCGATGAAACGGTAGTGCTCGCCCTCGCGCATCGGAATCTTGAGCTCTGGCGTCGACACGCCCTTGGGCAGCGTGTCGAAGATCTGCTGCGGCGTGCGCTCCTCGAGGTCGCCGGCGAGGATCTCCATCAGCCGCGCGGCCGCGTAGATGCCGTCGTCGAAACCGTACCAGCGCTCGCCGAAGAAGAAATGCCCGCTCATCTCTCCGGCCATCGCCGCGTCCGTCTCGCGCATCTTCGCCTTGATCAGCGAATGGCCGGTGCGCCACATCAGCGGGCTGCCGCCGTGCTGCAGGATCAGCGGCTGCAGGTGCCCGGTGCACTTGACGTCGTAGATGATCGTCGCGCCCGGGTTGCGCGTCAGGATGTCGATCGCGAACAGCATCAGCAGGCGGTCCGGGAAGATCACCTCGCCGCTCGCCGTGACCACGCCGAGGCGGTCGCCGTCGCCGTCGAAGGCCAGGCCGACGTCCGCGCCGACCTGCTTCACGGAGAGGATCAGGTCCTGCAGGTTGTGCAGGTCCGACGGATCGGGGTGGTGGTTCGGGAACGTGCCGTCGACGTCGCAGTACAGCGGCACGACCTCGCAGCCGATGCCCTCGAGCACGGCCGGCGCGATCGCGCCGGGGATGCCGTTGCCGCAGTCGACGACGACCTTCAGCCGGCGCCCGATCTGGATGTCGTCGGTGATGCGGCGGACGTAGTCGCGGCCGACGTCGATCGCCTGCAGCCCGCCCATGCCGTCGACGAAGCGGTTCTCCGCGATGCGCCGGTACAGGTCCTGGATCGCGCCCTCCGACAGCGTCTCGCCGCCGAGCACGATCTTGAAGCCGTTGTAGTCCGGCGGATTGTGGCTGCCGGTGACCGAGATCCCGGAGCCGGTGCGCAGGTGGTAGCCGGCGAAATAGGTCACCGGCGTCGGCGCGGCGCCGATGTCGATGACGTCGACGCCGGTCGAGCGCAGGCCGGCGATCAGCGCGGCGACGAGATCGGGACCGGACAGGCGGCCGTCGCGGCCGACGACGATCTCCGACAGCCCGCGGTCGCGCGCCTCGCTGCCGATCGCGCGGCCGATCAGGCGGGCGACGCCGGTGGTCAGGCTCTCGCCGACCACGCCGCGGATGTCGTAGGCGCGGAAGATGCTGGGATCGACCCGGACCGGCTCCTCGGCGGCCGCGCGCGCGGGGGCGGCGGGAGCGGGGGCGGAGGCGGCCGCGGGCTTGGCCGGATCGGGCTGCTGCTTGAGGGCTTCGGACAACGTGATCTCCGGTTCGCTGGATTTCGGGGCGCGCTGCAGCAGCGACCAGGCGTGCTGCATGCCGACCTTGCGCAGCCACAGCGCGGCCAGCCCGCCCAGGAGGCAGGCGGCCGCGAGCACGACGAGCCACGCCAGGTCGCGCGTGAAGACGATGAAATGATCCGGTGCGGCCTTGGCGATGCGCAAGCTCGACCCGGGAACCGGCTCGCCGAGGTCACCGCTGGAGTCGCCGCCGCTGCCGATGCTGGCGATCAGCACGTCGCCGCGGCCGTCGCCCTGGCGCAGGTCGAGCCGCGCGCCGCTGAGCGACGAGCGGCGGAACGTCTCGACGATCGGCGCGAACGGCTGCTCGACGAGCGCGAAGGCGGCGATCTGACCGCCGCTGCGCACCGGCAGCGCCAGCAGGAGCTGCTGGCCCTTCTCGCGTTCCGGCCGCATCTGCGCCGTCGGCTGCTCGGGGTGCGTCTTGGCGTGCATCAGCGCGGCGGCCTTGGCGTAGCCGATGCGCTGCAGGTCGCCCTGCAGCACCTCGTCGAGGCTGGCGCTGAAGAAGCGCGCTTCGGTGACGTCCGGCACCGCGCGCGCGAGCGCCGCGGCGGCGGCCTCGAGGCCCGCCTCGCCGCCCTGGGCCAGGGCCTGCTGCACGTCGGCGCCGTCGAGCGCCTGCTGCACGGCCTGCCGGCGCTGCGCGACCGCATCGGCCAGCGCCGCGACGGCCGTGCGGCGCACGCGGTCGGCCTCGCCGGCGCCGCGCTCGGTCAGCGCGACGAGCCAGGCCTGCCAGGCGAAGAACAGGCCGAGCAGCAGCAGCGCCGTGGCGAGCGCCAGCGGAACGGCCACGCGCCAGTGCGGAATCGCCTGCGCCAACGCAGCGCGCGCGCGCAGCACCGGCTCCGCTTTCGACTTCCTGCCGACTTCGGCCATCGCCCGCCCCTCGTCTTCCGGTCGAATCGGTTCCACCGCCGCCGGCGGCCGCGGATCGCTACTGGCGTCCGGAGCTGCCGAAGCCGCCGCTGCCGCGCTCGCTCGGCGCGAACGCCTCGACGACCTCGAAGACCGGACGCACGATCGGCACGACGACCAGCTGGGCGATGCGTTCCCCCGGCGTGATGGTAAAGGCCGCGTCGGAGCGGTTCCAGCACGAGATCAGCAGCGGTCCCTGGTAGTCGGCGTCGATCAGCCCGACGAGGTTGCCGAGCACGATGCCGTGCCGGTGCCCCAGGCCCGAGCGCGGCAGGACCAGCGCGCACAGGCCCGGATCGGCGATGTGGATCGCGATGCCGCTCGGGATCAGCGCGCTCGCGCCGGGCGCCAGCGTCAGCGGCGCGTCGAGCATCGCGCGCAGGTCGACGCCGGCCGAGGCCTCGGTGGCGGCCGCCGGCAGCGGGAACTCCGTGCCGAGCCGCGCATCGAGGATCCTGAGCTGGACGGTGCGCGCCACGGACGGCGGCACGCCGGCAGCCGCGGCGCCGCTCATCGCGGCGCTCCGGCGCGCAGCGCGGCGATGCGCGCGACCAGCGCCCGCGCGAGCGAGCGCTTGTCCGCGCGCGCGAGCTCCTCGCGGCCGCCGTCTGGCCACAGCAGCAGCAGCGCATTGTCGTCGCGCTCGAAGCCGAGGCCGGCGCCCACCTGGTTGGCGGCGATCAGGTCCAGGCGCTTGCGCTCGAGCTTCGCGCGCGCGTGCGCCTCGACGTTCTCCGTCTCGGCGGCGAAGCCGACCACGAACGGCCGCTGCGGCAGCGCGGCCACCTCGGCGAGGATGTCGGGGTTTTCCACCAGGGCGAGCTCGAGCGCCGCGCCGCCCTTCTTGAACTTCTGCGGCAGCACGCTCTGCGGACGGAAGTCGCCCACCGCGGCCGCGGCGACGAAGACGTCGCTGTGCGCAGCCCGCGCCAGCACGGCCTCGCGCATCTCGCGCGCGCTGCGCACGTCGACGCGCGCGACCCGGGCGGGCGTCGCCAGCGTGACCGGGCCGGCCACCAGCGTCACGTCCGCGCCGGCCTGCGCCGCCGCTTCGGCTATCGCGAAGCCCATGCGGCCGGAGCTGCGGTTGCCGATGAAGCGCACCGGATCGATGTCCTCGTAGGTCGGCCCGGCGTTGACCAGCACGCGCACGCCGGCCAGCTCGCGCGGCGCGCGCGACGCGGCCAGCCCGGCGACGATCTCGTCCGGTTCGGCGAGGCGCCCCACGCCCGATTCGGGCTCGGCCATGCGCCCTTCGCCCGGCCCGAGGAAGCGCGCGCCGCGCTCGCGCAGCACGGCGACGTTGGCCTGCGTCGCGGCGTGCGCCCACATGCGATGGTTCATCGCCGGGGCGATCGTCAGGGGCGCCGTCGTGGCCAGGCACAGCGTGGTCAGCAGATCGTCGCCGGCGCCGCGGGCGAGCCGCGAGATCAGGTCGGCCGACGCCGGCGCGATCAGCACCTCGTCGGCCCAGCGCGCCAGCTCGATGTGGCCCATCGCCGCCTCGGCCGACTCGTCCCAGAGGCTGGTACGGACCGGATGGCCGGACAGGGCCTGGAACGTGAGCGCGGTCACGAAGCGCGAGGCGTTCTCGGTCAGCACCACGCGCACCTCGGCGCCGGCGTCGCGCAGGCGGCGCACGAGCTCGGCGCCCTTGTAGGCGGCGATGCCGCCGGACACGCCGAGCAGCACGTGCGCGCCGTTGAGTGCCTGGGCAGTCATGTAGGAAAACCGCGGACAGCGAAGAAAGCGCCTAGCTTACTGAAATTCGCGCCGCGCGCCGCTACGGCGCGACGCGGGACGGCCGCTACTCTGCCGACGAGGCCGGCGCCGCCGGCCGCTCGCCAACGCACCACCACTCACGGAAGACCCATGAGCATCAGCATCAGCATCCGAGACCTTCCCCGCGAACAGCGCCCGCGCGAAAAGCTCGCCGCGCGCGGCGCCGAAGCGCTGTCCGACGCCGAGCTCCTCGCCGTGCTGCTGGGCTCCGGCCACAGCGGCCGCAATGCGGTCGAGCTCGGCACGAGCCTGCTGGCCGACGCCGGCGGCCTGAAGTCCCTGCTCGACCTGCCGCGCCACCGGATGCGCGTCGGCAGGGTCAGCTGGTGCCGCATACGCGCCGGCATCGAGCTCGGCCGCCGCTACGCCGACGCGCAGCTTCGCACCGGCGCGAGGCTGAGCGATCCGAGCGTGACCGCGCAGTACCTGAAGACGCGCCTGGGCGGCTACGCCTACGAGGTCTTCGCCTGCCTGTTCCTCGACAACCGCCATCGCGTGATCAGCTTCCAGGAGCTGTTCCGCGGCTCGATCGACGGCGCGCACGTGCACCCACGCGAAGTGGTCAGGAGCTGCCTGCTGCACAACGCGGCGGCGGTGATCCTGGCGCACAACCATCCGTCCGGCATCACCGAGCCGAGCGCCGCCGACCGCGCGATCACGCTGCGCCTGCGCGAGGCGCTGGGCCTGATCGACGTGCGCGTGCTCGACCATTTCATCGTCGGCGACGGCGTGCCGGTCTCGCTCGCGCGGCGCGGCTGGCTGTGAGATCCGCACGACGGCCGCGCGGCGCGCGCATGCCTATACTCGCGCGTCCCTGCACTGCGACGCCGGAGCCGTGATCCTCGAAATCCCGCGCGGGTTCCCCGCCGACGAAGTCGAACGCCGCGTGCCGGACGCCGCCGCCGCGCGCGCCGTGGCCGGCGAGCTGGCCGCGCCGCTCCTCGCTTTGCTCGAGCGGCGGCGGCGCGCCTGGGCGGCGCTGCTGGCCGGCCCCGAGGACGCGGCGCTGCTCGCCCGCACCGGGGACGCCGTGCTCGTCGCCTATGCCCGCCTGGCGCTGCGCCACGGCCGCCTCGGCGGCGATTTCCACGCCTACCACAACGAGACGCACATCCTCGACATCTGCGGCCCGCGCATCGACCGCCTGTACCAGGCCGCGGGCGGCGCGTGGTCGCTGCGCGACGGCTGCGCGCTGATGCTGTTCGGCGCCGGCCACGACCTGCGCCAGCGCGAGCCGCCGCGCGGCGGCGGCGTCGGCGCGAACGAATGCGCGAGCGTCGAGGAGACGCTGCGCATCCTCGACGCCTGCGGCTTCTCGCGCGAAATGGACGGCGACCTGTACGCCGCCTGCGAGCTCTCGATCGCCGGCAGCACGTTCGACGCGCGTCCGGCCGGCGGCCTGTTCTACAACGCCGCCGAGCTCGTGCAGAACGGCGGCGCGCTCGCCGCGACGCTCGACCGCCTGCTCGACGCGCAGCGTCCCGGCTGGCGCAGCGACGCCGGGCTCGTGCGCGCCTGGCAGCTCGCCGGCGTGGCCGCCGATCTCGACACCGCCAACGTGGCCGAGCCGTTCGCCGCGTTCGCGGCGACGACGGAGGACCTCTGCCGCGAGCGCGAGATGCTGAGCGGCCGCTCGCTCGCCGACGCCGGCAGCGCGCTGCCCGTGCTCGGCTTCCTCACCGAAGGCCAGCGGCGCTTCTTCTTCGAGCTGCACCGCTTCCATTCCGACGCCGGCCGCGCGGCGTTCGCCGCCGCCAAGGACGCCAACGCGGCGAAGCTCTCGGCGCTGTGCATGGGCGTTCGCGCGCGCCTGGCGATGCGCGGCCCGCCGGCCGACGGCCACGAGGTGATCGCCGCCTACCGCGAGACGCTGGCCGGCCTGGCCGGCTGAAGGCCGCCGGCGCGGCGCCGGATTGCGCATCGCGCCGGTCGGCGGAAAGGTTCGGTGCTTCCCTGCACCCAAGGCGCCGTGCGCATCCCGCACGCCACCCGCTCCATCGCGGAGCCGTTCCGGGGAACGGCCGACGGTTCCACGTTAGCTTGCATTCGCGACGAACCGATGACAGCCGCATCGTCGGTTTCCCTGGCCCCGGACGCCGGGGGGTCGCCGGCCGCTTTCGCCGCGAGGGGCCGCTGCACGCGGCGGCGGGAGGATGGCGACGCATCCGATGCGGACGGGCGCGCCAGCCTGCGCGCCCGTCCGTTGCGGCGCGTCAGCGCTGGATGCGGTACGTCCAGCCCGCCGTCCAGTCGTCGTTCGCGTCGCGGAACGCGCCGATGTACGGCGCCGCGGTGAAGAAGCCGTCCTCGACGAGGCGGCCCGAGGCGCTCAGCGCCGAGCCGGCCGCCGGCAGGAAGCCCGCCAGCTGCGCGTCGCCGGTGCGGTTGCCCTCGCCGGCGTCGAACAGCGCCTGCGCCTTGCCGGCGGTGCCGTTGCTGCCGTCGAGCACGTTGACCGCGCAGTTCAGCCAGACGTGGTCCAGCGTCAGCTTGTCGGTGCCGACCAGCGCGCCGGTCGCCGCATGGTCGACGAACAGGCAGGCCTTGCCGGACTTGTTGAAGCCGCTGACCAGGATGTTGCTCAAGTGGCCGCCGGTGCCCTCCTTGAGGTGCAGGCCGTTGCCGCCGCCGCTGCCGTTGCCGAGCAGCGTGACGTTCGACCAGCTCGGCGTCGCGCGCGGCTCGGCGTCGTGGTTGTCGGCCTGGTTGGACGCCTCGAAGCCGTTGTCGTTGCCGAGCGCCAGCGACTCGGACGCCCACTTCGAATAGGCGAACTGCACCTTGCCGCTCCAGCCCTCGTCCCAGTCGAAGCCGTCGTCGCCGCCTTCGTAGGAGACCAGGTACTTCGCGTTGACCGTGCCGCCGAACCACTCGAAGCCGTCGTCCTTGCCGCGGTAGGCTTGCAGGTGCTCGAGCACGGTGCCGTCGCCGACCGCCTGGAACGTGAACGCGTTGACCTCGCGGCCTTCGGTGAACACGTAGCCGGCGTAGCGCGACTGCACGTAGCGCAGGCTGCCCGAGCTGTCGTGCGGGTCGTTGCCGCCGTAGCGCAGGTCCGGATTGAACTCGCTGCGGCAGTCGAACGGCGCGCTCAGGCACTTGTTGTCCGGCGCGTTGCCGGAGAGCACCAGGCCGCCCCAGTCGCCCGGCGCCGGCGTCTCGCCGAGCTTGCCGTCCTTCGGGCTGGTGAACACGATCGGCGCGTACGGCGTGCCGTTCGCGATCAGCTTCGAGCCGGGGTTCACGTAGAGATAGTCGGCGCTGTCGCCGCTGCCGGTGATCAGCGTGCCGGGCTCGATCGTGACCGTCGCGCTGTCGGCGTTGTCGCCGCCGACCGTGACGAGGCCTTCGAGCACCCACGTGGTGTCGTTGGTCAGCGTCATGTCGTGCGTGATCGAGCCGGACAGCACGCAGCTGCGCGGCGCGGCGCCGGCCGTCGTGCCGGCCGGGCAGCCGGTGAACTTCTTCTTGTAGACGCAGTTCGGCGTCTCGCCGGGGGTGGCGAGCAGCTGCAGCGGATTGACCGTGTACGACACGGGCTGGAAGCCGGTGCCGGCGGCCGGCGTCACCGAGATCGTCGCCTCGGTGCAGCTAGAGAACTCGACGTCGACCGTGCCGAACGCCTGCTGCGTCGGCGTCTCGCCCGGCGAGCCGTTGAACGTGCCGCCGCTGAACGTGAGCAGGTCGGCGCTCTTGCGGAACTCGAATTCCCCGAACAGCGGCGAGGCGGTCACCCACATCGTGCTGCCGTCGGCGCCGAAGAGATACCCGGCGACGAATACCGAGCGGGTGCCGTCGGCGAACGGAATCACGTCGAGCACCCATCCGCGCGAGGCGCCGTGCGCGTTGGCCATGTCGGCCCAGGCGCCGTCGAACGATTCGCTGACCTTCAGTGCGGCGTTCGCCTGTCCGGCGAACAGGGCGGCGGCAACGGCGCCGGCGAGCGCCACGTTCTTGCGCAAGTTCTTCATTGGAATACCCCAGTGGTGTGAAAGTCGACGCGGGCACGGCCGTCCCCAGCCCGCACGCGCGCGCGAAACCTTAGAAGGCCGATGTGACGTGCCGGCCGCGTTTGCGTGACAGTCCCGCGTCGCGGCCGTGCCCGGATCATTTCGGCGACGCGGTCGGCAGCCATTCGAGGCTGAGCAGCACCTCGCGCCCGCGGCGGTACTCGCGCGTCGAGAGGCCGCCTTGCGTGTACTGCACGCGCGGGTCGAGCAGATTGCGCAGGCGCAGCGACCAGCGCCAGCTGTCGCCGATGCGCTGGCGGAACTGGAAGTCCAGCGCGTCGAAGCCTTCCTCGTAGACGTCCGGCTGGCGCTGCACGCCGACCTGCGAGATGCGGCGGCCGAAGCGGTTGAACAGCAGCGTCGCCTCCAGGCCGCGCTCGGAATCGAGGTAGCCGAACTGCGCGTTGACGATGTACGGCGACTGGCCCTGCATCGGCCGCGACAGGTTCGTCTGGTAGCTGGCGCTCGCCGCGTCGAGCTCGACGTTCGACCGGATGCGCGAATAGTTCAGGCCGACGTAGAAGTCCTCGAGGCCGGCGCCCTTCCACCAGCGCTCGACGAAGCCGAGGCCCTTCTGCAGCTCGAACTCGAGGCCGTAGGCGTGCGCGCTGCTCGCGTTGGCGAAGCTGAGCAGCGGCAGCGAGCCCGGCAGGCGCAGGCGCTCGATCGGGTCGGCGAACTTCTTGTCGAACGCGCCCAGCGAGAGCGAGTCCACGTCCGAGCCGTCGGCGAAGTAGTACTCCCAGCGCAGGTCCAGGTTGCGGATGCGCGTGGTCCTGAGCTCGGGGTTGCCGATCGTGTCGATGTCGAGCTCCGGATCGGTGAACGGCGCGCGCGACAGCTCGCGGAAGTCCGGCCGCGACAGCGTGCGGCTGAAGCTCGCGCGGACCTGCGCCCGGTCGCTGTAGATCCAGGTGAACGCGGCGGCCGGCAGCCAGTGCGTGCTGTCGTCGCTGGCGACGACCGGCGGGGCGTTTTCGTTGACGATGCTGAACGTCGTCACGTTCTGGCGGTTCTGCTCGCGGCGCACGCCGAGCGCGAGGCGGTAGCGGCCGCGGAGGTTGAAATCGGCGTTCAGGAAGCCGGCGTTCAGCGTCTGCCCGGCGGTGTAGTTGTCGGTCGCGCGCGTCGTCTCGCGCAGCATGAAGCCGTCGGGGCCGATGTTCGGCGGCGACAGGATCTCGTCGATCGGGCGCTCGAACAGGCCCGGATCGTCGGCCGGCAGCGTGGAGCCCGGCGCGAGCTGGAACGTGAACGTGCGGATCGCCGCCGAGCGCTGACGCCGGGTGCGCTCGGCGCCGGCGGAGAGCGCCAGCGTCGAACCGTCGGCGTACGAGAACGGCAGCATCGCCTTGACGTTGTAGTCGCGCTGCAGGTCGCCGAGGTCGCCGAACGTCTGCGAGTTCGAATCCGAGCGGCGCGAGAACTCGAGCGCGTCGCCGGCGTAGTCGTAGCGGTAGCGGCGCGTGTTCGGCTCCTCGCGTCCGGCCTTGGCGTAGGTGTAGCGCCAGTCCAGCTCGAGATCGTGCAGCTGCGCGAATGCGTGGTGGCCGTAGAGCTGCTCGGCGTGCAGCTGGTTCTCGAGCCACTTCTGCTCGTGGAAGCGCGAATCGACGCTGTCGACCGTGCCGTCGCTGATCTTCGCGCGGTCGTCGGTCTGGCGCAGCAGCATGCTGGTCAGGCCGAGGCGGTGGTTCATGCCGATGTCGAGGCCGACGCCCAGGAAGTAGCCGAGGTCGATGTTGCGCTGCGTGTCGTCGACGGTCTCGGCGGCCACCGGGCTCAGGCCGGCGTTGCTCGCCGCGTACACGTTGCGCTTCTCGTGCGCGGTGTCCCAGCCCTGGTTGTAGCGCAACGCGCTGACCACGCCGAGGCGCACGTCGTCGGCGAGCCTGAAGCCGTTGCCGATGCCGAGCGAGAAGCCGTCGTCCGGACCGATCGACTTCGGATGGATGCCGTAGCCGAGGCCGGCGAGATCGCGGCCGTAGCGCTGCAGCTCGGCCGGCGTCGCGCCGTCGGGATTCACGCCCGACTGCGGCCGCAGGAAGCGCCCGCCGGAGATCGCACCGGCGAGCGAGCGCGGCATCTCGCGCGCGCCGTCGTCGTAGCCGGTCCAGTCCTCGCCGCCGCCGGCGTAGCGCAGGCCGTTCTCGCCGGTCGTGCCGTCGACGTAGCCGAGCGTGCCCTGCAGGCGGAAGAAGAAGCCGCGCGGAACCTCGCGCGTGCGCAGTTGCACCGTGCCGCCGCCGAACTCGCCCGGCATGTCCGGCGAATAGCCCTTCTGCACGACCAGGCCGTCGAGCAGCTCGGTCGGGAAGAGGTCGAGCGGCACGACGCGCCGCGTGTAGTCGGGGCTCGGGATCGGCGCGCCGTTGAGCAGCACGCTCGAGTAGCGCTCGCCGAGGCCGCGCACGTAGACGTACTTGCCGTCGACCAGGCTGAGGCCGGTCACGCGCTTGAGCGTCGTGGCCACGTCGGTGTCGCCGGTGCGCGCGATCTGCTCGATGCCGATGGCCTCGCTGACCACTGCCGCGCTGCGCCGCTCGTCCAGGTACAGCGACTGCGCGCCGCTGGTGTACCGGCCGTGCACGGTCACGCCGGACAGCTGGTTCGGCGCGGCGGCGTCGGCCGCCGACGCGCCGTCTGCGGCGGGCGCGAGCGCGATCTCGGCGACGGCGGTCCTGCCCGCCTCGACGCGCACGTCGTCGCGCACGAGGGTGGAATGGCCCTCGGCGTCGACGGCGACGCTGTAGGTGCCGGACGGCACCGCGATGCGCGCCTCGCCGGCGGCGTCGGTGACCGCCTCGCGCGTGATCTCCGCGCCGTCCGAGGTGATGCCGAGCAGGCTGAGCTTCGCCGCCGCCGCGGAGCCTCCGGTGCCGCGCACGCGCACGAGCAACGCGGCCGGCTCGGCCGGGGCTTCGCCCTCGGGCACCGGCTCGGCGTGGGAATGCGTGGCAATGGACAAAAGGACGGCGGCGACCGTCGGCAGGCGCAAACCTCGAACCATGAAAAGCGGACCCCATGTGCGCGTCCCCGGCGTTCCCCAGCCGGGCCGACGCAATCCGGAAACCGTAGCGGGCGCCCTTTACTGGACGATGACGCGTGCCGCCCCGCCGGCCGCCGACCTGCGTCGAAAGGCCCGCCAGGCCTTACAATGCGGGAATTTGCGAGCGACTTCCGGCGTGAAACAGGAACTGATCGAATCGATAGGGCAGGCCCTCGAGGCGCTGCGGGCGGACGGGACGCTGCCGCGCGACGCCGCGCCGGCCTTCGTGGTCGAGCGCACCAAGAACCGCGAGCACGGCGACTTCGCGACGAACGCGGCCCTGCTGCTCGCCAAGGCCGCGGGCCGCAAGCCGCGCGACGTCGCCGCCGCGCTGGTCGCGGCGCTGCCGCCGCGCGCGCAGATCGCCAAGGTCGAGATCGCCGGCCCCGGCTTCGTCAATTTCTTCCTGAGCCCGGCCGCCTACCAGGACGAGGTGCGCAGCGTGCTCGAACGCGGCGCCGCGTACGGCCGCAACGGCAGCGGCGCCGGCCGCACCGCGGGCGTCGAGTACGTCTCGGCGAACCCGACCGGTCCGCTGCACGTCGGCCACGGCCGCGCGGCGGCGATCGGCGACTGCATCGCACGCGTGCTGGACGCCAACGGCTGGCGCGTCGTGCGCGAGTTCTACTACAACGACGCCGGCGCGCAGATCAACAATCTCGCCGTCTCGGTGCAGGCGCGCGCGCGCGGCAAGGGCCCCGAGGACGAAGGCTGGCCGGAGGACGGCTACCGCGGCGAATACATCAGGGACGTCGCCCAGGCGTATCTCGCCGGCGCCAGCGTGGAGATCGAAGGCCACACGGTCGTCGCCGCGCGCGATCCGGACGACCTCGACGCGATCCGCCGCTTCGCGGTCGCGTACCTGCGCCGCGAGCAGAACGCCGATCTCGCGGCGTTCGGCGTCGCGTTCGACGTGTACTTCCTCGAAAGCTCGCTGTACGGCGACGGCAAGGTCGAGGAGACCGTGCGCGAGCTGGTCGCCCACGGCCACACCTACGAGGAAGGCGGCGCGCTGTGGCTGCGCACGACCGACTTCGGCGACGACAAGGACCGCGTGATGCGCAAGTCTGACGGCACCTACACGTACTTCGTGCCCGACGTCGCCTATCACCGCAGCAAGTGGCTGCGCGGCTACGAACGCGCGATCACCGAGCTCGGCTCGGACCATCACGGCTCGCTCGCGCGCGTGCGCGCCGGCCTGCAGGCGCTCGACTGCGGCATCCCGCAAGGCTGGCCGGAATACGTGCTGCACCAGATGGTCACGGTCATGCGCGGCGGCGAGGAGGTCAAGCTCAGCAAGCGCGCCGGCAGCTACGTCACGCTGCGCGACCTCATCGACGAGGTCGGCCGCGACGCGACGCGCTGGTTCCTGATCGCGCGCAAGTCCGACTCGCAGCTGGTCTTCGACATCGACCTGGCGCGCGCGCAGACCAACGACAACCCGGTCTACTACGTGCAGTACGCCCATGCGCGCATCGCCAGCGTCATGCGCCAGCTCGCCGAGCGCGGCCTCGAATGGAACCGCGGCAACGGCCTCGCGCGGCTCGACCGCCTCGACGACGCGCAGGAGCAGGCGCTGATCGCCGAGCTGTCGCGCTACCCGGAAGTCGTCGAGGCGGCCGGGCAGAACCTCGAGCCGCACCTCGTCGCCACCTACCTGCGCGAGCTCGCGGCCGGCTTCCACGGCTGGTACAACACGCACCAGTTCATCGTCGACGACGCGGACCTGCGCGACGCGCGCCTGGCGCTGGCCGCGGCGGTGCGCCAGGTCCTCGCCAACGGCCTCGATTTGCTGGGCGTGTCCGCCCCGGAGAGCATGTGATGGCAGCGAAGAAGAACGGCCGCCAGGCGACGCGCGGCGGCGCTGCGCAGAAGCCCGCCTGGCTCTGGGTGCTGGTCGGCATGCTGCTCGGCATCGGCCTGATGCTGGTCGTGCTCGGCAAGGACTGGGCGCCCTTGCTGCGCAAGAAGAACCTGCCGCAGCCGAACCCGGAAGCGACGGCGCCGCGCGAAAGCGAGCCGCCGGTGGCCGAGGCGAAGCCGAAGAAGAACTACGACTTCTACCAGGTGCTGCCGGAGGCCGAGGTCGAGATTCCGGACGCCGAGCTGTCGGCCAAGGCCAAGGCCGAGCAGCAGGCGCGCGCCAATGCGGCCGCGAACGCGGCCAATCCGGCGGCCCCGACGACGCCGGCCGCGGCGCCCGCCGCGTCGACCGGGCGCTACGTGCTGCAGGCCGGCTCGTACCCCGACGCCAAGGCCGCCGACGAAGCGAAGGCGAAGCTCGCGCTGTCGGGCTTCGTCGCCCAGGTGCAGCCGGTCACGATCAACGGCAAGACCTGGCACCGCGTGCGGCTCGGCCCGTACGCCAGCGCCAGCGAGCTCGAATCGGCCAAGCGCACGCTCGCCGGCAACGGCATCAGCGCGATCGCGCTGAAGGAGCAGCCGGCGCAGTGAGCCGTCCGGCCCGCCGCGGCGGGCCGGACGCCGCGCTCACGGCGTGCCGTCGAAGCCGTCGGCGAAGATCAGGTCGCTGCCGCTCTCGGAAGCGAACCGGTACACCTTGCCGCCGCCGTCGGCCACGTAGAGATTGCCCTCGGCGTCCTCGCCGAAGCCGTAGGTGCCCATGTCGGGCGTGCCCTCCAGCGTCTCCCAGGTCCACGGCGCGCCGCTCGGCTGCGGGTCGGCCGTGACGTAGATCAGGCCGGAGCAGGAGTCGCTGAACAGGTACTGCCCGCGCAGCGGCGCGATCGGCCCGCGGTAGCGGTAGCCGCCGATGATCGCGCAGCGTCCGGCGAGATGCGCGTACTCGAGCCGCGGCGGCACGCTGCCGGCCGGCCCGGTGCACGAGGCGGCGCCGCCGGGGTACGTGTGGAAGCCTTCGCACTGGTTCCACTGGAAGTTCTGCCCCGGGCTGCCCGCCGGCTGGAAGTCGACCTCCTCGTAGGTGTTCTGGCCGACGTCGCCGATCAGCATGTCGCCGGTGGCGCGGTCGATGCTGAAGCGGAACGGGTTGCGGAAGCCCCAGTTGAAGATCTCGGCGCAGTCGTCCGGATGCTGCGCCGGATCGGCGAACGGATTGCCCGGCGGAACCGCGTACGGCGCCGGCTGGCCCGCGGTCGCGCCGCAGAAGTTCGACGGCGCCGAGGCCGTCGTGCGGTGCACGTCCAGGCGGATGATCTTGCCGAGCAGGTAGTAGGTCGGGCCCGAGCCGCTGGTCGAATGGCAGCTGCCGGGATCGCCGTCGGCCTTCTTGCGTCCGGTGCACTGCGCGAAGCCGTTCGGGTCGCCCTGCACGCCGCCGTCGCCCATCGACCAGTTGAGATAGCCGTCGTGGTCGAAATGCAGGTCGCCGCCGTTGTGGTTGTCGGCGATGTCCGGCACGCGCAGGATCACCGTGCCCTGCGGGTCGGCCACGTCGCCGTCCGGCGGCGAGACCGTGTAGCGCGCGAGCACCTGGTCGGCGCTGCTGCCCAGGCGCGGATCGCCGCTCGGCGCGGTGTAGGTCACGTAGAACGTTCCGTTGCTGGCGAAGTCCGGATCGAACGCCAGGCCGAGGATGCCCTGCTCGCTGCTGCAGCTCGTGGCGATGGAGACGAACGGCGTCGGCAGCAGCGCGCCGTTCTTGACGATGCGGATGCCGCTGCAGCGCTCGACGACGAAGACGCGTCCGCTGCCGTCGTCCGGCGCGCGGATCGCGATCGGTTGCGAGAACGTCGTGCTCGCGTCGGGGAAGCGCACCAGGGACAGGTCGGCCGGCGTGATCGCCGCGCGCGCCGCTGGGATCGTCGAGCCCAGGACCAGCGCCGCGAAGACGGCCAGGCCCGGATTTCCACGTTTCGTACGCATGGGGGCGCCCTCGTCTTTCGCATTCGGGAACGGCTTTCTAGCACGCCGGGCGTATGATTGTGCTAACGGCCGGAACGGCCGATTTTCCGGTTTCGTGCGGTGGCTCCGGTCCGGCGGCCGCCGCCGCGCTATGCTCGCCCGGGCCGCGCGCCGGCGCGCCACGCCCGCCGATCGCCCTTCCTCCGGAGACCCTCGCCATGCCCGCCAAGATCGCGCTCGGCACCGCCCTGCTGACCTGCCTGGCCCTGACGCCGGCCGCCGCCGCCGACTGGCTGCAATGGGGATACGACGCCGCACACAGCGGCAGCAATCCGGACGAGACGACGATCACGCGCGACAACGTCGCCCAGCTGACGCGCCGCTACCAGGCGACGCTGCCGGCCAGCGTCGACAGCGCGCCGGTCTACGCGGCCGCGGTCGCCACGCCGTCGGGCCTGCGCAACGTGCTGTTCGCCATGGCGCGCAACGGCACGCTGCTCGCGCTCGACGCGGCCGACGGCTCGCTGCTCTGGTCCAGGAACAACGGCGGCACGACCACGCAGTCCTCGCCGGCGATCGACCCGGACCGCACCCACGTCTACGCCTACGGCGCCGACGGCAAGGTGCACAAGTACGCGATCGGCGACGGCACCGAGGTCACCGACGGCGGCTGGCCGCAGGTGTCCACGCTGAAGCCGAGCGTCGAGAAGAGCGCCTCGGCGCTGGCGATCGCGCAGTCCGGCGGCCGGACGTTCCTGTACTCGGTGACCGACGGCTACATCGGCGACCAAGGCGACTACCAGGGGCACCTGACCGCGATCGACCTGGCCACCGGCGCGCAGGCGGTGTTCAACACGCTGTGCAGCGACAAGACGATCCATTTGACGCCGCCCGCGGCGACGAACTGCGCGTCGCGCCAGAGCGGCATCTGGGGACGTGCCGGCGCCACCTACGACGCCGGCACGGACCGCATCTACATCACCACCGGCAACGGCGAGTTCAACGCGAACACCGGCGGGCTGAACTGGGGCGACAGCGTGCTCGCGCTCCATCCCGACGGCACCGGCGCCGGCGCCGGGCTGCCGCTGGACAGCTACACGCCGACGACCTATCCGCAGCTCGACAGCCAGGACATCGATCTCGGCTCGGCCTCGCTGACGATCCTGAAACCCCCGGCCGGCAGCAGCGTGCAGCACCTCGGCCTGCAGACCGGCAAGGATTCGAAGCTGCACCTGATCGACCTCGACGACATGAGCGGCACCGGCGCGCCGGGCGGCGTCGGCGGCGCGATCGAGGTCATCGACGTGCCGATCAGCGAGTTCTGGATGAAGACGCAGCCGGCGACCTGGGTCGACGCCGACGGCACGGCCTGGGTGTTCATGGCCAACGGCGCCGGCATCTCCGGCCTCAAGGTCGCGCTGAATGCGACGACGAGCAAGCCGTACCTGCAGCCGACCTGGCAGAAGAACAGCACCGCGACCTCGGCGATCGTCGCCAACGGCATCGTCTACCACGCCGGCTCGTGCAGCGGCGGCACCTGCCTGATCGCGCGCGACCCGCACACCGGCGACGTGCTGTGGACCTCGGAGACGGTCGGCAGCCTGCACTGGCAGAGCCCGATCCTCGTCGACGGCGCGCTCTACATCGCGGCGGGCACGAAGCTGCACCGCTTCGACCTCGGCGGCACGCCGGCGATGCACCTGGTGATCCCGACCGCCGGCCCGAACGGGCAGATCACGCCGTCGGCCGCGCAGTCGGTGCCCGACGGCGCGACCGCGACCTTCACCGTGACGCCCGACCCGCACTACCGCATCGACGCGGTCACCGGCTGCGGCGGTACGCTCGCCGGCGGCACCTACGTCACCGCGCCGGTGTTCGCCGACTGCACGGTGCTGGCGACGTTCGCGATCCTGACGCACACCGTCACCGCGCAGGCCGGCAGCGGCGGCACGATCGCGCCGGCCGGCGCGCAGACCGTCGAGGACGGCGCGACCGCGACGTTCACGCTGACGCCGGACGCCGGCTACGCGATCGGCTCGGCGAGCGGCTGCGGCGGCAGCCTGGCCGGCGCCACGTACACGACCGCGCCGGTCACCGCCGACTGCACCGTGGAAGCGACGTTCGTCGTCGACGACACCGTCTTCGCCGACGGTTTCGACGGAGCGGCCGGCTGACGCGGCGCGCGCCGGCCGGGGCTCAGGCGCGCGGGCGCTTCAGGCGGATCAGCGCGGAGATGTCCTCGTCGCCGTGGCCCTGCGCCATCAGCACGGCGTAGTCGGCGAGCGACTTCTCGACGACCGAGCGGTCCGTGCCCGCATTCGCGGCGAGCTCGCGCACGATCTTGAGGTCTTTGTGCAGCAGGGCGAGCTTGAAGCCGACCTTGAACTCGTCGCGCAGCATCGTCGCGCCGCGCTTCTCCAGGAACCAGTTGCCGGCGGCGCCGGCGCCGAGCGTCGGCAGCAGGCGCTCGGGATCGAGCCCGAGCCGCTCGGCCAGGGCCAGGCCTTCGCAGACCGCCTGCGCGATGCCCGCGACCAGCACCTGGTTGACCGCCTTGGTGTCCTGGCCGGCGCCGACCGCGCCCATGTGGCTGATGCGCGCCGCGTAGCAGTCGAGCAGCGGGCGCACGCGCACGAGCTCGTCGGCATCCCCGCCGACCATGATCGAGAGCCGGCCGCTGGTCGCGCCTTCGACGCCGCCGGACACCGGCGCGTCGAGGAACGAGCAGCCCTTCGCGGCCAGCATCGCATGCGCCGCCCGCGCGGTGACCGACGACACCGTGGAATGGTCGACGACGATCGTGCCGGGGCGCGCATGGTCCGCGAGCGCGCGGGCGAGATCGAGCACGTCGGCGTCCGCCGGCACGCACAGCGCGACGACGTCGCAGCGCGCGGCCAGCTCGGCCAGCGTCTCCGGAGCGGCCGCGCCGAACGACTGCGCCGCCGCGACCGCCTTGTCGTGCGAGCGGTTCCACACCGCGGCGAGCAGGCCGGCGCGGGCGACGTGGCCGGCCATCGGCAGGCCCATCGCGCCGAGACCGACGAAACCGACGTTGAGTTCGTTCATGGGATGTCGTTCCTGGTGAAGGCCCGCGACGCGGGCCGTGGCGGCCGTGCCGGGGCGCACGCCCGGCAGACCGCGGAGGTCATTCGCTTTCCGCCAGATACGTGTAGCCGGTCAGGCCCTTCTCCAGCGCCGCCTCGAGCGCGGCCGCTTCGTCGGCGCCGGCGCCGGACGCGGCGACCTTGTCGCGGTAGGCGGCGCGCAGCGCGGCGAGGTCGTAGCCGACGTAGTCGAGCATCAGGTCGGTCGTGTCGCCGCGGCGCAGGTGCGTCAGCTCGTAGCCGCCGGCGGTCAGGCGCACGTTCGCCGCGTCGGTGTCGCCGAACAGGTTGTGGATGTCGCCGAGCGTCTCCTGGTACGCGCCGACCATGAACAGGCCGATCCGGTACGGCTCGCCCTCGCGCGGCGCGTGCAGCGGCAGGCTGACGTCGACGCCGTCGGCGTCGACGTACCGGTCGATGCGGCCGTCCGAGTCGCAGGTGAGGTCGGCGATGACGCCGCGCCGGTCCGGCGGCCGGTCGAGACCCTCGATCGGCGCGATCGGAAAGATCTGGTCGATCGCCCAGACGTCCGGCGCCGACTCGAACACCGAGAAGTTCACGAAGTACTTGTCCACCAGCGTCTCGTCGAGCTCGTCGAGCACCTGGCGGTGCACGCGCTCGTCCGGCTTCAGTCGGCCGCGCACCGCGTTGACGATCGCGTAGTAGAGGTCGTCGAGGTCGGCGCGGTCGGCCAGCGAGAGCTGGCCCAGCGCGTACAGCGAATAGCCCTCGGCGAGATGGTACTGCGCCTCGTGGTACAGCTCGGTCGGCGGCCGGCTGTCGATCTCGGCCCAGGTCTCGCGCAGCCGCCTGAGCACCGCCGGCTCGTCGCCGCGCGGCCCGGGAACGGCGCCGCGCGGCGCCTGCTCGATCTCGCTGACGTTCACGACCAGCACCGCGTGGTGCGCCGTGAGCGCGCGGCCGGATTCGGTCAGCACGTGCGGCGCGTTCAGGCCGTTCGCCGCGCAGGCCTCGGCCAGCGCGCCGACCACCGCCGAGGCGTACTCGTCGAGCCCGTAGTTGATCGAGCAGTCCGAACGCGAGCGCGTGCCCTCGTAGTCGACGCCGAGGCCGCCGCCGACGTCCATGTGCGTGATCGGCAGGCCCATGCGCGAGAGCTCGACGAAGTAGCGCACGGCCTCGCGCATGCCGTTGGCGATGTCGCGCACGTTCGACATCTGCGAACCCATGTGGAAATGCAGCAGCTTGAGCGTGTGCGAGAGCCGCGCCGCGTCCAGCTCGTCGAGCAGCGTCAGCAGCTGGCGCGGCGTCAGGCCGAACTTCGCCTTGTCGCCGCCGGAGTTCTGCCACTTGCCGGCGCCCAGGCTCTTGAGCCGCATGCGCACGCCGAGCAGCGGCTCGACGCCGAGGCTGCGCGATTCCTCGATGACGTAGCGCAGCTCCGAGGGCTTCTCCACGACGATGAAGATCTCCAGGCCCAGGCGGCGCCCGATCAGCGCCAGGCGGATGTACTCGCGGTCCTTGTAGCCGTTGCAGATCACGGTGCTGCCGTGCGCGGCCAGCGCGAGCACGGCCATCAGCTCCGGCTTGGAGCCGGCCTCGAGGCCGAAGCCGTCGAAGCCGCCCGCCGCGAGCTCGCCGGCGACGTTGCGCTGCTGGTTCACCTTGATCGGATAGATCGCCGTGTAGCCGCCGTCGTAATCCCACTCGGCCATGGCCTTGGCGAACGCCCGCTGCAGCCGCTCGCGCCGGTCGTTCAGGATGTCGGCGAAGCGCACCAGCAGCGGCAGGCGCGCGCCGCGCGAGCGCGCGGCCTCGACGATGCCCGGCAGCGACAGCGCCGGCCCGCCCGGTCCGCGCGGGCGCACGACGAGGTCGCCGCCGTCGCCGACGTCGAAATAGCCTTCGCTCCAGTGCGGTATGGCCCAGGTACGCCGCGCGTCGTCGGCCGTCCAGCGCTGCTCGGTCACTCGTCTGCTCCACGATCGCGATGCGGGGGCTGCGTAGTGTAGCGAGGCGCCGCGCCGCGCGTATGTCGCGCCGCCGAGGAACCGCTACAATCGCGCCCCCGATTCCGGCCCCTCCTCTTCGCAGGAAGCATCATGTCCGCCTCCGAGCACGCTGCAGAACAAAGCTGGTTCACCGAACGGCACGGGCGTTCAGGCTCGTCGTTCGGCCTGCGCATCAAGGAGCGTCTGCACGCCGAGCAGACGCCGTACCAGACGATCGAGATCTACGACACGACCGACTGGGGCAAGCTGATGGTCATCGACGGCTGCACGATGGTGTCGACGCGCGACAACTTCCTCTACCACGAGATGATGTCGCATCCGGCGCTGTTCACGCACGCGCGCGCCAAGCGCGTCGTCATCATCGGCGGCGGCGACTGCGGGACCCTGCGCGAGGTGCTCAAGCACGAGGAAGTCGAGCACGCGGTGCAGGTGGAGATCGACGAACGCGTGACGCGCCTGGCCGAGCAGTACTTCCCGGAGCTGTGCGCCTCGAACGCCGATCCGCGCGCCGAGCTCCGCTTCGCCGACGGCATCAAGTACATGGCCGAATGCGAGCACGAGTCGGTCGACCTCGTCATCGTCGATTCGACCGACCCGGTCGGCCCGGCCGAGGGCCTGTTCAACGCCGACTTCTACGCGAGCTGCCACAAGGCGCTCCGGCCGAGCGGCATTCTCGTGCAGCAGAGCGAGTCGCCGCTGGTGCACCTGGACCTGATCAAGCAGATGCGCGCGGCGATGCGCGTGGCCGACTTCAGCTCCGTGCGCACGCTGACGTTCCCGCAGCCGCTGTATCCGACCGGCTGGTGGAGCTGCACGATGGCGCGCAAGGGCGCCGACCTTTCCGGCTTCCGCGAGCGCGGCGCCGCCGCCAAGCAGTTCCCGACGCGCTACTACAACGTCGACATCCACAAGGCGGCGCTGGCGCTGCCGGAGTTCATGCGCGAGGCGCTGGGCGAATGAGCGCGGAGCGGCTTCGGTCGAAGCCGTAGGTCGGACCGGCGAACGCGATCGCCGTCCCGGCCGGCCGGGCTACGAGGTGCGCTTGGCCAGGCGCCGGCTGATCGCAAAATCGATGCGGTCGAGCAGGCGCGCCACCAGCAGCGATTCCTCGGCGATCGGCGCGGCGGCCACGAGCAGCGCGAGCAGACCGGGGCCGGGCAGCACGAGCATCGCCAGCCCGAGCACGACCAGCCCGGCGGCCGCCAGCATGACGAGGACCTTGCGCAGCCAGCCGCTCGGATGCTCGAGGCGGCGGCGGTAGCGTCGCTGGAAGCGCGTGCCGGCAGGCGCGTCGCGGAACGCGCGCCAGTGTCGTTGCAAGCCTTCGAACATGCGGTTCCCGTCGTGCAGCCGGCCGGTCGCCGGCCCGTCGCGGCAGTTTCGCCTTGCGGTGCTGAACGAAACGTTTTGCGGTTCTCGCGCGTTCGGCTCGCGTCCGTCCGGCGCGCCGCGGTGCGGCGCGCCATCGCGTCGGCGGCCTGCTGTCGTATGCTCGGCGCTCTCCATCGGGAGCCGCCATGAAACGCATCGCCCTCGTCCTGTCCGCCCTGTTCTGCGCCGTTTCCGCGCACGCCGGCGACCGCATCACCGGCCGGCCGTTCGCGACCCGCTCGGAGGTGATCGCCCGCCACGGCATGGTCGCGACCTCGCATCCGCTCGCGACGCAGATCGGGCTGGACGTGCTCAGGAGCGGCGGCACCGCGGTCGACGCGGCGATCGCCGCGAACGCGGCGCTCGGCCTGATGGAGCCGGTCTCCAACGGCGTCGGCGGCGACCTGTTCGCGATCGTCTGGGACGCGAAGACGAAGAAGCTCTACGGCTACAACGGCTCGGGCCGCTCGCCCAAGTCGCTCACGCTGAAATGGTTCCAGGACCACGGCTACGCGGCGATCCCGCCGACCGGGCCGCTGCCGGTCAGCGTGCCGGGCGCGGTGGACGGCTGGTTCGCCCTGCACGACCGCTTCGGCAAGCTGCCGATGAAGCGGGTCCTCGCGCCGGCGATCGCCTATGCGCGCGAGGGCTTTCCGGTCACCGAGCTCATCGCGTACTACTGGGCGCTGTCGGTGCCGCGGCTGTCGAAATATCCCGGCTTCGGCGAGCAGTTCACGATCGACGGCAAGGCGCCGGCGAAAGGCGAGATCTGGCGCAACCCGAATCTCGCCGACACGCTGCAGGCGATCGCCGACGGCGGCCGCGACGCGTTCTACAAGGGACGCATCGCGCGCACGATCGGCGACTACTTCAAGGCGAACGGCGGCTTCCTTTCCTACGAGGACCTTGCCGCCCATCGCGGCGAATGGGTCGAGCCGATCTCGACGAACTACCGCGGCTACGACGTCTGGGAGCTGCCGCCGAACGGCCAGGGCCTGGCCGCGCTGCAGATGCTGAACATCCTGGAAGGCTACGACTTCTCGAAGATCCCGTTCGGCAGCACCGAGCACGTGCACCTGTTCGTCGAGGCCAAGAAGCTCGCGTTCGAGGACCGCGCGAAGTTCTACGCCGACCCGGCGTTCGCGAAGGCGCCGCTCGAGCGGCTGCTGTCGAAGGACTACGCCGCCGAGCGGCGCAAGGCGATCTCGCCCGATCGCGCGATGAAGGCGGCCGAGCCGGGCACGCACAAGCTCGACGGCGACACGATCTACCTGACCGCCGCGGACCAGTGGGGCAACATGGTCTCGCTGATCCAGTCGAACTACCGCGGCATGGGCTCGGGCATGGCGCCGCCGGGGCTGGGCTTCATCCTGCAGGACCGCGGCGAGATGTTCGTGCTGAAGGAAGGCCACGCGAACACCTACGCGCCCGGCAAGCGGCCGTTCCACACGATCATTCCGGCCTTCGTCACGAAGAACGGCGAGCCGTGGCTGAGCTTCGGCGTCATGGGCGGCGACATGCAGCCGCAGGGGCACGTCGAGGTGCTGATGAACCTGATCGACTTCGGCATGAACCTGCAGGAAGCCGGCGACGCGCCGCGCATCCAGCACGAAGGCTCGACCTCGCCGGAAGGCCAGGCCGAGCCGATGAAGGACGGCGGCTGGATCGACCTCGAGTCCGGCTTCCCGTACGAGACCGTGCGCGGGCTGATGCAGAAGGGCCACTCGGTGCGCTTCGCCAACGGGCCCTACGGCGGCTACCAGGCGATCGGCTGGGACGCGAAGAACCGCGTCTACGTCGGCGCCTCGGAAGGCCGCAAGGACGGCCAGGCGGCGGGGTACTGAAGACCCCGGCGCCGGGCGGCCGCCATGCGGCGGTTTGCCCCCCGGCTCGCGCGGTGTAACCTTCCGGCCACTTTGCATATCCGGGAGGCAGCATGCTGAGAGTCCTGGTAGCGAGTTCGAAGGGCGGCGCCGGCAAGAGCACGCTGGCGACGAACCTGGCGGCGTACTACGCGGTCGACGGCAGGAACACGGTGCTGGTCGACGCCGATCGCCAGGGCTCGGCCCTGCGCTGGAGCGAGAAGCGCGCGGCGCACGCCGACGCGGTGCTGGGGCTGTCGGGCCTGCGCCGCGACTGGCAGCGGCACGTTCCGGCCGACGCCGAGCGGCTGATCGTCGACACCGCGGCCGGCATCCGCGCCGGCGAGGTCGACGACTGGCTCGAACACGTCGACGCCGTCGTCGTCCCGGTGCTGCCCTCGGCGATCGACCTGGAGGCGACCGAGCCGTTCCTGGCCGAGCTCGCCGAGCTGCCCAGGATCAAGCGCGGCAAGGTCGCCGTCGGCATCGTCGCCAACCGGCTCAAGCCGTGGACCAACGCCTCCCAGCTCGCCGTCGAGGAGATGCGCGGCTTTCCGTTCCCGCTGGTCGGCGAGCTGCGCGACACGCAGGGGTACGTGCTCGCCAACGCGCTCGGCAAGAGCATCTTCGACTACCGCTCCGAGCTGGTCCGCTCGCACCAGGAGGACTGGGCGAAGCTGCTGCGCTGGCTGAAGAAGCTCGCGTAAGCCTTCGCTGAACGGCCGGACCGCGCCGCGGAGCGGTCCAGCCGCGATCCGGCGCCTGCGCGTTCAGGCGGCCTTGACACGATTTTGCGCGATCTTTGCAGCGTCGCCGTCAACAAACGGCCGCCGCCCGCGTTCGATACGGATGCGGCCGCCGTGGCCGTTTCGACGGGACCCATCCCATGCGCAAGATCACCTTCCTCCCGCTCGCGGCGACGCTGCTCGGCGCCGGCCTGCTGGCCGCCGCCGGCGCGGCGCTCGCCGCCGATCCCTCCGCCCAGCCGTCCGGCGACCGCGCCGCGCGGCGCGCCGAGCTCAAGCAGCGCTTCTTCGACCAGATCGACACGAACCACGACGGCACGATCAGCCGTGCCGAGTACCAGGCCTGGGTCGACGCGCGCTTCGCCAAGCTCGACACCAACGGCGACGGCCGCGTCGACGCCCAGGAGATCGAGTCCTCGCCGGTCGCGGCCGAGCGCGTGCAGAAGCGCGCCGAGGCCTTCGTCAAGCGCTACGACACCAGCGGCACCGGCAAGGTCGACAAGGCCGATTTCGAGGCCAAGGAAATGGCGCGCTTCGACCGCCTGAGCGGCGGCGCCGACACGCTGACGCCCGATCAGCTCGCCGCGCCGCGCGGCGCCTGGCGCGGCCAGCACAAGAACGGCGATTGACGACGAAGGCTCGCTGCCCCGAGCCGGCGGGCGGACGGACTTCCGTCCGCCCGCTTCTTCGCGTCCGCTCGCCGCGCCGCCGATGCGCCGCGCCTTGACCACGGATGCGCCGAATCGGGCATCATCGGGCATCCGCAAAGGAGACGTCGGCCATGGCCATCCGCGAGATCATCCTGCTGCGCCACGCCCACGCCGAGCCGGCCGCGCCCGGCCAGGACGACATCGCGCGCGTGCTCAGCCTGCGCGGCGAGGCCGAGGCGGACGCCGCCGGCGCATGGCTCAAGCGCCACGCCGCGGCGCCCGACCGCGTGCTGTACTCGCCGGCCGCGCGCACGCGCGAGACCTGCGAGCGCGTGCTCGCCGTGCTCGGCTTCGCCGACCTGCGCAGCGAGGCGCGCATCTACGAGGCGACGCCGGCCACGCTGCTGCGCGTGCTCGACGACCATGCCGACGCCCGCACGATCCTGCTGGTCGGCCACAATCCGGGCCTGGAAAACCTCGTCGCGCTGATGACCGAGGGCGCCTCGGACGCCGGCCGCGGCATGCCGCCGGCCGGCATCGCCTGGATGACGCTGCCCGACGGCCCCGTCGAGCCGGGAACCGCCGAGGTGCGCCACTTCTGGTGGCCGTGAGGGAACGGCCGTGGCGCGCGGCGGCCGCCTGTTCCGGGCGCTCGCGGCGATCGGCCTGGCCGCCTCCGCGGCGCAGGCGCAGACGCGCACGGACGAGCGCGTCGAGCTCGACGCGCTGCGCTCGCACGTGGAATTCCGCGTCAAGGTCATGTGGCTGGTCGGCGTGCGCGGGCAGTTCGGCGCGGTGCACGGCGTGGTCGACGTCGACCGCTTCCGCAGCCAGGCCGTCGTCGACGCGCGCATCGACACCGACAGCGTGCGCATGAACGTGCGCGGCTACGAGGACTGGGTGAAGTCGCCGGAGTTCTTCGACGTGGCCGCGCATCCGCAGATCCGTTTCGTGTCCGAGCCGTTCCCGCTGCAGCGCCTGCACAAGGGCGGCGACCTGCCCGGCACGCTGACGCTGCGCGGCGTCAGCCAGCCGATCCGGCTCGTGCTGCAGGCGGCCGCCTGCGAGCGGCCCGGCTACGACTGCCCGATCGTCGCCACCGGCGCGATCAGCCGCTCGCCGTTCGGCATGCGCTCCCGGCTCGGCACGCTGAGCGACCGCGTGGAGCTGCGCTTCGACGTGTTCGCCAAGGCGTCCGTGGCCGCCTCGTCCGCGCCGCGATGAACGCCGTCCCGCACGCGGCCGGACGGCCGCCGGCCGCGGCCGGCGCATGCGCGACCGGCGCGGAGCGCGCGCGTCGCGCGCGACTCGGCGGTCCGTTCCGCCGCGTGCGATGCTGACCGGCATGTCGCCCACGACCGCGGCCCGGCTCGCCGTCCGCCTGCTCGTGCTGCTCGCCGCGCTCGCCTCGAGCGCCTGCGGCCTGAACCGCCAGCTGGCGCGGCAGGCCGACGCGCTGGTCGCCGCCGCGCGCCCGGCCGACGTCGACTGCACGCGCGCCGACCGCTGCGCGATCCCGACGCCGTACCGGCCGCTGCTCGAGCAGGCGCGCGCCTCCGGCGCGGACGCGCCGGTCAGCTACGTCAACGTGCTCGAGCGCGGCGAGGACGCGCTGCTGCTGCGCGTCCACCTGATCCGCGCGGCCACGCGCAGCATCGACGTGCAGACGTTCATCTGGGCCGAGGACGACGCCGGCTGGCTCGTGCTCGACGAGCTGATCGCCGCCGCGCGGCGCGGCGTCAAGGTGCGCATCCTGGCCGACCAGCTGTTCTCGCTCGACGACGTCGAATGGCTCGCGCGCATCGCGCGCGCGCACGCGAACCTCGACTTCAAGCTGTACAACCCGACCTTCGACGACGCCGTCACGCAGCCGCTGGAGTTCGCCGCCGGCATCCTGTGCTGCTTCTCCAGGTTCAACCAGCGCATGCACAACAAGCTGCTGCTGGTCGACGGCGAGATCGGCATCGCCGGCGGGCGCAACTACGAGAACCGCTATTTCGACTGGGACCAGGAATTCGACTACCGCGACCGCGACGTGCTCGTGCTCGGCCCGCACGTCGGCGCGCAGATGCAGGCCTCGTTCGACCGCTTCTGGTCCGACCCGCGCGCCGTGCCGCTGACGCGGCTCAACGACGTCAACCGCCGCATCGTCGCCGACGGCGGCGCGCGCGGCGCGCTCGCGCCGCCGGCCGGCATCGACGAGGATCGCATCGCCCGGCTGCGCGCGCGCGCCGGCGACGCGGCGTACGTGCGCGAGCGCTTCGTCGCCGAGGCGCTGCGCGCCGCGCGCGTGGACTACTTCTCCGACGCGCCGGACAAGGCCTCGCGCCGCGACGACCCGGCCGTGGTCGAGCTCACCGCGCGCATCAGCGAGCTGCTCGCCGGCGCGCGCCGCGAGGTCGTGTTCGAGACGCCGTATCTCGTCCTCAGCGGCCGCGCGCGCAAGATCTTCCGCTCGCTCTACAAGCGCACGCCGCGCGTGCCCGTCGTCGTCTCGACGAACTCGCTGGCCGCCACCGACGCGTTCTACGTCTACGCGCTGTCGTACAAGTACAAGAAGCGCTACCTCAAGCGCTACGGCTTCCGCATCCACGAGTTCAAGCCGTTCCCGGCCGACGCCGCCGACTTCGTGCAGGACTACGCGGCGCTTTCCGGCGGCGGCAACACCGGCCGCTACGAGCGCTACGGAAAGGCGCCGCTCAAGCGCGGCGGCGTGCGCCTCGGGCTGCACGCCAAGTCGCTGGTCATCGACGGCGAGGTCAGCCTGATCGGCTCGCACAACTTCGACCCGCGCTCGGACGACTACAACACCGAATCGGGCTTCATCATCCACGACCGCGCCGTCGCCGAGCGGGTACGCGCCGCCGTGCTGCGCAACGCCGAACCGCGCAACGCCTGGACGATCGCCCGGCGCGAGCGGCCGCGCCTGCTGGAGCGGATCAACGAGGCGATCGCCGATCTGTCCACCGCGCTGCCGCTGTTCGACCTGTGGCCGTTCCGCTACACCAGCAGCTTCGAGCTCAAGCCCGGCTGCGCGCCGCTGCCGCCGGACGCGCCGGGCTTCCACGACTGCTACGAGGACGTCGGCGACTTCCCCGAGGTCGACCTGCCGCTGAAGACGATCTACACGCGCATCGTGACCGCCTTCGGCGCCGGCCTGGTCGGCATTCTCTAGCGCCGCCGGGCGCCGTCCGCCGCCGGCCGCGCGGCGCGGGCGCGATTGACGCCCCCCCTGCGCGTAGCTAGTCTTTCCCGCTCCTTTTCCCGCGGAGCCGTCCTCCATGTCGCTCGCCATCACGATCGAGCTCGGCGATGCCGACCTCGAGCACTTCATCGCCGCGATGCGGCAGTCGCAGGAGCAGGCCAAGCGCCTGTCGCCCGACGAGGTGGCCGACGCCGCCGCCAAGCTGCTCGCCGGACGCAACCAGGCGCAGGTTCCGCAGTTCATCGCCGAGCGGCTGAAGAAGCTCGACAGCATGATCGCGATGGTCAACGACGAGGGCTTCGCCCTGCCGGCCGAGGACAAGGAGCGGGTGCTGGCCTGCCTGACGTACTTCGCCAACCCGCAGGACGTGATCCCGGACAGCGTGCCGGTCCTCGGCTATCTCGACGACGCGATCATGATCGAGCTGTGCGTGCGCGAGCTGCAGCACGAGATCGAGGCCTACGACGACTTCGTCGCCTACCGCAAGCAGGAAGCGGCCGCGCGCGGCGTCGATCCGGCGACGCTGAAGACGCAGCGCGTGGAATGGGCCGAGGCGCGCCGCGTCGAGCTGATCGAGCGCATGCGCAAGCGCCGCGGCCAGAGCTACCAGAACCCGAACGGCTGGAAGCCGGCGCTGTTCTCGTTCGGCCGCTGACGGCCGCGCGCCACGACGAAGAAGGCCGCCGCAGGGCGGCCTTTTTCGTTGCCGGCGTTCAGAAGCCGGCGCCGCCCTGCGTCACCGCCGAACCGGCCATCTGCACGGCGTACAGCCACGAGCCGGCCGCGGCCAGCACCAGCAGAACGATCATCAGGATGTTCAGCAGCCAGCCGTACCAGGGCATCGGCGGCCGCACGCCGGGCAGCGGCTGTCCCGGCTGCACGCCGCGGAACACCACCAGCGTGCCGGCGAGCATGTCGTGCAGCGCCTGCTTGCGCTCGGTCCAGCCGGCGAGCATGTAGCCGACCGCGAGGATCAGGCTCGACAGCAGCTTGCCGAAGAAGCGGCCCGTGGCGCGGCCGAACCCGATGCGGCGCCCGTAGTCGTCGGTGACCTTGATGCCGAGCGCGCGCTTGCCCAGCGTCGCCTGCGTGGCGGAGCTCTCCTGCAGCGCGAAGTACAGCCAGCCGATCACGAGGCCGACCAGCACGCCGACGGGCTCGGAGCTCGCCGGGCCGGCGCCGGGACGCGCGAAGCCGGCGGCCGCGCCGACGGCGAACGCGATGGCGAAATTGATCGCGTAGTCGATGACGTAGGCGGCGCAGCGGCGCCAGAACCCCGCGTGGACCGCGGCGCCGGCCGGCAGGACCGTCGGCTCGCTGCTGCGCGGCTCCGGCGCGCTCTGCACGCGCACGATCGTGGCCGGCACGTCGCCTGCGTGATACGGCTCTTCGACGGGCGGCGCCGGCGGCGCGGGCGGCGACGCGAACGCCGCGTCGAACTCGCGGTAGGGCTTCCACGCCGACGTGCCGACCTCGGCGACCGGCAGCGTCGCCGGCCAGAGGCCGTGCTGCACGCGCTCCTCGACCAGCACGCGCGGCACCGGCCCGCGCGGCGCGTTGTCCAGCAGCACGAACAGCCCCGGCCGGCCGTCCAGCGCGCAGATCTCCGCCTCCGCGCCGGCCGCGGCGATGCCGGCCTGCAGCGTCTGCAGCTTGCCGAGGTCGTCGCTCTGCTTGATCGTCAGCGGCGCGCGCGCCAGCAGCTGGCCGGCGAGCTTGTCCTGCTCCATGCGGAAATAGCCGGCCAGCGCCGGCCACACCGCTTCCGGCGCGAATCCGGGCAGCACCGAGCCGGTCAGCACCAGCGCATAGCTGCTGTTTTCCATAGGTTCGTCCCCCTCGAGCGCCGGCGCCGCCGCGCCGGATCCTGCGCCGACGATAGCAGGAATTCGCGCCGCCGCCGCGGCGCTACGGCCGCTCGAGGATCGCGGTGACGCCCATGCCGCCGGCGGTGCAGATCGAGATCAGCCCGCGCCCAGAGCCCTTCTCTTCGAGCAGCTTGGCCAGCGTCGCCACCAACCGCGCGCCGGTCGCGGCGAACGGATGGCCGGACGCGAGGCTCGAGCCGTTGACGTTGAGCTTGTCCGGGTCGATCGACCCGAGCGGCTGGTCCAGCCCGAGCCGGTTCCTGCAGTAGTCGGCCGACTCCCAGGCGCGCAGCGTGCACAGCACCTGCGCGGCGAACGCCTCGTGGATCTCGTAGAAGTCGAAGTCCTGCAGCGTCAGGCCGGCTTCGGCGAGCATGCGCGGCACGGCGATCGTCGGCGCCATCAGCAGGCCCTCGCCGTGCACGAAGTCGACCGCGGCGACGCGCGCATGGGTGAGGTAGGCCTGCACCTTGAGCCCGCGCGAGGCCGCCCATTCGTCGCTGGCGAGCAGCACGGCGGCGCTGCCGTCGGACAGCGCGCTCGAATTGCCGGCGGTCAGCGTGCCGTGGCCGGAGGTCTTGTCGAACGCGGGCTTGAGCGCGGCGAGCTTCTCCAGCGAGGTGTCCGGGCGCAGCACGTTGTCGCGGTCGACGCCGCGGAACGGCACGACCAGGTCCTTGAAGAAGCCGCGCGCGTAGGCCGCCGCCAGCTTCTGGTGGCTGGCGAGCGCGAGCCGGTCCTGCTCCTCGCGGCCGATGCCCCATTCGCGCGCCATCAGCTCGCAGTGCTCGCCCATCGACTTGCCGGTGCGCGGCTCGGCCACGCCGGGGAACGAGGGCTTGAGTTCGGACAGCGAGAAGCCCTTGATCGCGGTCTCGATCTTGTCCAGCGGCGCCTTCGCGCGGTTCATCGCCAGCAGGCGCTGCTGCAGCGGCCGCGAATAGACGATCGGCACGTCGCTGGTGGTGTCCGCGCCGCCGGCGATGCCGGCCTCGATCTGCCCGGTGGCGATCTTGTTGGCGACGATGATCGCGTTGTCCAGCGACGTGCCGCAGGCGCGCGCCGTGGTGATGCCGGGCGTGGTCGGCGCGAGCCCGGACGACAGCGTCGCCTCGCGCGCGAGGTTCCAGTCCGAGGCGTGCTTGATGACCGCGCCGAACGCGACTTCGCCGAGCTCGAGCCCGTGCAGGCCGAAGCGCTCGACCAGCGCGCCGAGCGTCTTGACCGCCATGCCGAAATTGCCGACGTCGGCGTACGCCGTGTTGTTGCGGCAGAACGGAATGCGAACGCCGCCAAGGATGCCCACTCGTTTAGGGATCACGTCCAAGCCTCTTCCACGATGAAGCCTCGTCCGTTCCGCTGTTATCATGCGCGACCGCGCCCGTCCAGCCCTATTGTATGCCCTACGCTTTCGATCTCGACAGGCTCGACCGCATCGCGACCGAGCAGGCCGGGAATTTCGCCCGCGCCCGTCCGTATCCGCACGTCGTCATGGACGACTTCCTGCGGCCCGAGCTCGCCTTGCAGCTGGCGCGCGAGTTCCCGCAGCCGGCGGACCTCGCCTGGGACCACTACGCCGCGCCGGGCCTCGAGGTGAAGCTCGGCAGCTCGCGCGAGGAAACGTTCCCCGAGGCGCACCGGCGCACGATCCACGACCTCAATACCGGCATCTTCGTGCGCTTCCTGGAGCGCCTGACCGGCATCGACCATCTGCTCACCGATCCGCACCTGGCCGGTGCGGGGCTGCACCTGACGCGCGCCGGCGGCCTGCTCGGCGTGCACGCCGACTTCAATTGGCACGAGAAGCTCCAGGCCCACCGGCGGCTGAATCTGCTGATCTACCTCACGCCGGACTGGAAGCCCGAGTACGGCGGCGAGCTGCAGCTCTGGGACACGCAGGCGACGCGCATGGAACGCAGCATCGAGCCGCGCTTCAATCGCGCCGTGCTGTTCGCGACGCGCTCGGACACGTTCCACGGCCATCCCGACCCCTGGCGCGCGCCCGAACCGATCAACCGCCAGTCGATCGCGATGTACTACTACACGACGACGCGGCCGCAGGAAGAAATCCGCGCGCCGCACAACACGCTGTACAAGGTGCCGGCGCAGGCGGACTGAGCGCCGCTACGCATCCGCCGCGTCGGCGTCCTCGGCACGGAAGATCGCCGGCGCCTCGTGCCACATCATCCAGCACTCCGGCGCGCTCAGCAGGCAGGCTGACAGGTGGTCCGCGTAGCGCTGCAGCAGCGACGCCTCGTCGAGCTGCGCCGGCAGCGCCTCGATGCGAAGCCGGCGCCTGCCGGTGGCGAAGTCGAAGCCGCAGCTGAAGACGGCGACGCGCGCCGCCTCGGACCGCGCGATCTGCGCCAAGCGCGAAGGCAGGCGCGCGGGCCGGCCGAACAGCTCGACGTCGAGCGGGCGCTGCGCGCTGCCGGCCGGCAGGTCCAGCATGCCGACGACGTTCTCTCCGGCGCCCAGCGCCGCTCTTATGCGAGCCGAGCTTCCGCCGGTGTAGAGCGGCCCCAGGCTGCCGATACGCGAGAACGCCCAGGCGCGCAGGCTGCCGTACCAGAGCGCCACGCGGCTGACGCCCAGATCGCCGACCACCGGGCGGCGCGCGAGGAAATACGCCGGCACGCCATGGGCGCGCAGCGATTTCCACACCCAATGGCCCGCGCCCCAGTGAAACGTCAGGAACAGGATCGCGCCATCCGGCGCGGGCCATTGACCCTCGACGTCGATGCGCCGCTGCCACCAGCGCGCGCTGCGGCTCAGCGTGAGATACGTGTCCGCCCGCTCGACCCAGCGCAGCAGCCGGTAGCGCCGCTTCCACGCGTGCTCCTCGGCTGCCGGGAGATAGCGGCGGGCGACGAGCCAGGCCGCGTCCGCTTCCGGCCGGAAGACCGCCGAACGGCGCGCCAGCCGGCCGAGCAGGCGGTAGCCCAGCGACCACGGCAGGGCCGCCGCGACCATCGGCAGGACGAACAGGCCGACGAGGTCGGAGGCGTTGCGGCGCAGGCGATCCAGCGGCCTGGACGTGGCCGGCGAGACCGCGCTCATGCGGATGCGCCGTCGCGGCGCGTGCCGCGGCCGCCGCGATAGGTCTGCGCGGCCGCCGGCCTGCCGCTCCGTCCGCGGGCCATGCGGCGTCCGCTGCGGGTGTCGCGCATCTCGAGCGACCCCCGGAGCGGTTCCGTGCAGCCGATGTCCGGTGGAACGAGCCGCATCTTCGCCGCGCTCATTTCAGGACGTTCATGTCCGCGTCCAGCCACTCCACCGTCAGCTCGGACAGCCTGGCGGAAACGTCGGACGGCGGATCGAACAGCGGAAACAGCATATAGCCGGTATTGCGCACCGGGAATCCGTGCACGCTGTAGGGATTGTCGCAGAAGGTGTCGTCTGCGCCGACCCTGCCCTGCGCCGGGGAGAGCGGGCAGGAGTAGTACGAGAGGAACGATCGGGAGAACGTCTCGCCGCCGTCCATGAACTTCAGCCGCCTGCCGGTGACCGTCTCGACGACCTGCAGCCTGACGTCCGCCGCATCGCTCAGCGCGTAGGCGATCGAGTACCACGTCCCCCTTCGCATCGGCTCGGCCAGGTTCGATGCGCACGACATCCCCATCGCCTGCCCTATCTCGATGTACAGCTGGCCTCCTCCTCGCGGCGCGCCGCAGTCCAGCCCGTTCAGGCCGGTCCTGGCGATCACCATGGCGATCCCGTCGTAGGGCGGCAGCGCGGAGAGCTGCGTCCGCGAGGCCGCGCTGGCGTAGTGCAGGAAGACGGGAATGTGATTGAGCGAGGACGCGTCGTCGAAGATGTTCCCCGTGTAGAGCTTGAACGAGATGCGCTGCCACGCCGCCCCTTCCGGCCGGCGGGTGACGTTGGAGGCCCATGCGCCGTACTGGTGCGAACCGGAATTCCCGCCGAGCACGAACGTCCCGCGGTCGGGGACGACGTTGCGGATCGGAATCGTGGTCGCCGAATCCGGCGATACCCGGCGCCCGTTGAACGTACCTTCGTAGCCGGTCGCGCGGACCGAAGGATTCACGTACGAAGCGAACACGTGGCCGGCCACGCCCTCGTCGGTCCATCCGCTTTCGAGCAGGCTGCGCCTGGCGTTCGCGCTGATCGTGTAGCGATGCTCGACGTCGCCGCCGGCCATCGGATCTCCCTTGCGCAGGCGGTACAGCGGAACGCTGTCCTTCACGGGCTGGGCGAACACGTAGCCTTCGACGCGACGGAACGCGTAGCCCCGCGACGTCAGCGCGCGCGCCTCGTCCGCCGAGGCCGTGTAGACGTGGTCGCTTTCGGGCGAGCCCTTGTGCAGCCCGTACAGCGGCACCGCACCGGGCGGACGCTCGCAGGCGAAGTCCATCGGCGCGCGATAGCCGCGCGCATAGCGGGAAGGCTCGTGCGCGTCGCCGGGCGGAACGTCCGGGAACCGCGCCGAACGTTCGCGAGGCGCCTCCCCGTCGGGGCCTGCGAGCGCCCCCGCGCAGGGCAGCCAGGCGGCGACGCCGCGGTCGGAGAACCCGTCTTCCGCGATCGAGGCCAGGTGATCGTTGTAGTAGGTCGTGTAGAGCGTGTCGGTGGACGCGGGATGGCGCGACTCCCAGAGGCCGACCAGGTCATAGGCCTTCCCGGGCGTGCAGCCCGCGAGCAGGGTGCCGAGTACGGCCGCGAGTCCGCCTGCCGCCGGCAGGTACCGGCCCGTTCCCGGCCGGACCGCTTTCATCGGATGCATTCGATATGTGTTCCGTCAGTGGATGCCGATCCTGTCGCGACGGCGCCGGGCCGCCGCGGGACGTGGCGTCGCGCAGGCCATCGACGGGCCTCGCCGCCGCTTCGTCGCGCGCTCACGAGCGCTTGCGTCCGCGCGAGCTGCCGAGCTTGCGCGTCATCGTGTTGCGGCTGAGGCCGAGCGCCTTCGCCGCGCGCTGGCGATGGCCGCCGTGCGCGGCCAGCGCGGCCTCCAGCAGCACGCGCTCGAGCTCGGCCTGCGCCTCGGCGTGCAGGTTCTGCGCGCCTTCGGCCAGGCGCTGCTCGGCCCAGGCGCGCAACGCGCCGCTCCAGCCCTCCGGCCCGGCCGGCCGCACGTCCTCGAGGATCGCCGGGGGCAGGTCGCCGACGCCGATCTCGCGCCCGGGCGAGAGCACGGCCAGGCGCCGGCAGAGGTTCTCCAGCTGGCGCACGTTGCCGGGCCAGGCGTAGTCGCGCAGCGCGCCGAGCGCCGCCGGCGAGAAGCGCTTCGGCGCCACGCCGGCGCGCAGCGCCGCCTGCGCGAGGAAATGCTCGGCCAGCAGCGGCACGTCCTCGCGCCGCTCGCGCAGCGCCGGCAGGTGGATGCGCACGACGTCCAGCCGGTGCAGCAGGTCGGCGCGGAACTCGCCGCGCTGCGCCTTGGCGTCGAGGTCCTGGTGCGTGGCGGCGACGACGCGCACGTCCGCGCGGATCAGCTCGCGGCCGCCGACGCGGTAGAACTCGCCGGCGGCGAGCACGCGCAGCAGGCGCGTCTGCAGGGCCAGCGGCATGTCGCCGATCTCGTCGAGAAACAGCGTGCCGCCGTCGGCCTGCTCGAAGCGGCCGGCGTGGCGCCGCGCGGCACCGGTGAACGCGCCGGCCTCGTGGCCGAACAGCTCCGACTCGAGCAGCTCGGCCGGGATCGCCGCCGTGTTCAGCGCGACGAACGGGCCGGCGGCGCGCGCGCTCTCGCGATGCAGCGCGCGCGCGACCAGTTCCTTGCCGGTGCCGGTCTCGCCGGTGATCAGCGCGCCCAGGCCGCTCGCCGCGACGCGGCCGATCGCGCGGAACAGCTCGCGCATGCCCGCGCTGCGGCCGATCAGCTCGGCATCGGCGCGCTCCGGCGCCGGCGCCGCGGCCGGCAGCGCGCGCGGCTGCGCCAGCGCGCGGCGCGCGGCCGCCACGGCCTGGTCCAGGTCGAACGGCTTGGGCAGGTAGTCGAACGCGCCCAGGCGGTAGGCCGACGCGGTCGAGGCGACGTCGGTGAACGCGCTCATGACGATCACCGGCACGCGCGGCGCCTGCGCGGCGAGGCGCTCGAGCAGGTGCAGCCCGCTCAGGCCCGGCATGCGCACGTCGCTGAACAGGAGCTCCGGCGCGCCTTCGCCGAGCGCGGCGAGCGCGGCCTCGGCGTCGCCGAACTCGCGCGGCCGGAACCCGGCCTCGCGCAGCGCCGCGGCGAGCACGAGGCGCACGGCGCGGTCGTCGTCGACGATCCAGACGTTCGCGTCGCCCGCGTTCATCGGCGCGCGCCCCGCAGGCCGCACGAACCGCGGCGCCCGCGCGGCTTGGGCATCCGTCGGCGCTGGCGCAGCGGCAGCCTCATTCGGCGATCGGCAGCCGCAGGCTGAACACGGTCGCGCCCGGATGTCCCGAGTGGCCGAGCTCGCCGCCGTGCTCGCGCGCGATCTCGCGCGCGATCGCCAGCCCCAGCCCGCTGCCGCCGGCACGGCCGGAGACCAGCGGCTCGAACAGCGTGTCGGCGAGCTCGGCCGGCACGCCGGGGCCGTCGTCGACGACGTCGATGCGCACGGCGAGCCGCGCGCCGTGCTCGCCGAGGCGCGGCCGGTGCTCGGCGCGCGTGCGCAGCACGAGCGTCCTGGCGCCGGCCTCCACCGCGTTGCCGACCAGGTTCAGGATCGCCTGCTGCAGGCGATCGGCGTCCACCAGCGCCGCGGGCAGGCTCGGATCGTAGTCGCGCCGGATCGCCGGCGCGTCGCCGCCCGCCGCGGCGAGCGCGGCCACGCGCTCGACGATCTCGTGCACGTTCACGCGCGCCAGGCGCGGCTGCGCGCCGGCGTGCAGCAGCCGGTCGGACAGGCCGGCGAGGCGGTCCACCTCGCCGAGGATCAGCTCCGCCATCTCGGCGAGGTCGGGCTGGCCGACGCGGCGGCTGAGGAGCTGCGCCGCGCCGCGCATGCCGGCGAGCGGTCCGCGCACCTCGTGCGCGAAGCCGCGCAGCGACTCGGACAGGCGCGTCGACGGCGAGGCCTCGGTCGCCGGCTGGACCTCCACGAGCAGCGCGTCCTCGTCCAGCGGGGTCAGGGCGACGTCGGCGAGGCGGTCGCCGATCGCCGTGCGCAGCCGCGTCTCGCGCAGCCAGATGCGCCGGTTCTGCGCGAACGCGCGCGCGGCCGCCTCGCACAGGCGCGGCGGCTTGGCGTCGAGCAGCGCCAGCGCCGCGCCGCGCCAGTTGCGCGCGCCGGCCGCCAGCCACTCGTGCAGCGCCGGATTGATCGCGCGCAGGTCGAGCGCGCGGTCCGCGATCGCCATTGCCGTCGCGCACTGCTCGAACAGCGCCGCGTCGGCGGCCGCGCGCGGCGACGGTGCGGACGAAGGCGGGGGGAATGCCGGCGCAGTCATTGCACAATTCTAGTGCAAGGCATGCACCGGCATGCGCAAGACGCGCGACGGCAGGCGGACGTCCGCCACCGCGCGAACGTCGCCGGCACCGCCGGCCCGGGGAGCGGCGCCCGAGCGCCGGCGCCGGGTACGCGCCGCGAGCCTGAACGAAACCTCGCATGAAATTTCCGTTGTTCATCCTCGAGTGCACGGCGCCTTCCTAGCCTGCGCTCCGCACGGTTCCCGACGGGCCGTGCCTCAAGTTTCCTTCGAGGAGAGTCGCATGAAGACCCTTGCTTCCCGTTTCCCGACGCTCGCCCTGGCTTCGATCCTTTCGCTCGGCTGCGCGGCGGCCGTGAGCGCGGCGCCGGCGCCCGTCTCGCCGAACAACGACGAGACGGACATGAAATCGGATCAGCCGGTCACCGACACCTGGATCACGACGAAGGTCAAGTCCGTGCTGGCCACGACGGACGGCGTCAAGAGCATGGACGTGAGCGTCAAGACGGTCGACGGCGTGGTCACGCTGACCGGCGTGCTCGCCACCGACGTCGCCGTGAAGAAGGCCGTGGCCGCGGCCGAGAGCGTCAAGGGCGTCAAGAAGGTCGATGCCAGCGGCCTGAAGTCCAAGGAGTGACGCACCCACCGGCCGATCGGTGATCGGCCGCCGGCACGCCCGTGCCGGTGTCTGCGCCTCCCCGGCCGCGCCGCCGGGGAGGCGCGGCGGGCAGGACGGCCCGGCTGGTCCGCCGCGGAAGCCAAGGCTGCGCTCGTCGCCCTTCCGCACGACTTGAATGGCGCCGGATTCCCGCCCTCCCGTCCGACGCGTTCGCCCGCCGTCCCCATCCGGCTCCGCTCGCGTTTCGCCGCAGCGTAGCGGCGCCCCCTACTCCGGGTGCACCAGCGCGAGCCCGACGCCTGCGCCGATCAGGCAGGTGCCGGCGGCCGCATCGGCAGCGCGCGCAAGGCGCGGCCGCGCCACCAGCAGCGTGCCGCCGCGCGCGGCCAGCCAGCCGTAGGCCGCGAGCACGACGAATTCGGACAGCAGGCTGGTGGCGGCGAGCACGAGGATCTGCGGCGCGATCGCGTGCGCCGGCTCGACGAACTGCGGCAGCAGCGCGGTGAAGAAGAGGATCGCCTTCGGATTGGTCAGCTGCAGCAGCACGCCCTGGCGCCACAGGCGCAGGCCGCCGCCGCGCACCGGCCCCGCGAGGCGCTGCGCCGACGGCAGGCCGCGCAGCGCGTCGCGCCAGGCGCGCAGGCCCAGCCAGGCCAGATACGCCGCGCCGAGCCAGCGCAACGCCGCGAACAGCGGCGAGGCGACCGCGACCAGCGCGGCAAGACCGGCGGCGCAAGCCGCGAACCAGACCGCGTTGCCGCCGAGGATGCCGAGATTCGCCGCGATCGCCTTGCGCGCGCCGTGGCGCAGGCCCTGGCCGGCGACGTACAGCACTGCAGGCCCGGGCACGATCGCCGCGACCGTGGCGGTGACGAAGAAGGCGAACCAGAGCGACGGATTCATCGGAGCCTGCCGTAGGCCTGCCGGGAAAGCCGGCGCGCCGCCGCGCCGGCGCGGACCTGCATCGCGCGGCCGCCCCGGACGGAGCGGCCGCGCGGCGCCTTCAGATCGCGTAGTACATCTGGTACTCGAGCGGGTGCGTCGCCGCGCGGAAGCGCGTGACCTCCTGCATCTTGAGGTCGATGTAGCCGTCGATGAAGTCGTCGGTGAACACGCCACCCGCCTTGAGGAACTCGCGGTCCTTGTCCAGCGCCTCGAGCGCCTGGTCGAGCGAGTGGCAGACGGTCGGGATGTTCTTCTCTTCCTCCGGCGGCAGGTCGTAGAGGTCCTTGTCGGCCGGCGCGCCCGGGTCGATCTTGTTGAGGATGCCGTCGAGGCCGGCCATCAGCAGCGCGGTGAACGTCAGGTAGCCGCTGTTGACCGGATCGGGGAAGCGCACCTCGATGCGGCGCGCCTTCGGGCTGTGCACGAACGGGATGCGGCAGCTCGCCGAGCGGTTGCGCGCCGAATAGGCGAGCATGACCGGCGCCTCGAAATGCGGCACCAGGCGCTTGTAGCTGTTGGTGCTGGCGTTGGCGAACGCGTTGATCGCGCGCGCGTGCTTGAAGATGCCGCCGATGTAGTACAGCGCGGTCTGCGACAGGCCGCCGTAGAGGTCGCCGGCGAACAGGTTCTGCCCGTTCTTCGCCAGCGACTGGTGCACGTGCATGCCCGAGCCGTTGTCGCCGACCACCGGCTTGGGCATGAAGGTCACGGTCTTGCCGTTCTGGTGCGCGACGTTCTTGACCACGTACTTCATCGTGATCAGCTCGTCGGCCTTCTTCACCAGCGTGTTGAAGCGCGTGCCGATCTCGCACTGGCCGGCGTTGGCGACCTCGTGGTGGTGCACCTCCACGACCTGGCCGATCTGCTCGAGCACCTTGCACATCTCGCTGCGCAGGTCCTGGAACGTGTCCACCGGCGGCACCGGGAAGTAGCCGCCCTTGACGCCGCCGCGATGGCCGGAGTTGGCGCCGTCGAACGAGCGGTGCGTCGACCAGGCCGCCTCCTCGGAGCCGATCTCGTAGAACACGTGGCCCATGTCGTTGCGGTAGCGCACCGAGTCGAAGATGAAGAACTCCGGCTCCGGGCCGAAGAACGCGGTGTCGGCGATGCCGGTCGACTTGAGGTACGCCTCGGCGCGCTTGGCCAGCGAGCGCGGGTCGCGCGAGTAGGCCTGCATCGTGCTCGGCTCGAGCACGTCGCACTGCAGGACCAGCGTCTTGTCGGCCATGAACGGATCGATGATCGCCGTGTCCGGGTCCGGCAGCAGGACCATGTCCGATTCGTTGATGCCCTTCCAGCCGCCGATCGACGAGCCGTCGAACATCTTGCCGTCCTCGAACAGCGACTCGTCGACCGAATGCGCCGGATAGGTCACGTGGTGCAGCTTGCCGAGCATGTCGGTGAAGCGGAGATCGACGAACTCGACCTCGTCATCCTTGATCGTCTTGAGCACGTTCTGCACGGACATCGGAAGGAAACCTCGCGGAAGGAAGGAATGCGTGCGCCTCCTTCAGCAACCGGCGTGCCAATGCCGGCGTCGGCCGCTGCCCAGCGCGATCAACGGCTTGCGGGGCCGTGCGCGTCTTCGACGCACAACGATGGTGCAACATGGGGCACAGGATTCACCTTCCGCGTGCACGAGCGGCGGCGACCGGCGATCGCTACACTTCGCGACCGGCGGCCGCTGGCGCCGCGACCCGCTCCGTCCTCCAAGGCGCCTCGTGAACGACCTCCTCAATTCGATCCTGCTCGGCATCATCGAAGGCATCACCGAATTCCTGCCGATCTCCAGCACCGGGCACCTGCTGGTCGCCGAGCGCTGGCTCGGCGCGCGCTCGGACCTGTTCAACGTCGGCATCCAGGCCGGCGCGATCCTCGCCGTGGTGCTGATCTACCGGGCGCGGCTGTGGCAGCTCGCGACCGGCCTCGGCGAGCCGGCGAACCGCGCCTACGCGGCCAAGCTGCTGGTCTCGTTCCTGATCACCGCGGTGCTCGGCTTCGCCGCGACGCGGCTCGGCTTCAAGCTGCCCGAGACCGTGAGGCCGGTGGCCTGGGCGCTGCTGCTCGGCGGCGTCTGGATGATCCTGGCCGAGGCGCTGGCGGCGCGGCAGCCCGAGCGCGCCGAGATCACCTGGCGCGTCGCGGTGCTGGTCGGCCTGGCGCAGGTGGCCGCGGCGATCTTTCCCGGCACGTCGCGCTCGGCGGCGACGATCTTCGTCGCCATGCTCGCCGGCACCGGGCAGCGCGCCGCCGCCACCGAGTTCGCCTTCCTCGTCGGCATCCCGACGATGTTCGCCGCGACCGGCTACGAGCTCCTGAAGACGCTGCGTTCCGGCGCCGCGGTGCACGAGGACTGGAGCGCGCTCGCAGTGGCCTTCGTCGTGTCCGCGGTGACCGCGTTCGTCGCCGTCAAATGGCTGCTCGGCTACATCCGCACGCACCGCTTCACGCCGTTCGCGCTCTACCGCATCGCGTTCGGCCTGGCGTTGCTGCTGCTGATTCCCGCGGGCGAATGACGCCGTGCGCGGCGCGCGCGCCGGTCATGCCGCGGCGCGGTTGAAGTCGCCGATCGCGCCGACCAGGGCCGTCACGGCCTCGCGCTCGGCCTCGGTCAGGTACGGGTTCCACGCGTCCATCAGCAGCACCACGCGCAGCGAGCCGCTGCGGTTCCAGGCTTCGTGCTCGTAGGTGTCGTCGAAGGCGAAGCAGACGCCTTCCTGCCAGGCGCGCGCCTCGCCGGCGACGACCAGCGCGCAATCCTCCGGCACGATCAGTGCCAGGTGCGTGACCACGCGCGTGTTCGTCACGCCGTGGTGCGGCAGGATGTGCGAGCCCGGCGCCAGCAGCGAGAAGCAGACCTCGGGCGCATGCTCGCGGATGCGGCACAGCGGCAGCGCGTCGAGCACCGCGGCCGTGCGCGGGCAGCGCGCCGCGTTGCCGGCCTGGCGCTGGCCGTGGCGGTGGAAGAAGTACGCGTTCCAGGCCGGCGCGCCGCGCTCGCCGCGCAGGTAGCTCTCCAGCACCCGCTCGCCGACGTGGCCGAGGAACGGCTCGAAGCCGCCGTCTTCGGCGAGCACCGCGAGCAGCTCCTCGCGGATCGCGCCGGCCTGCCGTTCCAGGGCCTCGTGCCAAGGGAACAGCGCGCGGTCGAAGAAGCGCGGCGACGGCAGGTCCGGGAAATGCAGGAACGTCGGGCGCTGCCGCGGCGGCAGCCGCGCCGGCGGCCGGTCGCCGAGATACGCCGCCAGGCACTTGTCCACGCGCGCCAGCGCGGCGGCGCCGTGGCGATCGCGCAGCGGCGCGAGCAGCGCGCCGAACAACGCGCGCCGGCCGTCGGCGACGCGCGCGATCGCGCGGCGCACGGCCGCGCGCAGGCCGGGCGGCGTGGTCGCATCGCCGCGCCACTGGCCGCGCTGCTGCGCGTCGGCGATCGCGCGGAAGTAGACCGGCAGCGCTTCGCCGCCGCGCCCCTGCGCCTCGAGCACCTCGCCCAGGCGCAGCCGCGCGATGTACAGGTCGGGCGCCTGCGCCAGCGCGCGGCGCAGCGCCGCCTCGGCCTCGTCCAGGCGCCCGCGCTCGCCGAGCAGCACGCCGAGGTTGACCGCGGTCGCGGCATCGTCCGGCGCCGCCGCCTGCGCGCGCGCGAGCAGCGCCAGCGCCTCGTCGCAGCGGCGCCGCGCGTGCGCGCAGAGCGCGAGGAAGTTCAGCGCGTCGACGTCGTCCGGCGCGGCGCGCAGCAAAGCGGCGAACGCCTGCTCGGCCTCGAGCGTGCGCCCCTGCGCGGCGAGCTCGCGCGCGGCCAGGCGCCGGCGCGCGAGCTCGTCGTCGGCCGCGCGCGCGCCTTCCATTTCAGCGCCGCAGCGCCGGGTTGAGCGTGTAGGTGCCGGTCAGCAGGGCCTCGTCGAGCACGTGGCCCTGCATCGCCGCGCGCAGGTCCGCCAGGGTGAAGCGCTCGGGCAGGCGCAGCCTGGCGACGTCCAGCGCGTAGACGCGAAAGCGGTAGTGGTGCAGGCGCTCGTCGTTCCACGGCGGGCACGGGCCGTCGTAGCCGTGGTAGTCGCCGGCCATCTCGGCGTCGCCGGCGAACCAGCCGGTGTAGTCGTTCAGCCCCTGCCGCGCCCCGGCGGGACCGGGCGGCGTGCGCTTGCCGCGCGCGACGACGCCGTCGCTGCAGCTGCCGTGCGCCAGCTCGAAGCACCCGGCCGGGATGTCGGCCATCAGCCAGTGCGCGAACTCGGTGCGCGGCAGCGACGCCGGCACGTGGCGGCCGGGACGGTTGACGTCGTCGGCGCGCGTGGGCACGTCCTCGTCGACGCAGGCCAGCGCGAACGAGCGCGTGGCGACCGGCGCCTCGGACCAGGCCAGATGCGGATTGCGGTTCGCCGACAGCACGCAAGGCTCGCCCTCGCCGCCCGGCCGGCCGAACGCGCAACGGTCCGGAATCGGCTGCATGTCGGAAAAATCACGGCTTTCGAGGCGCATCGTGCTTCGTCTCCTTGGCGTTCGTCGTCGCGGACGACCAGGTCACGCGGTAGATCGCGCCGGCGAGGTCGTCCGATACCAGCAGCGCGCCGTCGGGCATGACCAGGACGTCGGCCGGGCGGCCCTGCGCGACCTCGTCGCGCTGGAAGCCGTCGACCAGCACCGTCTCGCCGAGCACGCGCGCGCCGGCGATGCGCACCGCCACGACGCGGTAGCCCGATTTCTTCGACCGGTTCCAGGAACCGTGCTCGGCGACGATGGCCGCGCCGCGGTACTCGGCCGGGAACATCGTGCCGGCGTAGAAGCGCATGCCGAGCGCGGCCACGTGCGCGCCCAGCTTCGCCGCCGGCGCGACGAAGTCCTTGCACGCGCGGCCCTTGCCGAACTCCGGATCGGGCGTGTCGCCCTGGTGGCAGTACGGGTAGCCGAAATGCTGGCCTTCGCGCGCGACGCGGTTGAGCTCGTCGGACGGCAGGTCGTCGCCCATCATGTCGCGGCCGTTCTCGGTGAACCAGAGCTGGCGCGTGCCCGGCTGCCAGTCGAAGCCGACCGTGTTGCGGATGCCGAGCGCGACGTCGCGCCAGTCCGAGCCGTCCGGCTTCATGCTGATCAGCTTGGCGAACTCGGCGCCCGGCTCGCAGATGTTGCACGGCGCGCCGATCGGCACGTACAGGCGGCCGTCCGGGCCGAAGGCGATGAACTTCCAGCCGTGATGCGTCTTGTCCGGCAGCTTGTCGGTGACGACCTCCGGCGCGGGCGGCGCGTCGAGATGCTGCTCGATGCCGCGCAGCACGAGGATGCGGTCGATCGCGCCGATGTAGAGGTCGCCGTCGCGAAACGCGATGCCGGTCGGCATCTTCAGGCCGCTGGCGACCACGCGCACGCGCGCGTCCTTGCCGCTGCCGGTCACCGCGTAGACCTTGCCCGCCTCGCGCGACCCGGCGAACACCGTGCCTGCCGCGCCGAGCGCGAGCTGGCGCGCGTTCGGCACGTCGCCGGCGTAGACGTCGATGCGGAAGCCCGGCGGCAGCTTCAGCGTGTCCAGCGCCACGCCGGCCGAGCACGGCAGCGCGACGAGCGAGAGCAGGAGGGCCGTCAGTCGGCACATGGGTTCTCTCCTCCGATTCGCCGCGTGCTCGCGGCAGGCAGCGCACACGCGGCGGCCGCCCCATCCTTCCCGCGTTCGGCGGAAGCGTCAATATCCCGCGCGGCGCGGCGCGCGGGCCGCTTCGGCACGGTTCATCTGACGCCGCGCGCGATGCGCGTCGCTCAGCCGAAGTGGCGGAACGGACCGGCCAGCGCCTCGCGGTACATCTCCCAGTGCCCGGGCGGGAAGCGCACCGGCAGGTCGCCGAGTCCCACCAGCGAGGTCACCAGCTCGCGCGCCGGCTGCAGCGCCGGCAGGCCGAGGAAGCGCGCCAGCTCGCCGCCGGCGGCCGGCGCGTCGTCGATCAGCGGATCGGCCGCGACGACGATGCGGCGCGGCTCGTCGAGCTCGGCGCCGAAATGCAGGTGGCGCACGCCGCGCGCCAGCCAGGTCGCGGCCAGCTCCGGCTCCGGGCAGGCGAAGTTCGGCGCCCAGCCGAATGCGAGCCAGTTGAGCAGCGTGTCGCGCGGATCGCGCTCGACGATGACCAGACGCGTGCCGGGCATCGCGCGGCGCACCAGCGCGAGCAGGTGCGCGTCCCAGCGCGGCAGCCAGTCGACCACCGGCCGCGACGGGTCGATGCCGGCCATGCGCAGCGGCGCGAGATAGCGCTCGCGCAGCGCGGCGACGTCCGCCGCGTCGAGCGGGCCGCAGTAGAACGGGAAGCGCGGCGCGTTGAAGTCGTCGTCGCGCATGACCGTGCCGATGCGGTCGCGCAGCACCTGCAGCCCGGGCTGGCCGGCGAGCAGCGCGGCGATGCGCTCGACGCCGCTGCCGGGCAGGCCGAGCAGCAGGATCGGCGCCTCCGGCCAGGGCTCGCCGACCGGCTCCTGCAGCGCGGCGAGCAGCTCCGGACGCGGCTCGTCGAGCAGCGGAATCTCCGAAACCGAATTGCGCTGCGCCTCGGTGAAGCAGCGCGCCGCCTCGGCGGCGTTGCCGAGGCGGTCGTACATGCGGCCGTAGTAGTTCCAGCCCAGCCGGCTCTGGCCTTCGGTCAGCTGCCCGTAGCTGAGCCGGTCGAGCGTGGCGCGCAGGCCGACGTCGTCGCCGGCGCGCATCTGCGCGCGCGCGCGCAGCAGCAGCATCTCCGGTTCGTCCGGCTGCGCGGCGAGCACGAAGTCGGCATGCGCCACCGCCGATTCGTAGCGGCGCCGGCGCTCGTCGAGCTGCGCCAGCCGCGTGCGCGCGGTCGCGTGCCCGGGATCGCGCGCGAGCAGGTGGTTCCAGTCCTCGGCCGCCTCGTCGAAGCGCTCCATCAGCGTCAGCACGTCGGCGCGCAGCACGCGCACCTCCTCGTCGTCGGGCGCGTGGGCGAGATAGGCGTCGTAGGCGGACACCACTTCGTGGTTGCGGCCGAGCGCGGCCAGGCACCAGGCGAGCAGGCGCGCCGGCAGCGACTGCGCCGGCTGGATCGCCAGCGAGGCGCGGTATTCCGCCACGGCGTCCTCGAGGCGCTCCTCCATGCGCGCCACGTCGGCGAGGCCGTTGTGCGCGACGACCTCGAAGCCGGCGATGCCCTGCAGCTGGCGGTACTGCGCCTGCGCCTCGCGCGGCCGGCGCGCGTTGAGCAGCAGCTCGCCCAGCCACTGCCGCGCCGCATGCATGTCGGGCGCGAGCCGCAGCGCGTTGGTGAACGCCTGCTCGGCGAACGCCGACATGTCGCGGCGCATGAAGGCCTGCCCGAGCAGGAACTGGATCAGCCCCGACTCGGGCACGAGCTCGGCGGCGCGCGTGAGATAGCGCAGGGCGCTTTCGTAGTCGCTGCGCTCCAGCGCCAGCGTGCCCAGGCCGGCCAGCGCATGGCCGTCCTCGGCGGCGCGCAGCGCGATGCGGAAATGCTGCTCGGCGCTGGCGCCGTCGCCGCGCCAGAGCGCGATCTGGCCGAGGCCGATGTGCGCGCCGCCCAGGTTCGGGTCGAACGAAAGCGCGCGCTCGAAGCCGCGCTTGGCCGCGTCCTGGTTGCCCAGGTGCAGCTGCAGCGAGGCCAGGCCCAGGTCGATGCGCGGATCCTCCGGCGCCAGCTCGTGCGCGCGCTCGAGCAGCTGCAGCGCCTCGGCGGTCTGGCCGGCCTGGTGCTTGAGCAGCCCCAGCAGGTGGAGGGTGTCGGCGTCGTTGGGATGCTGCTCCAGCCATGCGCGATAGCCGAGCTCCGCTTCGGCGAAGCGGCCCTGGCGGTGCAGTTCGATCCAGTCTTTGAGCATGTGGTGAATTCGCGACTACGGAAGGGAACGGGCGTGGCGAGGCGCGATCGCGCCCCGCGGCAGGCGTCGTGAGCGCGCGATTATGCCTGATGGCCGGCGTGCCAGGCGGCGCGCCGCGCCGGAATGCGGCGCGTCCGGCCTGCGCCCGCGTGCCAGCTCAGCCCGCCTCGGCGAGCGCCGCGCCGGCGACGCTCGCCGGCGCCAGATGCCGGCGCATGCGCTCGGCGATGTAGTCCTCGGTGAAGCTGCGCAGCGACAGGTCGCGGATGAAGCCGCAATGGCCGCCGTGCGCGGCGATGTCGAGCTCCACCTGCGGCGGCAGCTCCAGCGCATGGAAGTCGGCGACCGGGATCACCGGATCGTCGGCCGCGGTCAGGATCGTCGCCGGCACGCGCAGCCCGCGCAGGCGGTCGCCGGCGATCGAGTAGCCGTCCAGGTACGCCTCCAGCGAGCCGAAGCGCGTGTGACGCAGCACCAGCGCGCGCGTGAGATCGCGCAGGTTCCCGGCCAGCTCCTGCGGCGTGAACCAGTCGACCTCGGGAAACGCCGCGCGCTTGCGCCGCAGCGAGCGGCGCCATTTGTAGAGAAAGTAGCGCTGGTAGAACCACGGGCCGGATTCGAGGCCGAACAGGCCGGCGGCCGGGCTGACCACCGGACAGACCGCCAGCGCGTAGGCGAGGTCGACGCCGGCCTGCGGCGCGCGCAGCGCCACGCGCAGCGCGAAGTTGCCGCCGAGCGAGAAGCCGGCCACGGCGAGCGGCCCGCGCGCGAAGCGCTGCTGGACGGCGCGCACCGCGCCGACGACCTCGTCGATGCGGCAGGAGTGGAACAGCTCGCGGTTGACGTGGTGCGTGTCGCCGTGGTCGCGGAAGTTCAGGCGGAACACGTCGAAGCCTTCGCGCAGCAGCCGCGCGGCGGTGTCGACGATGTAGGTCGAGCGCGCGCTGCCCTCCCAGCCGTGCAGCAGCACGACCAGGCCGCGCGGCGCCGGCAACGCGCGCTGCGGCGTATGGAAGCCCTGCAGGCACACGCCGTCGCCGCACTCGAGCAGGTGCTCGGTCGCGTGCCGGTCCACCTCGCCGGTGTGGCGCGCGCGCCACCAGCGGCGCAGGCCGCTCGAGGCCAGCACCGACTGCAGGTGCGGATTGGCCAGCAGCCGCGCCGGGCGGAAGCCGGCGGCGGCCGTCCCCGCGGACGCGGCGCGCGCAGGCTCAGCCGTCGCCATAGCCCAGCAGGCGCACGATGCGTGCGCGGCTTTCCTCGGCCATGCGCCGGCGCGCGTCCGGCGTGGCCGGCACCGGCTCGAGGAAATGGATCTCCGCATCGAGCGGCGGCCCGCCGAGGATGCGCAGGAAGTTGGCGAAGAAGCTTTCCTTCACGCCGAACGGCACGCGCGGGTCCTGGCGCCCGTCGCGGCCGTAGCGCAGCGCCACCGGCTGCACCGGCACGCCGGCGTCGAGCGCGGTCTGGAAGATGCGTGCGTGGAACGTGCCGACCCGGTCGCCGTGGCCGCTGCCGCCCTCGGGGAACACGCCGACCGGCTCGCCGGCGCGCAGGCGCTCGACCACGCGCGCCATCACCGCGGCGAGCGAGTCGGCGTTGCCGCGGCGATGGAAGATCGTGCCCGCGCGCGCGGCCAGCCAGCCGACGAACGGCCAGCGCGCGATCTCGCTCTTGGCGACGAAGCTCACCGGCCGCTGGCTGTGCATGAGCTCGATGTCGAGCCAGGAGATGTGGTTGGCCACGTAGAGCACGGCCCCGGGCAGCGGCTCGCCGAAGCGGCGGATGCGGAAGCCGAAGATCCTGACCAGCCGGCCCGACCACCAGCGGATCATGAACTTCTCCAGCGTGGTGCCGCCCGCGCGCAGGCGCGCGGCCAGCGGATTGAGCACCAGCACCGCCAGCGGCGCGGCGATCAGGACGTGCAGCAGCAGCTGCGGCACGCGCAGCGCATAGCGCAGCGCGCGCCGCGAATCGGCGGGCGCGGTCATCGGAGGCGAGTCGGCGAGGTCGTTCATCGGCCGCCATGGTAGCGGAACTCTGGTGCGCCGCCGCATGCGCCGGCTTCAGCGATGGCGCGCCTCGATCAGGTCGAGCTCGTGCACGAGGCGGCGCGCGGTCTCGTCGGAGATGCGCCCGCGGCGCGCCATGCGGAAGATCGCGTCGCGCTCCGCGCGCACGCCGACCAGCCGCAGCTCGCGCTCGGCGCGGTCGGCGCGGCGCAATGCCGCCGCGTCGACGCCGGGGCCGTCCAGGCCCGTGCGGTGCTGGTACAGCGCCATGACGCGCGCCGCGGCGTTCGTGTACAGCTCCGGATCGGCCGTCGCCGCGGACAGGTCGCCGCGCGCGCGTTCGATCGCGGCGACCGCCGCCGCGGCGGCCTCGCGGCGGGCGAGGTCCTCCTCGCGCTCGGCGTGCGGCTCGGCCGGCAGCTTCAGCCCGAGCAGCAGCCGCGGCAGGCCGAGGCTGGCCACCGTCAGCGACAGCAGGATCACGGCGGCGGCGAGGAAGATCGCAAGGTCGCGCGCCGGGAACGGACGCCCGTCCGGCAGCGTCAGCGGCAGGGTCAGCACGCCGGCAAGCGTGATCGCCCCGCGCACGCCGGCCACCGACGTCGCCACGACCAGCCGCCAGGACGGCGGCGGCCGGGCCTCGCCGCGGCGGCGCGCGGCGAAGCGGCCGAGCCCGAGCGAGACCCAGACCCAGGCCAGGCGCAGCACGGCGAGGCCGACGTTGATCGCCAGCGCATAGGCCGCCAGCCACCAGGGATTGGCATGCCCGCTCTGCGCGGCGGACGCGACCGCGTCGCCGAGGATGCCCGGCAGCTGCTCGCCGAGCAGCACGAAGACGATGCCGTTCAGCGCGAACTGCACCGTGTCCCAGACCGCGGCGCGCTGCACGCGCGTGACCGCGAGCGCGCGGCCGCTGAGCTCCACGTAGCTCATCGCCACGCCGGCCGCGACCGCGGCGAGGATGCCCGACGCGCCGAGGTGCTCGGCGGCGAGATACGCGCCGAACGGCGTCAGCAGGCTGATCAGGATCGGCGCGCCGGCGTCCTCGCCGATCCGGCGCGTGATCCAGGCATGCCCGAGGCCGACGCAGAGCGTGACGGCCAGGCCCGCGGCGATGCCGCCCAGCGCCAGCCAGAGGAACGCCAGCGAGGCCGAGGCGAGCGAGAAGCCGCCGGTCGTGGCCGCGGCGACGGCGAAGCGGAAGCAGACCAGGCCGGAGGCGTCGTTGAGCAGCGACTCGCCTTCCAGGACGTGCATCAGCCGCTTCGGGATCGGCACGCGCGCGGCGATCGAGGACACCGCGACCGGGTCGGTCGGCGAGACGATCGCGGCCAGCGCGAACGCCACCGCGAGCGGCATCGACGGGATCAGCCAGTGGATCAGCAGGCCGGCGCCGACCACGGTGAAGACCACCAGGCCGAGCGCGAGCTGCAGGATCACGCGCGCGTCGCGGAACAGGCCCTGCTTGGGGATGCGCCAGCCGTCGAGGAACAGCAGCGGCGGCAGGAACAGCAGAAAGAAGATCTCCGGATCGAGCCGCACCGCGCGGCCGGACAGCGCGGCGAACGACGCGCCCAGCGCGATCTGCACCAGCGGCAGCGGCAGCGCGAACGGCACGACGCGGACGAGGTAGCCGCTGGCGAGCACCAGCAGCAGCATCGTCAGGACGACTTCGATCGAATGCATGAGGCGCGCAGCATCCCACGGGCGCCGCGCGCCTGCACGGGGGCGTCAGCCGGCCAGCCCCGCCTGCGCCTCGGCCAGGTCGTTCAGGTGCTGCTCCCACCACTTCGCCTCGCCGACGTAGGCGAACGCGCGCGGGAAGGCCGGATCGTCCCAGCGCGCGGCGACCCAGCCGGCCCAGTGCACCTGGCGCAGGATGCGCAGCGGCTCGACCAGCGCGAGCTCGCGGTGATCGAAGTCGCGAAATTCCTGGTAGCCCTCGAGCAGCGCGTCGAGCGCCTGCGGCGAGGGCGCGAGCATCCACAGGTCCTGCACGGCCGGGCCCGTGCGCGCGTCGTCCAGGTCGACGAAATGCGGGCCGGAATCGGTCCACAGCACGTTGCCGGCGTGGCAGTCGCCGTGCAGGCGCAGCGTCGCCGGCGCGACCGCGGCGAACGCGGCGTCGATCGCCGCGGCGAGCGCGTCGGTGCGCTGCCGGTAGGCCGCCTCCAGCCGCGCAGGCAGCAGGCCCGAGGCGAGCACGGCGCGCGCGGGCGCGCGGATGAACGCGTCGGCGTCGATCGCGCCGCGCTCGCGAAAGCGCGCGCGCGCGCCGACCGCGTGCAGGCGCGCGAGCAGGCGCCCCATCCAGGCCAGGTGGTCGGCCGATTCGAGCTCCGGCGCGCGGCCGCCGCGGCGCGGATAGAGCGCGTAGCGGAAGCCGGCGTGCACGAGCAGCGTGCGGCCGCCGACGGCGAGCGGCGCGACCATCGGCAGCTCGGCCTCGGCGAGCTCGCGCGCGAACGCGTGCTCCTCGGCGATCGCCGCGTCGCTCCAGCGGCCGGCGCGGTAGAACTTCGCCACCAGCGGCGCGCCCTGCTCCAGGCCGACCTGGTAGACGCGGTTCTCGTAGCTGGCCAGCGCGAGCAGGCGGCCGTCGGTGGCGAAGCCGGCCGCCTCGACCGCGTCGAGCACGAGATCGGGCGTGAGCTGCGCGTAGGAGGCGGCGGGCGCCATGTCAGATCGCATGCGGCGACGGCCGCGGCACGACGGCGAGCGTCAGGCGCGAGATCGACACCAGGCGCCCGCGCTCGTCCTCGATGCGGATCTCCCAGACCTGCGTCGTGCGGCCGAGGTGCAGCGGCCGCGCCGTGCCGACGACCACGCCTTCGGTCGCCGCGCGCACGTGGTTGGCGTTGATGTCCAGGCCCACCGCCATCTCGCCGGCGTCCAGGCAGAGATTGCCGGCCAGGCTGCCCAGCGACTCGGCCAGCGCGACCGAGGCGCCGCCGTGCAGCAGGCCGAACGGCTGGCGCGTGCGCGCGTCCACCGGCATCGTGCCGCGCACGTAGTCGTCGCCGACCTCGGTGACGGCCATGCCGAGATGCTCGACCAGGCAGCCCCGGTTCCAGGCGTTGATGCGTTCGAGATCGGTGGTCTGCTTCCAGATCGCCATCGCCGGCTCCTCCCGAAACCGGCGACTATACCCGCCGCGGGCGCATGCCGCCGGCACGCGCCATCCGGCCGCGCGGCGCACGCGCGGGCGGATTTCGGCGACAATCGGCCGATTCCCCTGCAGCGGCCCGCGTGTCCCACACCGTCACCCTCCAGGCCAGCGGCAAGCGCTTCCGCGTCGACGCCGGCGAAACCGTCCTCGAAGCCGCGCGCCGCGCCGGGCTCGCCCTGCCGTACTCGTGCCTGGCCGGCGTCTGCGGCAGCTGCAAGGCCACGCTGATCGAAGGCGAATGCGTCTATCCGCGCAATCCGCCGAGCGCGCTGAACGCCGCCGAGCAGATGCGCCACCAGGTGCTGCTCTGCCAGGCCGTGCCGGCCAGCGACCTCGTCATCGCCGCGCGCGAGGTGGCGTCGGTGGCCGACATCCCGCGCCGCGTGTTCACGCTGAAGGTCGTGGACAAGGCGCTGCTCGGCCGCGACGTCGCGCGCCTGACGCTGCTCACCGCGCGCGGCGAGCGCCTGCGCCGGCTGCCCGGGCAGTACCTCGACGTGCTGCTGGACGACGGCAAGCGCCGCGCGTTCTCGATCGCCAACGCGCCGCACGACGACACCGTGGTCGAGCTGCACGTGCGTCGCGTCGCCGGCGGCGGCTTCACGACGACCGTGTTCGACGCGCTCGGCCCCGGCGCGCTGCTGCGCGTCGAAGGCCCGCTCGGCACGTTCGTGCCGCGCGAGGACAGCGAGCGCCCCATGCTGCTGATGGCCGGCGGCACCGGATTCGCGCCGATCAAGGCGCTGATCGAGCATTTCCTGCACCTGGGCACGCGCCGCCCGATGACGCTGTACTGGGGCGCGCGCGAGCCGGCCGACCTGTACCTGCGCGGCCTGCCCGAACGCTGGGCGCGCGACGTGCCGACGTTCCGCTTCGTCCCCGTGGTGTCGGACGAGGCGGAAGCCGGGGCGCTGCGCGCCGGACTGGTCCACGAGGTGCTGCTCGAGGACCATGCCGACCTCTCCGGGTTCGACGTCTACATGAGCGGCCCGCCGTCGATGATCGACGCCGGCCGCCGCGCGTTCGTTCAGGCCGGATTGCCGGAGGACCGTCTCTACTACGATTCGTTCGACTACGCGCCCGACGTGATTGCCGCGATCCTCGGCAGTCGCGCGGGCATCCACGGACTCTAGCCGGCGCGCGCGGCATCGCGCGCCGGCCTTGCCGAGCAGGCCGCCATGCCCCGACACATCCTCCTGATCCTCGTCGCGCTCCTCGCCAGCCCGCCGGCGTTCGCGCTGCGCTGCGGCGACCGGCTCGTCAACGAGGGCCTGGAGGATTTCCGCGTGCGCGAGCGCTGCGGCGAGCCGTTCTGGACCGACCGCTACACGGCCGTCGAGGTGCTCGGCGCATACGGCCCGCTCGAGCAGCAGCGTTCGGTGGACTACGACGTGTGGTACTACAACTTCGGCCCGCGCCGGCTGATGCAGCGCCTGGTGTTCCGCGACGGCGTGCTGGTGCGCGACGAATCGCTCGGCTACGGCGTCGCCGAGATCGGCGGCGACTGCAATCCGAACCTTCGCTTCGACGGTCTCAGCTCGGGCGAGCTGTACGCGCGCTGCGGCGAGCCCGCGTCGCGGCGCAGCGACACCGACGCGATCGTGCGGCGCCCCGCGCCGGGCGTCGAGCGCTGGCGCGAGCAGCGCCGCGAGACCTGGATCTACGACTTCGGCGACGGCCGCCTGCTTCGGCGCATCTACCTGGTCGACGGCCGCGTGACCGGCAGCGAGCTCGTGCAGCGCTGAACGGCGCCGGCGCCTATCGCGCCTGCGGCAGCCGCGGCACGCCGTGCTCGCTGCGCTCCTCGAGCGCCAGCGGATGGGTGTCGACCGGCCCGCGCGGCTCGCGCGGGGCGACCGGCTCGGTCCCCTCTCCACGCGCGAGGCGCAGCGCGTTCGCGTAGCAGACGTTCGCCGCGGCGAGATCGCCTTCGCCGCGGCGGCAGTCGCCGAGCGCTTCCCAGGCCTGCGGCGACGGCGCCTGCGCCAGCGCGCGCTCGAGCGCGTCCTCGGCCTGCGCCCACAGCGACTGCCGGCCGTACAGGCGGCCGAGCGTGGTCAGCAGCGCCGGGCTGTTCGGCGCGACCGCGAGCCAGGCCTCGGCCCGCCGCGTGCGCGCGGCGAGCTCGTCGGACCCGAGCTCGCCGTAGGCGGCGGCCAGGGCCTCGCTCCATTCGCGCCGCTGCGCCGACTCGATCTCGTCCATCGCCGCCAGCGTCTGGCCGAACGCGGCGGCGCGGCGCGCGAACGCGGCGATCAGCGCCGGCCGCTTGCGCAGCGCGCGGCTGGCGCCGCCCCACAGCGCGTTGAGGCGCGCCGCGTCCGGCGCCGCGGCGAGCGCCGCGGCGAGCACCCGCGTCTCCAGCGCCGCCTGCGCGTCCGCGGTCAGCGACTGGCTGCGCGCCAGCGCCGGCAGGGCGTCCAGCGCGGCCTGCGTGTCGCCGGCGGCGAGCGCGCCCTCGACCAGCAGGCGCCAGCCGCGCGGCGACAGCTCGCCGGCGGCGGCCTTCGTCTTCAGGAACGCCAGCGCCTCGGCGGCGCGGCCGTCCTCGAGCAGGAAGCGCGCGCGCAGCGCGTCGACCGCGCGGCTGCCGCCGGCGCCGACCTCGTCGAGCGCCTGCGCCGCGCGCTCGGCGGCGCCGCGGTCGTGCGCCGCGCGCGCCATCACCAGCAGTGCCGGCGTGCGGAACACGTCGTGCTGCGCGGCCTTGGCCAGGTCGCGCTCGGCCCGCGCGTACTCGCCCTCGGCGAACGCGGTGAGGCCGCCGGCGAGGCGCTCGCGGCCGCGCCGCTTGACCGAGCGCCCCCAGGCGCGCAACGGCCAGCGCAGGAGCTGCCAGACCAGCGCCACCGCGCCCCAGGCCAGCAGCAGGCCGGCGACGGCGACGACGACGCTGGTTTCGAGCGTGGTGCCGCGGATGCGCACCTGCACGTAGCCCGGGTCGGCGGCGAGCCAGTGCCAGGCCAGCGCGGCGGCGGCCGCGACCAGGAGCAGCAGCAACAGGATGCGCCAGAGCTTCATGTGCCGTCCTCGCTGCGGGCAGGTTCGGCCTGGGCGGGCCCGGATGGGGACGGCTGCGACAGCGCGCGCGTGGCGCGCAGGTTGCGCAGCTCCCTGAGCGCGCTGCCGAGCTCCGGCAGCGCCGGCGCGAACGGCGCGGCGGCCAGGCGGTCGAGCTCGGCGAGCGCGGCCCGGGTCGGCGCCGCGGCCGGGTCGGAGGCGGCCTCGATGCCGGCGCGTGCGCGCGCCAGCGCGGCCTTGCAGGCGTCCGCGTCGCGCGCGAGCAGCGCGGCCTCGGCCTCGCGCAGGTCCAGCGCGATCAGCGAGCGCGCCAGGCCCGCGTCGCGCTGCTGCAGCGGGCCGGGCGCGCCGTCGTGGCTGATGCGCACGAACTGGGAAAGGAAGCGCTGCCAGCGCGACGGCTCGGCCGGCGCGTCGGCGGCCGCCTTCGGTGGCGGCAGCTGCGCCAGCCCTGCGCGCAGGCGCTCGAGCGCGTCGAGCGCGGCGCGCGTCTCCAGCGGCTTGCTGGCTTCGAGCGCCTGGCGCTCGGCGCCGATCGTCTGCCGGACCGAGGCGAACACCGGGTCCTCGGCCGCGGCGAGCGCGGAATCGGCCAGGCCGTAGGCGGTGACCGCGCCGTGCGCGTCGTGGAACAGCGCGAGGCGCTCGGCGGCGAGCTGCAGCAGGAACTCGGCCTCGTTCATCGCCAGCGCGTCGCGCCCGCTGCGGTGGCGCTCGGCCAGGTTGGCCACGGCGTCTTCCAGGTGCCGCGAGCGCTCGGCGAGCGCGAGCAGCTCCTCGCGCACGCTCTTGTTGACGCCGTCGGCGTCGCTCATGCGCGCGCGCAGGCTGTCGAGCTCGCGCTTGCGCAGGTCGGCGGCGCGGGCGAGCTCGTCGACGCGCGCCTCGAGCCGGCTGCCGATCGCCGCCGCGGCGTCGGCCTGCGCCTGCTCGGCGACGTGCGTGCGCCACAACGCGGCGCCGGCCACGGCCAGCGCGAGCAGCGCGACGATCCAGGCGAGGCCGCCGCGGCGGTTCGACGGCGCGCGCGGCGGCTCGGCGGCGGGGCCGGCCGTCGGCGCGGCCGGCGCGGTCTCGAGGTCTTCGCTCATGCCGGCATGCTACCGTGGCCGCCGCCGGTCTGCACCGCGCGGCACGTCACAAGCGGTGACGCGCGAGCGCCGCGCAGGCCGCCTGCAGCAGGTCGCCCGGCAGCGCCGAGTCGGCCACCGCCACGTTCGCGAAGCCGCGCTCGCGCGCGATCGCCGCCAGACGCGCGCTGCTGGCGACGAGCGTCTGCGCGCGCAGCCGCGCGAGCAGCGGCGGCGGCAGCGCCGCGACCAGATGGTCGAGCGCCGCGGCGCTCGACAGCAGCGTCAGCAGCGGATCGGACGCGGCGGCGAGCGCGTCGAAGTGGCGGCGCGTCAGCCGCGGCGCGCAGCGCGCGTACACGTGGATCGTCTCGACGGTCGCGCCGCGCCGGCGCAGGGTCGCCGCGATCAGGTCGCGTCCGCCCGGCGCGCCGACCAGCGCGACGCGGCGCCCGCGCGGCGCGGCGAGCTCGGGCAGGGCGAGCAGGGCTTCGCTGTCGCTGCGCCCGCCCGGCGCGAACGCGCGCACGCCGCGCCGCTCGAGCGCGCGGCGCGTGCCGGCGCCGACGCCGAACGCCGGCGCGCGGCGCGGAATGCGCAGGCGCGGCGCCAGCCGGAACGCGAAGCGCACCGCCGCCGGGCTGGTGAAGACCCAGAGGTCGGCCGCGCGCGCGGCCGCGCCGAGCGCGCGCGCGGCCGCCGGGTCGGCGCTGCCGCGCAGCGACAGCCCGGGCAGCGCCAGCGCCGCGGCGCCGAGGCGGCGCGCGCGCGCCGCCAGCGCGGCGCAGGCGCCGACCGGCCGCGTCACGACGACGGTGGCTCCGGCGAGCGCGCGGGAAGGCGGTGCGGACATGAGCGGGACGAGGGCTGCGATGCGGCGATGATACGCGGACCGACGATGTGCCTTGAGCGCGGCGCGGCGCTTGCGCACACTCGCGCGTCCGTTCCCTTGCGATCGATCCATGAACGACGCTTCCGCCGATCCGGCCGCTTCCTGCGCGGCGCTCGAACGCGAGCTGCTCGCCGACATCCCGCTGGCGCGCGCGATGGCGCTTTCGGTCGAGGGCTGCGACGGCGCCTCGCTGACGCTGGCCGCGCCGCTGGCGCCGAACGTCAACGACAAGGGCTGCGCGTTCGGCGGCAGCCTGGCGAGCCTGATGACGCTGGCCGGCTGGGGCCTGCTCAAGCTCGCCGTCGATGCGCGCGGCCTGCCCTGCGACATCTACGTGCAGGACAGCGCGATCCGCTATCTCGCCCCGGTCTGGCAGGACTTCCGTGCCGTCGCGCGGCTGGCCGAGGGCGAGCGCTTCGAGGACTTCTTCGCCGCGCTCGCGGCGCGCGGCAAGGGCCGCCTGCGCGTGCGCTGCGCCGTGCCGCTGGCCGACGGCGGCGAGGCGGCTGCGCTGGATGCGCGCTTCGTCGCCATCGCCCGGCGCTGACGCCGGCATCCTCGCCGGTGCACAATGCCGTCCCGGAGGGAACGCCCATGCCTCGCTATCTGACCGGCCCGCTGCTGGCCGCCCTGGCCGCGCTCGGCGCCTGCGCGACCGACTCGATGCGCTCGAAGCAGACGCTGCTCGAGGAGACGCTGCGCGCGTACGCGGCGACGATCCGCTGGGGCGAGATCGCGCAGGCGCAGGCGTTCCTCGATCCGAAGGTGCTGCAGGCGCATCCGCCGACCGCGCTCGAGCTCGAGCGCTTCCGCCAGGTGAAGGTCAGCGGCTACGACGAGCAGCCGGCCGTGCCGACCGGCGAGAACGAGGTGCGCCAGGTCGTGCAGATCGACCTGGTCAACGTGAACACGCAGGCCGCGCGCAGCATCGTCGACCGCCAGGTATGGCGCTACGACGAGGAGGCGCGGCGCTGGTGGCTGGTTTCCGGCCTGCCGGACATCAGCCGCCGCGACTGAGCGCCGCGCGCCGCACCGCGCGCGCCCGTTCCGGCGCGGCGCCGCGCGCTCGCTTTGCGAGCTTCGCGCCGCTCCCGGATAATCCGCCGCCGCGCGCGCCGCGCGACCATCCCCACGATCCCATGTCCGAATTCCTGCACCGCCTGCCCGAGTTCCTCGGCCATCATCCGTTCTTGACGCTGGGCTTCGTCGGCGTGCTCGTCGCGCTCGTCGTCAGCGAGGCGCAGCGCTTCATGCGCGGCTACACCGCGCTGACGCCGGCCGGCCTGACCCAATTGATCAACCGCGACAACGCCCTGGTGATCGACGTGTCCAGCCTGCAGGACTTCGAGAAGGGGCACATTCCCGGCGCCCGGCAGGTGGCGATGAGCCAGTTCGACCCGGAGAGCAAGGAACTGGCCAAGGCGCGCGACCTGCCGGTCGCGGTGGTCTGCAAGAGCGGCCAGACCTCGGCGGCGGCCGCGCAGCGCCTGAAGAAGGCCGGCTTCGCCAAGGTGTTCTGGCTCGAGGGCGGCCTGGCCGCCTGGCGCGAGGCGCAGATGCCGCTGGCCAAGGGCCGCGGCTGAGCGCGCGCGGCGCGGATGCGCGGCCGCGGCGTCCGTGAAATAATCCGAACCCTTTTCCTTCAATCTCCACGCGAGCATTCCCATGGCAGAGAACACCAACGGCGCGGCCAACGGCCAGACCCCGCCGCAGCAGCAGGGCCAGGCGCAGCTGACCCTGCAGCGCATCTACACGAAGGACGTCTCGTTCGAGGCGCCGGGTGCGCCGCAGATCTTCCAGCAGCAGGGCCAGCCGAACGTCGAGCTGAATCTCAGCCAGCGCGTCGCCCAGGTCGCCGGCGATACGTTCGAGGTCGTGCTCAGCGTCACCGCGACCTGCAAGCTCGAGGACAAGACGGTCTACCTCGCCGAGGTGCACCAGGCGGGCCTGTTCGGCCTGACCGGCTTCGATGCGCAGGGCCGCGAGGCGATCCTCTCGACGTACTGCCCGAACGTGCTGTTCCCGTACGTGCGCCAGGCCGTCTCGGACCTCGTGCAGAACGGCGGCTTCCCGCCGTTCTTCCTGCAGCCGATCAACTTCGACGCGCTGTACGCCGAGCAGCTGCGCCGCCGCGCCGAGACCGGCGACGGCGCCAGCGCGAACGCCTGAGCCCGCGCCGCAGCAGGCCGATGAGCGGACGAGCGATTCCTCGCCCGCCGGCCGCCGCGCGCGCGGCGGCCGGCCGTTTCCGAGCGCCGCGGATCGCGTCCGCCGGCGCCGCCCGGCCGGCGCGATGACCGCGCCGGTCGCCGTCCTCGGCGCCGGCTCGTGGGGCACGGCGCTCGCCGTGCAGCTGGCGCGCAACGCGGTGCCGACCACGCTGTGGGGCCATACGCCGCAGGCCGTGGCCGACATGGCCGCCGCGCGGCGCAACGACCGCTACCTGCCGGACCTGGACTTCCCCGACGCGCTGCAGCTCTCCGCGGCGCTCGAGCCGAGCGTGCGCGACGCCGGCACCGTGCTGATCGCGGTGCCGAGCCACGCGTTCGACGAGCTGCTCGCGACGATCGCGCCGTGGATCGCGCCGGCGGCCGGCATCGCCTGGGCCACGAAGGGCTTCGATCCGGCCAGCGGGCGCTTCCTGCACCAGCTCGTCGCCGAGCGCCTGCCCGGCCACGCCGCCGCGGTGGTGACCGGCCCGTCGTTCGCGCGCGAGGTGGCGATCGGCCTGCCGACGGCGTTGACCGTGCACTCGGCCGACGCCGCGTTCGCGCGCGACGTCGCGCAGAAGCTGCATTCGCCGCGCTTTCGCGCCTACACCGGCAGCGACGTGCTCGGCGCCGAGCTCGGCGGCGCGATGAAGAACGTGCTCGCGGTCGCCACCGGCGTCGCCGACGGCATGCAGATGGGCCTGAACGCGCGCGCCGGCCTGATCACGCGCGGCCTGGCCGAGATGCTGCGCCTCGGCGCCGCGCTCGGCTCGCGCGCCGAGACGCTGATGGGCCTGGCCGGCCTCGGCGACCTCGTGCTGACCTGCACCGGCGACCTGTCGCGCAACCGCCGCCTCGGCCTCGCGCTGGGTCGCGGCGTGGGCCTGCGCCAGGCGATCGCCGAGATCGGCCAGGTCGTCGAGAGCGTGCAGACCGTCGACACGGTCATGAAGCTCGCCACGGCACACGGCGTGGAGCTGCCGATCACCGCGCTGGTGCAGCGCGTGCTGCACGAGGAGCTCACGCCGGCCGAAGGCATGCACGCGCTGCTCGCGCGCGAGCAGAAGCCGGAATATCCGCAGGCTCCGGCCTGAGGACGCGCATGCCGTTTCCCTCTCCCGCGCGGGAGAGGGGAAGCCCTCACGCCGGATCCTGCGCCTCGGCCGCACCGTCGAAGCCGAGCTGCCGCCACGCCTCGTAGACGACGACGGCCACCGCATTGGAGAGGTTCAGGCTGCGGTTGCCGGGGCGCATCGGCAGGCGCAGGCGCCGTTCCGGCGCGATCGCGTCGAGCACGTCCTGCGGCAGGCCGCGCGTCTCCGGTCCGAACAGCAGCGCGTCGCCGTCGGCATAGGCGACGCGGTCGTAGCGCACGCGCCCGCGCGTGGACAGCGCCAGCAGGCGGCGCGGCGCGGCCGCGCGCACGAACGCGTCGAGGTCGTCGTGCACCTCGACGCGGGCGAACTCGTGGTAATCCAGGCCGGCGCGGCGCAGCTTGGCGTGGTCCAGCGAGAAACCGAGCGGCCGCAGCAGATGCAGGGCCGCGCCGGTGTTCGCGCACAGGCGGATCACGTTGCCGGTATTGGGCGGAATCTCCGGCTGGAACAGGACGACGTGCAGCACCCGCGCATTATCGGGGCATCAGCCGCCCGCGCACAGAGGACGTGCGCTCGCCGTCGGACTCGAGGCGCGGCAGCGCGTCCGCTTCGTCCGCCGCGACCATGCGCGCCTCGTCGCTCGGCGCGGACGGCGCCTGCGCGAAGACGCGCACGACCGGCAGCAGCGTCGTCAGGTCGGCGAGCCGCGCGTTGACGCGCACGGTCGGCAGCAGCGTGACCGGCAGCGGTTCGTCGTCGGCGACGGTGAGCCGCGGCTCGGCGCCGGGATGGCGCGCCGACGCGGTGATCGTCACCTGCGGCAGCAGCGTCGCCGACAGCGGCGCACCGGCGTCGACCGACATCGTGACGTCGTCCTGGGCGGTGGCGCGCGGCGCGTGCACGCCGGCGAAGGCGCAGCCGGCGAGTGCGGCGGCGGTCGCTATACGTGTGAGCGAAATGCGCGTGTTCATCGAATCACTCCTTGCAGACGGTCCATGGGTGGGCTCCTTTGAGCAAGCGTCGTGCCATGCGCTCGGGAGGCCTCGTTTGCGTGTATGGATGCGGACTTGCGCGATTTGGTTTCTAGTCCGGAAGTCATGCGTCCGCCCGCCCGCGGACGCTCGCGCGTGTCCGCGTACACCGCGAAGAGCCGACGCACCGGCGCGCATAGCCGCGCGTGGCGCAAGGAGTTTTCGACGCGGCGCAGACCTGCGCGCGCGGCGCGCCCGAACGCGGGCTCGGCGCCACGTGCGTGAACGGACCGTAAACCGGCACGTCGGTCCGATGCGGCGCCGCGACGCGTGCGCGCGCGACGCGCCGCTCAGTCGCGCTGCACGAGGCAGGCGCGCGACGCCGCGTCGCGCCCTGCAGCCAGGTCCGCGACGAACGCGTCGAAGCGGCCCTCGTGCACGCCCCATCCGGCGATGCGGGCGCCGTGGCCGGCAATCGCCGTGGCGGCGTACAGCCGCCAGCCCGGCGGCACGACGACGCCGCGCGCGGCGAGCCAGGCATCGAGCGGCTGCAGGCCGCCATCCGCGCTCCAGGCGACCGCGCGTCGCGCGGCGCCCTCGCCTTCGCTGCCGACGAGCAGACGGCCGTCGTCGCTGCCGGCGAGCAGCTGCAGCGGTTGCGCGCCGGCCCGCGCCGCCAGCGGCTGCGCGCCGCCCGCGATGCTCCAGCGGTAGGCGGCGCGGCCGTCGAGCAGGCCGAGCAGCACGCTGCCCGAACGGTTCGCAGCGAGCAGTTCGCCGGCCGGCCGGCCGGCTGGATCGGCCGGCCGGCGCACCGCGCCGTCCGCCCACAGCACGCCGCGGCGGCGGCCGTCGCGCGCCTCGCTCCAGCCGAACACGAGCCGTCCGTCGTCGCTGACGCCCTGCGCGCGCGCGGCGGCATCGCCGTCGGGCAGGGCCAGCAGGCGCATGCCGGCGCCGGCCGACCAGACGAAGGCCGCGGCCGAGCGGCCGACGCTGCCGACGACCACCGGCGCGTCGGTCACGCCGAATGCCTGGCTGATCACGCTGATCGCATCGATGCCGGGCACGCCGCCGAGCCGGTGCAGGCGGCCGTCGGCGTCCCAGTAGCTGGCGATCTCGCGCAGGTCGGCGTCGAGGCTGGAGCCGGCCGCATAGCGGCCGCTGGCCGACAGCGCGCGCACGCTGATCGCTGCCTCGAGCCGCTGCACGCCTGCGCCGACCGTCCAGCGGAAGCCGCCGCCGCTGCCGCTGACGCCGCCGGCGGCGATGCAGCCGTCGGCCGAGAGCGCGGCGATCTGGGCGCCGGGAACGCCCAGGACGGCGAACTCGCCCGCGCGTGGCGCGTCCGCGGCGACGAGCCCGAGCAGCGCGAGGGCGCCGCGCGCGAACCGCCCGCGCGGCCCCGCCGCGGTGCCGCGCCTAGCGCGTCGCACTCTCGAAGCCGCTCGCGAAGATGCGGTCGGGATCGTCGGCGCGGAACGTCGCGACCACGGTGCAGTCGGCGCTGACCGGCGCGGTCGTGTAGACCGTGCCGGCGAGGCTGCCGCCGCAGCCGCTCACGTCGTCGATCGCGTAGCCGGCGTCGGCGATCACGTCGAACGCGCGGCGCGTGCCGGCGTAGGTCGCGACCGCCTTGGCCGGATCGAGGCGGCCGCCGGGTCCGGCCTGCGGCGTGATCGTGTAGACGGCCGCTGCATCGAGGCGCGCGAACAGCGTCGATTCGAGCAGCGATACCGAGCCGTTGCCGGTGGCACCCTCGCGGCTGCCGGTGCGGCCCTGCGCGCGCACCCAGAAGGCGGTGTCGCGCGGCAGCGTGGCGCCGGCGGCGTAGCGCCAGCCGCTCGCGGACGGCTGGCCCTGGCCGAGCGGCGTCCAGGTGCGGCCGTCGAGGGAGAGGTCGAAGCGGACCTCGGTCGCCGGCGGCGACGAGCCGCCCAGGGTCCAGCGCAGCGTGCCGGCCGCGTCCACGGCGAGTCGGCGCGAGGCGCCGTGGATGGCGGGCAGTCGCGCCAGGTGCGCGCGCGACAGGCCGTCGACCTGGGAGAAGTCGCCGGCGATCAGCAGCTTGCCGTCGGCCTGCTGCGCCATCGCGGTGACCCAGCCGCCGACGGCGGGCTGGTTGTCGGGATCGAGCGAACCGTCCGGCAGCAGGCGCGCGAAATTGCGCCGCACCTCGCCGCCGACGCGCGTGAACGCGCCGCCGAGCGCGATCGCGCCGTTCGCCTGCACCGCCAGCGACAGGATCAAGTTGTCGGGATCGGCGGCGACGAAGCTGCGGTCGAGCGTGCCGTCGGCGTTCAGCCGCGCGAGCCGGCGCGCGTCGCCGTCCAGCAGCAGGTTGCCGGCGAGCAGGATCCTGCCGTCCGGCAGCGGCTGCAGGATCGAGACGGAGCCGCCTTCTTCCAGCGGCGAGGCGAACGCGGGGTCGAGCGTGCCGTCGGCGTTCAGGCGCGCGACGCCCGCGCGCGGCGTGCCGTCGATGTGAGCGAAATGGCCGGCGAGCAGGATCTTGCCGTCCGGCAGCACTTGCAGCGGCTCGACCGGGTTGTCCAGCGCCGGCACGTGGAAGGACGCGTCGAGCGAGCCGTCCGCGTCGAGACGGTTCATCGTCGGCACGTACTGGAACGGATCGGTGACCTCGTACCAGCCGGAGACGAGCACGCGGCCGTCCGGCTGCAGTGCCAGCGCGCGCGCCCAAGGCGTGCCGGGCCCGGCCCAGTTCGGCGGCGCGAAGCTCGCGTCGAGGCTGCCGTCGGCGTTGAGCCGCGCCACACCGGGTCGCGCCACGCCGTTGACCTTGGTGAAGCGGCCGCCGATCAGGAACTTGCCGTCCGGCTGTGGCGAGATCACGTCGACCGAATTCGTGAAGCCCGGCTCGAACACCGGCGCGACGAAGCCCGGATCGATGCTGCCGTCGGCGCGCAGCCGCGCCATGTCCATGCGCACCGTGCCGACGTAGCCGAAACCGCAGCCGATCAGCCATTGCTGGTCGGGCAGCTGCACCAGGCAGCGCGGCGCGGCGTCCAGGCCGGGATAGATCGGATCGGAGCCGGCGAGGAACGCGGTCTCGACGCGGCCGTCGATCTCCAGCCGCGCCAGGCGCTGGCGTGACTCGCCGCCGATGCGGGTGAATTCGCCGCCGAGCGCGATCTTGCCGTCGGCGAGCATGGCGACCGTATTGATCGGCGCACTCGCACCGGCGACGAAGCTCGCGTCGAGGCTGCCGTCGGGCTGCAGCCGTGCGATGCGCTGCGTCTGCAGGCCGTCGATCCGGCTGAATGCGCCGGCGACCAGGATGCGCCCGTCCGGCTGCACGGCGACGTCCCTGACCGGGGCGTTCGGATCGGGGCGGAAGTTCGCGTCGAGGCCGCCGTCGCGGTGCAGCTTGAGCAGATGGGTCTGGGTGCCGCCGTTGCCGTCCGGCAGTTCGAAGGTGCCGGCGCCGACCACGCTGCCGTCGCCAAGCGCGACCAGCTTCCGAACCATGAGCGCCAGCTGCTGCGCGATTTCGGTGGGCGGCTGCCGGAAGCTCGTGTCCTCGCTGCCGTCGGGGTTCAGGCGCACGAAGGCCAGCCGCGTCGAGCCGTCCGGCGACTCGAATTGGCCGGCGGCGACGATCCTGCCGTCGGGCTGCGTGGTGGCCGAGTAGACCAAGGTGTACCAGCCTTCCTCGGCGAAGAACGGCACGAAGTCCGCGTCGACCCGGCCGTCGGCGCGCAGGCGCACCAGGCCGGTCGGCCGGCCGCCGACGTCCTGGAACTGGCCGGCCAGCAGGATGCCGCCGTCCGGCTGGCGGGCCATGCCGAGGACGGCATCGCCCACGTTCAGCTGCAGCTCGAAATCCGCGTCGAGACGGCCGTCCTGCCTCAGGGCGGCGAAGGTGTAGCGCGGCACCTGGTCGACTTCGCTGAAGTAGCCGCTGATCAGCACGCGGCCGTCGTCGAGCGGCAGCACGGCGTTGATCGAGCCGTTGACGTCGACGTCGAATGACGGATCGAGGCGGCCGTCCACCCGCAGGCGCGCCAGGTTGAGCGCCTGGCCGCCGCCGATGTAGTCGAAGCTGCCGGCGACGAGCAGCTGGCCGTCGGCCTGCTGCGCGAGCACCTGGACGATGCCGTTGGCGCCGGGATCGAAGCCGTCGTCGAGGCCGACGATCTCGTTCGGGGCCGGCGCGGCGCAGAGCGCCGGTTGCGGGGTCGCCAGCAGCGGCGTCGCCAACAGGGGGAGCAGCAGCAGGCGGGAAAGTCGGCGCAAGCCAGTCATGGACGTTTCCAGGATGCGTGGGTGGGCGGCGCCGCGGGCGCCGGTCGGGAGGTGCGAAGGACGGGCACGGCTCACGGCGCGGCTCCGTCGAAGCCGTTGCGGAAGATGCGATCGGGATCGCCGACGGTGAACGTCAGCGGCACCGCCGTGCGCAGCTTCAGCGGGTCGTTGCTGTGGATGCACAGGTCCGCCTTGTAGATGCCGTCGCCGAGCGCGCTCGCGTCGAATACGAGGTTCAGCGTCGCGGGCGGATCGCCCGGCTGCAGCGCGCCGCCGCTGCGGTCGAGGCGCAGCCACGGAATCTCGGCCAGCTCGACGCAGCGGTTGCCGCGATGCGCGAAGCTCATCGCGCCGATCTGCGCCCAGCCGCCGTCCGGACCGACGATCGGGTGCAGGAAGCTGGCCTGGCCGGTGGCCTTGTCGACGCGCCACAACGAGGCATCCTCGCGGCCGGTGGCGTCGAGATAGCCGAAGGCGGCGAGGTAGGCCACCGAGTCGTCGGCCGGATCGAAGGCGAGCGCGCTGATGTAGCCGCCGGTCGAGAAGCCGAGCGAGCCGACCACGCCGGCTGCGCCGGTAGCCTTGTCGATCGCGTACAGCGCGTCCTGGGTGACGTCGATGCCGTACAGGCGGCCGTCGTTGTCGAAGTCGATGCTGATGATGCCGGGCGCGCCGTCGATCACGGCGACCTCGGACACGCTCGCATTGCGTGGATCGACCGTCCACAGGCGGCTGCCGTTGCCGTCGGAGGTGGCGAGATAGAGCGCGCCGCTGGTCGGGTCCTGCTTGAGGCCGCTCGCCGTTTCCAAGGTCGGCAGGTCGAGCGTGCCGAGCACTTCCGGTTCGGCGTAGACGTTCGGCGCCGAGCCGACCGGAGCGATGCGCAGCAGCTGGTGGTCGCCGGCGTCGAGCGCGTACAGCACGCCGAAGTCGTCGTCGAGGAAATCGGCGCCGGTGTAGGTGAGCGCGCCGATCCCGCCGCGGATGTCGAAGCCGCCGCCCCAGCTGCCGGAGAAGTCCGCCGAATCGATCGAGCCGTTGATCAGGTAGCCGCCCCAGATGTCGAGCGCCCACAGCGTCCGGTCCGCGCTTCCGGAGGGCGCCGGCGCGGCGGCGGCGACGCGCGGCACCGCGCCGCGCTTGCCGGTCGTCGCGTTCGCGTCCGGCCTGGCCGCGAACGGCGCCGACGCGGTGTCGTGCAGCGGCAGCACGAAACGCGGCCGTGCCGGCAGATGGCCGTTCGCGGCGGCTGCGCCGGCCTGCCAGTCGAGGCGGCCGTCGCCGAGATTGGCGATCCGCACGCTGGCCTGCGCCTCGCCCCCGACGGGGGCGGCGCGTTCGATCGAATCGGTGTCGATCGAGACCTCGGCGCGGCGCGCGACGATCTCGACCTGGCGCGTGCGCGCATGGACGTCCGGATCCGACGGCGTCCACACGATGCGGCGCACGTCGCGCAGGCTCGGCTGGTTGTACGAGTACTGCTGCGCCAGGTTCTTGTTCTGCACGCCGATGCCGGCGCAGCCGCCGTAGGCGCAGGCCGGCTGGCCGCCGAAGGCGACGTTGGCGTACTGGAACTCGACGACGCCGCTGCCCTCGTGCAGGATCACCTCGGCGTCGAGGCCGTGGTCCGGGTTCCCGTCGCCGCCCTGCACCAGCATGTCCTCGTAGGCGATCACGAAGCGCCGGTTCGGCGCGCTGCCGAGGATCTTCCAGTAGACGTTGCCGCCGTCGATCGGGGTCTGGTAGAGCGCCAGCGCGTTCGAGTACTGGGTGATCTGCGGATCCGGCAGCGGACGCAAGCCGTAGAGTCCCAGCGACGGGCAGCCGCCGTAGTAGTCGCGCCGGTTCGTGATCAGGCCCCAACTGGTGCAGAAGCTGTCGACGCGGTCGCCGAACAGGCGGAAGTCGAAGTCGGGCGGGAACGCGATCACGCCGTCGATCGACAGCGTGCCGTCGCTGGCGTCGATCCAGTCCAGCGGCTGGCCGTCGTCGACGGCGTAGCCGCCCGGCGGGTCGGCCTGGCCGGACCAGGTCGCCGAAGGCGAGATCGATTCGGTGACCGTCAGGATGCGGTTGTACTGGTGGCTCGCACCCGGCGCGAGATCGATCGGCTCGCGATCGAGGATCGTGCCGACCTGGGTGTCGCGCAGCGAGTGGTAGCGCAGCGTCTTGCCGGTGTGGTTGGTGACGCGATAGCAGAAGTTGACCTGGTCGCCCGAGGCGATCTCCAGCGAGGTCGCGCTGCCGCAGGCGTCCGGCTGCGCCGGGTCGGCCGGGCTCACGGTCAGCTCGAGGTCGAGCGGCGCGTCGGCGACGTCGTCCTGCTCGACCACGACGCGGTCGAGGCCGGTCCAGTCGCCGCGCAGCACGCCGTCGTCCTGGTGCACGTAGTGGCGGAACGCGATGCGGCCGGTGCCGCTCGCCGGCAGGCCGTCGGCGGCGGTGAGCTCGTAGCGCGTCCATTCCTCCGGATAGACCGAGGGCGCCTCGTCCGGGTTGATGTCGAGCAGGACGGTCTGGAAGCCGCCGACGTCCTCCGGCCATGCGCCGACGTCGGCGCAGCTGCCGCTGCAGGCGCGCACCTGCAGGCGCGTCGGCCATTGCGAGCCGAGCACGGTGCGCGTGTAGAACGAGACCTTCGTGTTCGGGCCGAACGCGATCGGCGGGGTCACCAGCCAGGAGCTGATCGTGCCGGCGTTGGCGAGCGTCGAGAGCGGATGCGAGGCGACGTAGGCGCTGGGCGGGCCGTCGTAGGCGAGGAACGTGTTGGCCAGGCTGCCCTGCTGCCAGGCCAGCCAGGGATGGTCGCTGTTGTTCTGGCGGATCCAGCCCTGGGCGAAGAGGCCGTGCAGCAGGTCGATCTGCGCGAAGCCCTCGTCGACGACGCGAACGGCCGATGCGGCCGGATCGGCGCGCGGTGGCGTGCGGTCGCTGCGCCCGCCGGCCGCCGGCGCGGCGGGGTCGAACGTGCCGATGCCGGGCCAGGCCGCGGCCAGGCGCGCGGCCCGCTCCGTGCCGTTCGGTGGTGCGGCGGCGGCCGCGCTGATCGCAGCCGCCAGGACCAGACTGCCGAAGCCGGCGGCCAGCGCCCGCCTCTTTCTGCCCACTGTACTCATGCTTGGCTCCCTTGCGGTTTTCTCGCTGCCCGTCCGCCGGCCACCGGCGAGCGGCGCTTCGCGTGGGATCCGGTGTATCCGCAAGGGCTTGGCGTGTCCGCACGGCTGCGCCAGCGCAGCCTCACGCCATTCGCACGGAACCCAAACAATCGTGCGGCATCAAGGCGTTGCCGCGGCCGCCCGCGCCCGGGGCGCCGAAGACCGAAGCGGCGCTACGGAGACGCCGCGGCGGCGAACGTGCGCTCGCCGGCGAGCCGGCGCGCGTGCGCCTCGGCCTCCGCCGCCAGCGGCGAGCGGTCGAGCGCGCGATACAGCTCCGCGGTGGCGCGCGCGGCGCGGAAGTCGCGGTCGGCGTAGCCGGCGATGCGGCCGACCACCGCCGCGGCGCGGTCCAGCTCGCCGGCGGCGAGCAGATGCGGCAGCCAGGCCGTCGCCACGGTGATGACCGGGTCGGCCAGGCCGCGCTCGTCGGCCGCCGCCAATGCCGTCGCGAAGGCCTGCGCCGCGGCCGGGTCGCCGCGCGCCTGCGCGATCTGCGCCTGAGCGAGCTGCACGATCAGCGCCCGGCCCGGATCCTCCGGCGCCGGCGGCGCCTCGCGCAGCCGGGCGAGCACGCGCTCGGCATGCGCGATCCTGCCGGACTTCAGCGACGCGTCGATGACGGTCCAGCTCGCCTCCGCACGCATCGCCTGGCCGACCATGCCGGCCGAGCGCTCGACGCGGGCGATCATGGCGTCGCCGCCCTGCTCCACCGCCGCGTAGTCGCCGCGCTCGGCGAGCAGCAGCATGCGCAGCACGGCGAATTCGCTGTCGCTCTGCGCGGGATCGTCCGGGTGCGTGTCGAAGCGGCGGATCAGCTCGTCCACCTCGCGCAGCCGGCCGGCGGCGAGCAGCACGCGTGCGCGCGCCGCGGCGATGCGACGGCGGAACGCCTCGCTGGCCAGGTGCCCGGCCAGCTCCTGCGCGCGCTCGCTGGTAGCCAGCGCGCCGGAAAGGTCCAGCAGGCCGAGCTGGGCATAGATCTTGTTGTGCAGGCAGATCACCAGCTGGTCGCGCACGCCGAAGCTGGTCAGGACCGGAATGGCGCGGTCGAACGCGGCGATGCCCTGTTCCAGGCGGCCGCGGTTGACCTCGGCCATGCCGACGTTGATCTCCAGGTTGGCGGTGCCGATGCGGTCGCCGGCGCGCTGCAGGTCGACGCGCGCCTGGCCGAAATCGGCCATGGCCGCGGCGAACTCGTTGCGCACCGCGTGCACGGAGCCGCGGCCCATGTAGGAACGGCCGAGCAGGCGCACGTCATCGCCGTTCCTGAGCAGCGCGATGGCCTCGTCGTAGGCGGCATGGGCGGCGGCGTGGTCCGAGCGGTAGATCGCCAGCGCGCCCAGGCCCATGTAGGCCGCCGCGCGCACCTCGAGCGGGATCGACGCGTCGTCGACGGCCAGCGGCCGGTACGCGCGTTCGGCGTCCTCGAACCGCCCCTGGCGCGTGGCGACGTTGCCGCCGCGCACGCGGAAGCGCGGCTCGTCGCGCACGGCCGGTGGCGCGCCGTCGAGCAGGCTGCGCGCCTGGCCGAGATCGCCGACGAGCAGCGCCGCGTCGACGCGCTGCAGCAGCTCGTCGGCGGGCAGCGGCGCCTGCGGGGCGGTCTGGCCGGACAGGCCCAGGTCGGCCATCAGCGCGATCACCGCCTCGCGCGCCGCCGGCAGCGGTGCGGCGCCGGCGCCCTCGTAGCTGCGCACGCCGGCGCCGTGATAGGCGTCGAGCGTGACCTGCCAGCCGCCGGCGTTCGGCGCCGCGCGCGGAACGATGATCCACGACGCGCCGGTCACCGCGCGCAGCCGGCCGAGGTCGTCGGCGTCGCCCGCTCCGGTGCGCCCGGCGGCGCCGACGACGCTGACCACCTGGTCGCTCGGCAGCACGTGGCGCTTCGCGTTCCGCTGCAGCAGGCTGGCGATGTAGTCCATCGCGCCGAGGCGCACCCAGGCGGTCTCGGTCGCGTCCCCGGCGAGCCCCACGGGCAGCACGACGAACAGCTCGGCGTCGGTCGCCGGCGCCGCGGCAGCGGGGGCGTCCTGCGGCGCCGGCGCGCGGACGTGGCGGAGCGCGTAGGTACCGAGCGCCGCCAGGCAGAGCAGGCCCGCGGCGGCGGCGATCGCCGCGCCCGCACGGCGGCGGGCCGGAGCCGCCGGCGGCCCCGCCGGTCCCGCCGCCTGCGCAGCGGCGACCTGCGCGCCGCCGGCCTCGTTCGGCGCCTGCGCCGGGACCTCAGCCGGGATGCGCACGGCGTCGTCGGCGAGCACCTCCACCGGCGCGACCCAGCGATGGCCGAAGCGGGGCACCGTGCGGATCATCGTGCGCTCGGCGCCGGTGTCGCCCAGCACCTGGCGCGCGCGCAGCAGCGTCTGCGCCAGCGAGTGGTCGCTGACGTCCGCGCTGCCCCAGACTGCCGCGATCAGCTCGTCGCGGCCGACGGCGCGGTCGCGGTGCTCGATGAGATGGACCAGGCAATCGAACGACTTCGGCGCGATGGCGACGAGGCGCTCGCCGTCCCACAGCTCCCGCGAACGCGGATCGAGGCGGAACCGCCCGAATCGGTAGATGCTTCCGGCCATCGAAGGAACCGTCTCGCCCCCAAGGTCTTCACCTGCCTGCGCAAGCCTCGGCGGCAGCGTACCTCAACCGCGCGGCCGGCCGCGCCTCACCAGGGGATCGGCTCGCCGGTCTGGGCGAGGAACGCGCCGCTGTCGGCTGGGCGCAGGCGGTCGACGACCCGCAGCATCGCCGTCACCGACTCGGCCGGCGCGAGCGGCGCGGCGGCGCCGCCCATGTCGGTGCGCACCCAGCCCGGGCTCAGCGCGACGACGACGGCGCCGCGCGGCGCCAGCGCGATCGAGAGCAGGCGGCTGGCCATGTTCAGCGCCGCCTTGCTGATCGCGTAGCTCGGGCTGTGCAGCGAGGCGGTGCCGCCGATCGAGCCGAGCGAGGTCGACACGTTGACCACCTTCGCGCCGTCGGCGAGCCGCGGCGCCAGGGCCTGCGCGAGCAGGAACGGCCCTTCGGCATTCGCCGCGAAGCTGTCGCGCAGCGCCTTGCCCTCGATCGCGCCGAAGCGCTCGCCGGAGACGAGCATGCCGGCGTTGTTGACCAGCAGGCCGATGCGCAGGTCGAGCGCCTCGACCTCGCGCGCGAGCTCGGCGATCGAGCGCGGCTCGGGCAGCGTCAGCGGCAGGATCGCCAGGTGCCCCGGATGCGCGCCGGCGAGCCGCGTCAGCTCGAGCGCGCGGCCGGGCTGGCGGCAGGCGGCGACCACGCGCTCGCCGCGGGCGAGCAGCTGGCGCACGAACTCGAGCCCGAGGCCGCGGTTCGCGCCGGTGACGAGCGCATGGGTCATGTCACCTCCGTGAGCGATGGCCACCGCGCGAGTGTAGGACGGCCGCGCGACCGGCGCTGCGTCGCCGCCCCGGGCCGGGCGCATGACGTCCGTCCGTTGCGCCTGCCGGCGCCGGCGTTTAGCCTGCTGCGTCCCTGCCCGTGCGCGTCGGGCCCGAGCCGCTACACAAGGAGATTCCATGCGCAAGCACGCCGCCTCCGGCCTCGCCGCCGCCCTGCTGACGCTCGGCCTCGCCGCCGGCGCCCGCGCCGCCACCGACACCGTCGACATCCCGTACACGCGCTTCACGCTGCCCAACGGCCTCACCGTCGTCGTCAGCGAGGACCACAAGGCGCCGGTGGTCGCGGTCAGCGTCTGGTACCACGTCGGCTCGGCGGACGAGCCGGCCGGCAAGACCGGCTTCGCGCACCTGTTCGAGCACCTGATGTTCCAGGGTTCGGAGAACCACAAGGACGAGTTCTTCCGCCCGTTCGAGCTGGCCGGCGCGACCGACCAGAACGGCACCACGTGGTTCGACCGCACGAACTACTACGAGACCGTGCCGACCACCGCGCTGGACATGGCGCTGTGGATGGAATCGGACCGCATGGGCCACCTGCTCGGCGCGATCGGCCAGAAGGAGCTCGACGAGCAGCGCGGCGTCGTGCAGAACGAGAAGCGCCAGGGCGAGAACCAGCCCTACGGCCGCGTCGACGAGCGCATCGCCGCGAACGCGTTCCCGGCCAACCATCCGTACCACCACGACACGATCGGCTCGATGAAGGATCTCGACGCGGCCTCGCTGGCCGACGTCAAGCAGTGGTTCGGCGCGTACTACGGCGCGGCCAACGTCACCGTCGCGCTGGTCGGCGACATCACGCCGGAGGTGGCCAGGGCGAAGATGCTCGAGTACTTCGGCGACATCCCGGCCGGCCCGCCGGTGCCGCGCCAGCAGCCGTGGATCGCGCCGCGCACCGAGTCGACGCGCGACGCGATGCAGGACCACGTGGCGCAGACGCGCATCTACCGCGAGTGGAACGTGCCCCAGCTCGGCGACGAGGACGAGGTGCGCCTCGAGCTCGCCGCCGCGGTGCTCGGCGGCGGCAAGACCTCGCGGCTGTACGAGCGCCTGGTCTACAAGGACAAGCTCGCCGACGACGTGTCGGTGAACGTGCAGCCGTTCGCGCTCGCCTCGATGCTGCAGCTCCAGGTCGACGTCAAGCAGGGCGTCGACCCGGCCAAGGTCGAGGCCGCCGTCGCCGACGAGTGGAAGACCTTCCTGCAGAAGGGGCCGAGCGCCGACGAGCTCGCCCGCGTCAAGGTCGGCGCGCGCGCCGGCTTCATCCGCGGCCTCGAGCGCGTCAACGGCAAGGCGGCGATCCTGGCCGAGGGCCAGGTCTTCCGCGGCGATCCGGGCGCGTACAAGACCGACCTGGCGCGCATCGAGGCGGCCACGCCGGCCGCCGTGCGCGAGGCGGCGAACCGCTGGATCGCCCGCGGCGACTACACGCTGATCGTGACGCCGGCGCCGAAGGGCGCGGACGTCGCCGCCGAGGACGAGATGGACAAGCCCGGCCGCGCCGCGATCCCCGGCCGCCCGGAGCCGAAGCTGCCGCCGAAGCGCGAGTTCGCCACCACCGCCGCGAAGGTCGATCGCGCCAAGGGCGTGCCGGCGGTGGCGAGCTTCCCCGATCTTTCGTTCCCGAAGCTGCAGCGCGGCAAGCTCAAGAACGGCATTCCCGTCGTGCTCGCCGAGCGCCACGCGATCCCGGTCGTGCAGCTGCAGCTCCTGTTCGACGCCGGCTACGCCGCCGACCAGGGCCGCAAGCTCGGCACCTCGGCGTTCACGATGGCGATGCTCGACGAAGGCACCCAGGCGCTCGACTCGCTGGAGATCGCGCGGCGCGCCGAGCGCCTCGGCGCGCAGATCGGCGGCGGCTCGGGCCTGGACAGCTCCAGCGTCCGGCTGGACGCGCTGAGCTCGCAGCTCGGCCCCTCGCTCGAGCTGTTCGCCGACGTGGTGCGCAACCCGGCGTTCCGCGAGGCCGACATCGCGCGCATCCGCGGCCAATGGCTGGCGCGCATCGCGCAGGAGAAGACCCAGCCGACGGGCCTCGCGCTGCGCACGCTGCCGCCGCTGCTGTACGGCCAGGGCCACGCCTATGCGATCCCGTTCACCGGCTCGGGCACCGAGGCCTCGATCGGCGCGCTGACGGCCGAGGACATGCGCGCCTACGTGCGCGACTTCGTGCGGCCGGACAACGCCACGATCCTGGTCGCCGGCGACACCACGCTGGAGGCGATCGTGGCGCGGCTCGACGCGGCGTTCGGCGACTGGAAGGCGCCCGCATCGGAGGTGCCGAAGAAGAACGTGGCCGAGGTCGCCGCGCCGCCGGCGCCGCGCGTCTATCTGATGGACAAGCCCGGCGCGCTGCAGTCGCTGATCCTGGCCGGCGTGGTCGCGCCGTCGACGAAGGCGAAGAACAACCTCGAGATCCAGACGATGAACGGCGCGTTCGGCGGCGGCTTCACCTCGCGCCTCAACATGAACCTGCGCGAGGACAAGCACTGGGCGTACGGCGCCGGCAGCTTCCTGTCCAACGCGGTCGGCCAGCGCCCGTTCCTGATGTACGCGCCGGTGCAGACCGACAAGACCGGCGAGTCGGTGGCCGAGATCCTGCGCGAGGCGCGCGACGTGGCCGGCCCCAAGCCGCTGACGCACGCCGAGATCGAAAAGATCAAGGTCGGCGACGTGCGCAGCATGCCGGGCGAATACCAGACCACTGGCGCGGTGCTCGGCGCGATGACCGGCATCGTGCTCTACGACCGCCCGGACGACTACGTGCAGACGCTCAAGGGGCGCATCGAGGCGCAGACCGACGCCGCCGTGCAGGCCGCGGCGAAGGAGATCGTCCGGCCCGACGCGCTGACCTGGATCGTCGTCGGCGACCTCAAGAAGATCGAGCAGCCGGTCCGCGACCTCAAGATCGGCGAGGTCAAGATCATCGACGCCGACGGCAAGGTGCTGCGTTGAGCCCTGCGGCGGAGCCGGCGTTCGGGCTCCGCCCGGCGCGGCGCGAGGCTTCGCCCCCGCCCGCGCCGCGCCTACAATGCCGGGCATGCCCGACGCGGCGCCCTGCGGAGTTCGCATGAGACCTGTACTGCCCGTTCTTCTCGCCGCCTTCGCGCTCACGGCCTGCAGCTGGGGCATCCGTCTCGACTCGGGCGGCGAGAAGGTGCGCACCGCCTGGAACGACGACGTCGCCGGCTGCAGGGACATGGGCCGGATCACCGTCTCGGTGCTCGACCACGTCGGCCCGGTCGACCGCAACGGCATCAAGGTGCGCGACGAGCTCGAAGTCATGGCGCGCAACGAAGCCGCCGGCCTCGGCGCCGACACCGTCAAGCCGCTCGGCGAGCCGCGCGACGGCGAGCAGAGCTGGAACGCCTACCACTGCGGCACCGCGCGCGGACAGCGCGCGCCGATGCGGATCGAGCAGCGCGCCGAGCCGCCGCGCGACGGCGCCGCCGAGACCTATCCGATCAAGGAGCACTGAGGCGCGGCCGCGCCGGCGCGGCGCGGATTCCGCCTCGCGTCCCGCGGCCAGACGCGCAGCGCTCAGCGCACCTGCGAGGCCCGCGTGCCGTACGGCGGATGGAGCGGCGGCGGCTCGGTCGAGCGCGGCGGCACCGAGAGCGGCGGCGACGGCCGCGGCCGCACGATGCTGTCGAACGGCGCGATCTCGGCGTCCGCATCGAAGCGGCACGGGCCGGCCACGCCGGCGTCGACGAGCGCGGTGCACGCGCTCTGCAGCGCCGTCGCGTCCGGCTGCGGCGCGCCGTCCTTCCATGCGCGCAGCGCCTCCCATCCGGCGAGCCCCTCGGCTTCGTTGAAGCCGCAGTGCGTCGGCGCGTCCTCGTCCACGATCACGCTGGTCAGCTGGTCCGCCGGCAGCGCCTCGCGCAGGAACGCCTGGTTCGACGGGATCACGAGCTCGTCGCGGCTGGTGTGCAGCGAGAGCACCTTGGCCGTGCCGACGTCGCCGCGGAAATCAGAATATGCGCGCAAGCGCGCGGCGGCGAGCGGGTCGGCGACGATGCGCGCGATGCCGGCGTCGATGTCCGGATCGCTGCCGTAGTCGACGCCGGCGGTCGTGAACGGATTGGCGCCGCCGAGCTTGTCCGGCGCGCGCACGATGTCGCTCAGCACGTAGATCGAATAGGCGAGATTGGTGACGAGGAACTTCTCGTCGGTGATGTGCGTGAACGCCATCAGCCGGTCGAGCCGGCGCTGCATCGCGTCGTTGCGCAGGTACGAAGGCAGGCTCACGCCGGTGCACTGGTTCACCGGCAGCAGCGTGCGCAGCACCAGCGCCTGGTCGGACAGGTCGCCGAGATCGGCCGGGATCTGGTCGGCGTCCAGCGCCCAGGACAGCGGCTGGCTGCCGAGCGGCAGCTCGCCGGCGTCGCGGCAGACGACGTCGTAGGCGAGCCGCGCGTCGATCGCGGCATCCCACAGGCGCGAGCCCGCGGCCGCCGGACACAGCGCGTACGCGCCGCGCACCGGCGGCAGGCCGCGCGTCTCGGCGAGCTTGAGCGCGACCAGGCCGCCGAGCGAGCCGCCGAACGGCACGATCTCGCCGGGGCGGCCGGCGAGCTGCTCGAACAGCGCGAGCAGCTCGCGGTTGTCCTGCATCGCCGTGAACAGCGCCCAGCCGCGCTGGCGGAAGCTCGTCGCCGCGACCGCGTAGCCTTCCTGCAGCATGACCTCGCGCAGCGGCCCGAGGCTCGGCGGCTCGGTCGCGTCCTGGAAGTCGAGGCCGTGCTGGTACAGCACCAGCGCGTCGCCCGCCTTCCAGCCGTCGGGCAGCGCGATGCGGTACCACGCGCCGGACGGCGCGACGCCGCTGAATTCCTGCGGCGCGGCCGCGGCGGCCGCGCCCCAGGCGCAACCGAGCGCGAGCAGCGCCGCCTGCAGATGCCGGATCATTCGATTCATCGTTCGCCCCTTGGGGAGGCGGACGCCCGCGCTCCCGTTCCCTTGCCGTCCATGTCCGTTTCCCGCCGACGCAGCGAAGCGGCGCAGCGCAACTGCACGCTATGCCCGGCTGCCTGAGCGGAAGATTAAGCGGCGGCCGCGCGGCGCGACGGCGCGACGGCAGGTAGAATCCGCCCATGCCCGAAGTGTCCCCCGCCAGCGGCGCGCGCGCGCCGAACCCGCTGTTCGCCGCGCTCGGCCGCGTGCTCGAGGCGGCGCTGAACCGACTGATCGACCTGGACGCCGAGACGAAGGCGCGCATCGGCGAGCTCGACGGCCGCGCGCTCGCGGTCGATTTCGGCGCCGGCCTGCCCGGCATGCGCCTCGCGGTCGAGCGCGGCCGCCTGCGCGTGGGCCCGGCGTTCGCCGGACCGAGCGCGCTGCGCGTCGCCGCCACGCCGGGCAGCCTGCTGACGCTGGCGCTTTCGCGCGGCACGGACCGCGGCCTGCCCGCCGGCCGCGTCGACATCGCCGGCGACGCGGAATTCGCCCGCCGGCTCGAGCAGATCGCCACGCGCTTTCAGCCGGACTTCGACGAGGCGTTCGCCCGCGCGTTCGGCGACGTGGCCGGCGTGCGCCTCGCACGTGCGCTGCGCCAGGGCCTGGCCTGGTCGCAGCGCTCGGCGCGCGCGCTCGCCGCCGACGCCGCCGAGTTCCTGACCGAGGAAGGCCGCGACCTGGTCGCGCGCGCCGAGCTCGAAGGCTTCCTCGACGAGGTCGACGCGCTGCGCGAGCGCGCCGACCGCCTCGAAGCGAGGGTGCGCCGGCTCGCGTCGCACGGAACGGCGCGCGCATGACGCCGCTGCGGCAGATTCCGCGCCTGCTGCGCATCGCGCGCGTGCTGGCGCGCTACCGCCTCGACGACCTGGCCGACGACGACGTGCGCGCGCGCTCGCGCCTGCTCGCGCTGGCGCGCCGGCTGCTGCCCGGGGCGCGCGCCGACGTCGCCGCGCTGCCGCGCGGCGAGCGGCTCGCGCTGGCGCTGACCGAGCTCGGGCCGATCTTCGTGAAGTTCGGCCAGATCCTGTCGACGCGCCGCGACCTGATCCCGGCCGACGTCGCCGACGCGCTGGTCAGGCTGCAGGACCAGGTGGCGCCGTTTCCCTCCGCGCTCGCGCGCGCCGCGGTCGAGCGGGCGCTCGGCGCGCCGATCGCGGCGCGCTTCGCCGCGTTCGACGACGCGCCGCTCGCCTCCGCCTCGATCGCGCAGGTGCACGCGGCGCGCCTGCCGGGCACCGCGGCGCTGCCGGCCGGGCGCGAGGTCGTGGTCAAGATCCTGCGTCCGGACATCCGCGCGCGCATCGCCGACGACGTGGCGCTGCTGCGCGCGCTGGCCGACCTGGCGCAACGCTGGCATCCGAACGCCGACAAGATCCGGCCGCACGACGTCGTCGGCGAGATCGAGACCACGCTGACCAACGAGCTCGACCTGCAGCGCGAAGGCGCGAACGCCTCGCTGCTGCGGCGCAATTTCGCCGGCTCCGACGACCTCTACGTGCCGGAGGTGATCTGGTCGCATTCCGGCGACGGCGTGCTCACGCTCGAGCGCGTGCGCGGCATCCCGGTCGACGACCTCGCCGCGCTCGACGCGGCGGGCATCGACCGCGTCGCGCTGGCCGAGAAGGGCGTGCGCCTGTTCTACACGCAGGTGTTCCGCGACAACTTCTTCCACGCCGACGCGCACGCCGGCAACATCTGGGTGGATCCGGCGCGCCCGCGCGACCCGCGCTTCATCGCGCTGGACTTCGGCATCATGGGCTCGCTGCCGGAGCGCGACCAGTACTGGCTGGCGGAGAACTTCCTCGCGCTGTTCGACCGCGACTACGCGCGCATCGCCGAGCTGCACGTGCGCGCCGGCTGGATGCCGGCGCACGCGCGCCTGGACGAGCTCGAGGCGGCCGTGCGCACGGTGTGCGAGCCGTACTTCACGCGTCCGCTCAGCGAGATCTCGCTGGCCGAGGTCGTGGTCAAGCTGTTCCAGACTGCGCGCCGGCACGAGCTGACCTTGCAGCCGCAGCTGATCCTGCTGCAGAAGACGCTGCTGAACATCGAGGGCGTCGGCCGCCTGCTGCACCCGCAGATCGACATCTGGGCCACCGCCAAGCCGGTGCTGGAGCGCATCTGGCGCCGCCGCCACGGCCCGCGCGCGGCGCTCGCGGCGCTGCGGCGGCGCCTGCCGGAATGGCTGTCCGCCGCGCCGGACATGCCGCAGCTCGTGCACGACTACCTCGAGCAGGCGACCGCCGGGCGCATGGAACTTCGCATCGCCTCCGATGATCTCAGACGGCTGGACCTGCGCCTGCGGCGGGGCCAGCGCGCCGCGCTGTGGCTTTCGCTCGGCGTCTCCCTGGCCGTGGGCGGCGCGCTGGTCGCGTCGCTCGCCACGGGCCCCGGCTGGGCCGGCGGCATTCCCCTGCCTGCCTGGCTCGCCGGCGCCGCCGCGCTCGCGGCGTTCGCGCTCGCGGCGCGCCGCACGTGACCGCCCTTTCGAACTGCAACGGAGACTTCCATCGATGAACAAACTCGGCCTGTGCACAGTGATCGGCATGCTCTGCCTGACCGCGGCATGCTCGCGTCTTCGTGAACCGACCGATGCGCAGCTGGCGAACCTGCTGGTCGTCGAGCGCGCCAATCCGGCCGATGCGAAGGCGCCGCTCGACACGATGGCGATCGAATGCCTGCGCTCCTGGTCGGGCGATGCGGACCTGCTGAAGGGTCTGTCGATGCGCGTAGCCGGCGAGGACGGCCAGAAGACCTGCCGCGGCAAGCTCGACGGCCTGCTCGCCGACACGGCGCGCAATCCGGACAAGTTCAGCTTCGAGGAGGTCACCGCGCCGAAGGTCGTGCGCCGCGCGATGGACCTGCAGAACGCGCGCCGCCAGGCGGCACTGGCCGATCCGGCGCGGCGCCAGGCTCCGCCCGCGCTAACCCAGCCGCGCCCGGCTGCCCCCGCAAACCTGGGGACGCCCGATCCGAACGTCGATCTCGGCGCCGCCGGCAGCGAGCTGCAGGAGGCCGAGAACCTGTGCCTGCAGGCGCAGCAGGCGGCGACCGCGCCGGACGCCCATCAGCGCCTGAAGAGCTACGCGGCCTATTGCGTCGGCACGCTCAAGCGGCTGCGCGCCACGATGGAGCAGGCCGCGCGCAACGGCAGGGGCCAGGCCGAGCTCGGCAGCATCGCGGCGAGCGCGACCAATCTCGCCAATACCGCACGCACGGTGCTGGCGCTCGGCAAGCAGTAAGCGAGGCAGCGCGCCCCGCGGCACGGCCGGCTCCTCGTGGGCCGGCTCGCCTGCGCCGTGCGGCGGGCGACTAGAATGGCGCCCATGCTGGAAGTCGCCGCCGATCTTTGCATTCCCGAGGACGAGCTCGTCGAGCGCTTCGTGCGCGCGGCCGGGCCCGGCGGCCAGAACGTCAACAAGGTCGCCAGCGCCGTCGAGTTGCGCTTCGACGTCGCCGCCTCGCAGGCCTTGCCCGAAGCGGTGCGCGCGCGCCTGCTGGCGCGCCGCGACCGCCGCCTCAGCGACGCCGGCGTGCTGGTGATCCAGGCCAACCGCTTCCGCGACCAGGCCAAGAACCGCGAGGACGCACGCCGGCGCCTGGCCGAGCTGGTGCGCGCGGCGATGGTCGTGCCCAAGCGGCGCATCGCCACGCGGCCGACGCGCGCCTCGCAGGAGCGCCGCATCGAGGCGAAGAAGACGCGCTCGGCGATCAAGCGCTCGCGCGGACGCGGCGCCTGGAGCGCCGAATGACCGCACGCGGCGGCCTGCCGGCGCTGCCGCCGAACATGCCGCAGCGGCCGCCGGGCCGATGGCGCCGCCTGTGCGCGCGGCTGCTGGACGCCTGCGGCTGGCGCATCGCCGGCGAGCTGCCGGACGTGGGCAAGCTCGTGCTGATCGCCGCGCCGCACAGCTCGTGGTGGGACGGGGTCTGGGGCCTGCTGTTCAAGGTGGCGCTCGGCGCCGACATCGCGTTCATGGCCAAGCGCGAGCTGTTCCGCGGCCCGCTCGGCTGGCTGCTGCGCCGGCTCGGCGGCATTCCGATCGAGCGCTCGGCGGCGCACGGCGTCGTCGAGCAGATGACCGAACGCATGCGCCGCAGCGACCGGCTCTGGCTCGGCATCACCCCCGAGGGCACGCGCCGGCGCGTCGCGCGCTGGAAGACCGGGTTCTGGCAGATCGCCCGCGGCGCCGGCGTGCCGATCCTGCCGGTGGCGTTCGACTATCCCTCGAAGTCGATCGCGATCGGCCCGCTGTTCACGCCCGGCGCGGACGCGGCGGCGGACATCGCCGCGTTGCGCGCGTTCTACGCGCCGTTCCGCGGCCGCCATCGCGGCGTGGCCGGCGACGCCTGAGCGCGCGCCTCAGGCTGCGGCACGGTCCGCGCCGGCCGGCGGCCGCCGCACGCAGGCCGCGGCGGCGGACGCGAACAGCCAGGCCAGGGCCGCGTTGACGACGAGATGGCCCTGCTTGGCCACGTCCGCCAGCCCGTCGCCGAGGACCGTGATCGCGAACGTGGCGAGCATCACGACGACGGTCAGCGCGGCGTGCTCCAGCGCGCGGCTGCCGGCGCGCGGGCCAGGCCGCGCCAGGTGCGCCGCCAGCGCGAGCAGCGGCAGCGCCAGCAGCGCGAGCTGCAGGCCGGGCCAGGCGTGCAGCAGGTGGCCCAGGCTCGGCTGCGGCGGCGACATCGCCGCGAAATCCCCGCCCTCCACCTGGCCGAGGTTCTTCGCGATCCACGGATCGAGGCCGAGCACGCCGTGGCCGATCAGCTTCAGCGTCAGGCGCGGATGCGCGAGCAGCGTGCGCAGCTCGTCGCCGCGGCCGAACGCCGACAATCCGCGGCAGACGCGTTCGGGCAGGTCGGGAAACTCCCAGGCGTGGTGCGCGCTGTAGATCGCGCAGTGCGGGTCGATGCCGAGCTCCTCGAGCAGCGCGCGGCGGTCGTCGGCGAACGGCAGCAGCGCGGTGAACACGACGTCGGCGCGGTTGTACTGGTCGATCGCGTCCATCATCGCGTCCTGGCGCTGCAGCTGCGCGAACTGCAGCCAGAAGCCGACGAAGCCGCCGAGCAGCAGCGCGGCGGCGCGCCAGCCGATGCGGCCGCGGCGCACGCGCCCGAGCACGGCCAGCGTCGCGCCCAGCGCGAGCGGCAGCAGCAGATGCTGGATCTTCGCCGTGGCGAGCAGGAACGCCGCCAGGGCCAGCAGCAGGAAGCGCCGCCGCGAGGGCGCATCGTCGCGCCACAGCAGCGCCGTGCCGATCGACGCGTACGCCGCGAGCAGCGCGGTCCATTCCGCGTAGAACGTGTCGAGGTACAGCGTGTTGCCCGGGTCGGCGAACAGCAGCGGCAGCAGCGCCGCATTGGCCAGCCCGGCGCGCACGTCGCCGCGGCGCAGCCAGGCCAGCGACAGGCCGAGCGAGACCGCCAGCAGCGCCAGCCAGCGCAGGGCGCCGACCCAGCGCACCTCGTGCACCGCGCCGGCGCCGGCGAGCTCGCCGAGCTTCCAGATCAGCGCCGTCGCGCCGGTGAACGCGAGCTCGCTCGACCAGTAGCACATCGGATCGCCGGTGGCGACGAAGCGGTACGTCGCGAACGGCGCCTGCGGGCTGTTGCGCTGCGGCGGCACGTAGGCCGGACGGTCCGGATAGAAATGGAAGCAGCTCGTGTAGCGCGTCTGGTCGTAGCTGTTCGCGTAGGCGTACAGCGGCTCGTGCGACCACAGCCAGAACGCGCGCAGCGTGCCGGCCAGCACCAGCAGGACGAGGACGCACCAGGCCCAGCGCGGCACGGTGCGATGCGCGGCCTCGTACGTCACGAACGCGGCTCCGGCGCGTGGTGCGGCGACGCGGTGGGCGCGGACGCGGGCAATGGCATGAACCGGAGCGGCGTGCGGAAAGGACTCGTCATTCCGATTCTTGGGCGTCGTCGTGACGGGCAAGTGTAGGTTGCCGGTCGGCGCAGCCACAATCGGCCGCGGCGTCGACCGCGCCGCAGCCGTCGTGTGAACCATGCACGGCGGCGGCCGCCAAGGCGTTCCGGGCGCCCCGCCCCGGGGGCGGTGCTAGGATCGTCCGCAGTCGACGGGCCTGCGGCCCTGGGGGAATGCCATGAGAACGCATCTGGGCCACTACGAGATCGTCGCCGAGCTCGGCCGCGGCGGCATGGGCGTCGTCTACAAGGGCTACGAGGCGGCGCTGAACCGCTACGTGGCGATCAAGGTGCTGGCCGACGCGCTCGCGCACGACGAGGCGATCCGCGAGCGCTTCCTGCGCGAGGCGCGCAGCATGGCCGCGCTCAACGACCCGCACATCATCCAGATCTACTTCATCGGCGAGGACGAGGGCCAGACGTATTTCGTCATGGAGTTCGTCGAAGGCGAGTCGCTCGGCTCGATGCTGCGGCGCGACCACCGCCTCACCGTCGAGCAGGCGGCCAAGGTCATCCAGCAGACCGCACTGGGCCTCGCGACCGCGCACGACCGCGGCGTGGTGCACCGCGACGTCAAGCCCGGCAACCTGATGATCACGCGGCGCGGCACGGTGAAGATCGCCGACTTCGGCATCGCGCTGTCGAACCAGGATCTCTCCCGGAAGCTCACGACCACCGGCGAGTTCGTCGGCACGCCGGGTTATCTCTCGCCGGAGGTCTGCCTGGGCCGGCCGGTCGACCAGCGCTCGGACATCTTCTCGCTCGGCATCGTGCTGTTCGAGATGCTCACCGGGCGCATGCCGTTCAGCGACGAGTCCCCGCTCGGCCTGATGCTCGAGGTGGTCAAGGCGGAAATTCCCGACGTGCGCCAGCTCAACGCCGACGCCGATCCCGAGATCGCGCGGATCCTCGCGCGGATGATCGCCAAGGAGCCGGCGGAGCGCTACCAGAGCTGCCACGAGCTGGTGGCCGACCTCAACGCGCATCCGCTGGTCGCCAAGGGCGGTCCGATCGCGGTGGAGACGAAGCTCTCGCCGGCGGCGGCGACGCTGGTCGGCCGCAGCACGCCGGTGTCGGGGCGCACGCCGCTGCCGCAGACGCCGCCGACCCTGCGCATGCCGGCGGCCGCGGACACGCGCATCACGCCGTCCGGGCTTCCGGCGCCGCCGGCGGCGCCGGCGCACCGCTCGGTGCTGGAACGCTCGGCCGGCGCCGGCGCCGCCAAGCCGCGCAGCTCCGCGCTGCAGGGCGCGGTGGTGACGCTGCTGCTGCTCGGCCTGGCCGGCGGCGCGTTCGCCTATCGCGACCGCATTCCGGGCCTGTCCGGCCTGCTCGGCACCTCCGCGGAAGCGCCGCCGGCGCCCGGCCGAGACGGCACGGCGCCTTCGGCCAGCGACTCGATCCGCGCCTCGATCGCGAGCTCGAGCGAGGTGCCGCCGGCGGCGCCGCCGCCCGCGCAGGCCGACGCAGTGGCGGCGACCCGGCCGCCGGAAACGGCCTCGCCCGCCCCCGCCGCCGAGCCGCCTCCGCCACCTCCGCTGGCCGAGGCGGCGCCGGCGACGGCTGCCGCGCAGGACGCGGTCCCGGCTGGCGACGCCGCGGCGGCGGGCCGCCTGCCCGGCGCCGGCGCGGCGCCGGCGGCACAGGCCACGGCCGCGCCGCAGGTCGCGCGCGCGACCACGCCGGAGCGCCCCGCCGCGCCGCCGAAGCCGCACGTGCCGACGGTCGCCGTGGTCGCCGCCGGCGACGACGTGATCGCCTCGCCCGCCGGCGACGCGCTGATCGCGCGCCTGCAGAGCCGCGGCTTCCGCGTCATCGAGGGCGGGCACGCGCAGGGCGACCGGCCGAACCTGCGCGCGCTGGCCGGCCGCGCCGACGCGGTGCTGTTCGTCAATGCGCGCCCGGTCGGCTCGCAGGAGCTGACCTACTACGGCCAGAGCTCGACGCTCTACACCGTGCAGCTCGGCCTGCGCGCGTACCGCCTCGGCGACGGCAGCGTGCTGTGGACCGGCGGCACGCAGCAGGTGAGCTTCACCAGCCTGAACGCCGCGGAGAAGGCGCGCGAGGCGATCGAGCCGATGCTCGGCGACGTCGCCGGCCGCCTCGACGAGTTCCGCCCCGGCGGAAAGCGCGGCTAGTCCGCCGCAAAAAAGAAAACGGGAAGCCGTGCGGCTTCCCGTTCGCTGCCGATGCGCCGGCGCGCGGCCGGCGCATCTTGCTCGCGTCAGTGGCGCGCGGCGGCCTCGAAGCCGTTGCGGAAGATCACGTCGCTCGCGTCCTCGAGGTTGCTCAGGTCGAACGCGGCCGGCGTGGTCACGCCGGTCACGCTCGCCTGCACGACGTAGCTGCCGACGACGCCGTTCGCGGTCGCCTGCACGCTGGCCCTGCCGTCGGCATCGGTCACCGCGGTCGTCGCCGACAGCGTCGCGCCGGCGCCGCTGGCCGGGACGGAGAACGTCACCGTGGCGCCGGCGACCGGCAGGCCGCCGGCATCGGTCACGCGCACGGCGAGCGGCGCGTCGAACGCGTGGTTCACCACCGCGCTCTGGCCGTCGCCGCCGGTCACGGCGATCGCCGCCGCCGCGTTCGCGGCGAAGCTCGCCACGATCGTGCAGTCGGCGTGGATCGGACCGGTGGTGTAGACGTTCGCGGCCAGCGTGCCGGCGGCGCAGGTGCCGCCGATGACGTCGACGTGGTAGCCGGCGTCCGGCGTCAGCGTGAAGCTCGTCGTCGCGCCGTCGGCCACCGTCACCGGCTGCGCCGGGCCGATCGTGCCGTGGCCGCCGGCGACCGCCGGCGTCACCGTCCACGTCGTCGGCGCCGGCGCGGAGAACGCCATGACGAAGCCGTCGTGGTCGGCGCTGCGGCGCGCCGTGGTCGGATCGGTGCCGTCCGGCCCGCCGGCCGGCACGTCGGCGTTGCCGTGCGACGCGGCCATCCACAGCAGGCGCGCGCGGAAGCCTTCGGTCAGCAGGCCGTGGTCGAGGTCCTGCATGTAGCCGTCGAACGAGAACGAGTAGCGCGACGCTTCCGGCACGGTCTCGCCGGCGTCGGCGAGCGGCGGAACGACGATCGGCAGCTCGGCGTCCCACAGCAGGTTCTCCGACGCCACGGCGGTGCCGCGGATGATGCCGGTGACGTCGACGTAGCCGTCGGTGAACTCGAACGCGTTGTAGTCGCCGACCACGGCCAGCGGTACGCCGGCCGTCGCGCCCGGCACGGCGGCGGCGTCGCCGGTCTGCCACGCCTGCACGATGCGCGCGACCGACTTGGCCTGCTCGAAGCGCTTGGCGCGCACGTAGGCCTGCGTCTCCACGTTGCTCAGCGAGCGGTTGTGGATGACCAGCACGGCGAAGCGCTCGCCGCCGAAGCTCGCGTCGAGCAGCAGCGGCGGACGGTCGTTGAGCAGGCACGGCGGCGGGTTGCTCGAGCTGCAGCCGGCGGTCGTCGTCTCGTTCTTGTTGAGCTGCGTGACCGCGTTGACGGTGACGTCGCCGCGCACGAGCACGCCGACGTCGATGCCGCCGACGTCGTTGCCTTCCTGCAGGTACGCCCGGTACGTCAGCGACGCGTCGTCGGCGTGGATCTGGTCGGCCAGCGCCTGCAGGGCGGCGAGGTTCTCGATCTCCTGCACGCCGAGCACGGCCGGCGCGCCCAGCACCTCGCGCACCTGGCGGGACAGCTTCTTCAGGCGCACCTGGAACTGCGCCGTGGTCGGGCAGACGTCGGACGAGCCCGGGTCGCTGTCCGCGCAGGCGTCGATGCTGCCGGAGTCGTGCACGTCGTTGAACAGCCGCAGCATGTTCTGCGAGCCGATCGTCAGCGCGCCGGCCGGCGCCGCCGGCACGGCGAGCGGATAGGCCGGGCCCGGATCGGTGACGGTGAACTCGGTCGGCCAGAGCATGCCGATGCCGAAGTCGAAGCCCATGACGCCGGTGGCGCTGAAGCGCACGCCGCCGTTGAGCGCCTGCGGCGACATCAGGTGGCCGGTGTCGACGCCGAACACGTACGGCACCGCGTCCCAGACCGGCGGCGCGTAGCCCGGCGGCGGCGACGGCGCGGTCGTGCCGTACGGCAGGCCCGGACCGCGGAACGGCCGCGGATGGCTGGCCACGTAGGCGTACGCCTCGCTGAGCGGCTGCGAGCTGGAGCGGAAGTTCGGCGCGCTGATCGCGCCGTCGGCGAGCGTGACGCGCATGCTCTGCAGGCAGCGCCAGTTGCGCACGGCGACGCTGTCGCCGGCGACGAAGCTGCCGCCCTCGCAGCGCGGATGGGCCGGGTCGGCCGACGGCGTGGCCGCGTCGAGCGCGACCGCCGGCGGCAGCGCGCCGCTGCCGGTGATCGTCGTGGTCGCGCCGGTGATCTCGGCCATGCCGTAGAACTCGGCCACGGTGCCGGTGACGTCGACCGTGCTGCCGACCGCGAGCCCGGCCGGCGTGCTGCCGTAGACGAACAGCGCGTCGGAGGTCAGCGGATTGCCGTCGCCCGCGTCCTGCACGAAGTAGCCGCCGGCGCCGATCGCGGTGACCGTACCGGAGAACGTCACCGTCTGGCCGAGCCGCGCCGGATGCGCGCCGTCGCCCTGGATGTCGCCGATGCGCAGGCCCGCGCTGCTCAGGATCGTGCCGGTGCCTTCGGCGCTGGTGGTGACGACGTCGCCGCCGGCGACGTTGGTCACGCGCAGCTTGAAGGTCTTCGGCGCGCCCGGCGTGGCGTTCGCGTTGATCTGCACGGTGAAGCGGAACGTCGTCGCGCCGGCCGCGATCGTCGCGCCGGTCTGCTGCGCGGCGACGTAGTCGACGCCGGCGACCGCCGTGCCGTCGACGGTGGCGACGTCGAACTGCACGTCGCTCGCGGCGGCGCGGCTCAGGCGGACGTCGAAGTCCGCCGGCGCGGTGCCGCTCGCCGGCGCGGTGACGGTCACGTCGCCCACCGACAGCGTGATCGGGCTGCCGGCGCCGCCGCAGCCGTTCGCCGGGCTGGCGGCGTTGCGCGGCACCGGATTGGTGACCACGTCGAAGTCGGCCGCGTTGTCGTCGGTGTCGGTGCAGCCGTCGTCCTTGCGCACGGCGCCGGTTTCCTTGCCGAGCGCGGCGACCGCGGCGCTGCCCTCGTGGCAGTTCGCCGTGCCGTAGCCGACCTGGTCGACGACGCCGGCGCTCGGGCAGGCGCCGGACAGCGCCGTGGCCGAGCTGACCAGGGCGATCTTGCCGTTGGACTGCGCCAGGTTCAGCGGGCCGCCGGCGACGTCCGGCGCGAGCGGCAGGTCGCCGCCGACCGTGCCGCCGCCTTCCTCGATCAGGAGGTACCGGCCCGGGCCGATCGACAGCGAGGCCGGCAGCGCGTGCACGATCCAGTTGCCGGTGCCGGTCGCCGAGGCGTACTGCAGCGACCAGCCGCCGAGATCGATCGCCGCGCCGGTCGGGTTGAACAGCTCGATGTAGTCGCGCTTGTACGTGGCCGGCAGGCTGGTCGCGCCGCCGCCGCCGTAGACCTGGCTGATGACCACGTGATCGACCGGCGCCGGGCCGGCGGCGAGGTTGGTCAGCGCGAAGCTCGCCGACGAGGACGCGCCGGCCACGCTGGCGACGACGCTGTAGCTGCCCGGGATCGCGTTGGCGCTCGCGCCGATGCTGGTCAGGCCGTCGGCGCCGGTGGTCGCGCTGGCGGCGTCGAGCACGGCGCTGGCGCCGCTCGCCGGGGCGGCGAAGCTGACCACGGCGTTCGCCACGCCGTGGCCGTAGGCGTCGGTCACGCGCACGACGAGCGGCGCGGCGAAGCGCTGGTTCACGTTCGCGCTCTGCGGCGTGCCCGCGCTGGCGGCCACGGTGCCGGCCGGATAGGCGACGTCGACGCTCAGGCGCACGCTCGGCGCCTTCTTGAAGCGCGGCTCGGCGAGGTCCTTGGCGACGATGCCGTCGCCGTACCAGACGCTGTCGCCGGTGTCGAGCAGCGCCTGCAGGATCGTGTCGGCGCCGAGCGTCTCGGGCACCTCGGCCAGCGCCTCGAAGCTGCCGCCGGCAATGTCCTGCGCGGACAGGTCGGCGCCGAGCTCGACCGGCGCGTCGAGCGGGCGGCCGGTCCAGGCGTACAGGCGGAAGTCGTCCGGCGCCGGTCCGGTGTCGCCGGCGGCGCCCGCCGTGATGAGGTACTGGCCGGCCGCGTTGCGGTCCAGGCTGCGGATGCCGCGACCGCCGAGGTCGAGGAAGATCGGCGCGCCGAAGCTCGCCGAGCCCTGCGGCCGCGAGTCGGGCGCCGCGCCGGTCACCAGCGCGTCGATGTCGAGCACCGGCACGATCAGCGCCTGGTGCCGCGCCGTGGTCGGCAGCTGCGGCGCGCGGAACGCGAGATACGCGGTGGTGCCGTCCGGCGCGATCGCCAGGCCTTCGACGTTGAAGCCGGCCGGCGTCTTCGAGTCGACGCCTTCGGCGCTGCTCGCGGCGAAGCCGAGGTAGTCGGCGCCGAGGCCGTGGCCGTTGCCGTGGTCCCAGGCGACCAGGTCCTCGAGCAGCCAGTCGTAGCGGCCGGCGTAGGCGAGCGTGGTCGCCGCGCCGCTGCCGGAGACGTCGGTGGCGAACACGCGATGGCGGTTCGGCCGCACGTGGAAGTTCTTCGAGTTGCTGAACGAGCCGCTCCAGAACACGCGGTCGCCGACGCGCGCCGACGCCTCGATGTCGATTTCCGGGTTCGCCGCGTCGGTCAGGTTCAGCCGGTCGCTGAAGTCGAAGCCCCTGAGCGGCAGGCCGGAGCGGTCGCGGCGGTACAGGCGCAGCACGTTGGTCTCGTCGTCGCTGACCAGCATGTGCAGGTCGTCGACCTTGACCGCGGCGGACGCGTCGCTGGCACCGGCGAGGAATACGGTGTTGGCCGGGAACGGCGCCGCGGCGGACGCGGCGTAGTGGATGACGTAGGTGCCGGTGGCGTTCGACGCGTCCGTCGCGCTGACGGTGATCGTGGCGTAGCCGACGCCGCGCGGCACGAGCTTGAGCAGGCGCGTCGCGCCGCTGCCGGAGAGCTGCACGCCGGCGGCGTCGATCACGTCGGCGTTGCTGCTCACGGCCGTGATCGTCAGCGTCGACGGATCGCCACCGCCGGGCAGCGCGAAGCGCAGGCCGATGCCTTCGGTCGCGGCCGGATCGGTGGGATCGCCGACGACCGCGCCGACGGCGCCCTCGCCGCTGGGGGCGAGATCGAGGAACGGCGAGGTCGTGGCGGCGTCGATGCCGACCTGCGGCGCGTCCGGGTTGGCGGCGCACGGATCGTAGGCGACGAGCGCGCGCGTGCTGCGGCCGGGGCTGCCGACGTCGGCGCCGGCCGACGCCTGCGAGCCTTCGGCGTCGCCGACGGTGGACAGCGTCCAGCCGGTGATCTGGTTCTGGCCCAGCGCGGCCGCCGACGGCCAGGCGCTGGCGTTCTGCGTGCGCGGGCCGCCGACGCCGGCGACGTTGTCGCCGAACGTCAGCCGGTCGACCTGCGCCTGGCTCGCGTCGTAGAGATTGATCTCGTCGCCGCGGCCGAGGTTGTCGACCGTGTTGCCGCCGATCACCTTGACGCCGGAGCACAGGCCCCAGGCGCTGCGGAACGCGGCCGGCGCGGTCTCGGTCAGGATCACCGACTCGCCCGGCTGCACCGTGCCGAACGCGCCGAGCGCGACGTCGCCCGGCGTGCGGCCGCTGTCGGCGTAGCTCCAGCCGGTCATGTCCACCGGCTGGTCGCCGACGTTGGTGAACTCGACGAACTCGCCGTTCGCGCCGCTGTACATGAACTCGGTGATGCGCATGCGCCCGCCGACCGAGCAGGCATGCGTCGGGCTCGACCCGTTGCGCGGCACCGGGTTGGCGACGACGTCGAAGTCGGCGGCGTTGTTGTCCGTGTCCGTGCAGCCGGCGCTCTTGCGCACGGCGCCGGTTTCCTTGCTGAGCGCCGCGGTGGCCGCGCCGCCTTCGGCGCAGTTGGCCGTGCCGAAGCCGACCTGGTCGACGACGCCGGCGCTCGGGCAGGCGCCGGACAGCGCCGTGGCCGAGCTGACCAGCGCGACCTTGCCCGTCGTCGCGCTCATGTTCAGCGGCCCGGCCGAGACGTCGGGCGCAACCGGCAGGTCGGCGCCGGCCGTGCCGCCGCCTTCCTCGATCAGGAGGTACTGGCCCGGGCCGATCGACAGCGAGGCCGGCAGCACGTGCACCGACCAGTTGGCGGTGCCGGTCGCCGAGCCGTACTGCAGCGACCAGCCGCCGAGGCTCACCGGGGCCGAGGTCGGATTGAACAGCTCGACGTAGTCGCGCTTGTAGGTGACCGGCGCGGCTCCGCCGCCGCCGCCGTAGACCTGGCTGATGACGACGTGGCCGGCGGCGAGCGCGGGCCCGGACGCGAGGCCCAGCGCCAGCGCGACGGCCCGGACGATTCGGGCCGCGAGGTTTCTGTTCATTGGGAGTCTCCCGGTTCGCAATGACTCGAGCGGACAGCCGCGGAGCGGCGCCGTGAACCGGGAAGTTTCGGCCTGCGCTGTGACTTGCCGGTTACATCGACGCCTGCGCCGTCCGGCGAGGCGCAGCTGCCCCTTGCAAGTCGGTCGCGGCCGGATCGGCCGGCGAGACTACCACGCGCTCCCGCGCCGCGGCTCAGCGGCGCGCGGCCGTGGATGCCTGTGCAGGGGGCAGCGCCAGCTGCGCCTGCTCGGGCTGGCGCGAGGAGCCCATGCGCAGGCAGGTGACCTCGAAGGTGACGTCGTTGGCCGCGCCGGTGTTGTACACCTCGGTGTACCAGCTGTAGTTGCCGTCGCGCAGCGACTGGTTGACGACGACGAACGGCGAGTTGCCGCTGTTGGCGACGCCGCCGCTGATGGCGATGTCGAAGGTGTAGTTGCACGGGATGCTGTTCCAGCAATAGTGGAGATTGCCGCAGGAAAACGACGACGCGCGCCGCGTGTAGACGCTGAAGCTCGGCCCTGCCGGTCCCTGCGGGCCGGCCGGACCCTGCGGGCCTTGCGGCCCTTGCGGACCTTGCGGTCCGGGATTGCCCTGCGGACCCTGCACGCCGGCCGGTCCCTGCGGGCCCTGCGGTCCGGGCGGCCCCGGCTCGCCCTGCGGCCCCGGATTGCCGTCGAGCGCGTACAGCGCGACCGGCGCGGCGCTGACCGGCTGGCGCGGCGACAGCGTCTCGCCGTTCACGCCGATCTCCAGCCAGCGCTGCTCGCCGGCGAATGCGCCGGGAAAGTCCAGGTCGATCGTGAACACGCCGCCGTCGACCGGATAGCCGTCGGCCACGATCGGCGCGCCGACCGCGTGGCCGCCTTCGGCGGCGTCGTAGAGCGTGAAGCGCAGGTCCGCCTGGCCGGAGACGGCGGCACCGTCGTGCGACAGGCGCCCCTGGTAGGTGATCGTGCCGTTCTGCGGCGCGGCGCAGGCGAGGCCGGATGCGAGCAGCATCGCGGCGAGCGGGAAACGCAGGGTCATGGCTGGGTCCTCTCGAAGCCGTTGGCGAAGATGCGGTCGTTCGCGCGCTGCGGCGTCCAGAAGCCGCCGTCGAGCGTGTAGTGGGCGCCGGCGGCCCGGCCGGCGGCCGGCTGGCCGACCGAGCCGGCCAGCTGCGCGTGCGCGCCGCTGGAATGCCCGCCGCCGCCGTACAGCGCCTGTCCGTCCAGGCGATAGCCCGCGCCGCCGATCGGCGCCGCCGCGGCGGCCAGCGGCGGCGCGCACAGCGCGGCGATCCAGGCGAGGCGCCGGCGGCCGGCGCGGAAAGCAGATGGCGAGGGATGCATGGCGGTCTCCGGCAGCGCTCACGGGCGCCTTGCCGGATCAACCGCGAAAACGCCGCGCGGCCTATCACGCCGGACGACGACGGCCGCGCGACGGCCGGGACGGCGCTCAGCGCGGGCGCAGCGCCGCTTCGAGCCGCGCCAGGCGCGCGAGCTGCGGACTGGCCGGCACCTGCGTCGCGCGCAGCACCGGCGCGGCGCGCGACGCCTGCGCCGCCGCCTCGGCACGCTCGCCGGCCGCCTGCAGCGCCTCGGCCAGCATCAGCCGGTGCCTGGCCGTTTCGGGGTGGTCGACGCCGAGCTCGCGTTCGACCAGCGCGACGACCGCGCGGAACTGCGCCACTGCCGCGGCCTGGTCGCCGCGGCGCGCCGCGATGCGCGCCCTGAGGCGGCCGACCACCATCGCATCGAAGCGCTTGGGCTCGAAGCCGGACGCGTCGATCGCGTCGACCTCGGCCTGTGCCGCGTCGAGGCGGCCCTGCTCGAGCAGGTGCTGGGCGAGGTACGTGCGTGCGACCACGGTCTCGAAATGGTTCTCGCCGAACAGCGCCTGGCGCATCGCCAGCGATTCGCGCAGCTCGCGCGCCGCCTCGTCGCGGCGGCCGAGCGCGTCCAGCAGCGTGCCCAGATTGCCGCGCAGGCGCGCCACCGAGGCGCTGCGCTCGGGCTGCGTCGCCAGGCGGATGGCGAGCGAGCGCCGCGTGAGCTGCAGCGCGCGCTCGAGATCGCCCTGGTCCTGCGCCAGCATCGCCAGGTTGTTCAGCGCGACCGCGGCGTCCGGCGATTCGGCGCCGGTCACGGCGGTGGCGAGCGCGAGCTCGTGCTCGTAGCCGGCGCGCGCCTCGTCGTAGCGGCCGAGGTCGTGCAGCAGGCTGCCGTATTCGCTGTACAGGTCGACCAGCGCCGCCGAGGGCTCGCCGTAGACCTCGGCCGCCTGCGCGATCACGTCGCGGAACCCGGCCGCGGCCTCCTCGCCGCGGCCCAGATCGCGCAAGCTGCGCGCGTAGCCGGCGGCGGCGTCGAGCACGTCCGGATGCGTCGGCGGCAGCGTCGCGCGGCGGCGCGCGAGCAGGTCGCGGTAGAGCGCCTGCGCCTCGTCGAAGCGGCCGCGCTGGTAGGCGAGCTGCGCCGCGGCCGCGCTGCACGCGTCCGCCGGCGCGGAGGCCGCGGCGCAGAGCTCGCCGCGCACGCCCGGCTCGCGGCCGCCGTTGGCGCGCGGATCGGCCGCGGTGAACAGCGACACGAGATATGCGCCGACCTGCTCGGCCCGCGCGGCGGCCAGGCGGGCGCGCTCGCGCTCGGCGACGAGACGCGCGACGAACACTGCGAGCAGCACGGCCAGCGCGGCCGCGGCGGCGAGCGGCCGCGCATGGCGCCGCACGAAGCGGCCGAGCCGGTAACCGGCGGTCGGCGCACGCGCGCGCACCGGCAGGCGGCGGCGATGCCGCTCGAGGTCGTCGGCGAGCGCCTCGGCCGAGGCGTAGCGGCGCTGCGGATCGACGGCGCAGGCCTTGGCCGCGATCGCGTCGAGGTCGCCGCGCAGCCTGGCGCGCCACGGGCAGCGATGCGCGTCGGCGAGCGCGCTCGGCCGCGGCAGCGGCGCGTCGCCGGCCGGGCGCGGCACCGGCGCCGCGGCGAGCAGCTCGACGAGCAGCACGCCGAGGCTGAACACGTCGCTGGCCGTGCCGAGCGCACGGCCGGCGAGCTGCTCGGGGCTGGCGTAGGCCGGCGTGCACAGGATCTCGCCGTCGGCATCGGCGCCGACCGTGCGCGCCACGCCGAAGTCGAGCAGCACCGGCTCGCCGTCGGCGCGCACGAGCACGTTGGCGGGCTTGAGGTCGCAGTGGATCACCAGTCGCGCGTGCGCGGCCTGCACCGTGCGCGCGATGCGCAGGAACAGCGCCAGGCGCGCGTCGAGGTCGAGCGCGCGCTCGCGGCAGTAGCGGTCGAGCGGCACGCCGTCGACGTATTCCATGACCAGGTACGGCAGGCCGGCCGGCGTCGTGCCGCCGTCGTACAGGCGGGCGATGTTCGGATGCGCGAGCTCGGCCAGGATCTGCCGCTCGCCGGCGAGCCGCTCGGCGTGCGCGCGGCCGCGGTTCTTCAGCAGCTTGATCGCGACGCGGCGGCGGTAGGCGTCGTCGTCGCGCTCGGCGACGAACACCGTGCCCATGCCGCCGCTGGCCAGGCGCTCGACCAGGCGCCAGGCGCCGAGGCGGTCGCCGACCTCGAGCTCGGTACCGGCGAGGTCGGCCATCGCCGCGCCGAGCGGGCGCAACGCGCGGCCGAACGCGGCGGTCTGCGCGGCGAGGAGCTCGCGCACCTCGCGCTTGAGCGCCGCATCGTCGCACAGCGCGTCGAGCCGCGCGGCCTGCACGGGCTCGGGCAGGTCGCAGACCGCGTCGAACAGCGCGCGCAGGCGTCCCCAGTCGCCGGCCGGCAGGCTCACGAGGCGAGCGCGCGGTTGAGCCACGCCTTGGCGAAGCGCAGGTCGCGGTCGACGGTCGGCACCGACAGGCCGAGCGCCGCGGCCACCTCGGCGCGTTCCATGCCGCCGAAATAGGTCATCTCGACGATGCGCGCGGCGCGCTCGTCGTGCGCGGCGAGGCGGTCGAGCGCGGCGTGCAGCGCCAGCACGTCGACGCCGTCGGCGCCGGTCTGCGCGCCGTCCCAGGCCGACAGCGTCACCGCCTCGGCGCCGCCGCCGCGCTTGGCCGCGGCCTGCGCGCGCGCATGGTCGACCAGCACCGCGCGCATGCGCAGCGAAGCGACGGCGAGGAAGTGCACGCGGTCGTGCCAGTCCGGCGTGCCGCCGATCAGGCGCAGCAGCGCCTCGTGCACCAGCGCGGTCGGCTGCAGCGTGTGGCCGTCGCGGCTGCGCAGGCGCGCCGCGGCGATCTCGCGCAGCGCGTCGTAGACGCGCGGCAGCAGCGCCGCCAGCGCCTCGCCGTCGCCGCCGCGCCAGGCGCGCAGCAGCCGCGTCGTCTCGGCGATCGGAGGTTCGGCGCGGGCGTCCTCGGCCATCGTCGTCGCTCGGCGGGTCGGCAGCTACAGCGCGCTCAGGTTCGCATAGGCCAGCACCAGGCGCTTGCGCCCGGCGGCGGCGAAGTTCACCTCGACCAGCGTGTGCGCGCCGGCGCCCTCGTAGCTCAGCACGACGCCTTCGCCGAAGCTCGCGTGGCGCACGCGCTGGCCGAGCTTGAACGGCGCGTTCGGCTCCTGCAGCACCGCCGCCGACGCGCGGCCGGCGAACGCCGGGCGGCTGACCTGCACCTTCGGGCGCACCTCGTAGAGCAGCTCGGGCGGAATCTCGGCGAGAAAGCGCGACGGCCGCGCGTACGACTCCACGCCGTGCAGGCGGCGCGACTCGGCGTAGGTCAGCACGAGCCGCTCGCGCGCGCGCGTGATGCCGACGTAGGCGAGGCGGCGCTCCTCCTCCAGGCGGCCGGGCTCCTCGGTCGACTTCTGGCTCGGGAACAGCCCGTCCTCCATGCCGACCAGGAACACCAGCGGGAATTCCAGCCCCTTGGCCGAATGCAGCGTCATCAGCTGCACGCAGTCCTGCCAGGCCTCGCCCTGCCCCTCGCCGGCCTCGAGCGCGGCGTGCGCGAGGAACGCGGCGAGCTCGGAGAGGCCGGCCTCGAGATCCTCCGGCGTGCGCCGGAAGCGCGCGGCGACGTTGACCAGCTCGTCGAGGTTCTCCACGCGCGATTCGGCGCTGCCGCGGCTGTCCTTCTCGTAGAACTCGCGCAGGCCCGAGCGCGCCAGCGCGTGCTCGACCTGCCGGGACAACGGCTGGGATTCGGCATCCGGGAACGGGGCATCGGAAGAGCCGGCTGACGCGACGGCCGATTCCCGATTCTCCATTCCCGGCTCGTCGAGGCAATCGCGCGCCAGCGCCTCGATCAGCTCGAGGAAGCCGCGCAGCGCGTTGCGCGCGCGCGGCGCCAGCACGGCGGCGCCGAGCTCCGCGAGCGCGGCCTCCCACAGCGAGCTGCCGTCGCGGCGCGCGCGCTGGCGCATCGCGTCGAGCGTGCGCTCGCCGATGCCGCGCGGCGGCGTGTTCACCGCGCGCTCGAACGCCGCGTCGTCGTGGCGGTTGGCGGCCAGGCGCAGGTACGCCAGCGCGTCCTTGATCTCGGCGCGGTCGAAATAGCGCAGACCGCCGTAGACGCGGTAGGCGATGCCGTGCTGGATCAGCTGCTCTTCGAAGTTGCGCGACTGCGCGTTCGAGCGGTAAAGGATCGCCGAGTCGGAAGGCCTGGCGCCCTCGCGCAGCGTCTGGCGGATGCGCTCGACGACGTAGCGCGCTTCGTCCTGCTCGTTGTAGGCCGCGTAGAGCTCGATGGGCTCGCCGGAGTCGCCGGCGGTCCACAGCCGCTTGCCGAGGCGGTCGGGGTTGTGCGCGATGACCGCATTGGCGGCGGCGAGGATGTTGCCGGTCGAGCGGTAGTTCTGCTCCAGGCGGATCGTGCGCGCGTCGCGGAAGTCGCGCAGGAACTGCTGCACGTTCTCCACGCGCGCGCCGCGCCAGCCGTAGATCGCCTGGTCGTCGTCGCCGACGACGAACACGCGGCCGGTATCGCCGGCGAGCACGCGCAGCCAGGCGTACTGCAGGGTGTTGGTGTCCTGGAACTCGTCGATCAGCAGGTGGCGGAAGCGCTCGCGGTAGTGCGCGAGCAGCGCCTCGTCGCGCAGCCAGAGCTCGTGCGCGCGCAGCAGGAGCTCGGCGAAGTCGACCAGCCCGGCGCGGCGGCAGGCGTCCTCGTAGGCGCGGTAGACGTCGATCAGCACGCGGTTGACCGGATTGAAGCCGGCATCGAGCGCGTCCGGCCGCTTGCCTTCGTCCTTGGCCCCGTTGATGAACCAGGCCGCCTGGCGCGGCGGGAAGCGCGCCTCGTCCAGGCCCAGGCCCTGGATCGTGCGCTTGACCAGGCGCAGCTGGTCGTCCGCGTCCAGGATCTGGAACGTCTCGGGCAGCTCCGCCTCGCGCCAGTGCCGGCGCAGCAGGCGATGGGCGATGCCGTGGAACGTGCCGATCGTGAGGCCGCGCGCGCCGCCCTCGATCAGCGCCTCGGTGCGCGCGCGCATCTCGCCGGCGGCCTTGTTCGTGAACGTGACCGCCAGCACCGACCACGGCGAGGCGCGCTCGACCTGCAGCAGCCAGCCGATGCGGTGGGTGAGCACGCGCGTCTTGCCGGAGCCGGCGCCGGCGAGCACGAGATAGTGGCCCGGAGGGGCGGTGACGGCCTCGCGCTGCGAATCGTTGAGGCCGTCGAGCAGATGGGAAACGTCCATCGCGCAATTGTACCGGCGCGGTCCCGCCCTCGCGCCGCGGATGCGCGCACGGCGACGGAAAGCGCATCATCGCTGCATGCGGCCGCACGCGCTCATCGCCCTGCTGCTCGCCAGCGCCGCGGCGCAGGCGGCGGACGCGCCGCGCTACGCGCTGCGCTACGACGCGGCCGCGCGCACGATGCAGGTGGCGCTGTGCCTGGCGCAGGCGGCGCCGCGCGTGCGCTTCGCCTCGGGCGGCGGCGCGGCTGCCGCGCTCGATGCGTTCGCGCGCGACGGCGGCCGCGCGATCGAGCGCGACGGCGACGACGGCTGGACCGCGCACGAGTGGCGCGCCGGCGAGTGCCTGCGCTATCGCGCCGCGCTCGGCCGCCTCGCGGACGCGCAGCGCCACCACGGGCGCGCCGACGAGGCGGCGACGGTCACCGATCCGTCCGCCTGGCTGCTGCGCGTGGCCGGCGCGCCGGCCGCCGAGCTGCGCATCGAGCTGCCGCCGGGCTACGCGATCTCGGCGCCGTGGCAGCCGCTGCCGGGCGACGGGCGCTTCCGCGTCGCGCCGACGCCGCCGGAGTGGATGGCGCGCGTGGCGATCGGGCGCTTCGCCGTACGCACGATCGCCGTCGGCGACGCGCGCCTGCACGTGGCCGTGCTCGGCGGCGCCGACGCCGACGCGCGGACGCGGCTGCTCGGCTGGCTCGCGCGCGTCGGCGGCGCGGCGCTGTCGGCCTACGGGCACCTGCCGCAGCCGGACGTGCAGGTGCTGGTGGTGCCGGTCGGCCGCGGGCGCGAGGCCGTCGCGTTCGGCCAGTCCACGCGCGGCCAGGGCCAGGGGCTGACGCTGTTCGTCGATCCGGCGCAGCCCGCGGCCGCGTTCGCGCGCGACTGGATCGCCGTGCACGAGCTCGCGCATCTGATGCATCCGTATCTCGGCGACCGCGGCGCCTGGCTCGCCGAGGGCCTGGCGACGTACTACCAGAACGTGCTGCGCGCGCGTGCCGGCCTGATCGCGCCGGCCGCGGCCTGGGCCGAGCTGGACGACGGCTGGCGCCGCGGCCGGCGCGAGACGCGCGGCGACCTGCCGCTGGACGAGGCCTCGGCGCAGATGGGCGAGCGGCGCGACTTCCAGCGCGTGTACTGGAGCGGCGCCGCGTACTGGCTCGAGGTCGACCTGGCGCTGCGCCGTGCCGGCGCGAAGCGCACGAGCCTGGACGAGGCGCTGCGCCGCTTCGCCGCCTGCTGCCTGCCCGACGACCGGCGCTGGCCGCCGGACGCGTTCGTCGCCCGCCTGGACGCGCTGACCGGCAGCACGGTGTTCACCACCACGTTCGCGCGCTACCGCACGCGGCGCGACTTCCCGGATCTCGCGCCGGCCTATGCCGCGCTCGGCCTCGCACGCGACGGCGACAGCGTACGGCTCGACGACGCCGCGCCCGACGCGGCCATCCGCCGCGCGATCATGCGCGAGGCGGCGCAGCCGGCTCCCGGAAACGTGCGAAACGGCCGACCGCCGGGACATCGCTGACGAGCGGCGCAAGATTCACTCTCCCGCGGCGGGAGAGGTCGGCGCGCGCTGCGCGCCGGGCGAGGGAAACGGCTTACGAGCGGGAGCGGGAACGCCCTGCCGCTCCCGCCCGTATCGCTCAGACCGGCGGCGGATTGCGCTCGGCGAAGCCGCGCTGATGCCAGTACGGATAAACCGGCGTCGTCGCGCTGGCGGCGTCGAGCCTGGCCACCTGCTCGGGCGTGAGATTCCAGCCGACCGCGCCGAGGTTCTGCTTGAGCTGCTCCTCGTTGCGCGCGCCGATGACCACGGTGGACACGGTCGGCCGCTGCAGCAGCCAGTTGAGCGCGACCTGCGGCACGGTCTTGCCGGTCTCCGCGGCGATCTCGTCCAGCGCGTCGACGACGCGGTAGAGGTATTCGTCGTCGACCGGCGGACCCATGTCGGCGGTCTTGTGCAGGCGGCTGGTCGCCGGCAGCGGCTGGCCGCGGCGGATCTTGCCGGTGAGGCGGCCCCAGCCGAGCGGGCTCCAGACCACCGCGCCGACGCCCTGGTCGATGCCGAGCGGCATCAGCTCCCATTCGTAGTCGCGGCCGATCAGCGAATAGTAGGTCTGGTTGGCGACGTAGCGCGGGTAGCCGTAGCGGTCGGCGACGGCGAGCGACTTCATCAGGTGCCAGCCGGAGAAGTTCGACACGCCCGTGTAGCGGATCTTGCCGGCGCGCACGAGGTCGTCGAGCGTGGCCAGCGTCTCCTCGACCGGCGTCTGCGCGTCGAAGCCGTGCAGCTGGAACAGGTCGATGTAGTCGGTGCCGAGCCGGCGCAGCGCGCCGTCGACGGCCTGGATCAGGTGGTAGCGCGAGGAGCCGACGTCGTTCGGCGCGTCGCCGGAGCGGAACGTCGCCTTCGTCGAGATCAGCACCTGGTCTCGCCGGCCCTTGATCACCGCGCCGAGCACCGATTCGGCGGCGCCGCCGGAGTAGATGTCGGCGCTGTCGAACAGCGTGACGCCGGCGTCGAGGCAGATGTCGATCAGGCGCCGCGCCTCGTCGACGTCGGTGTTGCCCCAGGCGCCGAAGAACTCGCCCTTGCCGCCGAACGTGCCGGTGCCGAAGCTGAGCACCGGGACCTTGAAGCCGGATGCGCCGAGTCTGCGATAGTCCATGGCCGATCCCTCGCGATGAGTCGAGGTGCCTGACTGGGGCGGGCCGGCGGCCGATTCAAGGGGCCGCCGGCGCGCGGCGGCGTCGCTACTTGCGCATCGCCCCGGCCGCGATCAGGCCGAGCCCGACCAGCACGCCGATGCCGCCGAGCCACTGCGGCACGCTGCGCTCTTCCTTCACCGAGGCGGACAGGTCGCCGATCTTCACGACCTCCTTGTCCTGCGTGAAATTGAGCTGGCCGGTGAACGCGGCCAGGCCGACCGCGGCGAGGACGATGCCGGCGATGATGAGTCCGATGCGCATGGCGGAGCTCCTTCGTGGGTGGAAACGGCCGATCCGGTCGACGCCTCGTTCAGTGCGCGGCGGCGCGCTCGCGATGCGCGCCGTTGCCGCCGGACATGAGGCGGTCGGTCCAGGCAATGCCGATCGCCGAGGCGATGAACACGCAGTGGATGATCGTCTGCCACATGACGCCGGTCGGCGTCAGCGTGGTGCAGCTCTTGGCGGTGCCGACCGCGGTCTCGCTGGCCAGCTGCGCGAGCAGCTCGGCCGAGCAGAACGGCAGGCCGCCGGCGCCGAGCGCGCCGGCCTCGATGAAGCTCTTCAGCAGGTGGATCGAGCTGATGCCGATGATCGCCATCGCCAACTTGACCTTCAGCACCGAGGCGTTGACGTGGCTCAGCCACTCCGGCTGGTCCGGATGGCCTTCCAGGCGCAGGCGCGAGACGAACGTCTCGTAGCCGCCGACGATGACCATGATCAGCAGGTTCGAGATCATGACCACGTCGATCAGGCCGAGCACGATCAGCATGATCGCCTGCTCGCTCAGCCGGAGCGCATCGTGCATCAGATGCCACAGCTCCTTGACGAACAGGACGACGTAGACGCCCTGGGCGACGATCAGGCCGAGGTAGAGCGGCAGCTGCAGCCAGCGGGCGGAGAAGATCAGCGCCGGCAGCGGCGGCATCGGGCGGTTCGGTTGCGACATGCAGGGGCCGGTGGGTTGGGGGCTGGCCGGATTCTAGCGGGCAAATCCGCCTGCACGCATGACCGGCGCGCCGGCGCCGCCCTGCGGCGATCGGCCGCAGCCGCGCCGTCCGCGGCCGCGCGCCCGGCCCGCGGACGGCGGATTTCAGCCGTCGAAGCCGTCGGCGAAGATCGCGTCGTGCACCAGGCAGCCGAAGGCGAAGGGCCGCGCGTACGAACCGGTCAGCTCCGGCCAGACCAGCAGGCCCGTCCCGTGCGCGCGGTCGACCGCGAGATGCGCGTTGCGCGCAATCGCGATGCCGTCGGCCAGCGGCACCGGCGTGCCGACCAGCGTGCCGTCGCTCGCCAGCAGCTGGGCGCGGACTTCGCTGAGGCCGGTGGTGCCGTCCATCGCCGCCCATGCCAGCACGGCGCCGTCCAGCTCGTCCTCGAGCCCGACGCCGACGGCGAAGAGCCCCTCGCCGGCCGTGACCGGCTGCGGCGTGCTGCCGGCGCCGTCCGCGCCGGCGCCGAGCCATGCGACCTGGGTGCCGTCGAAGCTCGAATACAGCACGACGAAGCGGTCGTCCGCGGCACGCCAGGCGACGTGCGCCGCGCGGTCCGACGCCGGGAAGCCGGTGCCGTAGTCGACGATCGGACCGGCCGGCGCGCCGGCGGCGTCGAGCCCGCGCCCGGCGAGCGTCTCGGCGTCCTGGTCGCGCCAGGTGGCCAGCGCGCGCCCGTCGGCGGCGACGCCGAGGCTGCCGTTCGGCGCCGGCGCGCCGTCGGCGAGCGTGGCCAGGGCGATCGCCTCGCCGTCCAGCGCGCCGTCGAGTCCGACGTACTGCGCGGTCACGCCTGCGCCGCGACCGGTGAACAGGAAGCGTTCGGTCGCGGCGACGTAGGCCAGCGCCGGCTCCGCGCCGTCGGTCGCGATGACGAACGGCTCGCCCACCGGCGCCGCCATGCCGTCGAGCCGCAGGCCGCGCGCGCCGTTGAACGGCGTGTTCTGCGTCTGCCAGACGACGAGATAGGCGTCGTGCCCCGCCGCCGCCGCGACCTGCGGGTCGATGATCGCCGACGGGTCGTGCGCGATGCGCACCGCCTCGGCGACCGGCGTGCCGTCGGCGTGCAGGCGCCGCACGTAGAGCTGGTGCTCGCTGTCGGCGTAGGTGTTCCAGACCGCCAGGTACTCGCCGCGATCCGGGTTCCAGACGAGCTGCAGGCCGTTCAGGTTCTCCGAGCCCAGCGCGGTGATCGCGGCCGGCGCCGCGGTGGGCACGACGCCGGCGACGGCGCAGGCGTCGGCCGCGCGGGCGGAAACGCTCGTGAACAGCAGCGCCGATGCTGCAATGGCGAAGATTCGAAGCATGGTCCCTCCTGGATGCAAGCGGGCGCGTAGCTTACGGGCGCACGGCATGGACGGACAGTCTGCCGATTCGGTCGCTCCGCGCGATAACCGGCTGCAGGCCGACGCAGCGATAGTCCTTTCTCAAGGAGCCGCACTGAATGTCATGCCTCCAGCCCACAAAATTTTTATCTCACAAAATCCCCCACCGCATCAATTGTTTATTGTCGTAATAAGTAGCGAATAGCCATTTTTAGCATCAATTATTCTGCATCCATATCTGGCCAATTTTTCCCCAATTCTTACGCCGCTCCTTGAAACATGAATATCTAAACATCCATCAACGTATAAATCCCGCAAGAACTCTCGCTAAAGACATCATTGTAGCAAGGAGAGAATTCGCTTCCACTTCCAATGCTCATCTCCTTTCCACCACAATTAACTTTAACTGTAAATAAAAATCATGTTATAAACAATCTTTCTAATTTTGTTCCTAGTAATAGCCTCAGCGGGACCGACCTGAGCCCTTGGACCGCGGGCGACAGCGCTTCTCCGAACCCCGCGCTCGCAAATCCATGCCCGAAGCTGCCACCTTGCAGTTCTGCCATCCCCCCTCCCGCAGGCCGTGGCTCAAGGTCTTCGCTGCGTAACCTGCCATGTTCAGGCTCTTGCCGTCGTAGGCCCAGGTTGCATTACCGTCCATACGTCCCCCATCTTGAAGAACAGACTCCCAGGAAGACGTAGGAATTTCGGGTTTTTTTAATTTCTCCGCTGCGCAACCACCAACAATCAATCCGAAAAATCGCGGCTATTTTTCTCCACATCACTCCCCCCCGCGATGCCATCTCCATACAAATAATATACGCCGCGCCGTTTAATCTTCATTCCCGCTTTGAACATGCACTCAACGCCAGAGCGATATTGCCCGCAACACATATTCTGCAAATTCTACTGAACATGATCTTTCGAAGCTGGCGTTGGCTTATGCAGTTCCTTTGGGAACCTCCGAGAAATCAACTCAGCCACAGCATATCCGATTATAAAATATATAAACCATAATCCTTGCCATGTTGTCAAAGCCACAACCCAAGAATTGCTCGGCGTCTTGAATAACACGATCTGGGCAGCACCCCCAATCGCGAGCACGCAAAAAATTAAAATTATTTGCTTCATTGAATTTCCTAAGGAAAGGAACCGCACTAAGAACCCTGAAAGTACCAGGCCAATATCCCGCGGCAACCCTAAGCCCTGTCGCTGAAAAGGGGATCATTACTTCTGTTGAGCTCTCACCAAAAGCCGCCCATACAGATGGCACTGCCGTTGCATAGACCCCTTCCCCAACCATGCCGGAGGAAGTGAAGATTGCTCCATCCGCCGCAATTCCTGCAGCAGCGGATGCCGATGTGAAGTGATAAAGCGTTGCAGCGCCCCCGACACCACGAATCCCATATTCACCGCCATGAATGTCGCTCCGGTGGTTCCCACCGCGCCCGAATACACCGTGATCGCCACCGCCGCCGCCGTGCGCAGCAGATCGCCGACCGAGAAGTATCCCGTCGGGTCCGTATACGACATCGGGTTGTTCAGCACGTAGCTGTAGCGGTTCCAGCTCTG
>Ga0180222_1000174_pt1 | contig 113982 bp, 112 predicted proteins | sample eDN5th37CKraftOP_FD_151336 | JGI IMG/M metagenome (GOLD analysis project Ga0180222, IMG submission 151336) | Enriched Organic Plus compost microbial communities from Emeryville, California, USA - eDNA 5th pass 37_C Kraft OP (version 2) (version 2) ... | reverse complement strand
GACGACCCGATAGAGCCGAGTGTCCAGCTGCCGCCCATGATGGCTGCCAGATAGCCCGCGACAAGCGGCGACTGGTTATGCAGCACCTGAAAGAACAGCGGCACGAAGACTTCGGAACTGGTGACTGACGCGCTGAGGAAGGAAAGCGTCAGATAAAGGGCGCCGAGTTTCTGGATGCTGAACGAGCCTTTCGGAAGGATGCGTCGGCTGGCTTTCTTTTCCACGGCAGCGAGGAGAAGCAGCAGGACGATGGCAAGCGCAACGCCGCCGGCATTCAATGCCAGTTCCGATGAAATGCTTCCGGCAGAAACGGCAAGGACGGCAGAAGTCAAAAGGACGAGCTGCGGCCATGCCAGCCGGTCATTGCTGGCGGCGGAGCCGGATTCGCGCGGCAGCACCGTCATGGCCATGATGGTGAACGCGGCAATCACCGGCGCCAGCGACCAGAAGGCGGCGCGCCACATGCCAAGTTCGGCAAATACGCCGCCGATGGCTGGGCCGACGAGTGTGGCCACACCCCACATGCCGGAAACGAGACCAATGGCGCGCGGCCACAGCGCTTCATCGAAAACGATGCGGATCATGGAATAGGAGAGCGCCAGCATCATGCCGCCGCCAAGGCCTTGTATGGCGCGCCCTGCCAGCATGACGGGCATGGATGGAGCAAGGCCGCAAGTCAGGGTTCCCGCGGCAAAGATAACCGCTGCGATCAGATAGGCGCTACGCGGGCCCGCTTGCGACAGCAGCCGCGGCACGAGGGCTGAACCAAGGATCGATGCAGTCACGAACAGCGCCGTGTTCCACGCATAATAATCCATGCCGCCAATGTCGGCGACGACCGTTGGCAGAATGGTGGTGGCGATGAACACGTTGATGGCATGAAGCGCCACGCCGCCAACCAGCGTCAGCGATACGATGGCGTTTCTGCCTGCGAACAGGTCTCCCCAACCGGCGGTCGGCTTGTGATCCTGCATTTTATTTTCCTTTGACTGTCAATGTGCGGGCGGGGTCCCAAAGAGCCCGCCCCGAGCATGGAAATGATGGCTACGCCCGAGTCAATAATTTGTCAAGCAAATGCTTGGTTAATTAAATTGATGATGCTCCGAAAACGGTAGCAAGCTGTCTTGTCGTCGGGAAGCCCTGTGTCCGGGCAAAGACTTTCAATGAAACCGACAGGCAAGCAGGAGCGGGAGCGAAGGGGTTCAATTCCACCCAAAAGCCCTATATGAAGCTCATCCGCTGAAGGCGGGGCAGTAATCCGCGATAGCTTGCGGGAAATTTTTTCCCGATAAGGCTGTGGCGGATTTGTGTTTCTGTCACAAGCTTCCTATAAGCCTTCGAATAATTCGGGAAACTACTTGTGTTTTCCTCAACTCGGCACACCAGCTCTGCTGGCCAGGCCAGATTTCCCCATCGGACGACCCGGAACTGCCATGATCCAGACGCCTTATTACCTGATCGACAAGACCAAGCTGAAGCGCAACATGGAAAAGGTTGCCTATGTGCGCGAGAAATCCGGCGCCAAGGCGCTGTTGGCGCTAAAATGCTTCGCCACCTGGTCGGTGTTTGATCTGATGAGCGAATATATGGACGGCACGACATCGTCCTCGCTCAATGAAGTGCGTCTCGGTCATGAGAGATTTGGCGGTGAAACCCATGCCTATAGCGTGGCCTATGCCGATAACGAAATTGATGAAGTGATCAGCCATGCCGACAAGATCATCTTCAATTCAATAGGTCAGCTTGAGCGCTTTGCCGACAAGGCAGCGCATATCAAGCGCGGTCTGCGCCTCAATCCGGGCGTGTCGTCATCAAGCTTCGATCTTGCCGATCCGGCCCGTCCGTTCAGCCGCCTTGGCGAATGGGATGTGTCGAAGGTCGAAAAGGTCATGGACCGCGTGACCGGCTTCATGATTCATAACAATTGCGAAAATTCCGATTTCGGTCTTTTTGACAGGATGTTGACCGACATTGAGGAAAAGTTCGGCTCGCTTCTGCATCGCGTCGAATGGGTCAGCCTTGGCGGTGGCATTCACTTCACCGGCGATGATTATCCGGTCGATGAGTTTTGCGCGCGCCTCAAGGCATTCTCGCAAAAATTCGGCGTGCAGGTCTATCTGGAGCCGGGCGAAGCCTCCATCACCAAGACCACCACGCTGGAAGTGACCGTGCTCGATACGCTGTTCAATGGCAAGAATCTTGCCATCGTCGACAGCTCGATCGAGGCCCATATGCTTGATCTGCTGATCTATCGCGAAAAGGCGAAGATGGCGCCGAACAATGGCGAGCACAGTTATATGGTTTGCGGCAAGTCCTGTCTTGCCGGTGATATTTTTGGCGAGTTCACTTTCGACAAGCCGCTCTCCATCGGCGACCGCCTCTCATTTGAAGATGCGGCCGGCTATACCATGGTCAAGAAGAACTGGTTCAATGGCGTGAAAATGCCAGCCATTGCCGTGCGTGAGCTCGACGGTACGGTCAAAATTGTCCGCGAATTCGATTATGCGGATTTTGAAGGGTCGCTTTCTTAAAGATCCTGTTGCGGTATCAGGCCGCAACGAACCCACGTGTTCCGAGTGAGAAGGCAATCGGGACGTTTAACAGATGGCGGGTAACCGCTGGAAGAGGAAGCATCGACAGAAAATGAAGAAGAACGTTCTCATTATCGGCGCCGGGGGCGTGGCACAGGTTGTTGCACATAAATGTGCGCAAAACTCTGACATATTGGGCGATATCCATATTGCGTCCCGCACGGTTGAGAAATGCCGCAAGATTATCGATAGCGTGCATGAAAAGAAGAGCCTCAAGACCGAGGTGAAGCTGGAAGCGCATGCGCTGGACGCAATGGATATTGAGGCCACCAAGGCTCTGATCCGCAAGACGGGCGTTCAGATCGTCATCAATGTCGGCTCGGCCTTCCTCAATATGTCGGTTCTTCGCGCCTGTATCGATACGGGCGTGGCCTATATGGACACCGCGATCCATGAAGACCCGAAGAAGATCTGCGAGACCCCGCCATGGTATGGCAATTACGAATGGAAGCACCTGAAGGAATGCGAAGAGAAGGGCATCACCGCCATTCTCGGCATCGGCTTCGATCCCGGTGTTGTCAATGCCTATGCGCGTCTTGCTGCCGACGATTATCTGGATGAAGTCAAATCCATCGACATCGTGGACATCAATGCCGGATCGCATGGCCGCTGGTTCTCGACCAATTTCGACCCGGAAATCAATTTCCGTGAATTCACGGGCACGGTTTATTCCTGGCAGAACGGTGCTTGGCAGTCGAACAAGATGTTTGAAGTCGGCAAGACCTTCGACCTGCCGGTGGTTGGCCCCAGCAAGGCCTACATGACCGGCCATGATGAAGTGCACTCGCTCTCCAAGAACTATCCCAACGCGGATGTCCGCTTCTGGATGGGCTTTGGCGATCACTATATCAATGTCTTCACGGTGCTGAAGAATCTCGGTCTTCTGTCCGAACAGCCAGTCAAGACCGCGGAAGGGCTGGAAGTCGTGCCGCTCAAGGTGGTCAAGGCTGTTCTGCCCGATCCGGCATCGCTTGCGCCCGACTATACGGGCAAGACCTGCATTGGCGATTTCGTCAAGGGCACCAAGGACGGCAAGGAGAAGGAAGTCTTCATCTACAACGTTGCCGACCACAAGGACGCTTACAACGAAGTGGGTTCGCAGGGCATTTCCTACACCGCTGGCGTTCCGCCGGTTGCGGCTGCGATCCTCATCGCCTCGGGTGAGTGGGACGTGAAGAAGATGGTCAATGTGGAAGAGCTGAATCCGAAGCCTTTCCTCCACATCCTCAACCAGATCGGCCTGCCATCCCGCATCAAGGATGAGAACGGCGACCGCGCGCTGGACTTCGCGTAGACGCCTTTAAATGAATAAAGAAAACCCTGCTTCGGCGGGGTTTTTTATTGCGCATTGCTTTGGCTGTACTCTGCCGCCTCCGCACCTCAGTGTGAAGGGTGTGGCGCTCGATAAAGAGGTCAGAAGAGCGGCGGCGAGAAGGTGCGCAGGGTGATTGAGATTCTGGTGATGACGAGTCGAAAATGGTGTTTTTCGAGAACCGGAGCGGAATGCACTTTGGGTACATGAGCACCGGAAGCGCAGAAAGGCGCCATTTCCAGGCCGTCATCGCCTGAATATCATTCGCCCCGGGGCCAGGTGTCCGACAGTCGATAACCTCCCGGAAACGGGTCGCTCGGATCGAGCATCAGCTGCGACGTGCCGGTCACCCATGCGCGGCCGGAAATGATCGGGCTGATGGCAGGCTTGCCGCCGACTTCGATCACCTTGTCGAGCTTGCAGTGGAATTCGGTGCCAAGCACCGATTTGCCGATATAGCGTTCGCCTGCTTTCATCTGGCCCTTGGCGTGCAGCACGGCCATGCGCGCTGAGCAGCCGGTGCCCGTTGGCGAACGGTCCAGCTTGGCCGGGCGAATGGCAACGGTGTTCACGCCCGTCAGCACATCGCCTTCGCGCGTCACCGCTTCGGTGATCTGACAAAAGGAAATGTGGTTCCAGTCTTTTTCAGGATGACGGAAGCCCAGTTGTTCGTTGGCGGCCCTGGTGATCTTCACGCCGATTTCGGCAAGCTCCCGCGCCTGATTCGGCTCGATCTTCATGCCGATCTGCGCCGCGTCAATAATGACAAAACTGTCGCCGCCATAGGCCGTATCGACCGTGATCGTGCCGATCCCCTCGACTTCCAGTGATGCATTGAGACGGTCGGCGAAGGAGGGCACATTACGCACGCTGATGCGCTCCGCCTTGCCGTTGCGGCATTCGGCCTCCACCTCGATGACGCCCCCCGGCGCTTCCAGCACCATATGGGTTACCGGTTCCTGCATCGGGATGATGCCGCTATCCAGAAGCACGGTCGAAACGCAGATCGAGTTCGAACCGGACATCGGTGGCGTATCCGCAGGTTCCATGATGATGAAGCCCATCTGCGCGCGCGGGTCTTTCGGCGGCACCAGCAGGTTGACGTGGCGGAACACGCCGCCGCGCGGCTCATTCAGCACGAAATTGCGCAAGGTTTCGTCGCTTGCGATGAAGCGCGACTGCTCCCATATCGTTGCGCCGGGAGGCGGGGCAACCCCACCAACAATGACGTCGCCGACTTCCCCCTCCGCATGACAGCCGACGATATGGATGACCTTGGTGCTGCGCATGATGCCTCCTGCAATTCACGCAAATATTCCTATCGGCCAGGGCGCAGGCGTCAATCAGTTATCGGACGGAAAGTTGCGCTTTCACGCCATGATGAGAAATTCGTTTCTCGTCCGACCGGGCAGTGAAAAATCCGTTTCGGGACGTGTTGCTTCTTTGAGCGAGTCTGCTATCCATGTTGCTCTAATTTTGTGCAAATCGATGCGCAGCCCGCTTGGCTCCGGATCAGTTTCTGGAACATACACAACGTTCCCAATAGAAATTGAGCAACCCGAAAAGTTGGGGCGAAGTCGCTCTTGCAGCGACAAACGCCCTTAGCCGGCATGGGACGGTCGATGATCGTATTTCCGCGCCTCTTCTCAGATTGACATGGTCTCTGATGTTCCGGGGCGTGGCCTCAATCAAATTGGAACATCCGGCGGATTGACGGCCCCGGATGCTTCGGGGAGCGGACTATGGACAGGACAAACAATGCGGGCTTTGAGCAGCCCCATGAAACCGGCATGCAACGCTGGGGCAGGGAGATGGCTGCGGCGCTGACGCTTGGCTGGCCGCTGATCTTCACCAATCTTTCGCAGGCAGCACTAACGGCGACCGATGTCATCTTCATCGGCCGTCTCGGAGCGGACACGCTCGCCTCGGCTTTGCTCGCGACAAGCTTTTATCACACACTGATGATCTTCTCGATGGGGCTGGTCTCGGCGGTGATGCCGATGATCGCCATCGCGCTTGGAAAGAACCGCCATTCTGTGCGCGATGTGCGCCGCACTGTTCGTCAGGGTTTCTGGACCGCGATCATGATCGCAATTCCTGTCTGGGTCGTGCTCTGGCACTGCGAGGAGATTTTCCTTTTCCTGGGCCAGCGGCCTGATATTGCCTCCCGCTCGACCGATTTCATGCACACGCTGCAATGGGCGCTGTTGCCTTATCTGGGTTATATCGTCCTGCGATCCTTCTTCGCGGCGATGGAAAAGCCCATGTGGACCCTGCTGGTGGCCGCGCTTGCCATCGGTTTCAACGCGCTTGCCGGATGGACCCTCATTTTCGGCCATTTCGGCTTTCCGCGCATGGAACTGCACGGCGCCGGTATCGCCACTACCCTGTCGAGCACAATGATGTTCCTCGGTCTCGCGGTGATTACGCTGTGGCATCGCCGTTTTCGCCGCTATCACCTGTTCGGGCGATTTTGGCGTCCGGACTGGCCGCGCTTGCTTGAACTGTGGCGGATCGGCATTCCAATGGCGCTGACTTTCGTGTTCGAGACCTCCATTTTCTATGCCGCTGTGGTCATGATGGGCCGCATCGGACCGACGGCAATGGCGGCTCACGCCGTGGCGATCCAGATAGCATCGCTCAGTTTCATGGTGCCGCTTGGTTTCGGACAGGTTGCAACAGTGCGCGTGGGCCGCGCTTATGGTGCTGGCCAGCCCAGAGCCATTGCCTATGCGGGGTGGAGCGCCTACGCACTCGGCGTTGGCTTCATGGCGGTGATGGGGCTCTTGATGGTCCTTATTCCGCGCTTGTTCATCGGCGTGTTCCTGGATCTGCACGATCCGCAGAACCTGCCGGTGATGGAACTGGCGGTCAGCTTCCTTGCTCTGGCGGCATTGTTCCAGACGGTTGACGGTGCTCAGGCTGTCGCGGCAGGCATGTTGCGTGGTCTGCGCGACACGCGCATACCGATGTATCTTGCCCTGCTCGGCTACTGGGGCGTCGGCCTGCCGCTGGGGGCCTTGCTTGCGTTTAAATTCGACATGGGCGGACAGGGTATCTGGCTGGGGCTCGCGGCGGGACTGGGTATCGTCGCGGTGCTGATGACGCTGCGCTGGCGCAGGCATCTGGCGCATATTTCGGCCCTGCATTCGGCCTGAATAAGAAAGCCATGCGATCGTGGGATCGCATGGCTTTCAGTGTCTGCATCAAAAGCTGCCGCCCCGTGTTGCAAGGCAATCACCGCAGCACGGCGCCGAACTCGATATTGATTTACTTTGTCAGTGCGGTGATGCGGTCGAGAGCGGCGCCAAAACCCTTCAGCGAAACCTTGAAGGCGACTGCCTGGCTTGGGCTCAATGCCGTCGTGGTGATGTTGATATTGGTTCCGGCCTTGAGGGCTGCGACCTGCTTTGCGTCAAACGCGACCGGCGCCAGGCAGCCTTGCGGCAGGCAGGTGGAGAATGTGAGATTGGGTCCGGCAGCCTCATCAATCTTGAGCGAAGCGCCCTTGGCGAGATCGAGGCCAAACGGCATCAACAAGACGCCTTCCACCCTTCCTTCCACATTGCGAAGCTCTGCTGTCAGCACACGCTGGCCGGTCTGGGAGCTGCTCTGTTCCTGCCGGATCGCGCAGATGGCGGTATCCTTCTGCGACTGGCACGAAACGGTCCAGTCCTGATAGGTTTCCTGCAACGTGCTCGCTCCTCCCGGAAGGGGTGCCGCGAGCGCCGTTACGCTGGAAATGGCGGCAAAGGTAAATGCGAGGCCGATTGCATGACAGGTTTTCATAAATAAGATCTCTCTAAATTCGCAATATTCATTCTGAATGTTCTACACCTTCTTAGGTAAAAGCATCTTTGAAATCAATGCAATTATTTTATCGGTTTTATTGAGAATATCCGGTAAGTATAATTTAATACATCAGCTCTCCGATCAAAGCAGCGCTCGCCTGTCGGTCTTGTTCATCCGGTTCCGATATGCGCGCGCCTCCTGAAAACGGGAGCCGCTTTCGGGAGGCGCGCATCAAACATCATCACAGCGCCGACCTCATTCAATAAGATCGAAAATGCCCTAACCGGGCCACCGCGCGTTCCATGGTGTTTTGCTTCGGCCAGTTCGCGTGCTAGGGCTTCAATACGACGTTGCTCTTGCCTTTCTTGACCTGATCGATAACGAGCAGTTTTACAGGGTCGGAGCCGATATTGGTGCCTTTGTGCCATTGATTGATGGATTCGACGGCGAAGTCTCCGGGTTTGAGTGTAACGGTTTTCCCCGTCACTTCATTGAAAACGCTAAGCGTGCCGGAAAACACATAGGCATATCTGGGATAGATGTGCTTGTGGAGCGGCAGGCTTGCTCCGGGCGCGATTTCGTATTGTGAAACCACGACTTCCACATTGCCTTGCGGAAGGGAAATCTTGCCGCCGCTGAGAGTTTTGTCGGTCTTGAAAACCGGGGTCACTGTTGCGGCTTTGCCGGAAAGCGGTTCTTTTGCCTGCAGTGGGAAAGAGAGAAGTGTCATTGCCGATGCCGCGCAAACAATCTTGGTAAAACTATTTATCGAGAAAGCCCGGATTGTGGAATTATAACGAGTCATTCTTAAATGTCCTCTGAATTATGAATATAAATAGCGAACCGGAAGCTCACTAATAATTAAATATATGGAATCTTACAGTGTGAATACTCCCAACTATTCGGGTCTGGAATTGTATTATACATGGCTGATTCTTCCGCCTGAAAACCGTTTCGCACTTGCGGGCATGCGCGTTAAAGTTACCGGCAAAGTTGGAGGCTGGAGGTTGGGACTTGACGCTACGCTATCAGATCGTCGCACTGGCAATTGTGCCGCTTATCGTGGCCATCCTGACGGTCACGGCTTTCATTACTTGGCAGTCGGCCAATCTCGTGCAGAGCAGCATCGCCACCTTTGAGAAGAATATGCTCAAGGCGAAGGAAACGGAGTTGCTGAATCTGACAAATCTCGCTCTCTCCTCCATCCAGAAAATCTATGAGGAGGCCGCGCCTGACGACACGGCCGCTATGGAACGGGTGCGGGCGATCCTGACTTCGCTGGATTACGGCCGTGACGGCTATTTTTTTGTCTATGATTATGATGGCAACAATGTCGTCCATCCGCGACAGACCTTTCGGCCCGGTCGCAACTGGCTCGATCTGGTCGATCCCGATGGGGACCGCGTTATCGCCAACCTGATAGACAAGGCCAAGGAAGGCGGAGGGCTGCACCAGTATAAATGGGAGAAACCGTCAAGCGGCGAGATGGCCGACAAGCTGTCCTTCGCGGTCGGCCTCGATAAATGGAAATGGATGCTCGGTACGGGCGTCTATCTTGACGATGTTTACGCGCAGACTGCCGCCGCAAATGCCGATTTCCGCGCAAACATTCGCACGACCTTCCTTATTGTCAGCCTTATCGCCGTGCCGGCTGTGATGCTCGTCTTCGCGACCTGTATGCTGCTCAACCTGCGTGAGCGACGCATGGCCGATAACAAGCTGAAGGAACTGGCGCAGCGCATCATCGATACGCAGGAAGAAGAACGGGCGCGACTGGCGCGGGAGCTTCATGACGGCATTTCCCAAAATCTCGTCGGCGTCCGCTATGCCATCGACCTTGCGAGCCGTCAGGTGAGGATGGGCAGCGGCGGTGCGCCGCTTGCAATTGAGAAAGCATCGGACGCGCTCAATGGCGCAATCAAGGAAGTGCGGCGGCTTTCGCATGATCTGCGTCCGCGCATTCTCGACGATCTTGGCCTGACGGTCGCACTCAAGGCCCTGTGTGAGCATTTTTCGGAGCGGACCGGCATTGAGACGCGGCTGGAAGCAAGCGGGCTGAGCGAGACGTTGAAGCCGGAGGCAAGCACGGCGCTTTATCGTGTCGTGCAGGAAGCGCTCACCAATGTCGAGCGTCATTCCGGGGCGAGCCGCGTCAACATCCGTCTCTGGGAAGCAGGCGGCAAGGTCACGATGACGGTCGCCGACGATGGCAACGGTTTCACCGCTCGTGATTTGAAGGATCCGCTATCCGGTCTGGGGCTAAGAAATATGCAGGAACGGATGGCACATTTCGGCGGGGTGCTCTTGGTTGAAACCAGCACTGATGGTACGCAACTCACCGCGCGCCTGCCGAAATCGGCAACAGAAAAAACGCGGGAACCGGAAGTCGCATGACGAATGAATGCAAGATTCGCGTATTGCTCGTGGACAATCATCCGCTGGTGCTGGATGGTTTGCGGGCTGTACTCGAAACCTATGACGATATTGACGTTGCAGGCGCCGCTTCCAATGCGCGGGTCGCCCTTGAACTGGCGCTCACCGTCAATCCCGATGTGGTCCTGATGGATATCAATATGCCACTCCTCAACGGCATTGATGCCATCGAACTGTTCAAGAAGCAGTTTCCGGGCATCCGTATCCTCATGCTGTCCATGCATGACAGCCGCGAATATATCTCGACCTCGATCATGCGCGGTGCTTCGGGATATGTCTTGAAAGACGTGTCCACGGCAGAAATCGTGGCCGCAATTCATGCGGTCGCATCGGGCGGGACATATTTCTCTTCCGGTGTTTCGGAAGCACTGCTCGACAGCGGCGAGAAAAAGCCGGAAGGTTTGTCTGTTCGCGAAAACGACGTTTTGGTGCTGGTGGCCGAGGGCGGCAGCAATCGGGAGATTGCAACCAGGCTCGGAATTTCCGAAGCAACCGTCGAAACCCACCGCAAGAACATCAAGAAGAAGCTTGGAATCGCGAGCACAGCCGGGCTTACCCGTTACGCCATCGAAAACCGGTTGCGCCTGTCTTCGCTTTAACCGGCATCGGCCACGGTTCCTGATTTTGCCTTACCCACTAATGGGTAGTTCTTTGTTTCTTAGAACTTTCGTCCGCTTGCGAGGCGGATTCGCCGGTCTTATCATTCGCTCCAAAACCGCTTGAGGAGGCGGAACAGAAGGGGAGGAGCGATGTCAGTCTTGCTGGCGTTGTCGCGTGCTATCGACGCGGCTAATAATTTCATCGGAAAATCCGTATCGTGGCTGATACTGGTGGCCGTGCTCATCAGCGCCATCAACGCAGTCTCGCGCAAGCTGTTCAATGTCAGTTCCAACGCATGGCTGGAAGCGCAATGGTATCTGTTCTCGGCGGTCTTCCTGATTGCAGCCGGATACACGCTGCTGCACAGCGAGCATGTGAAGGTCGATCTTCTCTACAGCCGCTATTCACGGCGGACACAGCTTCTGGTCGAAATATTCGGCACAATCTTCTTTCTCCTGCCTTTCTGCCTCATCACGATCTATCTCTCCTGGCCTATCGTGGAAGCCAAGATCGCCAGCGGTGAAAGCTCCAACAATACCGGGGGGCTGGTTCTCTGGCCGGTTTGGGTGCTGATACCGATCGGTTTCGGTCTGCTCACCTTGCAGGGAGTTTCCGAACTCATCAAGCGCATCGCCATTCTTCAAGGCCGCATACCGGACACGGTCGCTCTTGAAGATGCGGAAGCCAAGGCGCTCTGAGGGGGACGGATATGGTTGCTTTTATTGCGGAAAATCTCGCGCCGCTGATGTTCCTGTCGCTCGTGGTCGTGCTGCTGCTCGGTTATCCGGTGGCGTTCGCCCTGGCTTTCGTCGGCTTTGCCTTCGGCTTCGTCGGCATCGAAATGGGACTTCTTCCCGTCAACCTGTTCGGCGCAATACCGGACCGCATCTTCGGGCAGATGTCGAACGAGACATTGCTCGCCATTCCCTTCTTCACCTTCATGGGATTGATATTGGAGCGAAGCGGCATGGCGGAAGAACTGCTCGATACGATCGGGCAGCTTTTCGGTCCTGTGCGCGGCGGCCTCGCCTTTGCAGTTATCGTTGTTGGCGCGCTTCTTGCCGCCACGACAGGCGTGGTGGCTGCGTCGGTCATTTCGATGGGGCTGATTTCGCTCCCGATCATGCTGCGTTATGGCTATGACCGGAAGATTGCGAGCGGCACGATTGCTGCCTCCGGCACGCTGGCGCAGATCATTCCGCCAAGCCTCGTCCTGATCGTGCTCGCCGACCAGTTGGGCCGTTCGGTCGGCGATATGTACAAGGGAGCGCTGGTCCCCGGCCTGTTGCTTGTCGGCTTCTACTGTGCCTTCATCATCGGTATGGCGATCCTGCGGCCCGACTCTGTTCCCGCCTTGCCGCCGCAGGCACGCACGTTGAAAGGCTGGAAGCTGCTGCAGCGCGTGGTGATCTCGCTCGTGCCGCCGCTAGTCCTGATCTTCCTCGTGCTGGGAACGATTTTCATTGGCGTCGCGACGCCGACGGAAGGCGGTGCCATGGGTGCGGTCGGCGCCCTGCTTCTTGCCATCATCAACCGCCGCCTCAACATGACGATGCTGACTTCGGCGCTTTACGCCACGGCGAAGCTGTCCTCCTTCGTCATCTTCATTCTGCTTGGCGCGCGCGTGTTTTCGCTCACCTTTTATGGTGTCAACGGTCACATCTGGGTCGAGCACCTGATGACATCGATCCCCGGCGGTGAGGTGGGCTTCCTGATCGTCGCCAATATTCTGGTGTTCTTCCTGGCCTTCTTCCTCGATTATTTCGAGCTGGCTTTCATCATCATCCCGCTGCTGGCGCCGGTGGCCGACAGTCTCGGCATCGATCTGGTCTGGTTTGGCGTCATGCTGGCGGTCAATATGCAGACATCGTTCATGCATCCGCCGTTCGGCTTCTCGCTTTTCTATCTGCGTTCGGTCGCGCCATCCCGGCCTTACAAGGACAAGGTGACGGGTGCCACCATCCAGCCCGTGACGTCCGGGCAGATCTACATGGGGTCGATCCCGTTCCTGATAATCCAGCTGGTCATGGTCGGCATCATCATCACATTCCCGGGCATTGTGACCCATTACAAGAGCGGCCATCCGCAGGCCGATCCGGCTTCCATCCAGATCAATGTGCCGATGCCGGATGCCGGCGGCGGCAACCCATTCGGCGCGGCTCCGGCACCTTTCGGAGCGCCTGCGCCATCCAACGAGCCTTTGCCGGCACCGTCGTTCGGCTCGCCGCAGCCGAGCTTCGGGCAGGATAAGGATCAACAGCAAAAACCTGCGCAATGAGGGGAAAACGAGCATTACGCAGGCCGTAATAAAACCGAAACAATCTCAGGAGGAGAGACATGAAACAGGATTTGAACCGCCGTACATTCCTGACCAAGGGCGCGGCAATCGGTGCCGCCGCCGCGACAAGCGGAGCAGCGCTTGCAACCCCTGCAATTGCGCAGGAATTGCCGACACTGCGCTGGCGCCTGACTTCGGGCTTCCCGAACAATCTGGATACCATCTATGGCGGCGCGGTCTTCATGGCCAACGCCGTATCGAAGATGACCGAGGGCAAGTTCCAGATTCAGGTCTTTCAGGCGGGCGAAATCGTGCCGGGCCCGCAGGCCATCGACGCGGTTCAGGCCAATACGGTGGAAATGGCGCACACATGCGGCTATTATTTCACCGGCAAGAACCCGACCTTCGCCATCGGCACAGCGATTCCTTTCGGCATGAATACGCGCCTGCAGAATGCGTGGCTTTATCATGGCGGCGGCAACGAGCTCTATAACCAGTTCCTGTCGGATTACGGCATCGTCGGCATTGTCGGCGGCAACACCGCTGCACAGATGGGCGGCTGGTATCGCAAGGAAATCAAGAGCCTCGCGGACCTCAAGGGCTTGAAGATGCGTATTGCGGGTGTGGCTGGTGAGGTCATGTCGCGTCTTGGGGTCGTCCCGCAGCAGCTTCCGGGCGGCGACATCTATCCATCGCTGGAGCGTGGCACGATCGATGCGGCTGAGTGGGTCGGCCCTTACGACGATGAAAAGCTCGGCTTCTATCAGATCGCGCCGTATTACTATTATCCGGCCTTCTGGGAAGGCGGCGCTTCGGTGCATTTCTTCATCAACAAACAACAGTATGAAAGCCTGCCAGAAGCCTACAAGGTGGCGCTGAACACGGCAGCTGAAGCCGCGACCCAGAATATGATCGCGCTTTATGATGTGAAGAACACCGCCGCAATCCGTTCGCTGGTGTCGAAGGGCGTAAAGCTCCAGCCGCTGCCGCGCGACGTGCTTGACGCCGCCTATAAGGTCGCTTTCGAACTTTATGCGGAGTACAACGAGAAAAATCCGGCCTGGGCAAAAATCTATCCGTCCTGGAAGAAATTCCGCGACGAGGGCTTCGAATGGTTCCGCGTCGCTGAATATACCTATGACAGCTATGTCTACGCCCAACAGGCGGCAGGCAAGTAGTCACCGGCGAGCGCTGCTCCGGTTCAGCCGGATCGGACATGCGCTCAAGAGGCGAAACGCTTGCAGACGGGGCCTTCGGGCCCCGTTTTGTTTCTGATAAGTGCCATAGAGCATTTTCCAAGCCAAAAGTGTGAAACGCATGCGCGGGGACATCAGTTCACTGGACTGATTTCCCCGCCCGCTTCGATGCGTTCAGAAAATGCGAAAAGTTGTTAGCACTAAAATACTAATAAGTTTAATTGAGATATAACTTATGTATAGTTTATTGTTACTAAGTAAAGATGTTTATAATTAGTGCTATAATTGACACATATGCTTTCATTGTATGTATTCTTTTGAAATTGGAATTGATTTGTTTTATTGATTCATTCAATCAGGTCTCGTCTGAATATTTCTGGAGGCAATGAAAAATGAAGATCAAGAGCGTATTGTTCGGCTCGGTCGCAGCGCTGGCTGCAACCACCGGGGCATATGCTGCGGATGCTGTTGTAGCGCCCGAGCCTGAGTCCGTTGAATATGTTCGCGTTTGCGACGCCTATGGTGCGGGATATTTCTACATTCCGGGCACCGAGACCTGCATGCGCATTTCCGGCTATGTTCGTTACGACCTGAAGGGCGGGAACGATGTATACGGTCGCGGCTTTGTTGATGGTAACGGAAAGGTCGATACCCGCCGTGATACCTGGGATAACAAGGCTCGCTTCACGCTGGACCTGTCGACCGCTTCGGAAACCGAACTGGGCACCTTGAAGACCTTTGCCGAAACCCGTTACGAATGGGGCAATGGCGTGGAGGGTTCATCCGGTTCGCTGCGCTATGCTTATATCCAACTGGGTGGCTTGCGTGTCGGTCTCGATGAATCGGCCTTCGTGACCTTTCCTGGCTATCTCGGCAATGTCCTCAACGATGACGTGATCCTTGCCGGCGGCTATCGCACGGGCCTCATCAGCTATACGTTCACGGCTGGCAACGGCTTCTCTGCCATCCTGTCGCTCGAACAGGGCAACAATGAGGATACGGACAGCAAATACGGTTATGATGGCGTCATCAAGGACTATGCGCCTCATGTTGTCGGTGGGCTGAAGTATGAAGGCGGCTGGGGCAAGATCGCTGGCGTCGCCGCCTATGATGCACGCAACGAAAAGTGGGCTGGCAAGGTTCGCGCCGACGTGAACATTACGGACCGTTTCTCGGTCTGGGCGATGGGCGGCTACAAGTCCAACAAGGATGAATACATCACGCAGACCGATAGCAATGGCAATGTGATTGGTTCCGTTCGTGCGATCAGCAGCTTCTACGGCACGTGGGGCGGCGATTGGGCAGTCTGGGGCGGCGCGGCATTCAAGGCTACCGATAAGGCGACCTTCAATGCACAGGCAGCTTATGATGGCAGCAAGACTTTCGCAGCTACTGCCAACGTAGCTTATGAAATGGTCCCGGGTTTCACGGTCACGCCGGAAGTTTCCTATACCAAGTGGCAGGACGACAGGTCCTACCTCAAGGGTATGGACGCGTGGCAAGGCATGGTTCGCTTCCAGCGTACGTTCTAGAGCATTGCCAGCAAAAGTGTGAAACGGTTTTGCGTTGGAAAATGCGAACAAAGCAAAAATAGAGCATTTCCCGCAAAGTGCGAAGGGAGACCGGTTTACGGCCTCTCCTTCCACCTAAGAGGAAATTGATCCGTTGACGGTGTGACGGATGTAATTGGTCAACGTATTATTGGTTCAATATTCTGAAAAATTAAACGAATATTGTTTGAGTGCCGTGTATATATAAGTGATCAATGCATTGATATAAAAAAATTGTAATTTGAAATTTTGTAGTCTGGGCCTATGTTTAAAAAACCATTCGACAACGTAGAAGGACTGCGTTGTTCTCAATCTGATCTCCAGTCGGAAGAATGGTACGGCGAGCTTTGGCTCGCCGTTTTTGTTCCCGGCGCATCGTCGCGCGAGAAATGGAAAAGGCCGGACTGTTCCGGCCTTGGTTTGCGTCCGGAAATGCGGAAAAACAAATAGTTAGAGCGGTTCCGAGGATTCCGTTGAAACAGGAACCGCTCTATCGTGAGAGCTTCATGTGCCGGTTGACGTCCTTGTAAAGCAGGTAGCGGAACTTGCCCGGACCGCCCGCGTAACAGGCCTGCGGGCAGAAAGCGCGCAGCCACATGAAGTCACCGGCTTCCACTTCCACCCAGTCCTGATTGAGCCGATAGACTGCCTTGCCTTCCAGCACGTAAAGCCCGTGCTCCATGACATGGGTTTCGGCAAAAGGTATGACGCCGCCCGGCTCGAATGTGACGATGGTTACATGCATGTCGTGGCGCAGATCGTTGGGGTCGACAAAGCGCGTCGTCGCCCATGCGCCATTGGTATCCGGCATGGGGTTAGGCGCGATATCCTTTTCGTTGAGGAAGAGCGGTTCCGGAACGTCGAGACCGTCGACATATTCATAAGCCTTGCGCACCCAATGGAAGCGGGCCGTCGCCGCCCCATTATTCCGCAAGGTCCAGCCGCTCTTCGGCGGCAGATAGGCGTAGCCGCCTTCGGTCAGCGTGTGGGTCTTGCCTGCAACCGTTACCGAAACTTCGCCTTCCACCACGAACAGAACGCCTTCCGCGCCTTCATCCAGTTCGGCACGGTCGCTGCCGCCGCCCGGCTGCACTTCCATGATGTATTGCGAGAAGGTCTCGGCAAAGCCGGAAAGGGGCCGCGCGATCACCCAGAGCCGCGTCTTGTCCCAGAAGGGCAGGAAGCTCGTCACAATATCGCTGAATGTGCCCTTGGGAATGATCGCATAGGCTTCGGTGAACATGGCGCGATCGGTGAGGAGCTGGGTTTGCGGCGGCAGCCCGCCCGTCGGCGCGTAATAGCTGCGGTTGTTCTTGTCGTTGCCCATGTGGGGAATTCCTTGTGTGAGATGCTGGGCATTCGCGGTGCGTCAAAGACCAGCCATGAAATCGTAGAATGAAACGCCCGGAAGCGAGCCTTCCGGGCGGATGGGATCAGTAGAGTGCTTCCGGCAGAATATCCTTGAGGCGCAGCAGGGCGATGCGCTCCACCTGGGCGCAGGCCGTTTCAAATTCCGTATCGCGGTCATTGGAAACGCGGCGCTGGAAAGTGTCGAGGATTTCCTTCTTGTTGCGTCCCCTTACAGCGATAATGAAGGGAAAGCCGAATTTCGCGGTATAGGCGTCGTTCAGTTCGGTGAATGCCTGCTTCTCCGCGTCGGTGAGCGCGTCGAGACCGGCACCGGCCTGCTCGGCGGTGGATTCCGCGGTCAGGCGTTTAGCCTGCGCCAGCTTGCCCGCAAGGTCGGGGTGCGCTTTCAGCACAGCCAGCCGTTCTTCAGGCGTGGCGGCGCGGAACACCTTGGTCATGGCTGCGGCGAGGCCAGAAGCGGTATCTTCCTCAAGGGTAAAGCCCGCATCATAGGCGCGTTCCGCGATCCATGGCGAATGCTCGAAAATGCTTCCATAACGCGCGACGAATTCGTCTTTGCCAGCCTTCGACGGCACGACACCGGCAGTGACCGGCTTGTAGTTTTCATGCCAGTGACGGGCGATGTCGACGCGCCTTGCGACCCATACCTTGTCGTGGCTCTGCACGTAATCGAGGAAGCGTTCCAGCGCAGCTGCACGGCCTGGACGTCCGACAAGGCGGCAATGCAGGCCAATGGACATCATCTTCGGCGCGCCTTCCGCGCCTTCGCGGTAAAGCACGTCGAACGTGTCTTTCAGATAGGTGAAGAACTGGTCGCCGGAGTTGAAACCCTGCGGCGTTGCAAAGCGCATATCATTGGCGTCCAGCGTATAGGGTACGATCAGATGCGGTCCCTTCGGCCCCTGCACCCAGTAGGGCAGTTCGTCGGCATAGGAATCGGCGGAATAGAGGAAACCGCCTTCTTCCATCACCAGTTTCAGCGTATTGTCGGAAGGCTTGCCCTGATAGATGCCGAGCGGACGCGAGCCGGTGAGTTCGGTGTGAAGGCGAACGGCTTCGCGAATATGTTCGCGCTCCACCTCTTCCGGCACGTCCTTATATTCCCACCAGCGCAATCCGTGGCTGGCAATTTCCCAGTCGGCTTCCTTCATGGCTGCGACGGCTTCCGGATTGCGCGCCATGGCAAGCGTTACGCCATAGACGGTAACGGGCATGTTGCGGCGCGTAAAGGCGCGCCACAGGCGCCAGAAGCCGGAGCGTGCGCCATATTCATAGATGGATTCCATATTGAGGTTGCGCTGGCCCTGCCAGGCCTGAGCCCCGACAATCTCCGAAAGCAGGCATTCGGACGCCGGATCGCCGTCAAGGACGCAGCATTCGCCGCCTTCCTCGTAATTGACGACGAACTGCACTGCGATGTTCGCCCCTCCCGGCCAGCGCGGATCTGGCGTGTTGCGTCCATAGCCGACGAGATTGCGCGGATATTTCATTGCGGGTCTTCCCTCATATTCGTTCGTTTTATCCATGATAATAAAGATTTATCGCTATTATTCCCCTCCAAAAATTTGAAAGACATCCAACGATAACCATCTTTCCCAATGCGCAGGATCGCGAAATACTGAATGCTGGGAACATGGTGTGGTTGCGGCCCCACAGCAGGTAGCAATGTCGGGCCCGAAATAACCACCGGAAATCAAAAGCTTGTAGGGACTCCAGTCCGGGTGACGGGAGAGTCGAAGAGCTGCAGGAGTGCAAATGGGTCAGGAAAAGAGCGGTAATGGCCGGTTGACGACGCATGTCCTCGATACGGTTGGCGGCAAGCCGGCAGCAAATCTGCGCATCGAATTGCGCCGCATCCAGAATCAGCAGGCCGAGCCGATCCGGGAAATTCGCACCAATGACGATGGCCGCTGCAATGAGCCGCTGCTGTCAGGCGAGAACCTGCGGACGGGTACTTACGAACTTCTGTTTCACGTCGGCGAATATTTCGGCAAGCCCGAAGAGGCCGTGCCATTCCTGGATGTCGTGCCTTTGCGCTTTGGCATTTCCGATGAAAAGGCGCATTATCATGTACCGCTTCTGGTTTCGCCCTTTTCCTATTCCACCTATCGCGGGAGCTAAGCGCCATGAATCAGTCTGTGCATCAGTCTGTGCGACACACCATCCGCTTTCTTCTGAACGATGAAAAGATCGAACTCGACCGTGTTTCCCCGACCGAAACGCTGCTGGATTATCTGCGCCTGTCCGCCAAGCTGCGCGGCACCAAGGAAGGCTGCGGCGAAGGCGACTGCGGCGCTTGCACGGTGCTGGTCGGCAAGATTTCCGGCGGCAAGCTCGTTTATGAAAGCGTCAATGCCTGCATTCGCTTCATGGGCTCGCTCGATGGCTGCCATGTCGTGACCATCGAGCACCTGCGCGGCGCCGATGGCGGTCTGCATCCGGTGCAAAAGGCCATGATCGAGTTCCATGGCTCGCAATGCGGCTTCTGCACGCCGGGCTTCGTCATGTCGCTTTATGCTTTGTGGATGCGCGAACCGAAGCCTGCCAACGCGCAGATTGAAAAGGCATTGCAAGGCAATCTGTGCCGCTGCACCGGCTATGAGGCGATCATGCGCGCCGCCCGCGCCATTTCCGACTATGGCACGACCATGGAAGACCCGCTCGCAGTCGAGCGCGCCCATGTTCTTGAGCAATTGACGGCGATGCGCGACGGCGTGCGGGTAGAAGTGGGTGAAGGCAAGGATCGCCTGATCGTGCCCGCCGATCTCGATGATTTCGCGACCGTTCTGGCGGCCGAACCAAAGGCGACCATCGTAGCCGGTTCCACTGATGTGGGCCTGTGGGTCACCAAGATGATGCGCGACATTTCCCCGGTCGTCTTCATCGGCCATCTGGAGGAATTGCGTTCCATCCGCGAGGAGAACGGCGTTGTTACCATCGGCGCAGGCGTGACCTACACGGAAGCGTTCGGCTTTCTTGCAAAGCGCATCCCCCAGCTTGGGAGCCTTATCAATCGCATCGGCGGCGAGCAGGTGCGCAATATGGGCACCATCGGCGGCAATATCGCCAATGGTTCGCCAATCGGCGACACACCGCCGCCCCTGATCGCGCTCAATGCTACGCTCACCCTGCGCAAAGGGGCTGAGCGCCGCACCATACCGCTGGAAGAGTTCTTCATTGCCTATGGCAAGCAAGACCGCCAGCCGGGCGAATTTGTCGAGGCCGTGCACGTGCCAGTTCCTGCCGTAGGCAGCCATTTTGCCATTTACAAGGTGTCGAAGCGCTTCGAGGAAGACATTACGGCCACGCTGGGTAGCTTCCATCTGACGCTCGACGCGGCTGGCAATGTGGCGTCCATTCGCATCGCCTATGGCGGCATGGCGGCAACGCCGAAGCGGGCAAACGCGGTGGAAGCGGCACTGATGGGCAAACCCTGGACCGAAGCCACGGTAGAAGCGGCGCTGGAAGCCTATGCGCAAGATTATACGCCCTTGAGCGATATGCGTGCGACAGCGGATTACCGGCTGCTCGCGGCGCGCAATCTGTTGCGGCGTTTCTTCGCCGAAACGGAAGGCAGTTACACGCCGCTGCGCGCGGCTGAAATCGCCGCGGCGTGAGGAGGCAAACATGAACAAGCATCCTGCAAGCGAACTGAAAGCCGCCCGTATTGTCGGCGGTGTCGCCACCGATCAGAAGCACGATTCCGCGCACAAGCATGTGACGGGAACGGCTGTCTATATTGACGATATTCCGGAACCGGAAGGCACGCTGCATATCGGTCTCGGATTTTCTTCCGTCGCGCATGGTTCCTTCAAGTCGATTGATCTGGCGGCAGTCCGCGCCGCGCCCGGCGTGGTCGACGTGCTGACCTACAAGGATGTGCCGGGAGAGAATGATGTTTCGCCCTCGGGCATGCATGACGATCCGATCTTTGCCGTCGACAGGGTAGAGTTTCACGGTCAGCCCATCTTTGCGGTGATCGCCAAAACCCGCGATCAGGCGCGCCGCGCCGCGCGTCTGGCGAAAATCGAATATGAGGAAACGCCTGGCATCTATTCCATCGATGCGCTGGACGGCCTGAAGGACAGGCTCGTCACCACGCCGCTGACGCTGAAGCGCGGCGACGCACGCGCGGCCATCGATGCGGCGCCGCATCGCATCAAGAACCGCATGTATCTCGGCGGGCAGGATCACTTCTATCTGGAGGGCCAGGTTTCGCTGGCAGTCCCCGGCGAGGACGAGGACGTTACCGTCTATTGTTCGACGCAGGGGCCGACCGAGACCCAGCATCTGGTAGCGCACGCGCTTGGCGTTCCGAGCCATTCCGTGACGGTGGAAGTGCGCCGCATGGGCGGCGGCTTCGGCGGCAAGGAAACGCAGGCCAACCAGTGGGCGGCGATTGCGGCGATTGCCGCCAAGAAGCACAAGCGCGCCATGAAGATCAGGCTCGACCGCGATGAGGACATGACCTCGACCGGCAAACGCCACGGCTTCGTGATCGACTATGAAGTCGGCTTCGACGATGAAGGCAATATTCTGGGCGTCGATTATCTGTTCGCCCTGAATGCCGGTTTTTCCGCCGATCTGTCGGGACCGGTCGGCGACCGCGCCTTGTTCCACTGCGACAATGCCTATTTCTTCCCGGCGGTTCATGCGCAGTCGGCGCCGCTTTATACCAACACCGTGTCGAACACGGCGTTTCGCGGCTTCGGCGGCCCGCAGGGCATGGTCGGCGCGGAACGCGTGATTGATGAAGTGGCGTTCGCTGTGGGCAAGGACCCGCTCGAAATCCGTAAGCTAAATTTCTACGACGAGATGGGGAAGGATGGCACGCGCAACGTCACGCCCTATCACCAGAAGGTCGAGGATTGCATCATCCAGCGCATCGTTGCGGAACTGGAGGAAAGCGCGGATTACGCAAAGCGCCGCGAGGCGATCCGCGAATTCAACGCGAAAAGCCGGTATGTGAAACGCGGCATCGCACTGACGCCGGTGAAATTCGGCATTTCCTTCACCAAGACGGAATCCAATCAGGCTGGCGCTCTGGTGCATGTCTATAATGACGGCTCGGTGCATATGAACCATGGCGGCACGGAAATGGGGCAGGGGCTCCATATGAAAGTGGCGCAGGTCGTGGCCGAGGAATTCCAGATCGACATCGACCGGGTGAAGATCACCGCGACCACCACTGCCAAGGTGCCCAATACGGCGCCGACGGCGGCTTCTTCCGGTGCCGATCTCAACGGCATGGCAGCGCAGGACGCAGCCCGCCAGATCAAGAAGCGCCTCATCCATTTTGCGGCACAGCAATATCAGGTGCCGGAAGACCAGATCGTCTTTCTTCCGAACCGCGTTCGCGTCGGCAATCAGGAAATCAGCTTCAACGACCTTGTGAAGCAGGCCTTTATCGGCCGTGTGCAGCTTTCGGCGGCAGGCCACTACAAGACGCCGAAAATCCATTGGGATCGGGCCAAGGGCCGCGGCCACGCCTTCTACTACTATGCCTACGGAGCGGCCTGTTCCGAAGTTTCCGTCGACACTCTGACTGGCGAATATGTGGTGGAGCGCACCGATATTCTGCATGATACCGGGCGTTCCCTGAACCGCGCCATCGATATCGGTCAGGTTGAAGGCGGCTTCGTGCAGGGCATGGGCTGGCTGACGACCGAGGAACTTGTGTGGGACGACAAGGGGCGGCTTCGCACCCATGCGCCTTCCACCTACAAGATTCCGCTGGCTTCCGACCGGCCCAAGATCTTCAATGTCGCGCTGACCGACTGGTCGGAAGCTTATGAGCCGACAATCCATCGCTCCAAGGCCGTCGGCGAGCCGCCGCTGCCGCTGGGCCTGTCGGTGCTGCATGCTCTGGCCGATGCGGTCGCCAGCGTTGCCGATCACAAGGTCTGCCCGCGTCTTGATGCGCCTGCGACGCCGGAACGTGTGCTGATGGCCATCGAACGGCTCCGCAAGCAAAAGGGCTAGAAAAATGCCGGGCGCACGTGACGATATCCGGGCTTTTCTCAACCGGCGTCCTGCCCAGAATTCTCAGGACTGCGTGCTGGTGGAAGTCACCGACGTCAAAGGCTCCGCGCCCCGCAATGCGGGGGCGTGGATGCTGGTGGCCCGCGACATGATCTTCCGGACTATCGGCGGCGGTCAGCTTGAATATATGGCGATCGATCATGCCCGAAAAATTCTGGCAGGCGGCAAGGACACTCCCATGGACGTACCACTTGGCCCGGAAATCGGCCAGTGCTGCGGCGGAAGGGTGGGTCTGAGCTTCAAACGGGTCAATCGCGGGCTCACCGACGAGCTTGTCGGCAAGGTGGATGCCGAAATAGCAACGCGTCCGCATGTGTATATCTTCGGTGCGGGCCATGTCGGCAATGCGCTGGCCCATGCGCTTTCGCTCACCCCCGTTCGGGTCGTTCTGGTGGATACGCGGGAGGCGGAACTGATGGCCTGCGATGTGCCGGGGGTGGAAACCTGTCTGTCGGCCATGCCCGAGCAGGTGGTGCGTTCCGCGCCGCCGGGCAGCGCTTTCATCATCCTCACCCATGACCATGCGCTGGATTTCCTGATCGCCGCCGAAGCATTGCAGCGGCGCGATGCGGTCTATGTCGGCATGATCGGCTCGAAGACCAAGAAGGCCACTTTCAAAAATTGGTTGAAACGCGAGGTCGCACACGAAGATTTATTTGAAAATCTCGTCTGTCCGGTCGGCGGAGCCGTCGTGAAGGACAAAAGACCGGAAGTCATTGCAGCATTGGCCGCAGCCGAAGTTCTGACGGCGGTTCTGACCTCCGCACGTATCTCGCAGCCCGCCTGATCCGGCGGGCTTTCTTTTGGCGTTCCCGTCACGGCAAAGAAGTATAGAGCGGTTTGAGCCGCCCTATGCCAAAGCTTCGCGGATCAGCCGCTGGCACCGTTCCGTCATGAAATCGATGATCAGGCGCACCTTGGGGTCCTGAAAGCGCTTGTGCGGATAGATTGCAGCAAGCTGGATCGGCGCCGGTGGCGTGCTTTCGAGGATGGGAACCAGCCGCCCGTCGCGGATATATTCCTTCACTTCAAACAGCGGCTTGTTGATGATGCCGCGCCCGCCGAGCGCCCATTGCGTCAGCACATCGCCATCGTCCGAGTCGTAAGGCCCGGTAACTTCAAACTTGCGCAACCCTTCCGCGGTTTGCAGCGACCAATAATATTCCTTCGAGCCCGGAAAACGCAGCAGAAGACAATCATGCTTGTCGCCAAGTAGCTCGTCCGGTGACTGCGGAACCCCGTGTTTCTCAAGATATGCGGGTGCGGCGCAGATCACGCGCTCGCAATTCATGATGCCGCGCATGCGCAGGTTGGAATTTTCCAGAACACCGAGCTTGAAAGCAACGTCCACCCCTTCGCTCATGATGTCGACTTCATGATCGGACAGGCGAAGCCGAACTTCGATGTCCGGATATTTGTCATGAAACTCCGGAATGCCGGATGCAATCAGCCGTCTGCCGAAGCCGAGCGGCGCGGTAATGCGAATCGATCCCTTCGGATTTTTCGCCAGTTCCGCCACGGCCGCTTCCGCTTCATCCACGGCTTCGAGGATTTTCAACGCCCCGTCATAGAATACGCGGCCATGTTCGGTCGGCGTGAGCTTGCGCGTCGTCCGGTTGAAGAGCCTCACTCCCAGATGCTTCTCCAACTCCTTGATTCGATTGCTTGCAACTGCGGGCGATGCGCGCTGGTCGCGCCCCGCCGCGGATAGATTTCCCAATTCGACAACGCGCACAAAAACGCGCAGATTATCAAGATATGACATACGTCCCCTCCACGATTGTCTAGATTTTTTTGAAAGTGCTGGTCGTGATGTGACGTTCCCTGAACCTGATTCCTTTGGCACATAATGCAACAACGAACAATGGGCTAAGAATTGGCCCACGAAATGGGCTAAGAAATGGGAGTCCCTGATGTATGATTTCGCCGTAGCCTGGGACTGGCTGGGCTTCGCAGCGCGGTGGCTGCACGTGATTACCGCGATTGCGTGGATCGGCTCGTCCTTTTACTTCATTGCGCTCGATCTGGGCTTGCGCCAGCGTCCCGGCTTGCCGGAAGGTGCACATGGCGAGGAATGGCAGGTTCATGGCGGTGGTTTCTACCACATCCAGAAATATCTGGTCGCACCCGCGCAAATGCCGGAACACCTGACCTGGTTCAAATGGGAATCCTACGCCACATGGCTGTCGGGTTTCACCCTGCTCTGCATCGTCTACTATGCCGGTGCTGATCTTTACCTGATCGATCCGAATGTCCTCGATGTTTCGCGCCCTGTCGCCATCGGCATTTCGATCGCTTCGCTGGCCTTCGGCTGGATCGCCTACAACACGATCTGCAAGCTCATGCTCGGCAAGAGCGACACGCTTTTGATGGTGCTTCTCTATGTCATCCTCGTGCTGGTGGCGTGGGGCTATACGCACCTGTTCACCGGACGCGCAGCCTTCCTGCATCTGGGTGCCTTCACCGCGACGATCATGTCCGCCAACGTGTTCATGATCATCATTCCGAACCAGAAGATCGTGGTGGCCGATCTGATCGCTGGCCGCAAGCCGGACCCGAAATACGGCAAGATCGCCAAGCAGCGTTCCACGCATAACAACTATCTGACGCTGCCGGTTCTGTTCCTGATGCTGTCGAACCACTATCCGCTGGCATTCGGGACCGAGTTCAACTGGATTATTGCCTCGCTCGTGTTCCTGATGGGCGTCACGATCCGCCACTGGTTCAACACCCAACATGCCCGCAAGGGCAGCCCGACCTGGACCTGGCTCGTCACGGTGATCCTGTTCATCGTCATCATCTGGCTCTCGACGGTGCCGAAGGTTCTGACCGGCGAGCCGGAAGAACAGAAGGTCTCGGCCTTGCAGCAGTCTTTCATCTCGGACCCGCACTTTGGAAAAGTGCGGGATACCGTTCTGGGGCGCTGCGCCATGTGCCACGCCAAGGAGCCGGGATGGGAAGGCATTATTGCGCCGCCGAAGGGTGTCGTACTGGAAACCGACCGGGACATTGCCGCACATGCGCGTGAAATCTATTTGCAGGCAGGCCGCTCTCATGCCATGCCGCCCGCCAATGTGACCGGCGTGAGCGCCGAAGAGCGCCAGCTTCTTGCCTCCTGGTATCAGTCCGCCACGCAAGGCCAGAAATAAGGACCAATTTGATGACCAAGCTTCTGATCCGCGGCCGCGTGCTGACCTTTCGTGACGAGCCGCAAAGCCTCGATGACAACGCCGCATACCGCTATATCGAAGACGGCGCGGTTCTGGTTCAAGATGGCCGCATCCTGCGTCTTGGAGATTATGCTGAAGTAAGTCGCGAGGCAGGCAGCGACGTAAAAGTCGCCGACCATCGCCCGCACCTGATCCTGCCGGGCTTCATCGATACGCATATCCATTATCCGCAGACGCAGGTCGTCGCTTCCTATGCAGCCAATCTGCTGGAATGGCTCAACACCTATACGTTCGTGGCCGAGCAGAAATTTGCCGACGAGCAGCATGCCGAATTTATCGCGGAGCGCTTTCTTGACGAGCTGATCCGCCACGGCACCACTACGGCGGTTGCCTATTGCTCGGTGCATCCGCAGAGCGTCGATGCTTATTTCCGCGCCTCGCAGCACCGCAATATGCGCATGCTGGGCGGCAAGGTCATGATGGACCGCAACGCGCCGCCCGCACTTTGCGATACGGCACAGTCCGGCTATGACGATACGAAGGCGCTGATCGCGCGCTGGCAGGGCAAGGGCCGCCTCGATTATGTGATAACGCCGCGTTTTGCGATCACCTCCACGCCGGAACAGCTTGAGGCAAGCCAGGCGCTCGCCCGTGAACACCCGGATCTCTTCATCCAGACGCATTTGTCGGAAAACCACGACGAGATCACCTTCACCAAGTCGCTCTACCCGGATGCGCCGGACTATCTCGGCATTTACGAGCATTATGGGCTTCTGGGCAACAAGACCTTGCTTGGCCATTCCATCCATCTGGAAGAACGCGAAGTGCGCGTCATGGCGGAAACCGGCTCGATTGCCGTCTTCTGCCCGACCTCAAACCTGTTCCTCGGCTCTGGTCTTTTCGACCGTGATCGCCTGAAAGCATCGGGCGTGCGTATGTCGGTGGCGACCGATGTCGGCGGCGGTACGAGTTTCTCCATGCTGCGCACCATGGATGAGGGCTACAAGGTCCTGCAATTGCGCGAACAGCGCCTGAACCCGTTCCAGTCGTTCTATATGATGACGCTCGGCAATGCGCGCGCGCTCTCCATGGACGACCGGATCGGTACGCTCGACGAGGGAACGGAAGCCGATATCGTCGTGCTGGATTCATCCGCCACATCACCGATGCGGCTGCGCATGGCGGCTGGCGCGACGCTGGAGCAGGAGCTGTTTCTGTTGCAGACATTGGGCGATGACCGTGCTGTCGTTGAAACCTATGTGGCCGGAAAGCCGCTCAAGGCTGAACTCGCCTGATAATCAATCCTTGGAGGAGGATAACCCGTGGCGGAGCGATCCGCTGCGGGTTTTTTGTTAAAACTCTTCCGGACGTTTGCCGCCCATGGCGCGGGTCAGCTCATCGGCGGTGGAGCGGATCAGCGGCCCGAATTCCTCCAGCTTCTTTTTCGGTAGGCGCACGGCAGGGCCGGAAACGGAAATGCCGGCAATCGCCTCGCCATATTCATTGAAAATGGGGGCAGCGATGCAGCACATGCCGAGCGTATGCTCTTCATCGTCGATTGACCAGCCGCGCGTCCGGGTGGCTTGAATGTCTTTCAACAGTGCAGGCAGGCTGTCGAGCGTGCGCTGCGTGAAATGTTCCAGCGTGCGCCCTGAAAGCGCGTGCGCGATTTCCTTGTCCGACCAGGTGGACAATATGGCCTTGCCGATGCCGGATGCGTGGATCGGTCCGCGCCGTCCGGGCCGGAAAAAGGCGCGCATCGGCGCATGGCTTTCGATCTGCGAGATAAACACCACATCGCCGCCATCCTCGACGCCGATATTGGCGGTCTCGCCTGTCGTTTCCATCAAGGTCTTGAGATAGGGCCGGGCCAGAATGCCGAGCTTGCGGAACCGGCGAAAGGCATTGCCGATTTCAAAAGCCTTCACGCCGATGGTCCAGTCTCCACTTTCCAGATCGTGGGAAACCATTCCATGATTTGCCAGCGACGACAGAAGCCGGTGCACGGTCGAAGGGGCCATGCCGCTTTCCTCGGCGAGATCGGTCAATGTCGAGCCGTCATTTTCGGCAATCAGTGCCAAAAGCTTGAGGCTTCGGTCCAGAACCTGCACGGACGAAGGCGCGGCGTTTTCCGCCGCCTTGCGGCCTCGCTTTACCTTTGCCTGTTCCATCGATTGTCTCCGAATCCCGCCTGAACCCACGCATTACCACTATCGCATCCGTCGCGGCTCGAAAAGATACGGGCGGATTTTCTCCTTTCCGTTGAAAATCTTTATTTCCATATAATGATATGCATTTCCATTTTTTGATAATAGCATTGGTAAATGGATTAGAGTTCCATAGGAGGGAGCCGTCATGGCCAGAATGCGTGCAGTCGATGCAGCCGTGCTTGTGCTGGAAAGAGAAGGGATCAATTGTGCCTTCGGTGTACCGGGCGCAGCGATCAATCCGTTTTATTCGGCGATGAAGGCGCGCGGCTCGATCCGCCACATACTGGCGCGTCATGTCGAAGGCGCTTCGCACATGGCCGAAGGCTACACCCGCGCCAAGCATGGCAATATCGGCCTGTGCATCGGCACGTCCGGCCCCGCCGGAACGGATATGATTACGGGTCTTTATTCGGCTTCCGCCGACTCGATCCCGATCCTCTGCATCACCGGGCAGGCCCCGCGCGCGCGTCTCGACAAGGAAGACTTTCAGGCGGTCGATATCGCCAAGATCGCGGCCCCGGTCACCAAGTGGGCGGTCACGGTCATGGAACCGGCATTGGTGCCTTATGTTTTCCAGAAGGCGTTCCACATCATGAAGTCGGGCCGTCCCGGTCCGGTCCTGATCGACTTGCCGATTGATGTGCAGCTTGCCGAAATCGAATTCGACATCGACACCTATCAGCCGATGGAAGCCTATAAGCCTGCTGCCACGCGGGCGCAGGCTGAAAAGGCGCTCGCCATGCTGAACGAGGCGGAGCGTCCGCTGATCGTCGCGGGCGGCGGCATCATCAATGCCGATGCATCCGATCTTCTGGTCGAATTCGCTGAGATCACCGGCATTCCGGTCATCCCGACCCTGATGGGCTGGGGCGTCATCCCTGACGATCACCGCCTGATGGCTGGCATGTGCGGCCTCCAGACCTCGCACCGCTATGGCAATGCCAATCTGCTGGCCTCCGACGTCGTCATCGGCATCGGCAACCGCTGGGCGAACCGCCATACGGGCAATGTCGACACCTACCGGAAGGACCGCAAGTTTATCCATATCGACATTGAGCCGACCCAGATCGGCCGTGTCTTCGCGCCGGATTTCGGCATCGTCTCGGATGCGGGCAAGGCGCTGAAGCTGCTGCTGGACGTTGCCACCGAATGGAAGTCGGCAGGCAAGCTGCGCGACTGGTCGGGCTGGGCGAAGGAATGCCAGGAGCGCAAGCGCACCATGCTGCGCAAGACACATTTCGACCAGACGCCGCTGAAGCCGCAGCGTGTCTATGAAGAGATGAACAAGGCGTTCGGGCGCGATACCTGCTATGTGACGACCATCGGCCTCAGCCAGATCGCGGGCGCGCAGTTCCTGCATGTCTATCGTCCGCGCAACTGGATCAATTGCGGTCAGGCCGGTCCGCTTGGCTGGACGCTGCCTGCGGCGCTCGGTGTGCGTGCCGCCGATCCTGATCGCCCGATCGTGGCGCTTTCCGGCGACTATGATTTCCAGTTCCTGATCGAGGAACTGGCGGTCGGGGCACAGCACAAGCTGCCTTACATCCATGTGGTCGTGAACAATTCCTACCTCGGCCTCATCCGGCAGGCGCAGCGCGGCTTCAATATGGATTTCGAGGTGAGCCTCGCCTTCGACAACATCAATGCCGATGGCGATGCGGAAAAGGGCTATGGCGTCGATCACGTGGCGGTCGCCGAAGGGCTCGGCTGCAAGGCGATCCGGGTTCGCAGCCCCAATCAGTTCGCTGAAAGTTTTGAACAGGCAAAAGCGCTGATGGCCGAGCATCAGGTGCCGGTTGTTCTGGAATTCATCCTCGAACGCGTTACCAATATTTCCATGGGTGTCGACATCGATCAGGTTGTCGAATTCGAGGAACTGGCCGAACGCGGCGAAGATGCGCCGACTGCGATTGCGGCATTACTGGACTAAATTCAGAGGAGACGAGAAATGCCGAGATTTGCAGCCAATCTCACCATGCTTTTCAACGAAGTACCTTTCATGGACCGCTTCGCATTGGCCGCGAAGGCCGGGTTCACGGGGGTGGAATATCTCTTCCCCTATGAGTTCAACCGGCACGAGCTGAAAGCAGCACTTGCGAAACATAACCTGGCGCAAGTCCTGCACAATCTGCCTGCGGGCAACTGGGCTGGCGGCGAGCGCGGCATTGCGGTTCTGCCGGATCGTGTCGATGATTTCCGGCGCGGCGTGGCCGATGCCATCGATTACGCCACGACGCTCAACTGTTCGCAGGTCAACTGCCTTTCCGGCATTGCCCCGCAGGGCGTGGACCCGGATGTGTTGCGCGCCACTTTCGTCAGCAACCTGCGTCTGGCGGCGAAGGAGCTGGGCAAGCATGGCATTCGCCTGCTGATCGAGCCGATCAACCACTACGACATTCCGGGCTTCTATCTCAACACGGTGGAGCAGGCGGTTTCGATCATCGATGAAGTGGGCAGCAACAACCTGTTCATCCAGTATGACCTTTACCACCAGCAGCGCACGCGCGGCGAGCTTGTCGCGACTTATGAACGTTATAAGCCGCTGATCGCCCATATCCAGCTTGCCGACAATCCGGGCCGCAACGAGCCGGGCACCGGCGAGATCAATTATCCGAACGTGTTCGAAGCGCTGAAAAACGCCGGATACAAGGGCTGGATCGGCTGCGAATACAAGCCGAAGACCACCACCGAGGAAGGTCTGGGCTGGTTCAAACACCATGAAGCCGAACGGCTGACTGCATAATTTTGATTAGGGAGTAAACGACATGGCCAAGATAGGCTTCATCGGACTGGGGATCATGGGCACGCCGATGGCGCGTCATTTGCAGGATGCCGGACATCAGATATTCACCTCGCGGTTCAATCCTCCGCCGCGTCAGGAGCTGATCGATAACGGTCTGCAAATTGTGGAGACGCCGAAGGCCGTTGCCGAGGAATGCGACACGGTTATTCTCATGCTTCCCGATACGCCGCAGGTGGCCGAAGTCATCTTCGGCGAGGGCGGCGCAATTGGCGGTCTTGGCCAGGGCAAGCTGCTCATCGACATGAGCTCGATTTCGCCCATCGAAACGAAGGAATTTGCAAAAAAAGTCCGCGCCACCGGTGCGGAATATATCGATGCGCCGGTTTCGGGCGGTGAGGTCGGCGCGAAGAACGCCAGCCTCTCCATCATGGCAGGCGGTTCGCAGGAATCCTTCGACCGTGCGCTACCGCTCCTGAAGCTCATGGGCAAAAACATCACCCTCGTCGGCGATTGCGGCGACGGCCAGACCACCAAGGTTGCAAACCAGATTATCGTCGCACTCAATATTGAGGCGGTTGCCGAAGCGCTGGTTTTTGCTTCCAAAGCCGGTGCCGACCCGGCAAAGGTGCGCGAAGCGCTGATGGGCGGCTTTGCATCGTCGCGCATTCTGGAAGTCCATGGCGAACGCATGATCAAGCGTACTTTCGATCCGGGCTTCCGCATTTCGCTGCACCAGAAGGATTTGAACCTCGCGCTGCAAGGCGCAAAGGCGCTCGGCGTTTCGCTGCCGAATACCGCCACGGCGCAGGAGCTGTTCAATTCCTGCGCGGCGCATGGCGATGACGGTCTCGACCATTCGGGTCTGGTGCGTGCGCTGGAGAGGATGGCGAACCACGACGTAGCCTGACGTCCCAGGCGAACTCTCTGGAGGGAGAGGGCGGAGCTGGCTGCTTGGAGGAGGTGGCCGGCTCCATTGATTTTAGATCTCGGGCGGGGAATAGTGCCGCCGTTAACACGCCAGCATCGGGAAACTCATGTCTGCCATCACCGATCCCAAGAAGTTTCTGACCAGCCTTTTCGATGCTGCGGTTGCGGCTGCCGATCCCGAACTGGTGATCCGCGCCAATCTTCCGGCCAAGCCGAAAGGGCGCACGATCGTCATCGGCGCGGGCAAGGGGTCGGCGCAGATGGCGGCCGCTTTCGAGCGGGCGTGGGCCGAAAAATATGACGCTCCATTGGAGGGCGTGGTGGTGACACGTTATGGCTATGGCGCGCCATGCGAACGCGTCGAGATCATCGAGGCGGCGCATCCGGTTCCCGATGAGGCGGGGCTTCAGGCCACGAAGCGGCTGTTCGATGCCGTGTCGAATCTGACCGAAGATGACCTCGTGGTGGCGCTCATCTCCGGTGGCGGGTCCGCCCTTTTGCCGTCGCCCCCTGACGGGCTGACGCTTGACGACGAAATCACCGTCAACAAGGCATTGCTTGCCTCCGGCGCGCCGATTTCGGCAATGAATGCTGTTCGCAAGCACCTGTCCACCATCAAGGGCGGCAGGCTTGCCGCCGCCGCGCATCCGGCAAAGGTGTTCTCGCTCGTTGTCTCGGATATTCCGGGCGACAACCCGGCTTTCGTGGCTTCCGGCCCGACTGTTCCAGACTTCACCAGCCGCGACGAAGCTTTGAAAATCATCGAACGCTATCGGCTCGAATTGCCAGAGGCAGCGCTTGCCCATATCAGGAGCGAAGCCGCCCACGCGCCGAAGCCGGATGACAAGGTTTTCGCTCGAAACGAGGTACGCGTGATTGCATCCGCCGCCGTTTCGCTGGAAGCGGTGGTGAAGGAAGCTGCGCGTCACGGCGTCGAAGCTGTGATCCTGTCCGATGCGATGGAAGGTGAGGCGCGGGAAGTGGCGCATGTTCACGCGGCGATTGCCCGCGAAGTGGCTGATCGTGACCGCCCGTTCAAGAAACCCGTGGTCATTCTGTCGGGCGGCGAAACCACCGTCACCATTCGCGGCAAGGGTGGCAAGGGCGGACGCAACAGCGAGTTTCTGCTGTCTTTTGCCCTCGATATCGATGGCTATGACAATATCCACGCGCTTGCCGCCGACACGGATGGCATTGACGGCTCGGAAGACAATGCGGGCGCTTTTGCCGATGGTTCCACGGTTTCGCGCCTGCAAAAAGCGGGCGAGGACGGCGCGGCGCGTCTTGCCAAAAACGATGCATGGACGGCATTCGACGCCATCGGCGATCTGTTCGTGCCGGGGCCAACCGGCACGAATGTCAATGATTTGCGGGCTATTTTGATAACGGACTAGTTTCGTCGTCGAGCAGGATGCGGTTTGCCGCGCCGTCGAGATCCTCATACTGGCCGTTTTTCAACGACCAGAGAAAGGCGACAAGGCCGAGCAGGCCCAGAAACAGCGCAATGGGAATGAGAAAGATAAGTCCGCTCATTTGTGCGCTTCCTTGATGGCGGCAACAGGCGCGATGGCTTTCTGCGTCTGTTTTTGCTTTCCAGCCCGCAACCGCAATGCGTTGCTGACGACCACGATGGACGACAGCGACATGGAAAGCGCTGCCACCAGCGGGGTGACATAGCCGAAAATCGCTATCGGCACGGCGATGATATTATAGCCGATGGAAAGCGCAAAATTCTGGCTGATGAGCTTGCCCGCTTCCTTCGATACGGCAAAGGCGAGCGGCACTGCCGACAGGCTTTCACGCAGGAAGACGAAATCGGCTGCATTGCGACCAATGTCGGCTGCGGTTGCAGGGGCCATGGACACGTGGGCCGCGACGAGCGCGGGCGCATCGTTGAGGCCGTCGCCGACCATCAGCACCTTGCTTCCTTCCGCCGACAGTTTCTGCACCAGTTCCGACTTGTCGGCAGGCAGCACTTCCGCGCGGAAATTGTCGACGCCAAGATAACCGGCAAGCCGCTCGACGGCAGGCCGCTTGTCACCGGAAATGATGCGAAGCTTCAGCCCGTTGCGCTTCAGTGTGGCAATGGCCCCGGCAGCGTCCTCACGCGGCTGGTCTTCAAAACGGAAGGTCTGGACCAGCTTGCCATCAATGGAAAGACAGGTCTCTGGGCCGTCGGCATGGAGCAGGGCGGCGCTGTTATCTGCCCAGTCGCGCTTGCCCAGCCGATAGACGGCGCCGTTCAGTTCGGCTTCGATGCCGGCCCCCGGCACTTCCTCGATACGGGTGAAGGCCGTCATCGGCTTTGCGCCGGAGAACAGCGCCAGCGCTCGCGACAAAGGATGGCGCGAATAAAGCGACAGTTCGGCGGCGATTTCCAGATTGTGGGGATTGATGGCATCGGCATCGATCAGCCGCGGCTGGCCGAGCGTCAACGTGCCGGTCTTGTCGAAAATGGCAGTGTCGATTTCGGCCATCCGTTCCATGGCGGAGCCGTCCTTAATCATGATGCCGTTTTCAAACAGGCGGCGCGCCGCGACCACCTGAACGATCGGCACTGCAAGAGCGAGCGCGCAAGGACAGGTGATGATGAGGGTGCAGATCGCGATATAGATCGAGCGATACCAGTCGCCGCCGGTGTAGAACATCCAGCCGACAAAGGCCGCGAAAGCGATGGTATGGACCATCGGCACATAGAGTTCGGAAGCGCGGTCGGCAAGACGGCGATAATAGGCGCGCCCGCCTTCCGCGACATCCATCAGCCGCACCATTTCAGCGAGGAAGGAATCCTTGGCTTCCGCCGTCGCGCGAATGACGAGCGGCGTGGAAAGGTTGAGTGTACCGGCGCGAATATCCGAGCCGGGGCCGACCGGAACCGCATCGCTTTCACCCGATGCAATGGCGCAATCGAGTTCCGAACGGCCTTCCTCCACCTTGGCATCGACCGGAACCCGCTCGCCTGCGGCAAGGATGATGCGCATTCCGGGCCGGATTTCGTTGACCGGCAGGTAATTGCGTTCGTCATTCTCGCCGATCACCACCGCGCCGCGCGAGCCCAGTTGCGCCAGTCCGCGCACGGCGGAACGGGCACGGGCGCGCATCATATAGTCGAGCGTGCGGCCGATCAGCAGGAAGAACAGCAACGTCACCGATGCATCGAAGTAGGCGTGCTGGCCGTGATGCAGGGTTTCATAAACGCTCATGCCGAAGGCAAGCGTGATGGCGAGCGCAATCGGCACATCCATGTTGACGCGCCGCGTGCGCAGCGCATTCCACGCGGAAACATAGAAGATGCGGCCCGAATAGATCAGCGTCGGCAGGGCGATAAGGCCGGAAATCCAGTGGAACATGTCGCGGGTCGCGGCATCCGCGCCCGACCAGACCGCAACGGACAACAGCATAACGTTGCTGGAAGCAAACGCCGCGACGCCAAGCGCGATCAGAAGCCGCGTGAAGGTCGGGTCTTTCTCCTGCGCCATGTCGAAGATATGCGCTTCGTAACCCAGCCTGCGCAACGGGTCGACGACATTGGGCGGCGTCTCGCCGTCCTTCCAGCGCACGGTCACACGGCGCGCCGTCAGGTTGACGCGGACATAGGCAACGCCCGAAATCTTGCCGAGCGTCTCCTCGATATTCTTGATGCACAACCCGCAGTGAACGCCGGGAACCGACAGGTCGAGCTGGCGCAAGCCATCGCCGAGCGCGCGGCTTGCGACCTGCATTTCATCTGTCGAAACGGCCTGAATGACGGTCGCAGCTCGCGCATTCTCGACGCAGCAGCTCATAGTATCCTCCCATCCTTTACCAGAACGCGGATGATATGGCGATAAGGGTCTTCAAGACCGGCATCGGCATTCACTTCCATGATCCACGCGCCTTCGCCAAGTTCCAGCGGCGCGGTCAGCACGCCGGGCTCGCGAACGCTGAGCGCGACCTTGGTGTCGTGCTCATCACCGACCGGGCGCTTGAATTCCACGGTGCCGCCGATCATGGCGACCGCCTTTCCTTCATGGTCCGCAAGCCGCCAGGTAAAGACGCCGTTTTCATAAGAAGGCTTCGATTGCCAGTTGAGCGCGGCCTGTTCCTTGCCGGTTTCAGCCTTCTCATTGAATTCCTGGCTGGCGACATAGGTGTTCTGCACCACCAGCCCGCTCCAGCTACGGATGGCATTGTAGGCCATGGTCAGGTTGACGGCGATGATGACACCGAAGAAAGCAACCATGATGCCCAGCATGTGCCAGCCGGTAAACGTGCCTGCGGTTTTCGACTTGATCGACATTATCTGCCCTCCGGCGCTATGAAAGTTGCCTTGTAGCGTGCATGTTCCGCGCCGCCCGCGTCCCGCACTTCGATTTCATAGTCGTGGCGATGTTCGGTAATCGCATCATGCGGCATGGTCACGAACACGCGCAATGTCTTCAGACGATCCGGCTCCACCGGCACGTTGTAATTGCCGTCAGCATCCGCCGTTTCATCCTGAACGGTCAGCGTTGCCCCCGGCAGTCCTTCGATGGAAAGACGGAAGGTGCGTGGCGTCGGGATCATGTTGAGCAGCTTGACCGTATAGCCATTGCGGATCGATCCGTCCGACAGAAGCACATATTGCGGATTGCGGTCATGCAGCACGTTGATGCCGATACGCTGGCGCGTCGACAGCGAAATGACGAGCGTCAGGCCGATCAGCGCCCATATGGCGAAATAGAACATGCTGCGCGGGCGCAGCACCTTCTTCCACGACAGGTTCTGCACCTTGTCCGAAAAGCTGTTCTGCGCCTTGTAGACCCGGGCGGGATCGATGGGCGCCGTGCCGTTATTGGTCGCCAGCGCCATGTTTGCATTGTAATCGGCAAGCGTTGCATAGGAGATGAGGTCGCGCGGCTTGTCGATCTTGTCCATCACCGTATTGCAGGCATCGATGCACAGCGCGCAGGTGATGCATTCAAGCTGCTGGCCGTCGCGAATGTCGATACCCATCGGGCAGGCGGCGACACAGGCATTGCAATCCACGCAATCGCCCACGGTTTCACCAGCGGCAATCGCCTTCTTGGAGTGGCGCGAGCGCGGCTCGCCGCGCCAGTCATTATAGGTGACGGTGAGCGAGTTTTCGTCGAGCATCGCGGCCTGAATGCGCGGCCACGGGCACATATAGGTGCAGACCTGCTCGCGCATCAGCCCGCCGAAAACATAGGTGGTGGCGGTGAGGATGGCGACAGTGAAATAGGCGACGGGCGCTGCCTGCCCGGTCACGAAATCCATGAGCAGTTGCGGGGCGTCGGCGAAATAGAAAATCCATGCGCCGCCCGTCAGCACGCCGATCAGCAGCCAGATGGAATGTTTCGTCACGCGCTTCCAGAGCTTGTCGAAGGTCCAAGGCGCCTTGTCGAGCTTCATGCGCGCATTGCGGTCTCCTTCGATGGCGCGTTCGACGACCAGATAAAGATCGACCCAGACGGTCTGCGGGCAGGTATAGCCGCACCAGGCGCGGCCTGCGACGGAGGTCACGAGAAACAGGCCGAGGCCCGCCATGATGAGCAGGCCGGCGACGTAGTAGAATTCCTGCGGCCAGATTTCGATGAAGAAGAAATAGAAGCGGCGATTGGCAAGATCGATCAGCACCGCCTGATCCGGCGCATAGGGGCCGCGATCCCAGCGCAGCCATGGCGTCAGATAGTAGATGCCGAGCGTAATGAGCATGACAATCCACTTGAAGCGCCGGAACTCGCCCTGAACGCGCTTCGGAAACACTTTCACCCGCGCAGCGTAGAGCGACTGCCGGGTCTTGGGGGAATTGACTGCCTGAACGTCAATGCGTTCGACATCGTCTGACATTTTTCGCTCCTTTGGAGCAGGGCAGTAGGGCAGTAAGGCAATAGGGCAGTATGTGATGGCCGCGATCAATACAGTCCCAAATTCCTTATTTTCCCTACTGCCTTACTGCCCTATTGCCTTACTGCCCTGTAGTCAGGCTTCGCAGCCTGACTACTCGCCACCGCCCAACGAATGGACGAAGATGGCAAGCTGCTTGACGGTCGCTTCGCCAAGGCGCGTTTCCCATGCGGGCATGACGCCATGCTTGGGATGCGAGACCTGACGCACGATGGCGTCCTCGCCGGAGCCGTAGAACCAGATGGCATCCGTCAGGTTCGGTGCGCCGAACTCACGCAGGCCCTTGGCGTCCGCGCCGTGGCAGACAGAGCAGTTCTCTGCGAAAACTTTCTGTCCTTCCGGCACCATGTCGGGATTATGCGGCGTGCCCGACAGGCTCACCACATAGGCGGCGACATCGCGGATCTGCTGCGGTTCCAGCATATCGGCAAAGACCGGCATTTCGGAAATTCGGGTGTCTGCATCGTCCGTCGAGCGCACGCCGTGACGGATCGTCGTCAGGATGTCGTCGATGGAACCGCCCCAAAGCCAGTCATCGTCGTTGAGGTTCGGATATCCGGGCGCACCTTGCGCGCCGGAGCCGTGGCATTGCACGCAGTTGACGCGGAAGGCGGCAGCGCCACCGGCAATCGCATATTGGCGCAGGTTTTCATCCGCGAGAATCTCGTGCACGTCCTTGGCCTTGATCTGGTCGATGATGCCCTGCCGCTCGCTGTCGATCCGCGCGGTTTCCTCCCAGAAAGCGCCGCGGCTCGACCAGCCGAGCATTCCACCGGTGGAACTGGAAATCAGCGGCCAGGCCGGATAGGCGATCACATAGGCAAGCGCCCAGAAGATGGTCGCGTAGAATGTCCACAGCCACCAGCGGGGCATCGGATTGTCGAGTTCCTTGATGCCGTCCCATTCGTGGCCGGTGGTCGCGACGCCGGTTACTTCGTCGATTTGCTTGTCAGTCATTTGCGTCATCCTTGAAAGGAATGTCCTTCGCGTGGTCGGCTAGCTGCTTGCTGCCCGGCCGGAAGGCGTAGAGAACGACGAAGAGAAAAAAGAGCGCCATGCCGAGCAGACCCCAGCTATCGGCGAAAGTGCGCATGGTATTGTAATCCATCGCTAAATCTCCGCTTTATCTCGCTTTGGGGGACTGGTCGTAGGTCGAGAAATCGACCAGCGTGCCGAGCATCTGGAGATAGGCGATGAGTGCGTCCATCTCCGAGATCATCTGCGGGTTGCCGTCGAAATCACCGACCCTGGCCTTGGGATAGCGTGCCTCGACGCCGGACGTGTCGGCATCCGGCGTGGCCTGTGCCTTCAGATCGTCAAGCGCGTTGTCGATCATTTCCTGGCTGTAGGGCACGCCAACCGCCACATTGGCCTTCAGATTGGCCGCAATGTTGGAAGCCTCCAGCGGACGGTCCTTCAGGAAGGCATAGCTTGGCATGACCGATTCCGGCACCACGTCGCGCGGACGGACGAGATGCTGCACGTGCCACTCGTTCGAATAGCGTCCGCCGACGCGCGCGAGGTCGGGGCCCGTGCGCTTGGAGCCCCACTGGAACGAATGGTCGTACATGGATTCCGCCGCGAGGCTGTAATGGCCGTAGCGCTCCACCTCATCGCGGAACGGGCGGATCATCTGGCTGTGGCAGAGATAGCAGCCTTCACGCACGTAGACGTCGCGGCCCGCCAGTTCCAGCGGCGAATAGGGGCGCATGCCCTCCACCTTCTCGATGGTGTTTTCGAGATAGAAGAGCGGTGCGATTTCAACGATGCCACCGACCGTAACCACGGCGAGCGATGCGATCAGCAGCAGCGTTGCGTTCTTCTCCAGCTTGGAGTGGTTCTTTAGTATCGACATAAATCACACGCTCCTTATTCGGCAGGCTGCATGGCTGCACCGGCTACAGTCCGGGTGCCGCCCATCGGGGCTTCGTTGCGTAGATTGCCGCGAATGGTCTGATAGACGTTCCAGGCCATCACGAAGCCGCCGGCGAGATAGAGCACGCCGCCAAGCGTACGGATGACGTAGTATGGGAACATGGCGAGCACGGTTTCCGCGAAGGAATAGACGAGGAAGCCCTGATCGTCGTATTCGCGCCACATCAGGCCCTGCTGGATACCGGCGACCCACATGGCAGCCGCGTAGAGAACGATGCCGAGCGTCGCCAGCCAGAAGTGCCAGTTGACCATGCGGATCGAATAGAGCCGCTGGCGGTTCCACAGCTTCGGCGCCAGATAGTAGACGGCGGCAAACGAGATCATGCCGTTCCAGCCAAGCGCGCCCGCATGAACGTGACCGATGGTCCAGTCCGTATAGTGCGACAGCGAGTTGACGGCCTTGATCGACAGCATCGGGCCTTCAAATGTCGCCATGCCGTAGAAGGCAATGGCGGCAACCATCAGGCGGATGATCGGATCGGTGCGAACCTTGTCCCATGCGCCCGAAAGCGTCATCAGGCCGTTGATCATGCCGCCCCAGGACGGCATCCACAGCATGATGGAGAAGACCATGCCGAGCGTCTGCGCCCAGTCGGGAACGGCGGTGTAATGCAGATGGTGCGGACCGGCCCAAATATAGAGGAAGATGATCGACCAGAAGTGCACGATCGACAGGCGGTAGGAATAGATCGGGCGTTCCGCCTGCTTCGGCACGAAATAGTACATCATGGCAAGGAACGGCACGGTCAGGAAGAAGGCGACGGCGTTGTGGCCGTACCACCACTGCGTCACCGCATCCTGCACGCCAGCGAAGGCTGAATAGCTCTTCACGCCGAGGAACGAGACCGGGATCGCCAGGTTGTTGACGATGTGCAGCATGGCAATGGTGATGATGAAGGACAGGTAGAACCAGTTCGCCACATAGATATGCGGCTCCTTGCGCTTCAGGATCGTGCCGAGGAAGACGACCAGATAGGCGACCCAGACAATGGTGAGCCAGATGTCGACATACCATTCCGGTTCGGCATATTCGCGGCTCTGCGTGATGCCGAGCAGGTAGCCGGTCGCGGCCATCACGATAAAGAGCTGGTAGCCCCAGAACACGAACCATGCGAGGTCGCCGCCGATGAGCCGGGCGCGGCAGGTGCGCTGCACGACATAGAAGGACGAGCAGATCAGGGCATTGCCGCCGAATGCGAAGATCACCGCAGAAGTATGCAGCGGACGCAGGCGGCCGAAGTTCAGATAGGGTTCCAGATTGAGATCGGGAAAGGCGAGTTGCGCGGCGATGACCACACCGACCAGAAAGCCGACGACGCCCCAGAAAACCGTTGCGATCACGCCGTAGCGAATGGGCCCGTCCATATAGGTGGACGTGTCGACCTTTTTCGGCGTCAGGCCGTAATCGGCATTCCGCATCAGAAGAATGGTGAAGATGGCCAGTGTAGCGAACAGAATCCACATGTGGGTTCTGAACAGCTCATCATGGGAAAATCCGGCCAGAAGCACGGCAAAAAGTGCTCCCAGACCGGACAGGACTGTTCCAGCGGCGTAGTTCATGAAATCCCCTCGCAGCGCATGACAAAAGCCGTCTCGGATGAGACAGCAATAGCGATAGGTTCGCTATCTGCGCTCGGGGTGCGCGTGTCATTGATCTAAATCAAAGAGCGGCGGAAAGAGCTGTGGCATGGCAAGGGCCGTCAGGTCTGCGCCTTCCGGCTGTCAGCCGACGGGGGTGCCGGGAATGACGAATTCCGCCCGAAGGCCGCCCTCGGGGCGGTTGTTCAGCCGCAATTCTCCACCCATTCGCTCCACCGCCATTTTCACGATGGGCAGTCCAAGGCCGCTGCCGGTCTCGTTGCGGTGCGTGCCGCGGAAGAAGCGTTCAGTCACATGCGGCATTTCGCCCTCGGGAATGCCGGGGCCGCCATCCTCCACGACAAGCCGCAGCTTGCCGTTTTCCGTTTCGATGCGGCAATGCACGGTTCCGTCCTTCGGCGAATGATTGACGGCATTTTCAATCAGGTTGCGGGCAGCAAGCGTGAAGAAATGCGGGGAAGGCAGTTGCACCAGCGGCATGGTTTTCGGCAGTTCGATGGAAACGCCGCGCTGGGCCGCGAGCATCCGCATGTCTGTGGAAACCGCGACCAGAAGCTGGCACGCCGGTTCATATGCGGATGTTTCCATTTCGTCGCCGGTTTCGAGTGCTGCCAGATCAAGCAACTGGTTGACAAGGCGGCTGGTACGGTCGACGCCCGCCGCGATCTGGCGCACCGCATTGGCGCGTATCGTTTCATCCTTTGCGCCCGCGGCAATCTGCGCCTGCGTCTTTAGCCCGGCAAGCGGCGTCTTCAACTCATGCGCGGCGAAGATCGCAAAGTTGCGCTCGCGCTCGCGCGCCTCTTCAACGCGATGGAAAAGCCCGTTCAGGGCGGTGACCGCAGGCGCAATTTCGCTCGGCAAATTCTGTTCGGGAAGCGGATGCAGGTCTTCTGCCCGCCGTTTGGAAAGCACCGACGCAAGGCGGCTCAGCGGATCGAGGCCGCGCCGCACGCACAGCCAGATCATGATCGCCAGAACGGGCAGCATCAACAAGGCTGGCAGCACAAGACCCGTCACGACATTCTGGACCAGCCTTTCGCGTACGCTGAGGCTGTCGCCGACCATGACGCGCAGGCCGAGCTGGGTATTTTCCACCGCGAAAACACGCCAGCGGTCGCCCGCCACTTCTGTATCGGAAAAGCCGTTCGCAATATTGGTGAGCCGCACGCCCGGCGCGCTTTCGGACCGTCCCACAAGCCTGCCGTCGAGCGCCCATATCTGGCAGAAAAGCTGCCGGTCGTAGATCGGAAAATCGGGGAGCGGTTTCAGGGAAAGCTGTCCGCCATCGCCGTCCGGCCCCACCTCCACCCGATGCTCGCTCAGAAGCGAATTGACCATGCGCGCGGCTTCCATCAGGCGCGCATCCAGCACTTTTTCAAGTTGCGACTGGGTGCTGTTGTGTATCCATATCACGGCGAACAGCCAGACAAGGCACGTAACGCCGATGAGGATGCCGGTCAGGCGGCTGCGAATGGAATTCATGCCTTTGCTCCCGCCAGCCGGTAGCCGACCCCGCGCACGGTTTCGATATAGTCCGAACCGAGCTTCGCCCGCAGATGGTGGATATGCACTTCCACTGCATTGCTCTCCACTTCCTCCTGCCAGCCGTAAAGCGCTTCCTCAAGCGCGGATTTGGACAAGGTGGCGGCGGGCCGCTCCATCAGGGCGCGCAGGATGGAAAATTCGCGCCGGGTCAGCCGGACGGGTTCCCCATGGAAACGCACCGACATCTCCGCCGGGTCGAGCTCGACGCCCCGCCACTCCATGACGGCACTGGCGCGTCCGGCACCCCGGCGCGCAACTGCGCGCAAGCGGGCCGCAAGCTCGTGCAGATCGAAGGGCTTGCCGACATAATCGTCCGCACCGGCGTCAAGGCCCGCGATACGCTCGGGCACCTGGTCGCGCGCGGTCAGCAGCAGAACCGGCGTCTCGTCGCGGCCGCGCCGCATGGATTTCAGAATATCGAGGCCCGATCCATCGGGCAGCATCAGGTCGAGCACCACGGCGTTATAGTTCTGCGCGGCAAGGGCTGCCTCGGCATCGCCGCAACTGGAAACGGCATCCACGGTGAAACCGGCAAGCCCAAGCCCTACGGTCAGTCCGTCGAGAAGGATCGTGTCATCTTCCACCACGAGTATGCGCATGAATTCCTGTTTCTGCCTTTATTGGTGTTTAACCCCGCGTCGACTTTTCCCTGCGCCAGCTTAAGGCTGCCTTAAGGTGGCGGGCACATTCGCTTTTTGCAACATGATCCAATTTATCCGAATCGAATTATGCGGAAAACCGTGACACGTCTTTTTGCGAGCCTTGCAAGCATCGTCCTCGCCCTGTTTCTGGCGACCGTTTCGGCTGTCGGCTCCAGCCCGCTGCCGGTCGATCAGGCTTTTCGCCTGAGCGTAACGAAGGATACGGATGGCCGTCTTGTGCTCAACTGGCAGATTGCGGGCGGTTACTATCTTTATCGCGACCACATCGAGGCGAAGGACGCGCAGGGAAACGCGCTTGCCGTCGACACGCAGCCCGGCCAGCCAAAGGACGATCCGAATTTCGGGCGGCTTGAGGTCTATTACACCCATGCCACGGCAAGCGTGAAAGCGGACGCGCAGCCGCTGGAACTGACCTATCAGGGCTGCCAGGAAGACGGCATCTGCTACCGTCCGGAAACGAGGACCATTGATCCCGTCACGCTCGCAATATCGAGCGAGAAAGGGCAGAAAGCCAAGCTGCTGACGCAGGCGTCGGCATTCGCGCCTGCTTCTGCATCAGCCGCTCCGAAGGGTGCGGCATTTGCCCTCGCGCCTGAAAAAGGCATGGTCGAGGGGCTGCTTGACCGGGGCGGCACCGGGCTGGTGATCGCCGCATTTCTGGCTTTCGGCGTGCTGCTTGCCTTCACGCCGTGCGTTTTTCCGATCTATCCCATCCTTGCCGGAACGCTGGCGCGGGAAGGGGAGAAGCTGACGGCAAAACGCGGCTTCGCGCTTTCGTCCGTCTATGTCGTCAGCCTCGCAATTGGTTTTGCCGTCGTCGGCGCAATCGCGGGCTGGTCGGGGCAGAACCTGCAAATGGTGCTGCAATCCAAATGGACAGCACTGGTGCTGGCAGGAATCTTCACGCTTCTGGCGCTCTCCATGTTCGGCCTGTTCCAGATCCAGCTTCCCAATTCATGGGTCAGCGCGATTTCCTCGGCTACAGGCCCCAATGGCCAGCAGCGGACAGGTTCCAAGCGGTCGGCGGCGATACTCGGCTTCTCGTCCGTGCTGATTGTCGGCCCGTGCGTTACGGCGCCGCTCGCGGGCGCGCTCCTTTATATCGCGCAGACCGCCAATGTCGCGCTCGGTGCTACCGCCCTCTTTGCGCTCGGCATCGGCAAGGGATTGCCGCTCATTGCCTTCGCTACGCTCGGCGCGGGCACGCTTCCGCGCGCAGGCGCATGGATGGAAACGGTGAAGCAGGTTTTCGGCTTCGGTTTTCTCGCCACCGCAATCTTCATGGCCGCGCCGCTGTTGCCGCCCGGCGTGGACATGGTGCTGTGGGCGCTTCTGCTTTTCGGGGCTGCAAGTTTCGCATTCCTCAAAATTCCGGGGCGCAGCGTTGTCGCCCGCACAATAGGCACGGCAGCCTTCGTTTACGGTGTCATTTTGATGCTTGGCGTGGCTTCGGGCGGAAAAGACCCATTGCAACCGCTGGCCGCATTCGGTAACCGTGGCGGCAATCAGAATCTGGCCGCGCTGCAGTTTGCGCCGGTCGAGACTGTTTCTTCCCTTCAGGAGAAACTTGGCAAAGCGCGCGGCGACAGGCCGACGCTTGTCTATTTCACGGCGGATTGGTGCGTGAGCTGTTCCGCCGTGGAGCGCCGGGTTTTGCCCGATACTGGCGTGAAGAAGGCATTGGAAGGCTATCAGCTTGTCAAGGCGGATATTTCCGAGCTGACAGCAGGCAATGCCGATCTGATGGCAAAGCTGGGTGTAGCCGGTCCGCCGACGATGATCTTCTTCGATCGCATCAGCAAGGAACCGGAGGGAACCAGATTGGTGGGCGACGTCACAGCCGCCTCTATCGAACGCTCGGTCGGCCTTTTGCGCGCGGACCGGAAACAATGATGAAATGTATTGAAATTGGCCCGGGGGCAAGGAAATTGACTATACTGAATGAGAAGCCGGACGCACGAAAATCACTGTTCCGGGTGGCTGTCATTGCCTGTCTGCCTTTTATTGCCGCAGCCTGCACGACTGCGTCCGCGGATCGGCCGATTGCTGTCACCATGCCGCAGCCGGCGGCTTTCACGCCTCAGCCCGTTGCGGCGGAGCCCGTTGCAGCGGAACCAGTGAGCCAGCCTGCGCCGGAAGTGCAGACGGCCAGAAGCGAATATGAGACCATCTATGGCGCGGTGAACGATCGCGGCAATCTCATCCCGGCGCTCGATGTCAGCAAGATCGCCGAGCGCAATCTGCGCCGCGAAGTCGATTATGCCACGAACGAGCCGGTCGGAACCATCGTGGTCGATCCCTATGCGCGCTATCTCTACCTTGTGCAGCCGGGCGGCAAGGCGATCCGTTATTCGGTGGGCGTTGGCCGCGCGGGTCTGACTTTCTCCGGCGATGCGAAGGTCGCCTACAAGGCGCAGTGGCCGCGCTGGACGCCGACCGCCAACATGATCAAGCGCAATCCGGAGCATTACGCAAAATACGCGAAGGGCCTTGAGGGCGGCATCCGCAATCCGCTCGGCGCCCGCGCGCTCTATCTCTATCGTGATGGCAAGGACACGCTTTACCGCATCCACGGCACCAATGAGCCTTGGTCCGTCGGCAAGGCCGCATCGTCCGGCTGCATCCGCCTCTATAATCAGGACATCCTCGATCTCTACAAACGCGCCAATTCCGGTGCGCGTGTCGTCGTGTTGGATAAATCCCAATCAGGCAAAGGAGCAAGCTCGTGATGAACCGCCGTCAGATACTGGCCGCAACGGCGGCGGGTGCCGCAACGATTGCGATTTCAGGCGGCGAAAGCCTTGCGCAGCGCGTGCCGACGGTTGCGGAAGTACTCTACGACAAGGAAATCCCGGTTCTGGGCAACCCGAACGGCAATGTGACCATCGTGGAATATTTCGACTACCAATGCCCCTACTGCAAGAAGGGGCATGGCGAGCTGATGCGCGTGGTCAAGGATGACGGCAATGTCCGTCTCGTCATGAAGGACTGGATCATCTTCGGCGATACATCGGCCTATGCCGCGCGTCTTGTGCTCGCGGCGGAAAAGTCCGGGAATTATGTAAAGGCGATGGAAGCGCTGATGGCGACGCCCGGTCGCCTCACGCCGGAACAGGTGGATGCGGCGCTGAAGAAGGGTGGGCTTGATCCGGCAAAGCTGAATGCGGCCTATAAGGCCGATTCCAAGCGCATCAATGCCATTCTTGAGCGCAATATGGATCAGGGCGAAGCCTTCAATTTCGGCGGCACGCCTTCCTTCGTCATCGGCACCAAGCTTTATGGCGGTGTCATGAAGGAGCCGGAACTGATCGAGGCGATCAAGGAAGCGCGAAAGTCCTGAACTGATGCGGTGATGAAAGGGCGGAGTTAAAAAGCTCCGCCCTTCTTGATTCAGAATGGATAATGCTGCGGGCCTTCGATGGTGATCCAGCGCAGGTCGGTAAATTCGTTGATGACCGCCTTTCCACCGAAACGGCCATAGCCGGAAGACTTCACGCCGCCGAAAGGCATTTGCGCTTCGTCGGCGACCGTCGGGCCGTTGATGTGGCAGATGCCGGTTTCAAGCTTTTTGGAAAGCGCCAGCGCCCGTTTCACATCCTGACTGAAGATGGCCGATGAAAGGCCATATTCGGTGTCGTTGGCGACACGGATCGCCTCGTCGGCATTCTTGACGCGGATGATGGGCTTCACCGGCCCGAAGGATTCCTGCGCATAAATGTTCATATCCGGTGTCACGTGATCGATGATCGTCGCCTCGACGATGGAACCCTCGCGCTTGCCCCCTGCCAGAAGCTTGCCGCCTTTCGCTACCGCATCTTGGACGAGGGCGTCCATGCGTTCGGCGGATTTGAGGTCGACCAGCGACCCCAGGACGACATTGCCGCGCGGGTCTCCGGCGGGAAGGGATTTCGCCTTGGCAGCAAGCTTCTCCGCAAACGCATCCGCCACTTTCTCATGCACGATGAAGCGCTCCGTCGACATGCAGATCTGGCCCTGATTCATGAACGCGCCAAAGGCAGCAGCGTCGACCGCCTGATCGAGATCGGCATCTTCCAGCACGATGAAGGGTGCCTTGCCGCCCAGTTCCAGCAGCACGGGCTTCAGATGTTCTGCGGCCTGTTTGGCGATGATCTTGCCGACATGGGTGGAGCCGGTGAAATTGATGCGGCGGACCGAAGGATGGGCGACAAGGGCCGCGACGATTTCCGGCGCATCCTCTGGTGCGTTGGAAATGACATTGACCACGCCCGCCGGAAAACCCGCATCGTTGAGCGTTTTGACGATCAGGTGATGAACGCCGGGGCAGGATTCCGACGACCGCAGGATAACCGTGTTGCCGCAGGCAAGGGCGGCTGCAATAGCCCGCACGCCCAGAATGATCGGCGCATTCCATGGCGCCATGCCAAGCACCACGCCGACTGGCTGGCGCACGGCCATGGAAACGATGCCGGGCTTGTCGGAAGGGATGATTTCGCCGGTGATCTGGGTGGTGAGCGCCGCGGCTTCGCGCAGCACACCGGCTCCAAGATGGACATTGAAGCCCGACCACGGGGCGGTGGCGCCGGTTTCCTCCAGCATGAGGCGGATGAATTCATCGGCACGGCTCTCCATGAGGTCCGCCGCCTTGTTCAACAGTGCGCGACGCTCGCTCGGCCCGGTTTCCGACCAGCTTCCAAAGGCTTTCGCGGCGGATTTCGCAACTGCATCGACATCGGCAAGGCTGGCCGCAGGCGCTGTGGTGGCCACTTTTCCGGTGACCGGGTCTTTTCGATCAAATGTCTTACCCGATGCGGATGCCGTTTCCTTGCCATCGATGATGAAGCCGATTGTCGTCATGGTCTTCTCCCTTTTTGCCTGTCGCATCATGGTATAAAAGCTGGAAGCTTGCATGTTCCTTATTTGTGAACAGACTGTGCAACGGTGCTGTCTCGAATTTGAAAGCAAGCAGCGGAGTGTCGCTTCGACGCGATGGCATTAGCCTTCCTTCATGCTCATATTGAAGGAATACGGACATGAACCTTATGACCATGAAGACCCACGACCCCGATGAAAATCGCTGGCAGAAGGTGCTCGACCGCGACAAGGCATCGGACGGGGCATTTGTTTATGCGGTGCGCACCACCGGCGTCTATTGCCGCCCGTCATGCCCGTCGCGGCGTGGAAAGCGCGAAAACGTGCAGTTTTTCGACCATGGCGAGGATGCGGAACGCGCCGGCTTCCGGCCATGCATGCGCTGCAAGCCGCATCTTTCCGAAACGCTGGCGACGCAGAACAGCACCCGCTACGCCGATATGGTCGCTTCTGCCTGCCGCTTCATCGAGACGGCGGAAGAAGTGCCTTCCCTCGAAGAAATCGCGGCTTCCGTGAAAGCGAGCCCCGCCCATTTTCACCGCATTTTCAAGGCGTTCACGGGGCTGACCCCGAAAGCCTACGCCGATGCGCATCGCGCCAAAAAAATGCGGGCAGCACTTGATGCGCCGGAAATCCGCGTAACCGACGCAATCTATGATGCCGGTTATAATTCCAGCAGCCGCTTCTATGAGGCTTCGGACGGAATTTTGGGAATGACTCCAAAGGCTTACAAGCAGGGTGGCAAGAATGCGGATATCCGTTTCGCCATCGGCCAGTCGACGCTTGGCGCGGTACTCGTGGCTGCGAGCGACAGGGGTGTCTGCGCGATTTTGATGGGCGACGACCCGGAAGAGCTGATCCGCGATCTGGAAAGGCGCTTTCCGCAGGCAAATCTCATCGGCGCGGACCGCGATTTCGAGGACATGGTGGCCAAAGTGGTGGGCTTCGTCGAAGCGCCACGCATCGGTCTCGACCTGCCGCTAGACCTACAGGGAACCGCATTCCAGCAGCGGGTCTGGCAAGCCTTGCGAGAAATTCCTGTCGGTAACACAGTGAGTTACACCGAAATTGCCGAACGCATCGGCGCTCCGAAATCGGTGCGGGCTGTGGCGCAGGCCTGCGCCGCCAACAAGATCGCGGTCGCGATCCCATGCCACCGTGTGGTGCGCAATGATGGCGGTCTGTCCGGCTATCGCTGGGGCATTGAACGCAAGCGCGATCTTCTCAAGCGGGAGGGTCTGGCGTGAGTGATATCCCTGTCTATGACTGGCAAAAAATCGGTGCCGAACTGGACGAATTCGGTGCCTCAATCCTCGAAAACATAATTTCGCCACAGGATTGCCGCGAAATAGCCGCCGGTTACTACAATTTCGCCGCATTTCGAACCGTTATTTCGATGCGAAAACACGGTTTTGGGCGCGGAGAATACAAATATTACGCAAATCCCATTCCTGCCTTAATTTTGAATCTGCGCCAGAAGCTCTATCCGCAGCTTGCCCCCATCGCCAATCGGTGGAGCGAAAGGCTGGGATCGGATGTCCGGTTTCCGCCGACCCATGACGCGTTTCTGGAACGCTGCCATGCGGCGGGACAGACCCGGCCGACACCGCTCATCCTGCAATATGTCGAGGGCGACTATAATTGCCTGCATCAGGATATTTACGGCGATATCGCTTTTCCGTTGCAGGTGGCGATTTTGCTGTCCGAGCCGGAGAAGGATTTCACGGGCGGGGAATTCGTCCTGACCGAACAGCGTCCCCGGATGCAGAGCCGGGCGGAGGTCGTGCCGCTCCGGCAGGGGGACGGCGTGGTCTTCGCGGTCAATGACCGCCCGATGCAGGGAACGCGCGGCGATTACCGGGTCAAGATGCGGCACGGCGTCAGCCGCATCCGTTCCGGCAAGCGGCATACGCTGGGCATAATCTTTCACGATTCCAGATAGAGGTTGAAACCGGGGTTTCGATGGCCTTTGATCGCAACAAAATGATCGAAGGAGTCGGATATGAGCGTGACCATCTACGGTATCAAGAACTGCGACACCATGAAGAAGGCGCGCACCTGGCTTGAAGACCACGGCATCGACTACGCGTTTCACGATTACAAGAAGGAAGGGCTTGATGGCGAAACGCTCGACCGCTTCCTGAAGGATATTCCGTGGGAGCAATTGCTCAACCGGGCCGGGACGACATTTCGCAAACTGCCCGAGGAAGAACGCCAGAACGTCGATGCCGCCAAAGCGCGGGCTCTGATGCTGGCGCAGCCGTCCATGGTCAAGCGCCCGGTGCTCGATCACGACGGAAAGCTGACGGTCGGCTTCAAGCCGGACCAGTATGAAAACTTCTTCAAGTCTTGAGGCGGGAAATCGCTGCCATAGATAGCTGCCGGTAACAAGGGCGCGTTTCGATCTGATTGAATCGGATCGGCGCTCTATTTATTTGTTTTTAGGCACATCTTGTCCGGAAACCGCTTCACACTTTTCGGGACGTGCTGGATGGAGAAACCGATGCGGCAGCGCGCGAAGAAGGTCGTTCAGCAATGGTCCGCGAGCTGGCGCGATTCCCTGATCGCTTCCTTCGCGGGCGGGGTCGCCTGGCTGATCTGCCAGTTGCTTCTGAACCAGCCGAAACCCGTCTTTGCCATGGTCACGGCTGTGATCTGTCTGGCGCCGAACCTGCCCAACCATGGCAAGCAGGCGATTGGCGTGATCGTCGGGGTCACGACCGGCGTGCTGGTGGGCGAGCTTTCGCTGCTCTTGCCGGAAACGGTTCCGGTCTTCCACACAAGCATCGTGACTTTCGTTGCCATGGTGCTGGCAACCTCTTTCGGCATGGCGCCTGCAATTGCCATCCAGTCGGGCGTTTCGGCGATCCTGGTTCTCGCCATGGGGCCGCAGGTCGCGGGCGTGACGCGGCTGGTGGATGTTCTGGTCGGCGCGGGCGTGGGTTTGCTGTTCAGCCAGATTTTGATGACGCCGAGCCCGCTGCTTCTGATCGACAAGGCGGCTCGCGCCCTGATCGACCGTCTTGCAAACGGGCTCAAGCAGTCGGCTATCGCGCTCGAAAAACAGGACCCGGTGCGGGCGCAAAGCGCGATCAACCAGTTTGCATCGGCGCACCGGGCGGTAATCGCACTCGGCGACGGCATTGCGCTGGCGCGCAGCAATGCGCGCTGGTCGCTGCGCGGGCGGCTGGTGGCGCGCGAGGTTACCGAAATGGCAGGCCGCTACGACCGCCGCGGCATCCGCCTCTACGCATCGGCGCTGCTGTTCGGCGAAGCGCTGGGCAATGCGCTGCGCAAAAAGGAAGCGCCGCCCCCGCCATGGCTGGCGGAAGCCTTGCAGGTGGTCATCGCCAATTGCGAGCTGGAAGAGGGGCAGGCGCCGCGCCGGATACCGCCCATGCCCAAGGACATTCCGTTCGGCTGGCGCGATTGCGTGCACCGGCTGTCATCAGTTCAGGATACGCTTCTGCACTTCCTGCATTCCGATATTCCCGACAGCCTTCCCGTACCCGAACGGCGGCAAAAGCAGGATGAAGCCGCGGCCTGACGGTTTTCAGACCAGCGACCGCACATGCTGCACAAGCTCCTCCGCTGCCTGTCGTGCGAGCAGGGGGCGGCTCTGCCAGTCGTCCGAAGCAGCGCCGCGATAGGCAGCCTGCGCGAGCGCAAGGACCGAGGCGGTTTCGGGCGAAACACGCGCCAGCGCCCACTTCGCAGCGGCATCTTTCGGCGCGAATTTTCCGGTTTCGAGCGTGTACCACATGCGGGCAAGCGTCAGCAGGACATTGCGCTCGTCGCCCGAAAGATTGCCGGTGAGGGCGGGCAGGGCATCGGTGATCGCCCGCCGCACATCTCCATGCGGCACGCTCGGCAGAAGATGTTCGCGCGTGGGACCAACGAGGCTTATGGCTTCCTGGGCGGCTTGCGCCAGCACCAGCGTATATTCGGGATCGGTGTGCGGCTGCGGCACGGTTCCCGCCTCGAATTCGTCGCGCAGCCATTCTCCATAAATGAAGGCGCAACGTGCGGGATAGGTGAGGGCGGCGAGGTCCTGCTGCAAGAAGATCATCACTTCCAGGCAGCGGGCTGTGCCGGGTCTGGCCGGGTGCCGGCCAGAAATCTGCATCAGACGGTCAACGAGAAGCGCGCCGGTTTCAGGCGCCAGTGGCTGGTCGCTGACCGCCAGAAGATCCACATCGCTGTTGGGTCGAAGGCCGCCATTCACGGCGGAGCCATGCAGATAAACGGCTTGCAAGGACTGTCCCAGACATTCTTGCAGAACGATCAGGGCCTTTGCCGCTTCTTCGGGGATTGCCAGATTCCAGCTATTCACCATGGATTTGATATACAGCTGACGCCTGAACATACTCAACTATAGGAAGACTTCTTTTCAGACGTTTCCCTCTTTCTTGAGCACTTCGGCTGCATCCCAAGCGCCTTTGGCCCCTGCATCGCCTTTCCGAAACATAATTACGGTTACGCCGACATTTGCGGTAGGTGCATATACCGGCATTGCTGAACCAGAACTACTGTATCTTCCGTACGTGGAATTTCCATATGTATTTGCGGAAAATGTACCGTTGTTCCAGCTATTAACGCCAACTAATTGTCTGCCTTGCGAGGTACTGGCTTGCTCAAGACGGAAGTGGGTGTAACCTCTATTTAGCGTTGCTTGTGCCGCACGTTTCATTGTGATCCGTCCCGCTGAACCAGCAAACAGTGCACCAGATGCTTGTGTATCAAGACGCACCATGTTAGGCGCTAACGGCATTTCGTTAGTAGTTGCGCATGCTGAAAGTGCCACAGCGACGGTGGCAAAAAGAATCAGCTTTTTCATGTAAGCCCCCCTAAAAAACTAACTAGGAAGTAACAGCAGCGTTGCTGCTTTTCAATTACTTTAGGAGGGCTGATATCTCCGCGACATTGAGAGGTTGATTGCTATATCGGCCGCATGTGTTCGCGAGTCAGGCTGCAGCATTTTCTCGCCGCTCAAGAATGCGGTCGATCAAGCCCCATTCGAGCCCCTGCTCGGCGGTCATGAAATTATCGCGGTCAAGCGCGCGTTCCGCCTCTTCATAGGTGCGCCCGCAATGTTCTGCATAAAGCCGTGTCATCAGCCGCTTGGTTCGCTGCGCTTCCTCGGCATGGATGAAAATGTCCGATGCCTTTCCCTGAAACCCGCCGGAGGGCTGGTGAACCAGCAGGTTGGCATTGGGAAGGGCGGCGCGATGGCCGGGCTCTCCCGCCATCAGCAGGAAGGAACCCATGGAACGGGCGGTCCCCATGCAGAGCGTATGCACCGGCGCGCGGACATAGCGCATCGTGTCATAGATGGCGAGGCCGCTGGTCACGACGCCGCCCGGCGAATTGATATAGAGATTGATCGGCTGTTTGGAATTTTCCGCTTCCAGAAACAGCAATTGCGCGCAGATCAGTGCGGATACGGTGTCGTTTACCTCGCCGTTGAGAAAGATGATCCGCTCGCGCAGCAGGCGCGAATAGATATCGAACGATCTTTCGCCGCGGCTCGACTGTTCAACGACCATAGGGACGAGTTGCATCGTTTCGCGCATCGGCGAATTCCTCTCTTCCAAAAATCAGGATGTAGGTGTTTCAGGCGGCGTGCATGAGCGGCACCCGGTTGCTGTTGGCGGCAGCCGGTGCGGTACGTTTCGTCCGCGTGTCGTTCAATTCGTGGATGACGCGCAGGCAGGTGCCCCCGGCAATGCCCGGCGCGATGCGGAAAGTGACCATGCTTTCCAGAAAGGGCGGCTGGCTTTCCCGCATCCGGTAGCTGATCTCCACGCCGGGCTTGCAGGAAGCAGGCTCCGGATCGGCCAAAGCCCCGGATGGAAGCCAGTTTTCGCGAAACTCCGCAATGCTGATCGCGCGCCAGACTTTCTGCGGCGCGGCATCCAGCTCATATTCCAGCTCTATTGCTTCTTCGCTGCGTTCTTCCTGCCGGTCGGTCATTGGTCCATATCCTTCAGCAAGGTTTTGAGAGCGTCGATACGTTCCGGCCAGTAGGCGCGGTATTTGGCAAGCCAGTTGGCGATGAGGGTGAGCCCGTTCGGATCGACTTCATAGTTGACGAAGCGCCCCTCGCGTTCCTCACGCACCAGCCCCGCGCCGCGCAACACCGCCAGATGCTGCGACATGGCGGGCTGGCTGATCTCCATCCCCTCCCGCAACGCGCTGGCATTCCTGCTGCCCCCTGCCAGCTTCTCGAAGATCATCCGGCGGGTCGGGTCGGCAAGCGCCCGGAATATATCATTGAATATATCGTTCTCATTCATACGAACACATAAGCGTAGACTTATGTGATTCGCAAGGCCCTAGTTGAAAAAACGGACGTTTTGATCAATCCGCCGAACGAAACTGCATGGTGAAGACTGTTCCCCCGATGCCTTGCGCGAGTAATGGCGCAAATTTCAGCGGCGTGCATTTTTGAACGGCCTCGATTGCAGCATTCACGAATGCCTTCCTGGCCTTGTCGTCTCCCTGGACATTGATCGCGGTGGCGCGGGGCGGCCCAATCAGGCTTCCGTCACGCTTGAAGCTGAAGCTGAGGGTGACGGCTGAGTTCTTGCTGCCCGCAGGCGCGGTCCAGCAGACGTTCAGCGCGTCGCCGACTTCGTTCATCGTCTTCAGATCCTGCGCCTGAACTGTCCCCGTGGCGGCGATCGCAACGGCGGTCAACAGGCAGGCGGATAGTCCCCTTCCATTCATCCTGGTCCTCCATCAAGAAAGTGTAGCAAGTCTATTGTAGGCCTGCTCCGGCGGAGTTCAAACCCAACTCTGTCGTTAGTGTTAATGCGCAAGGCAACAGTTTCAGCCTCGATCTGCGTGATCGGTCCGATCAGAAAAATTCATTTGTCGCCGGGTGATTGAGGTTTATTTTCCCGCCAATGACCGAGTCTTCGCTGAACATGACCAAGCCTGCATCTTCACGCCATCACACCGCCGTTCGTTATGCTGTCGGCGGTTTTCTGGCCATGGCCGCCGCCATGGGGATCGGACGTTTCATCTATACGCCGATCCTGCCCGGAATGATGGCCGATATCGGCTTCACCGCCGCCGATGCGGGTTTCATCGCATCGGCAAATTATATCGGTTATCTGCTGGGGGCGGTCGTTGCCGGTTACGGCTGGTCTGCGGGCATCGAACGGGCAAGCGTGATCGCGGGCCTGATCATCAGCGGCTTGCTGTGTGCGGCCATGGCGCTTTTTGACGGCGTGTGGCTGTTTTCCATCATCCGCTTTGCGGCGGGTTTCATAAGCGCGGTGACGATGATCCTGTGCACGGCAATTGTGCTGAGCCATGTCACGGCGGCGGAAAAGGCGGGTCTTGGAGCCTTGCATTTCGGCGGCGTCGGCAGCGGTATTGCGCTTTCCGCTGTTCTGGTGGCGCTGATCCGCTTTGCCGGGCTCGACTGGCGGGCCGACTGGATCGGCGCTGCCGTCCTGACCGTCATCATGGCGGTTCTCGTTGCTGCTTTCGTCAGGGAGGGGCCGGTGGGCGGAAACAGCGGCACGCGCGAGCCGCCGCTCCCCAAAAGCCTCGCCTTCAACGCGCTGGCGCTGGCCTATGGCATTTTCGGCTTCGGCTATGTGATCACGGCGACCTTCCTCATTGCAATCGTGCGGGCGACCGATGGCGGCCCGCTGATGGAAGCCGCCGTCTGGGTGGTGACCGGTCTGGCGGCGGCACCCTCCATCTGGCTGTGGGCGCCGGCTGCCCGTAAGTTCGGTCTCTTCAATACATTTGCCCTGACGGCCATTCTGGAAGCAATCGGCGTTGCCGCAAGCGTGGTTCTGGCGCCGCCGCTTGGCCCTCTGGTGGGCGGCGCGCTTCTGGGTATCACTTTCATGGCATTGACGGCGTTCGGTTTGCAGATTGCCCGTATGCTCGCACCGGCGTCGCCGAAACGCGCTCTGGCGCGGATGACGGTCTGCTTCAGCATCGGCCAGATCGTCGGCCCGCTGGTCGCAGGCTTCATGGCGCAGCGCTCCGGCTCGTTCACTTCCGCAAGCCTGGCCGCAGCGCTCTCGCTGGTGGTCGTCGCGGCGCTGGGCACGGTGGCGGGACGCGCTGCCCGAACAACCGGCTGAAAACCTTACAGGAATTTAACTGGTAAAGGCGTGAAGACCGGCTTCTTATGAGGACAGTTCCTCATGAGTTGGATGTAACCCGGTGTTTGTGTCGTTCTTTCCTCGCCCCAAATTGTTCTTCTGGTCCGCTCTGGGCTGGTGCCTGCTGGCGGTAATCGGCTGGTATGAGGGAGGGGAAAGGCTGGGCGCAACATTCGGCCTGCCGCCGCTGGCGCCTGACGCCGCGCCGATTATCGGCGCAAGCATCTTCTGGTCGGCACCGTTTCTCTGGTTCTATATCTATTTCGCGGTGGCGGTGTTCGCGTTCTATCTGTTCTGGGCGTGGTTCTCCCCGCACCCGTGGCAGCGATGGTCGATACTCGGATCGGCGCTGATCCTGTTCACCACCTATTTCGGCGTACAGGTGAGCGTGGCGGTCAATGCATGGTATGGGCCGTTCTACGACATGATACAGAAGGCGCTCTCAACGCCCGGCGCCGTCAGCGCCTCCTACTTCTACTGGGGTTTGGTCACTTTTGCACAGATTGCCTTTATCGGCGTCACGGTCGGCGTTCTGAGCCTGTTCTTCGTCAGCCATTATATCTTCCGCTGGCGCACCGCGATGAATGACTATTATGTCCACCATTGGCCGAAACTGCGTTCCATCGAGGGTGCCGCCCAGCGCGTGCAGGAAGATACGATGCGCTTTTCCACGACGCTCGAACAATTGGGTGTCGATCTGGTAAAGGCTGTTCTGACGCTGATCGCCTTTCTGCCGGTCCTGTTCAGCTTTTCCGAGAAAATCAATGAATTGCCGGTTCTCGGCGCAATACCGCATGCGCTTGTATGGGCGGCTGTTTTCTGGGCTGCCTTCGGCACCGGATTTCTGGCGCTGGTTGGCATCAAGTTGCCGGGACTGGAGTTCAACAATCAGCGTGTGGAAGCGGCCTACCGCAAGGAGCTGGTCTATGGCGAGGACCATGACGATCGCGCCGGGCCAGTCACAATGGCTGAATTGTTCCGCAACGTCCGGCACAATTATTTCCGGCTCTATTTCCACTATGTCTATTTCAACGTCGCCCGAATTATATACCTGCAGGCCGACAATATCTTTCCAACCCTGATCCTTATCCCGTCCATCGTGGCGGGAAAGCTGACGCTTGGCCTGATGAACCAGATTACCAATGTCTTTTCGCAGGTGCAGAGCTCGTTTCAGTATCTCGTCAATTCATGGACGACGATCATCGAACTGCTGTCGATCTACAAGCGCCTGAGGGCTTTCGAGGCGACTATCCGCGATGAGCCGCTGCCTTTGCTGGATCGCCAAAATCTGGAAACAGCGCCGTCGGCATAGAGGAAGTCAGGACCTGTTCTGGCCTGCGTGGATGGCGTCCTTGTCGAGACTGTCCAGATAATCGCCATAGGTGGTGCACTTGACATCAGGCTTGGTGCAGACTTCCGTCACCAGCCTTTCCATGGCGCGCCAGTAGGCCCCGTCATTCATCAGCACGAAATGAAAGCCAAGCTGAAGCGGAATGCGCTCGCCCGCATATTGCCTGTCGAACGCCGCCCGGAAAGCCTTGTAGGCCCGTTCCTCAAAAGCCGCCGATTGCCCGGGCGCTTCCTTGCCCTTGGAGTGGCGGACATAGAGATTATAGTCCATCGCCACGATGGGGCGTTGCGACGCGCCTTCCGGGATAAGCGGCAATCCAAAGGAGGCGAACCGGCCGGCAAGGATCGGTTCTTCCGGACCGCGGGTGACGGACGACGCCTGATAGCGAAAGCCGTTCGCCTTCAGCGCGTCCTGCACCGGCTTCGATGCGGCGAGATAAGGCGCGCGGAAGCCGCTTATGCCGTTCAGCGCCAGATCGCGCCAGCCTTCCGGCTCGCCTTCGATGCCGTTATTCCTGTAGGCGTCGGCGGTGATGCGGCGAAATTCCTTGATCTCCTTGTCCCAGTCGGCGGACGACCAGTCGGTGCCGTCGAAATGCCCGCAGCCATGGCTGGCAATCTCGTTCCCTTCCAGATGCGCCTGCCAGATATTGCCGAGGCGCGCGACGACTTCATCGCGGCTGAGCGCAAAGCCGACATTGGACGATCCCGCCCGCTTGCGGGGCGGCTGGTAATCGCGCCGGTCCTGTTTGGTCATCAGGAAGACACAGGAAAGAAAATAGGTGAAATGGGCGTTGTTTTTCTTCGCCAGTTCGCGCGAGCGGGTCCACAGCGCATTGTCATGCGCGCCATCGAAGGAGATCAGCACATATTGCGGCCTTGGGGACACCGGTTCCGCTTGCGCGGCGCAGGTGGAAAGAGCCAGGGCTGAAAGAAGAACAGGACGGGGAGACAGAAAGCGCATGGACCACTGAACGAGCGGGAGGAGGAAGGGTTCCGAAGAATTGTCGCTAGTTCTTGAATAAGGCTATTGTCGGACCGAAATGCACTTTGTGACACGTGTTTCGGCTTATTTCGCAGACGGGTCTTACATATGGCGCGAAATCCGACTAAAAGCGCCAGAACAACAAATGCGAACATCAATTTGGCTTTAGCGGCAGGTCCATGGCAGACGACAGTTTCATTCGCGAGGTAAACGAGGAAATCCGTTCGGAACGGGCAAAGCAGGTCTGGCGGAACTTCGGTCCGCTGGTGATCGGCGCCGCTGTGGCCATCGTTCTGGGAACGGCTGGCTGGGTCGGCTATCAACACTGGACCGACAGCAAGGCTTCCGCTTCCGGCGACAAGTTCCTTGCCGCACTGGACCTCGCCTCGGAAGGCAAGAACGATGAGGCGCTGGCTGCGCTCGACGATCTGGAAAAGACCGGCTACGGCTCCTATCCGGTGCTGGCGCGTCTGCGCGCCGCATCGGTGATCGCCGACAAGGGCGATGCCGCCGGTGCCGTGAAGGCCTTCGATGACGTTGCCGCCGACAATGCCGTGCCCGCGCCGCTGCGCGATGTGGCGCGCCTGCGGGCAGGCTATCTGCTGGTCGACAGCGGTTCTTATGACGATGTGGCCAAGCGGGTGGAAACGCTTTCCGCTGACGGCAACCCGATGCGCTCCAGCGCGCGGGAAGCCCTGGGCCTGGCTGCATGGAAGGCCGGGCGTTTCGATGACGCGGTCAAGCTGTTCCAGCAGATTGCCAATGACAGTCTGGCCCCGGCCAATATTCGCCAGCGTTCCAACACGATGCTCGATCTGATGCGCAGCGCAGGCGTCAAGGTGCCTGACGCGCAAAGCACTTAAAATTTGTAAGTTTTGGAGTCATCTTCTCCCATGGGTTTCACAGTCGCCATCGTCGGGCGTCCCAATGTCGGCAAGTCCACGCTGTTCAATCGCCTCGTCGGCCGCAAGCTGGCGCTGGTCGATGACCTGCCGGGCGTCACGCGCGACCGGCGCATCCACGATGCCAAACTCTACGATCTGAAGTTTCAGGTCATTGATACGGCCGGTCTTGAAGAAGCTGCCAATGACAGCCTGGAAGCGCGGATGCGCGCCCAGACCGAGGCTGCCATTCAGGAAGCGGACGTTATCCTGTTCGTCATCGACGCCAAGGCTGGCATTACGCCGACCGACAGCACCTTCGCCGAAGTGGTGCGCCGTTCCGGCAAGCCGGTCGTGCTGGTTGCCAACAAGGCGGAAGCGCGCGGCGCGCAATCCGGCATGTACGACGCTTTCCAGCTCGGCCTTGGCGAACCCTGCCCGATTTCTGCCGAGCACGGTCAGGGGATGCCTGATCTGCGCGACGCGATTGTCGAGCTTTTGGGCGAAGAGCGTGTCTTTGCCGACGAGAAGGAAGAGGAAGCCGCCGACGAGGTTTTCACGCCGAAGGCTGTCGGCGAATTGATCGGCGACGACATCGAGGACCCGGATGAGGAAGAAATCCCGGCCTATGATGCCACCAAGCCGATGCGCATCGCCATCGTCGGGCGTCCGAATGCCGGCAAGTCCACGCTCATCAACACGATGCTGGGCGAAGACCGCCTGCTGACCGGACCGGAAGCAGGCATTACGCGTGACTCGATCTCGGTGGATTGGGAATGGCGTGGCCGCAAGATCAAGCTGTTCGATACGGCTGGCCTTCGCCGCAAGTCGCGCGTGCAGGAAAAGCTCGAAAAGCTGTCGGTTGCCGACGGTCTGCGCGCGATCCGTTTCGCGGAAGTCGTGATCATCGTGCTCGACGCGACGATCCCGTTCGAAAAGCAGGATTTGCAGATTGCCGATCTCATCATCCGCGAGGGCCGGGCGCCGATCATCGCATTCAACAAATGGGATCTGATCGAGGACCGCCAGATGGTTCTTGCCGATCTTTACGAAAAGACGGCCCGCCTGCTGCCGCAGGTGCGCGGGATTCGCGCCGTGCCGATTTCCGGCGAGCGCGGGCAGGGCATCGACAAGCTCATGGAGAATGTCGTCAAGACCCACGAAATCTGGAACCGTCGTATTTCGACCGGGCGCCTCAACCGCTGGCTGACGGGTGTCATCGCGCACCAGCCGCCACCGGCAGTCTCGGGCCGTCGCCTGAAGGTGAAATATATGACGCAGGTAAAGACGCGCCCGCCGGGCTTCGTGGTCTCCTGCTCGCGCCCCGATGCGATGCCGCAATCCTATGTGCGCTATCTCATCAACGGCCTGCGCGAAACTTTCGATATGCCGGGTGTGCCGATCCGGCTTTCATTGCGCACCTCGGATAATCCATTCGCAGGCCGCGCCAAAAAGAAGAAGTGACAAAAAGCCCGGAGCGATCCGGGCTTTTTGTTGTCTCTGCAGTTCAGTCCAGCCTGCCGTTATTTCGATAGCCACGGATTATTGGACCTATCGTAGATATAGGTTCTTTTCGGTCTTGGGGAGTAGAGAAGATAAGGGACCCAAACAATCGCCGGCAACCATGACATAAGCAATACGAAGCCATTCGCGTCAGAATCCGCTGCGGTTGCAGGTGTTGCAAAAAGAACAGGGAGCATATTCAATATGCCGGATGCAAGCAGAAATATTACCATGAGTGTCCTAAAGGTCTTCAAATAGTAATAGTTTGCGTACAAAGCGTATAATGATCCGAGAACGAATATTATGTTTATAACTCCATGATATAAGAATATCATATTTTGAGAACTTGACTCGATATTTGCAAAATAAAATATTCTTATATAAATATAAATCATATAAGAGCTAACTAATATATTAACGACTATTCCCAATAGCAAGAGAAGGAGCCCGCCGCCGATTGGGAGATGTTCTTTCATTTCATCATACATTTAATCATTTCCCGTATTATTCGAAATAATTGATGCTAACGGTCCAATCAAAATTGGCTGAATAAGTCCAGCGTCGCGATCTAATAATTTAGTTGAAATGACGCGAGCGCGTTTCTTCTCTAAAGGGAAGGGTCTTCTATTTGATGGGATTTTCCGTTTTCCCGGTATGCTCCAAATTCGCATTTTCGAGTTGAGCTTGGCTTCTACGGCTGCTAATCCGCCCGCTTTCCGCTTTCCTCCAAAAAGGTGCAGTAATGACGAGGGCTGACCAGAGCCGTTTCGACGGCGTGACATTGGGCATCGATTTCGGCACGACCAACACGGTTCTTTCCGTTGCAGCGCCGGATGGCACGACGGCGGTTCTGAGTGTTCCGAAGGATGGGGTTGATATTACCGGCTACCGTTCGGTTCTCTGCTTCTGGCAGGATCACGAAACCGCCGAGCGCACCGTCGAAAGCGGGCCGTGGGCGATGGACATATTCGTCAATGCGCCGCACTCCACCCGCATGTTGCAATCGTTCAAGACATTCGCGGCCTCGAAGTCCTTCACCGACACGCCGGTTTTCGGCAAGCGGTTCAAGTTCGAGGATATCCTGACCACTTTCCTCGACACGGTCGCAGCAAGGCTGGGCGACCGCCTGCCGCCAAGGGGTAATCGCGTGGTTATTGGCAGGCCGGTGATCTTTGCGGGCGCATCGCCCGATGAAGCGCTCGCTATGCAGCGCTATGAAAAGGCGTTTCGGGCGTTCGGCTTCACTGACATTCATTATGTTTATGAGCCTGTGGCGGCTGCCTATTTTTATGCGCAGGAACTGACAGCCGCATCCACTGTTCTGGTGGCCGATTTCGGCGGCGGCACCAGCGACTTTTCCATCGTGCGGTTCGACGTTGGCAAGCAAGGCTTGAGCTTCACGCCGCTCAGCCAGACGGGTGTCGGCATCGCAGGCGACACATTCGATTACCGCATCATCGACAACGCCGTGTCGCCGCTGCTTGGAAAGGGGACGGAATATCGGTCGTTCGGCAAAAGGCTGACGGTACCGAACCATTATTATGCGAACTTTGCGCGCTGGAACACGCTGTTCCTGATGAACTCTCCGGCCACCATCCGTGATCTGGACGAACTGGCCCGGCAAGCGGTTGACCCGAAGCCGCTCGAACATTTCATCAACCTGATCGAGAACGATTACGGCTACGAGATTTATCGCGCCGTGTCGGACCTCAAGGTGCGCCTTTCATCGCAGCGCATGTCGGAACTGCACTTCAAGGCCGACGATTTTGAAATCCGTACCGACATTACGCGCAACGATTTCGAAAACTGGATCGCGGACGATGTGCGCCAGATCGAGCAATCGGTGCAGCAGGCGGTCGACAAGGCGAAACTGGAAACGTCGTCTATCGACCGGGTTTTCCTCACCGGCGGCACGTCTTTCGTGCCGGTCATCCGCACCGTGTTTGAAAGCCGCTTTCCCGATGCCGCGGTGACAAGCTCGAACCAGTTCGATTCCATTGCCAACGGCCTCGCCTTGATCGGGCAGAGCGCGGATATCGAACGCTGGTCGGTCAAGAGTTAGAGCGGCTTCAACGATCCCGTTAAAAGCAGGAGCCGCTCGAAAGGCATTTGGAAGATCAGGGCAGGATTTCAATCGGCGTCCCGGTCGGAACTCTGGCCGATATGTCACGCATTTCCGCATCGGTGACGGCAATGCAGCCATCGGTCCAATCCCAGAGCCGGTGTGCGGATGCCAGCCAGCCCCAGCCGTTCGGCAGGCCGTGGATCATGATATTGCCGCCCGGTGCGTGACCGGCTGCCGCGGCGACCTGCTTGTCGTTTTCGTTCGGATAGGAAATATGCAGGCTCAGATGCGCCATCGAACGCGGGTTGCGCCAGTCGATGACATAACGTCCTTCCGGTGTTTTTTCATCGCCTTCGCGCTGCTTGTGCCCGCCATCGCCGTTGCTGCCGAGCGATATGCGATAGGTGCCGATTGTCCTGCCGTCGCGAAGCAGGAACATCTGGCGGCTGGCTTTTTCCACACGGATCGCATCGGCCTGCTGGTCGGAGGGGGCGGCGAGGGGAGGCTCGGCGAGGCTGATCCGGGCCATGACCTTGGTATAGCCGAACAGGACGATAGCGGCGAGCACTATGGCGAAAAGGAACTTCTTGAACATGGTGCTCGCTTCGAACAAATCGGTATCGGCCCGCTTTTCACAGGTGATTGGGGCTTTCACAAGTCGAACATGGCCTGTGAAGTCATTACCACGACTTAGGAAGCGGTTGCCCTATCCGCAAAACAGGCGGCGATTTCCTTGTTGGTGCCGAGCTTTTCGGCCCATTTGACCAGATCGGGCATCTCGCTTCGTTCAGCCATCCCGCCCCAGACGTCCTTCAGTTCGGGTGACTTGCCGGACAGGTCGAAAAAGAAGTAGCCGGGATCGGCCACCGGAACATCCGCATAGACGACAGACCAGTTGCCATATTGCATGAAGCTCTCAATGTTGACGGAAGCCGGTTTGACTTTCTTGCCGAGGCTGTGCGCGATGAGAGACCTGTAGTCCGATTTCACCTGCCTGGTGAGCGTCGTCGTCACGCCGTCGCAGGCAGATTTGGCGAAGGCGCTCCCTGCCGGAAGAGCCATCGCAACAGCAAGCAGAAGTGTCGCTCCGGCAGGCGAAACGCGGGGGTTCATCATTTTCCTTAGAAAAAAGCCACCGCGATAATTCCGATTTCCAGGCCGCTCCATCAATTTCCCTCTCCGAAACTTGACGATACTGTTTTCATCGCAAATAGAACGGCGGTTATCAAACAAAAGATGGCTTTTAGTCCTCAAAGCGGCTTGGTCCCTCACGGTCGCGCTCATAGCCGTGCATGTCCGGGAAAGGCGGCAGCCAGCTTTCGCGGCGGATGGTCCAGAGTTCGTAGGTCGGCCTGAACTGATCCGGCGCATCGAGCGAACCGAGATTGACTTCGATCTCGTCGCCGCTGCGCCCGAAAACGGACGACCCGCAGCGCGGGCAAAAATGGCGTCCCGCGTAGTCCCGGGTTTCTCCCTCGACCGTAACCGCGGTTTCGGGAAATATCGCAGAAGCGTGAAACAGCGCGCCGTGATGCTTGCGGCAGTCGAGGCAATGGCAGACGCCGACCCGATATGGCCGCCCCGCCGCTTCGAAGCGAACATTGCCGCACAGGCATCCGCCCATGACCTTATCCATGATGCACCTCCTCGCCGCAGCTTTTCCGGCATGTGTAAAGCAGGATTCGCTTAAACCCCGCATTAACCATATTCGTTCATGGTTAACGCGCTGCTGATAATGACTGTATTCGCCAGAGCTGCAAGCGCGTCCTCACCCGTCGGACAAGGTTAATACTCCGTTATCGCCGCGTCGGTTTAGTCAGTGTGAGTGGAGTGTGCGGTGCGCCTTGTATCTATAAGAGCGCTGTTTGGTCGAAGGAAGGCCGTGGCCGAGCCGGTGTGGCATTACCCTGTCACGGGCTATTGCCCGGAGGAGGGGCGCTATTACGCCGTCCGTGCGAAGCCGCGCCAGACAGTCCAAAAGCCGCACCGCATGGTGCCGCTGGTTCTCGCAGCCGTCACATATCTCTTCAATTCCAATGCGATTGCCTTTCAGGACATGGCGAGCCTGGTGCCGTCGGCCGACATGGGAACGCATCGCTGGACTGCCTTTGTCGCCAAGGCGCCGGTCGGCTCCGTCCATCAGGCCGAAATGCCGTTCGTCGATGCAACGACGGTAACGGGCAGCATCGCCACCAACGGCATCGAAGTGCCCGGCATAGGCCGGGTCGCGCTGTCGGGCGGACGCAAGACGGCAAAGCTTGGCCCGGACGATCCGAATCCGGACGAAAACCGCATCAATCGTTCCGACAAGACGGGCCGTCTCGTTTCGGTGAAGCCGAAGGCCCCCGCGAAGGCCTTCACTGCCGGCAGCATGTTCGACAAGATCAGCATGATCACGCGTCCGCCGGAAAAGACGGACGCGAAAATGGCCTTTTCCAGCAAGCTGGAGGGCAAGGAAATCGCCATCACCATGGCGTTCCACGCGGTCAAGCCGCCGAAGCCGCGTTCTGAAATGCCGACCCAGCTTGCCAAGCTCATCACCAACGACCAGCCGGATGTGCTGGCCCTTGGTTATGCGCCTGCGACGCCGGATTACGGCAAGACATCGCCCTTCGAAAGCATTCTGAAGCCGCAGCCGGACGAAGGGCGCTTCGTGCCGCCGATCGGTGAGCAGGATCACGAGTGGGCGGCAACGCCGCTGCCGCCTTCCGCTTTCAGCAAGAGCGAACAGAAATGCCTCGCCGAAGCCGTTTATTTCGAAGCGCGCGGCGAAACGGTGAAGGGACAGGTGGCGGTCGCCCAGGTCGTTCTCAACCGGGTACGCAACCCCGCCTATCCAGGAACGATCTGCGGCGTGGTCTACCAGAACCGCGACTGGCTCAACGCCTGCCAGTTTTCCTTTGCCTGCGACGGCCAGAAGCACCGCGTAACCGAAATGCCGCAATGGCGCATGGCGCAGCAGGTGGCAAAGACGGTCTCCGCCGGCCAGATATGGCTGCCGGAAGTCGGTTCCGCCACGCATTACCACGCGACCTATGTTCGCCCCTTCTGGGCCCCGACCATGAAGAAGGTCACCAAGATTGGTCTCCACGTCTTCTATAGGACCTATGGCGGCGGGTGGAGCTGAGCCTCATCGCCGGATTGGCGGGTTTCAACTCACGTTTTTGTTAGCGGACTAAACGCTCTGACAGGCGCATAAGGGCGACCTCTCTCCTGCCCCGAACAGCATGTGATGGTCTAAAATCGATTCCGTTTTATTAGCCAATAATGTGGCCAATCTGGTTCTTTGGTCGGAAAATGAGTCGCACCAATATCTAACTAATTGAGATTGCTTGATAAAAAACCTTCTGGACCAATGCCCGCACCGCCTTGACTAGCGGACGGCGTGTCAATATGTTGCGCGCAACTTGGAAATGGGATCGTAATCCTCTTATTTCTTGAAAAAGGAGTTGCCAATGGCGCGCGGGACTGAACCCGGAAAGCCATCCGGTGCGATCAAGAATACGAGGAATGAACCCGGTTCCGGGGAGCTGGATCAGCGTTTGAACCGTCTGGAGGCCGAACTGGCCAAAAAGGGTGTGCTCAAGCAGCCGGCTTCCGAGGAGGAGCGATCGGCGACGGCAAGTTCGGTCGCGCAGGCCATGAGGATTTCCAGCGAGTTCATCGCAGGGGTTCTGGTCGGTGCGCTGATAGGCTGGTTCATCGATCGTGTCGCCGGTACGTCGCCCTGGGGATTGATCGTATTTCTCCTTTTGGGCTTCGGCGCGGGCGTCCTCAACGTGCTTCGTTCCGCCGGATATGTTGCCGAACAGGGCAGCATCAAGTCTAGCGCGGAACAGGACGACAAGAAATAGGGCTTGACGGGCTTCATGGTAAAGTTCGTTCAAGTGTAAGTGAACAAGCGGGCCTTGCGCCCGAGACTGAAACGCCTTCGGGCAGGCCAAATTGCCTTCGGGCAGGGAAGACAGACGAGGTTAAGGTGGCGAACGATCCGATCCATCAGTTCCAGGTTTCCCGGTGGATTCCCATCGATGTAGGCGGTGTAGACCTTTCCTTCACGAATGTTTCGGCCTTCATGGTCGCAACCGTCGTGGTCGCTTCGGGTTTCCTCTACCTGACGTCTTCGGGTCGCGGCCTGATCCCGACCCGTCTTCAGTCGGTGTCGGAAATGGCCTACGAATTCGTGGCCACCAGCCTGCGGGACTCCGCGGGGTCGAAGGGCATGAAGTTCTTCCCCTTCGTCTTCTCGCTCTTCATGTTCGTTCTGGTCGCGAACTTCCTCGGGCTTTTCCCGTATTTCTATACGGTTACCAGCCAGATCATCGTGACCTTCGCGCTTGCCGTTCTCGTTATCGGCACGGTCATCGTCTACGGTTTCTTCAAGCATGGTCTCGGCTTCCTCAAGCTGTTCGTGCCGAGCGGCGTTCCCGGCATCATCGTGCCGCTGGTTGTCGCCATTGAAATCATTTCGTTCCTGTCGCGCCCGATCAGCCTCTCGGTTCGTCTCTTCGCGAACATGCTGGCCGGTCACATCACGCTCAAGGTTTTTGCGGGCTTCGTCGTCTCGCTGGCAGCCCTCGGCCCCATCGGCATCGGCGGCGCTGTCCTGCCGCTCATCATGACGGTTGCGATCACCGCACTCGAATTCCTCGTAGCCTTCCTGCAAGCCTACGTGTTTACCGTTCTCACCTGCATGTACATCAACGACGCTGTACATCCGGGACACTGAGTTCAAACCGGCGGGCGACCGCCAGAACTGAAATCCGCGCTTATTTCAATCCAGAAGGAGCTTAACATGGAAGCGGAAGCAGCAAAGTACATCGGCGCCGGTCTCGCCTGTTTCGGTATGGCCGGTACGGCTCTCGGCCTCGGCAACATCTTCGGCAACTACCTCTCCGGCGCTCTGCGCAACCCGTCCGCTGCTGACAGCCAGTTCGGCCGTCTGGTGTTCGGTTTCGCCGTTACGGAAGCTCTGGGCATCTTCTCGCTGCTCATCGCGCTTCTGCTCCTCTTCGCCGTCTAATCAACGGTCGCAAGAAACGGGCTGGCCGCGAAGCACTTTCGGAACTTGCTCCTTAGGAGCCTGTTCCGTCGGAAGATGCAGGCGCGGCTGGCCTTTGCATATGTCGTCTGAGTAAGGCATGGTCTTTCTCCATCGGGATTGGATCGTGCTGGATTAAAGGGGAAATCTGGATGTTCGTGTCCACGGCGTTTGCCCAAACCGCCACCGAATCGCAACCGGCACCTGCTGCTGGCGAGCACGGCGCAGCCGATGCTGTGCACACCGAAACCGGGGTCGCTCACGATGCCGGACACGGCAGCGGCGTATTCCCGCCGTTTGATTCCACCCATTACGCTTCGCAGCTCCTGTGGCTGGCGATCACCTTCGGGCTTTTCTATCTGTTCATGTCGCGCGTGGTTCTGCCGCGCATCGGCGGCGTGATCGAAACCCGTCGCGACCGCATCGCTCAGGATCTCGAGCAGGCAGCCCGCCTCAAGCAGGATGCCGACAACGCTATCGCTGCCTATGAGCAGGAACTGACCCAGGCCCGCACCAAGGCTGCTTCGATTGCAGAAGCCGCACGCGAAAAGGGCAAGGGCGAAGCCGACGCAGAACGCGCTTCCGCTGAAGCCGCGCTTGAAGGCAAGCTCAAGGAAGCCGAAGAACGCATCGCCGCGATCAAGGCCAAGGCCATGAACGACGTTGGCAGCATTGCCGAGGAAACCACGGCGCAGATCGTCGAGCAGCTTCTGGGCACCAAGGCCGACAAGGCATCGGTAACAGCAGCCGTCAAGGCCGCCAACGCCTGAGGAGAGGACAATGGACGCTACATTCTGGGCACTGATTGGCCTCATCATCTTTCTGGCGATTCTCGCCTATCTGAAGGTTCCGGGCATGATCGGCCGGTCGCTCGACGAGCGCGCTGACCGCATCAAGAACGAGCTGGAAGAAGCCCGCACGCTTCGCGAGGAAGCCCAGCAGCTGCTGGCCGAATATCATCGCAAGCGCAAGGAAGCCGAAAAGGAAGCAAGCGACATCGTTGCTTCCGCCGAGCGCGAAGCAAAGGCGCTTCTCGAAGACGCCAAGCGCGCGACGGAAGAATATGTTGCACGCCGCAACAAGCTTGCCGAGCAGAAGATCGCAACGGCTGAAGTCGATGCCATCAATGCGGTTCGCGCTTCGGCAGTCGACCTCGCAGTCGCCGCCGCCGGCAAGATCGTCGCCGAAAAGGTCGATGCGAAGGTCGCAGGCAACCTGTTCAAGGATGCTCTGGCACAGGTCAAGACGAACCTGAACTGATCACGGTTCGCATAATTTTCAGAAAAACGCCGCCTCGCTAGGGCGGCGTTTTTGTTTTAGGTCGGGAAAGTGTTTTCAAAACCGCTCTGGTCCGCGACCAGTTTTCATTCCTCCCAGGCTGCGGAACAGCGGGCGGTACTCTTCTAAGGCGAGATCATCCAATGCTTCCGCTTCCTGTGGTGTGAACCATCGCAGCTCGGTGTGTTCGCGGTCGCGAATGGCAGGCTGACCGTTCCATGCGGTAACCGTATAGAGTTGGAATGACGCTGTCGGCTTTACGACCTCTATAGTCGTCTGCCCGATGAGAACCGCATTGACGATGTCTGGCATTGATAGTCTCCGATGGTCCGAAATTGAAATCAGTGTTCGTTATCGGTCAGATGCGCAAGCGGCAGCTCTCCCTGTGACTTGACCGTCTGGATAGCAAAATTGCTTCGAATGTCGATCACGCCGGGAAGGCGCAGCAGCGTGCCGGATAGAAACCGTTCATAGGCGGCGAGATCGGCCACCACGACCTGCAACAGAAAATCGGATTCCCCGGATACGAGGTGACAGGAAAACACTTCCGGCAGGTTCTGCACGGAAGTGCGGAATGCTGTTGCTGTTTCCTCGTGATGACGCTCCACCCGGATGCCGACGAAGACCGTCAGCCCCAGCGCAACAGCATTGCGATCAAGCGCTGCATGATAGCCTTGAATGACGCCTGCCTTCTCGAGCATCTTGACACGGCGCAGGCAGGGGGAGGGTGAAAGGCCCACTTTCTCCGCGAGTTGGACATTGGATAGCCGGGCATCTTCCTGAAGGGCAGTCAGTATTTTGCGGTCGATGGCGTCGAGTTTGATTTTTGGCATGATCCGGCAACTTCAATTGTTTGATTGGCGGATTATACCAAAACTGGAAAAGTTTGCGCCACAAATCGCAAGGACATGCGCTTCCGTTCGCGGATATTCTCGAACGTGCAACTGTTTCGCAGTCGGTTAGGGACTTTCGCGCCGCGGTTAGCTTGGCATGATTTCTACAGGCGATAGCAATGAGCGAGATGTGGTTATACGCGGGCGCACTGGCTGCTGCATTTCTTATTCCGGGGCCTGATATGCTCCTGCTGCTCCAGACCGGCGCGGCGCAGGGCAGGGTCCATGCGCTGGCGGCTGCGGCTGGCCTTGCAATCGCCCGCGCGTGCCATGTGGCTCTTGCCGCGCTCGGTCTGGCAGCGCTTCTGCATGCCTTTCCGGTCGCGTTCCAGTGCGTGCGCATCGTAAGCGCCTGTTATCTGGTCTGGATTGCTATCGGGATTCTGCGCCATCCCTTGCCGACTGTGGATGCGGCTGGTGGCCCGTGCGAACGGCGGTCCTATCTGGCTTCGGCCCGCAAGGGCCTCCTTACCAATCTGCTCAATCCCAAGGCGCTGCTGTTCTGTTCCGTCCTGCTGCCGCAATTCGTTCATCCCGCAAATGGCAGCATCGCGCTGCAATTTGCTGTTCTGGGCGGCATCTTGACGACAGTCGGTCTGTTGTTCGACACGCTCTATGCCTTCACAGGCTCATCGCTCGGAACTCTGTTGAAGCGTTACCCCGCCATACAATCGGTCCAGCGCTGGGGCTTTGCGGCGCTGCTGTTCGGCTTTGCTGCCAAGCTGGCGACGGTTTAAACCCCGAAGCGATCCTTGATGGGAGCGAAAGTGTAACGGTGAATGCCGGGCACGGGGCCAGCCGTTTCGATGGCAGCGCGGTGCTTTTCCGTGGCATAGCCCGCATGAATTTCCAACCCGTAGGGTGGATGCGCCGCTCCCGCCCGGATCATCATGCGGTCCCGCGTGACCTTGGCGACGATGGAAGCCGCCGCGATGGAAATGGAGCGCTGATCCCCTTTGATGAGAGCGGAGCCCGGGCAAAGAAGCCCCGGCGGAACATCGCGGCCATCGATCAGCGCGTGGCAGGGCCGCAGCGTCAGCCCGATGGATGCACGCCGCATGGCTTCGAGCGCCGCCTTTCGGATATCGCTTCCGTCGATGCTGCGTGCGCTGAGGCTTGCAACCGAAACGGTGACGGCCTTCGCCAGAATGATTTCGTAGAGCGCCTCGCGCTTTGCAGCCGTAAGCCGCTTGGAATCGTCCAGCCCGTCGGGGAGATTGTCGATATCGAGCACCACGGCAGCGGAAACCACCGGCCCGGCCAGGGGGCCGCGTCCGGCCTCGTCTATGCCGACGATATGTTTCAATCCACGCGAAAGCAGCCTTTTCTCTTCGGAGAAGTCAGGCACGATCGGGATATCAAAGTGGAGCGGAGAATCAGAAGCCGAGCGTTTCATTTGGCGGCAATGCTCGCATTGCTTCCGATTCTCCGCAAGGGCCCTGCTTGAGGATGGTGGCAGGAAAGCAGGCAGCCCCTCCGTCTGAAGGACAACCAGACGGAAATTCAACAGGCAACTGGCAGGTTATGCAGTTTTGAAAAGCAGTGCGGGCCAAAGGCAAGTTTCACCTTGGTCCTCGCGCTAGAACAGCGAAAGCTGCTTGCCTCCCTTTTCGACCGGCTCGAACAGATCGGTACGCAATTGAAGGCGGCGCGCATTGAAGCCGAGCTTGCGTGCGGTGATTTCGAAACGGCGACCGATCTGCCATGCATAGGGGCCTGTGCCGCGCATGCGCTTGCCCCACTCGGCATCGTAATCCTTGCCGTCGCGCATGGAACGCACCAGCGACATGACGTGCCGGTAGCGATCCGGATAATTGCGCAGCAGCCAGTCCTTGAACAAGGGTGCGACTTCCAGCGGCAGGCGCAGCAGGACATAGCCTGCCTCGCGCGCGCCTTGCGCATAGGCGGCATCCAGAATGCGCTCGATCTCGTGATCATTGATGCCGGGAATAACCGGCCCCATCATCACGGAGGCTGGAATGCCCGCCTCGGCCAGTTTGCGGATGGCCTGAAGCCGCAGCGTCGGCGTCGAGGCGCGCGGTTCCATCGTGCGCGACAGATGAGCATCGAGCGTCGTGACCGACAAGGCGACCTTGGCCAGCCCTTTCTCAGCCATGCGGCTCAAAATATCGATGTCGCGCACGACCAGAGCCGATTTCGTCACGATGCCGACCGGATGATTGGCGGCCTCCAGCACTTCCAGAATTTCGCGCATGATGCGCCATTTTTTCTCGACCGGCTGATAAGGATCGGTATTGGTGCCGATGGCGATGGTCTTCGGCTGGTAGCCTGGCTTGGCCAGCTCGCGCTCAAGAAGGCGAGGGGCGTCCGGCTTCGCAAACAGGCGCGATTCGAAATCGAGACCGGCAGAAAGCCCCATGTAGCTATGCGTCGGTCGTGCAAAGCAATAGATGCAGCCATGCTCGCAGCCGCGATAGGGATTGATCGAGCGGTCAAAACTGATGTCAGGTGAATCGTTGCGGGTGATGATCGTCCGCGGCTTTTCGATCTGCACATCGGTCTTGAATGGCGGCAATTCCTCAAGCGTGGTCCAGCCATCGTCGAAGTCGTGGCGTGTGGTCGGCTCGAAACGCCCGGTCGGATTGATGCCCGCGCCGCGTCCCCGCCGCCGGGCATGATCGATGCGCAAGCCGGCCTCGCCGATTACCGCATTGGCGTGATCCGCGCGCCCGCTGCCGAAGGCAGCCCTGTCGGCCTGCTTGATGATATCTGCCTGGTGGATCACTTCCATCTTCGTCTCCCTGCATGGAAACATCTGGCCTTGCACAGTCACGGCGACAGCGACCCTGTCAGGTCCGGCAACGCTTCCGTTGCACGGTGCCGTGCCGCCATGCGACTCTGTTCTGATGAATCTATTCCTATAACAAGAATTGGAACAAATCAAGAACATAAAAGTGTCAGCTTTTCGCTCACGCGTTCTTGATATATGAAGCGCGCATGTTGTCCGTCGTGATCGAAACCCTGAATTCGGAGAAAGCGCTGGCCCACACGCTTTCGGCTTTGGTGCCGGCGGTGGTGGAGGGGTTGCTGCGGCGCGTGTCGGTCATCGACAGGGGCTCGTCGGATGAAACCGCTCTGGTCGCACTGGGGGCGGGCTGTGCGTTCCATGCCGAAATGGATATCGAGGCGGCGCTCGATGAGATCCACACGCCATGGGTGCTGCTGCTGACGCCCGGTTCCATTCCGCAGGAGGGGTGGGAGGAAGTTTTGCGCCGGCACATGGAACATGCCGCCGCCGCCGCGCGCTTTTCATTGCCGGAAGACAGCGGGTTCGGCACGGTTCGCAAAATCTTCGGCCACAAGGCGACGCTTGATGCCGGGCTTCTGGTTCGCCTGGATGCGGTAAAGCCGCTGCTGCTCGACGGCGTGTCGTTCGACCAGCTTCCGCAGCGTTTGAAGCCCATCCGGCTCAAGCATTCCATCCTGCCGCCCGACGAAGACTGAACAAACAAAAAGGCGAAGCCCGAAGCTCCGCCTTTTTTCAACAGACATGCTGTCTGGATTAGTTTTCGTAAGAGGACGGCGAAGCGTCACCGAAGCGATGAGCCGAGCCGTTCTGATAGACCGGAGCCTTCTCAATCGAGGCAGGAGCCGTGTAGTCGAGCTTCTGGCTCTGCGTGGCAACCGGCGTACGGTCATTTGCATAAAGATCGGCAGGTTCGCCGACATGCGGGTTTTCAGCAAAAGCAGCACCGGCGCTAAGGGCAACGGCAACGGCAGCAAGAGCAAACTTCTTCATTTTCATAATCCTTCTTGAGCATTTTGCGGTCAAATGGACATATTCGGCTGCGCAAATGCGGTGAATTAAGCCGCCCTTCGGATGGCATGGAAACCTTTCCGGGGCTCCCGGGTGGCAACCATGCCATCCATCGGGGAGATAACTGGGTGAAGCTGGACGACTGGGAGGAATATCCAGCTCCGGAATTTAGCGGGCGTCATCGGCTGGGAGGCCACTGGCGACGCCCCCGCGTCAAGTCTTCAAAAAAGACTTAGTTCTGGTAGCTCGAAGGCGATGCGTCACCGAAGCGATGAGCCGAGCCGTTCTGATAGACCGGAGCCTTCTCAATCGATGCGGGAGCCGTGTAGTCGACCTTCTGGGAAGCAACCGGGGTGCGGTCGTTTGCATAAAGATCGGCAGGTTCGCCAACGCGCGGGTTTTCAGCAAAGGCGGCACCGGCGCTAAGAGCGAGGGCAGCGGCAGCAAGAACAATCTTTTTCATTTTCCTATCTCCTTGGAAAGTGGAGCGGCGTTTTGTTCGTCGTTCCGATGCAGTTGAAATGGGTGACAATGAGCAAAAGTTCCAGTCACGAAAATGTTTTCTTGATCACACCTTTGTGCAGCCAATTTTATGGGCCATAAATGCAGAATTTAAAATAAACGAAAAAAACCAACGCATTATAATAAGCGCAGGTCTTCACAAAACCGTTGTGAAAGAGTTTTTGTTCAAAAACCGCGAACAGTCTGTCCGAATATATTGTCCAATCAGAGTGAACAATCGAGCCGTTTTGTGGAGTTTCGGACAGGAAGCCGTTCAGAAATTATTTTCAGGAAGGAACGCTTTGCGTCGCGGTTACGAACCAGTCAGGTCTTTCGGCTGAGAGGCGTTCAGCTACCCGTTCGGCGGCAGCAATGTTGTCGTAGATCGCGTAGCATGTCGCGCCGGAACCGGACATCTGCGCGTGAAGCGATCCGCTCTCGCGAAGCAGGTTGAGCTTGGCGCCGATTGGGGGTGCGAGTTTCAATGCCGGGGACAGGAGATCATTGCGGGTTGTTCGCAGATAAGCGCAAAGAGAGCCGATATCCGGGTGCGCGGCAAGTGCGAGCGCCGGATGGTCGCGTCTTTCAAGGGCGCGAAAAACATCCGGCGTTGCAACGGCGGTTCCGTCGTTGACGAGCAGCATGGGCAAGGCGGGGAAACCGGCAACCGGGGCCAGCTCTTCACCGATGCCGCGTGCGGCAAGCGGCGTCCCCTTCGATGCACCATGCAGGCACATCGGCAGGTCCGCGCCAAGGCCGAGGCCGATAGAGGCAAGCCGCTCGAAACCGAGATCAAGGCTCCACAACTCGTCAAGCGCGAGCAGGGTTGCGGCTGCGTCGCTCGATCCGCCGCCGATGCCCGAAGCTATCGGAAGATTTTTTTCCAGATGGATCGCGACGGGCGGCAGAACCTGCCGCGTCTCACCGCGCAGCGCCTCGCGGGCCCTGAGAACCAGATTGCCGCCGTCGAGCGGCACGCCAGATGCGAAAGGACCGCTGACGGTAAAGCTGTCCTCTTGCGCAAGTTCGATGCGTATGACGTCGCCATGGCGGGCGAAGACCACCAGCATGTCGAGCAGATGATAGCCATCGTCACGACGTCCCGTCACATGCAGCGCGAGATTGATCTTGGCGGGAGCCAGACGCGTCACCGCACGCGTAGCCCCGGCATTCGCGGGCGTTTTGGCTTTCAAGGAAACAGTCATTTCTGATTACGGGCCGGAGCACAGGAAAACATGGCGATCATGCCGCTTCATCGGCGATTCCTCGTGAAGGCAGGTCAGTCCTTCTTGACGTAATATTCGCCGGTTTTAGGGTCCTGCACCAATGTGCCGTGAGCCCTGTTTTGCGCTTCCTTTTCCGCCTGACGCACACGCTGCGAGACGCGCGAGGCTTCGCGCTTGAATGAGCGGTAGCCGTACCAGGCGGCGGCAATGATCAGCAGCAGAAAAATGAGCTGGGGCATGGCCTCAAGTCCTTAAGGTTGCGCATCGGATTGCCGGATCGCGAAGGCCGAAACGCCGGATGTTCATGGAGGGGCGGGAAGCGGCCCGCCCCGCTTTCTGACACCATATCATGGTGAAACGAAGGAATTCAAAGCATTGGTTGGAAAATCGGCGGTGTTTTTCGCCACCACGTTGTTTTCAAAGGCCGTAACGTGCCCAAAGCGCTTTTTCCTCTGCAACCGAAAGCAGGCCGTCGCCGAGATGCGCGGCAATGGAAGCCGGTTCAAGATTCCCCAACGCCCCATTCACGGCCATGTCGACGCCGGGGACCTTGCGTCCCAGAAGGCCGCGCTTCTGTTCGACCAGCTTCAGCTTCACCTTGTCGCCATAGGTCTTGCGCAGGAAGCTGCGCATGTCGCCAAGCCCGTCGATCAGGCCAAGTTGGTGCGCCCTGATGCCTGTCCAGAACAGCCCGGTAAACAGGTCGTCGTCGTCCGCGAGCTTGGCTCCGCGGCGCTCTTTCACCATGTCGATGAAGGTTTCGTGGATTTCGAGCTGCAAGGATTTGAGCCGCTCGATATCGGCTTTCTTTTCCGGCTGGAAGGGATCGAGTGTCACCTTGTTGGAGCCTGCCGTATAGACGCGGCGCTCCACGCCGATCTTCTTCAGAAGTTCAGGGAAACCGAACGAGGCCGACACCACGCCGATAGAGCCGACGATGGACGATGGATCGGCGATGATCTCATCCCCCGCCAGTGCAATCATGTAGCCGCCCGAGGCGGCGACATCCTCGACGAAGATGAAAACCTTCTTCTGATGTTCTGCGGCAAGATCGCGGATGCGCCGGTAGATCAGCCGGGATTGTACCTGCGAACCGCCGGGGGAATTGAGCGAAATGGCGACGGCGGGCGCTTCCTTGTCGGTGAATGCCTTTTCAAGGACCGTCGCCGCCGACGCCAGTGAGAGCATCGGTCGGAAGGCAGAGCCACCAGACATGATGGCGCCATGCAGTCGCACGACTGGTATTTCGATGGAAACCGGGCGGAAGCGGCGCGGTAAAAGGCGCGTCAATAAACCGGGCAAGGTGAACTCCTGGCGACTAAAAAAACATTCAGCGGGAAATGTAGGAACAAATATTGCAAACACAAAGAAAACCGCCCGGAAATTCGTGTCCGGGCGGCATTCGTTTCGTCAGGCGTTTTTCGGCTTGGCGACCAGCCGCAGCAGAATATAGCCGCAGATCGCCGACAGGCCGGAACCGGCAAGCACGCCGATCTTGGTTTCCGCCTGCATGAGGTCGGAGGGGAACGAGAGAAGCCCGATAAAGATGCTCATCGTGAAGCCGATGCCGCACAGGATCGCCACGCCGTAAAGCTGCGTCCATGTGGCGCCAAGCGGTTTTTGTGCAAGACCGGTCTTGATCGCGAGCCAGGCTGCCCCGAATACGCCAAGCTGCTTGCCGATGAACAGGCCAAGCATGATGCCAAGCGTGAGCGTGTCCCACATGACCGAAGCGTCGAGGCCGGCAAACGATATGCCCGCATTGGCGAAGCCGAAAATCGGCACGATGATGAAGGCGACGGGCTTGGCCAGCGCATGTTCCAGCACATGCAGCGGCGAAGACATGTCGTCAGGCTTTCCGGGCGCGGGCTTGAGCGGGATCATCAGCGCGGTCACCACACCGGCAACCGTTGCATGAACGCCGGAATTCAGCACGAAGAACCACAGAACGGCGCCGCCGATCAGGTAGGGCAGAAGCTTCATCACGCCCATGCGGTTCATGATGAGCAGAACGACGGCGGCAGCAAAAGCGCCGCCGAGATAGGTCATGGAGATTTCGGCCGTGTAGAAAATGGCGATGATGACGACAGCCGCCAGATCGTCCAGAATTGCGAGTGTCGCCAGAAACACCTTGAGGCTCGAGGGAACTCGCGATCCCAGAAGCGACAGAACGCCGAGCGCAAAGGCGATATCCGTTGCGGAGGGCACCGCCCAGCCGCGCAGCTTGGCGGGATCGTGCCAGTTGAGCGCGGCGAAGATGATGGCTGGCAGGATGACGCCGCCAGCGGCGGCAATGCCGGGCAACATGCGGTTTGGCCAGCTTGCCAGCTGTCCGTCGAGAAATTCACGTTTGATTTCCAGCCCCACGAGAAGGAAAAACACCGCCATCAGGGCATCGTTGATCCAGTGAGAAAGGCTGAGCGGTCCGATATAAAGGTGCAACGCTTCGAAATAGGCGTGCGAGAATGGAGAGTTCGCCACGATGAGCGCGAGCGCTGCCGCCGCCATCAGGCTGATGCCGCCCGCGGATTCGCTGTCCAGGAAGCGCCGCATGATTGATACGGGGCGGCTGTGGTTCGAGCTATGATTCATTGGTTCCCGTTGCCTGCTCTGTTGTTTGTTGTCGCTTTTTCGGAAAAGGGCGGCTGGGAGCCGCAGAACGAAAATTGCGGTTTAGAGATATTGGCTGGAATCCACGGTTTCAATCAAAATCGCCCGTTTTCGTCCGAAATCGTCGGGTCTGGCCGCCGGAACTTATGGAATGCTGCCGTGTTATCCGATCCGGGAGGAGACCACGATGGTGCTCACAACGATTGTCGCCCAATTAAGTTGTTCCGAACTCGACCGTAGTACCGAATGGTTTGCCGCGATCTTCGACCGCAACCCGGACGCGCGGCCCATGCAGGGGCTGGCAGAATGGCATCACGGACCCTGCGCGGGCTTTCAGCTTTACCAGAACCCGGCCGATGCGGGGCACGGTACGCTGACGCTGATCGTCGGCGATGTGCGCGCCGAACATGCCCGGCTTTCATTCGACGGGATTCGCCCAGGAAGCATCGAAGACGCCGACTATATGACGATTCTGAAATTGCGCGACCCGGACCGCAATCTGGTCGTGCTGGCCCAGCCAAGACGTTAGAGCGCATCCCGAAAAGTATGAAACGCTTACTCTAAATGAGGGCATCAAGCCCGTTATTGATGCCATCGGCGCGCGGCGTGAAGCCATGGCCTTCACTGCCGTGGAGGACGAGAGCCGGCATCAGCGAGAGGCCGGCGCGGCTCCCGCGTATGCCTGTCACGACGATGCGGATTGCCGCCACATCGGGACGCGGCTGGACCGGAACGATTCGCAGGCCCCCGAACCGCCCTGACAGTGCGTCGAGAATGGGGGAAATGGAACCGGGGCGGGCGATGATCGCAATGCCGCCGCCCGGTTTGACGATCGCTGCCGCGGTGCGAACCCATTGTTCGAACATGCCTTCGGGCATGACATGCGCTTCCGCTTTCAGGGGATCGGGCGTGCTGCGATCCCGCGCTTCGTTGAAGGGCGGATTCATGATGGCGAAATCGAAGCTGTTGTCGGCAAGTCCGGCGGCGATGCGCGCCTTGCCTTTGAGCGATACGTCGGCTTCGATCACGCCGATGCGGCCCGCCAGACCGGCATTCAGCGGATGGCTGATGCTCTTGCGGGCAAAACCGGCCATGAAAGCCGAACGCTCGACAAGGGTGATACTGGCGCGGGGGCAGCGGGCGGCGACGGCAAGCCCCGCGGCACCGGCACCGCTGCCGAGATCCGCAACTCGCCCGGCAAAGCCGTTTGGTACTGCGCTTGCCAGAATCATCGCATCCACGCCGGAGCGATGGCCTTTCAATGCGGGCTGAACGAGATGAAATGTCCCACGATGGAACACATCGAGGGTTTCTCCAGCCTCATTTTCGGTTTCCGGATTCATCGATCGCGCAGTTCATGTTCAATCTTGGCATCGATCAGGATTTGCCGCGCTTCTTCAAGCTGGTCTTCGCTGACGAGCAGGCGGCGCGGCAATACGCCGAGAGATCCTTCGATGATGCTCATATTCGTGTCGGCAATGAAATAAGCGATCCCGGCCTCTTTCATCAAGGCTTCGGCAAAGGACAGAAGAACGGAATCATTCGTGCGGATAAGTTCGATCATGCGAACACTTTGTAGCGAATGCACCGCATTGACAACAGCTTCCTTCAATGGTGAACAGGCGTCGGAAGTGTAATGCTCAGGAGTGCTTAGACCGTGCTTTGGAGGCAGTTGCGACTTGAGCAATCCGGTCCGTTTCAATAATGTGGCCGGGCAGCTAGGAGAAATGGCATTGGGTGTGGTTCTGAATCTGGACGGTAAAAAGAAACAGGAAGGATCGGTTCAACCGCTTGTCGATCTGACGAAAGCCGATATGGCGCGGGTGAACGAGATGATCCTTTCCCGGGCCGGGTCCGATGTCGAAATGATACCGGAAGTTGCCAATCATCTGATTTCCTCCGGCGGCAAGCGCCTGCGTCCCATGATGACGCTCGCAGCCGCCCGCATGTTCGGCTACGAAGGCGATGGCCATGTGCGCCTCGCGACCGCCGTGGAATTCATGCACACCGCAACGCTTCTGCATGACGATGTGGTCGATGAAAGCGACCTGCGCCGCGGCAAGAGCACGGCGCGCATGATCTGGGGCAATCAGGCGAGCGTTCTCGTCGGCGATTTCCTCCTCGGGCAGGCCTTCAAGACGATGGTCGACGTCGGCTCGCTCGACGCGCTCGACGTTCTGGCGACCTCGGCTTCCGTGATTGCCGAAGGCGAGGTGATGCAGCTTGCCGCCGCCAAGAACATGGAAACCACCGAAGACGAATATCTGGCGGTGATCAAGGCCAAGACCGCTGCGCTGTTCTCGGCTGCCGGCGAAGTTGGCCCGATCATCGCGGGCGCGCGGCCAGCGGATCGCGCAGCCTTGCGCGACTACGGCCTCAATCTCGGCCTTGCCTTCCAGCTTGTCGATGACGCGCTCGATTATGGCGGCTCGGCTGCCGATCTCGGCAAGAACACCGGCGACGATTTCCGCGAAGGCAAGATTACCCTTCCGGTGATTCTGAGCTATCGCCGCGGCACCGACGATGAACGCGCTTTCTGGAAGCACGCGATCGAGGAAGGGGCCAGCGACGACGCCTCGCTTGAAAAAGCCATCGGCCTGATGACGAAGCACGGCGCGCTTTCCGACACGGTGCAGCGCGCGCGCCATTTCGGCGAGATTGCCCGCGACGCTCTGGCGCCTTTGAAGGCGACGCCGCAGAAGGATGCACTCATCGAAGTCATCGATTTCTGCATCAGCCGCGTGAACTGACCGGCCAGCATTCTTGCAGTCCGGCAATATGCAGGAAAAGCACCGCTCACGGATGCTTTTCTTGCCCCGCCATCCCAAAAAGGCCATGCTTGGGGTGCCTTTTCCGGTAAAAGGACGGCGGGCCCGGCACTTCGGAATTCTTGCGGTTTGCTTTCCGGTATCTGTCACAGGGATTTGAAAAGAGGATAGGGCTTTATGCGGCAAGGATCGAAATACCGCCCGCTTTATGGTTTGCTGCTCTCGCTCCTGGCGGGAATTGCAATCCCGGCAAGCGGCGCTTTGGCCAAGGCGACAACCGATCCTGCATCGCCTCCTGTCCGCGCCGGTTCGTTCGCCGGGGCGTATCTTGCCGCGCGCACCGCCGAATCCGACAACAATCTCGCCGCTGCCGTCGATTTTTACCGTCAGGCCATGGCCTTCGACCCGGGCAATGCGCAGATCAAGCAGGATCTGCTGCTGGTTCTGCTCACGGAAGGCCGTTTTAATGACGCGCTGCCTCTGGCGGAAGAACTGAAGGACATCCCGGACATCGAGCGTTTTTCTCGCGTGGCGCTGGCCATCGATGCCATCAACCGCAAGCAATATCGCAAGGTCGGTCCGCTTTTGATGCTGTCGATGCAATCCGATATGGATCGCCTTGCGACAGGTTTCATGAGCGCGTGGGTGAAGGTCGGGCAGGGCAACCCCAAACAGGCGCTCGCCGATATCCAGAAGATGCAGGGACCGGAATGGTACGGCTTGTTTCGCACCTATAATTCCGCGCTGATCGCCGATCTTGCCGGCCAGAAGCAGGAAGCGCGCGATTTCTACCAGCAGGCCGTCGATGACCGGCCGGGCGGAAGCGCTGCCCCCGATACGTATGAGCGCATCGTGATGGCTTATGCCTCCTTCAAGCTCCGCCAGGGCGACAAGGCAGGCGCGATCAAGACGCTGAAAGATGCCGAGGAACTTCTCAACGGCCGCATGACGATCACCGAAATGCGCGAAAAGATCGAAGCAGGCGAAAAATATGGCCGCCTGATCAAGACCGCGCAGGAAGGCACCGCCGAAGCGCTCTATACGCTTGGCACCGCGATCAACCGCAGCGGCGCGGAAGCTTTTGCAAAGCTATATCTGCAAATGTCCCTGCCGCTGCGCCCGGACAATGATGCGACGCTTTATCAGCTGGGCGATATTTCCGCGAAATTGCGCCAGCCGGAAAAGGCCATCGAATATTATGGCCGCGTGCCGGAGAAATCGCCTTACCGCCGCGATGCCGAAATGCAGCGCGCGCTCAATCTGGCCGAAAACAACCAGTCGGCGGAAGCCGTCAAGCAGCTCAAAATTCTTCTCGACCGCGACAAGACGGATATGCGCACCTATCTGGCGCTCGGCGGCGTCTATGCGCAGGACAAGAATTTCGCCGATGCGGCGAAGATTTATGATGCTGCGGTCGAGCAGATAAAGACGCCGGAGCGCAAGGACTGGCCGGTCTTTTATCAGCGCGGCATTGCCTATGAGCGCCTGAAGGAGTGGGACAAGGCGGAGCCCAATTTCCGCAAGGCGCTTGAGCTCTATCCCGACCAGCCGCAGGTGCTGAACTATCTTGGTTATTCCTGGGTCGATCGCGGCGAGAATCTCGATGAAGCGCTGGGCATGATCAAGAAGGCAGTCGAGCTGCGGCCGCAGGACGGCTATATCGTCGACTCGCTCGGCTGGGCCTACTATATGCTCGGACGCTATCCGGAAGCGGTGATCGAGCTGGAAAAGGCGGTCAAGCTTCGTCCGGAAGACCCGACGATCAACGATCATATGGGCGATGCCTATTGGCGTGTCGGGCGCCTTCTGGAAGCGACATTCCAGTGGAACCATGCGATTGCAGGCAAGCCGGAACCGGAAGAACTGACCAAGATCGAGGAAAAGCTGAAGAAGGGCTTGCCCGATGTCGCCGGCCCATCGTCAGCCAAGACGGAAAAACCTGTCGAAGACAAGCCTGCTTCGGATTGAGAGTGACTGCGCCGTCACACAAGCGGCGCAGCACAGCGCCGCTCTGACTGTTCGTTGCGAGCCGCGTCTCGACCGGAACTGTTTCCCATTTTTGGGCGCGCTACGAAGCGAAAGCGGAAGACTGAGGTTCGGCTTGCCGCTCACAGCCGGCCGCAGTCTCGCTGCCATGATGTGCTATTGGTTGCCGTCCCTATGCGCAACACAAGCAGCAAGAATGCCAGCTTTAGCGCAGGCGTGAATGAATTTTACTCTTGCGCGCTGCTCGGCTGTGGCGTTGTCCGGCCAGCTCAAAAGACACGATAGCAATACATCTTCCAGATCTGAATCTTCAAATAGTGGCCAATGTTTGAGCATAAACCACTCTGCCCTGTGTGTTGATTCAATTTTATATAGAGAATCATTCGATTTTACTAATACAATCTTGTTCCAAGTCACGTGATAACCTATAAATTATAAAATATAAATGGCACATAACAGATTTTTGCCACGATTTAAATAAAGAATTATTATTCTAATTTTTCTTAGATTTAATTTAAGCTTCGTTTTTAAAGAGCGTTATTATTTTTTGGCAGGGGCTTGTTTTTGGTCTGGCCGGGTGAAGCATTGTTTGGTTGCCTGGCGCTTTCAGCGATCAAATGTCATGCTTGACCCTGCCGTGCTGACAAATTAGACCGGGCCATCATTTCAATTACAAGGCCCGACCCCGTGTCCAGTACGTTGCCAGCACATATGCATCCCACCCGTTCCTTTCAGGGTTTGATCCTGACGCTCCATAATTATTGGGCGGAGCGAGGTTGCGCCATCCTGCAACCCTACGACATGGAAGTTGGCGCGGGTACGCTGCACCCGGCGACGACTTTGCGTGCGCTCGGACCGCGCCCGTGGAACGTGGCCTATGTTCAGCCGTCGCGTCGCCCGAAGGATGGCCGCTATGGTGAAAACCCGAACCGGCTCCAGCACTATTATCAGTATCAGGTTCTTCTGAAACCGAGCCCGCCCAATCTGCAGGAACTCTATCTGGGGTCCCTGAAGGCAATCGGCATCGATATGAACCTGCATGATGTGCGCTTTGTCGAGGACGACTGGGAAAACCCGACCACGGGTTCGTGGGGCCTCGGCTGGGAATGCTGGTGCGACGGCATGGAAGTGTCGCAGTTTACCTATTTCCAGCAGGTCTGCGGCATCGAATGCTCGCCGGTTTCCGGCGAACTGACCTATGGTCTGGAACGCCTCGCCATGTATGTGCAGGGCGTGGACAATGTCTACGATCTCAACTTCAATGGTCTCGAAGGCGACGAGAAGGTCACCTACGGCGACGTGTTCCTGCAGGCCGAGCAGGAATATTCCCGCTACAATTTCGAGATGGCCAATACCGAAATGCTGCATCAGCACTTCATCGATGCGGAGCGTGAATGCGAAGCCGTCCTGAAAGCTGGCAGCACCGGTGAAAATTCTCTCCATAAATGCGTCTTTCCGGCCTACGACCAGTGTATCAAGGCTTCTCACGTATTCAATCTGATGGATGCGCGCGGCGTGATCTCGGTCACCGAGCGCCAGAGCTATATCTTGCGCGTGCGCAATCTTGCGCGTCAGTGCGGCGAGGCCTTCCTTTTGACGGATGCCGGTGGTTTCAATTTCGAGCGTGAGGTGCTGCCGTCCGACCGCAGCGAAGCGAGGACGGACAATGATAAAAATGCGGAAGCCGGAGGCGCACGCTAATGCCTGACCTACTTCTTGAGCTTTTTTCGGAAGAGATTCCCGCCCGCATGCAGCGCAAGGCTGCCGGCGATCTGAAAAAGATGATTACCGATGGTCTGGTCGATGCTGGCCTGACCTATGAGGCTGCAACCGCCTATTGGACGCCGCGCCGTCTGGCGCTCGACATTCGCGGTCTCACCGTGCGTTCCAAGGACGTGCATGAGGATATCAAGGGCCCGTCGGTCACGGCTCCCGAACAGGCTATTCAGGGCTTTCTGCGCAAGGCAGGGCTGACGGATGTCAGTCAGGCGCATGTGCACTCCGATCCGAAGAAGGGTGACTTCTACGTCGCCCATCTGACGAAGCCCGGCCGCGCGGCAGAAGAAATCATCGCCCAACTGGTGCCGCAGACGATCCGCAACTTCCCATGGCCGAAATCCATGCGCTGGGGCGCTGCTTCGGCAAAGCCCGGTTCGCTGCGCTGGGTGCGCCCGCTGCAATCGATCCTCTGCACCTTCGGCCCTGAAACCGAGGAAACGCAGGTCATCGATTTCGATGTCGACGGCATCAAGTCGGGCAATGTCACCTATGGCCACCGTTTCCTGAGCGACGGCCAGGCGATCAAGGTGCGCCGTTTCGACGATTATGTCGAAAAGCTGGAAAAGGCTTTCGTGGTTCTCGACGCCGAGCGCCGCAAGGAAATCATTTCGCAGGATGCGCATAATCTCGCCTTCGCTTCCGGTCTGGAACTGGTTGAAGACGATGGACTTCTGGAAGAAGTCTCCGGTCTCGTTGAATGGCCGGTCGTGCTGATGGGCGAGTTCGAGGAAGAATTTCTGGCCATTCCGCCGGAAGTCATCCGCCTCACCATCCGCGCCAATCAGAAGTGTTTTGTCACCCGCAAGCAGGGCGAGGCGGAAGCGCTTTCCAACAAGTTCATTCTTGTGTCGAACGTTGCCGCCCGCGATGGCGGCACGGAAATCGCCTACGGCAACGGCAAGGTGGTGCGCGCGCGTCTCTCCGATGCGCTCTATTTCTGGCACACCGACCAGCATGATCTGCCCGACCTGGACAAGCTCAACGCTTCGGCGGACAAATTCGGTCTCGACCTGAAGAAGCCGCTTGATCAGCGCATGGCGCGTCTGGATGCGCTGAATGTGACCTTCCACGCCAAGCTTGGCACGCAAGGCGAGCGGGTCGAGCGCATCGCAAAGCTCGCTGCCGAAATAGCGCCGTTGGTTGGTGCCGATCCGAAGCTTGCCACCCGCGCCGCTGTTCTGGCGAAGGCTGATCTTCAGACCGAAGTTGTGGGTGAGTTCCCGGAACTTCAGGGCGCGATGGGCCGCAAATATGCTTTGCTTCAGGGCGAAGACGAAGCCGTCGCTGCCGCGCTGGAAGAGCACTACAAGCCGCAAGGCCCGTCCGATGTGGTGCCGAAGAACCCGGTTTCTGTTGCCGTTGCGCTCGCCGACAAGCTCGACACGCTGGTCGGCTTCTGGGCAATCGATGAAAAGCCCACAGGCTCGAAGGATCCTTACGCGCTGCGTCGCGCTGCGCTGGGCGTCATTCGTCTTTTGCTGTCGCAGGAATGGAAGTTCTCGTTGCTGCCGCTCTTCCGTTCGGCTTTTGCCGCGCTGAAAGAAGGTCAGGTCCAGCGCAAGCTGCGCGAGTTTGAAGCCAAGCTTGCAGCGGAAAACTCCGGCGATGTTGACGGCGAGCAGGATATCGACAATGCGCTGCGCAACTATGAGACAGAAGTCCGTGCCGAAGCCGACCGCAGCGCGGAGCTGGTGTTGGCCGATCTCCTCTCCTTCCTTCACGACCGTTTCAAGGTGCATTTGAAGGAAGAGGGCGCACGTTACGACGCTATCGATGCCGTGCTGACGCCGGATGCCGATAATCTTCTGCTGGTCGCGCGCCGTCTGGAAGCGCTGATCGTCTTCATCAATGAGGAAGACGGCAAGAACCTTCTGGCTGGCACCAAGCGCGCCGCCAATATTCTTGCAGCCGAGGAAAAGAAGGGCACGAAGGTCGCCGATAAGGTCGATGCTTCCCTTCTTCGCGAAGCGGAAGAAAAGGCACTGTTCGAAGCCGTTACTTTGGCGTCAACTGAGGCAGAAGCTGCCATCGCCCGCGAGGATTTCAACGGTGCGATGCTGGCGCTTGCCAAGCTGCGCGGTCCTGTCGATACGTTCTTTGAAAAGGTGCTGGTCAATGACGAGGACGAGAATGTCCGCGCCAATCGTCTGGCATTGCTCGACCTGATCCGCACGGCCACTGGCAAGGTGGCTGATTTCTCGAAAATCGCCGGCTGATACTCAGCCTAAGCGACTCTTTCCCTCATCCTGAGGAGCCTCCCCGCGCTTGTCGAAGGGAGGCGTCTCGAAGGGCTGAGGGAAAACGCACAACGTCAGTCGTGCCGTTTGACGCCGCCGCCCCAGCATGACAAGCGCGGCGGCGACGCCATTTTCGCTTATTTCAAACCGGGTCTGAGTTCGAGGGAGCCGAGGTCGGCTTCGCCGGATGCCGCTGCCCAAGCATCGCCCACCACCCGCACAGGCTTGGTGGGATCGAAATCCTCCGCTTGCTTGGCGGCGGGCTCGAGCAGATCATCCGGGACAGGCTGGCCTTGCATGCGCGCCATATAGGCGCGGGCGCGCTTGCGGCGGGCTTCGATTGCCTTTTGTGCGTCGAGTTCCGCAGCCCTTTTCTCCGCGCAAGGGCCGCAGACCGGCAGGCCGTTGGCGCCGATCCTGTCATAGCCGATATAATCGATGGAACCGACCTGATAGGTTGTTGGCGCGGCTTCACTTCCGTTTGCGGAAGCAATTGCGGGCAGTCCGATGGCCGTCAGCGAAATAGCGATAAATCGCGATAACATTATTCACCTCACGCATGAATAAAATCACCATGCCCGGAAAAACCTAACAAAACGCAATTTTTCATGCGCAATCGTGATCGACTTGCCGTGATTGTGCTCCACAGGAGGCCAAGCTTGCTTGCGCAGGGGCCTGAGCTTGTGTAGGCAGAACGGGCTTAACTTGGGACGCCCGAGAGGCGGAAAACCAATGTCCGATATAGTCAAATTCGATGATGAGGCAGTCCAGCGCGCAGTGGAGGTGCTGCGGCGCGGCGGTCTCGTCGCCATTCCGACCGAAACCGTCTATGGCCTTGCTGCCGACGCTTCAAACGGCGAGGGCGTGGCCGGAATCTTCGCGGCCAAGGGACGTCCGCAATTCAATCCCCTGATCGCCCATGTAAGCGGCATCGCCATGGCCGAGCGCTATGTCACTTTCGACGCTCTGTCGCGCAAGCTCGCGGAAACATTCTGGCCCGGCCCCCTGACCATCGTTCTGCCGCTAAAAGACAGACAGGATACGGATCGCCCCATCCATCCGCTTGTGACGGCGGGACTGCAAACGCTTGCTATCCGTATGCCGCTTGGCCGTGTGCGCGATATCATCAGGGAGCTGGATAGTCCGGTGGCGGCACCAAGCGCCAACACGTCCGGCCGCATCAGCCCGACAAGCGCCCATGCCGTTGCGGGCGATCTTGGCGACAAGCTTGATCTGATCCTCGATGCCGGTCCATGCGGCGTCGGCGTCGAATCCACCATCGTCAAGGTTGACGGCGATAGGGTGCATCTTCTGCGCCCAGGCGGGCTGGCGGCGGAAGAAATCGAGGCTGTCATCGGTGAAAAGCTGGTGCGCGCCGACCACACTTCCGCAATTCAGGCGCCGGGCATGATGGCGTCGCATTATGCGCCTGATGCGGCGATGCGGCTCAATGTCGGTTCGGTGAAGCCGGGCGAGGCGCTGCTTGCCTTTGGCCCGCAGCGCGTGGCCGGTGCGGAAAGCGCCGCAACGATCATGAACCTCAGTGCCCACGGCAATTTGCGCGAAGCAGCAGCCAATCTGTTCGATTTCATGCGCAGGCTTGATGCAACGGGTGCCGCCACCATCGCTGTCGAACCAATCCCTTTTGACGGTCTCGGCGAGGCCATCAATGACCGTTTGAAACGCGCGGCGGCCCCGCGCTCATCCTCCCTTTGAATTCAAGAGACAGACTATGCTGGACACCGCTCTGATCGAACGCTTCTCCGCCATCGTGGGTGAAAAGAACGCGCTGACCGCGCCGGAAGACCTCGCCGCTTATCTCGTTGAGCAGCGCGATCTTTATCACGGCCGCACGCCGCTCGTTCTTCGTCCGGGTTCGACGGAAGAAGTTGCGGCGATCATGAAGCTTGCCACCGAGACCAAGACGCCTGTGGTGCCGCAGGGCGGCAATACGGGGCTCGTCGGCGGGCAACAGCCGGACGAAAGCGGTACGGCCATCATCCTGTCGCTGGGCCGCATGAACCGTATCCGCAATCTCGATACGGTCGGCAATCTGGTGACGCTTGAAGCTGGCGTGATCCTGAAAAACCTTCAGGACGCCGTTGAAAAAGCGGGTCGCCTGTTTCCGCTGTCGCTGGGTGCCGAAGGCTCGTGCCAGATTGGCGGTAATCTTGGCTCCAACGCGGGCGGTACGGCAGTGCTAGCCTATGGCAATATGCGCGAGCTTTGCCTTGGGCTTGAAGTCGTGCTGCCGACCGGCGAGGTACTCAACGATCTTCGTTACGTGAAGAAGGACAATACCGGCTACGACCTGAAAGACCTTTTTGTCGGTTCGGAAGGCACGCTCGGCGTCATCACGGCAGCGGTGCTGAAGATATTCCCGCAACCGAAGGGCAAGGGCGTGGCCTATGCGGGCCTGCGCAACCCGGAAGATGTGCTGCGCCTTTTCCAGCTTGCGACTGAACATGCTGGCCCGTCGCTAACCGGATTCGAACTGATGCCGCGCGTCGGGGTGGAGTTCACCGTGCGTCATGTCGACGGCGTGCGCGATCCGCTCGAAAGCCCGCATGACTGGTATGTGCTGATCGACATTTCATCCTCGCGTTCGGAAGAGGATGCGCGCACGACGCTGGAAACGATCCTGACCGAGGCATTCGAGAACGATATTATTCAGGATGCCGCCATCGGCGAAAGCGTGGCTCAGGCGCAGTCCTTCTGGAAGATGCGCGAGGAAATGTCCTGGGCGCAGAAGCCGGAGGGCGGTTCGATCAAGCACGATATTTCCGTGCCGGTCGCCTCTATCCCCGCCTTCATCCATGAGGCAAATGCCGCGACGCTGGAAATGATCCCCGGCGCACGCGTGGTCTGCTTCGGCCATATCGGTGACGGCAACCTGCATTATAATGTTTCGCAGCCGTTCGGTGCCGACAAGGAGGCATTCCTTGCACGCTGGCACGAATTGAACCATCGTATCCACACGATCGTTGCGAGCTATGGCGGCTCAATCTCGGCGGAACATGGCATCGGCCAGTTGAAGCGCGAGGAGCTGGCTTTCTTCAAGCAGGATGTCGCGCTCGACCTGATGCGCCGTATCAAGTCGGCCTTCGATCCAGCCGGCATCATGAACCCCGGCAAGGTTCTGTAGGTGCCGCATAATTTCGGGAAGCAAGAACGGGCGGGTTTACCGCCCGTTTGTTTTAGTAAACGCTTCTTCAGAAGAATTTCCGAATTCTTACACCCGGTTGCATTCTGCTAACCAAAGGAAAAGGCAGGAAAAAGTTAACCCAACTCATTAAGCCCGTCGGTAATAAACCGCGCCTATTCTCCGTCTCAACAAGGGCAAAAAGCCCAACCGGGAAACCGGACATAGGACAGAGAGACAGAGGCGTCGAAAATGATGAGCAAGGGACTGAAGCCCGAGTGGGCAGGCCGGGAATTGCGGCTCGATCCGTTTCACTTTCCGCAGGTTGTGAGCTATGCGACCCGCGACGGCGGCACCGACGTTACCTTCACCATCAACGAGCGCGGCGCGGTGATCCGGCAGGTTCTGCCTTCAAGCGGCTTGCCTATGTCCATCGCTCTTCCGGCCAATGCATTTGTGGGTGTTGCAGCCCGTGCCGTGGAGGACGAATTCGGCGAAATCACGGTGACGCTGGAACTGATGCATGAAGATCCGCAGCTTTCGGTTCCCCTGCTTGTCGCGCATGATCTGACTGACGTTGCGGCCGACTGGCGCGCATGGGCCGCAAGCTTCAACCTGCCGATGATGCTCGTCGAGGAAGATGGCGTCGCCCGCCCGCTCTACGAAAGCACCGGCGCTGTCCGCACCGGCCAGCCTCAGGCTCGCCGTCAGGGACAGGAGCCGCGTCGCCGCCGTCCGCGTTTTCTTGCCCGCCGCAAGACGGGCACGCTTGGCGTCCGGCTGGTGATCTCGGGCAAGGAAATCATTGCACGGAACTAAATCGAAAAGGGTCGCCCGATAAAAGGCGACCCCTTCAAAAACTTTGGCTGACCTCCAAAGACCCCCCGAATGTCTTGAGGCGCATCCCGAAAAGTGGAAACCGGTTTTCGGAAAAGATGCACCCGGAAAAAGACGTTCGGGTTTATTTTTTTCGGCTGAGAAAGGCCATAACGGCCTCGCGGGCTTCATCCGAAGTCAATCGTTCGGCAAAATGCCTGGCTTCACGCGCAATGCGTTCGGAAACTTTTTCAGCGGGCATGCGCATCAGCGCGCGGGCAAGCTGCATGGCCTGCGGCGGTTTGGAGGCGATTTCTTCCGCTGCCTTCATCACTTCTGTTTCCAGCGCATCGTCGGCAACGACCTGATAGACAATACCGGCTTCCTGCGCAGCTTCCGCGCTAAAACCATGGCCAAGCGCCAGGAGAGCGAATGCCTTTTGATGCCCCATCAGCGGCGGGGCCAGCAGGCTGGAAGCCGCTTCCGGGACAAGGCCGAGATCGACAAACGGCGTGCGGAACAGCGCGCGCGACGTTGCAAATGTCAGATCGCAATGCAGGTGGATGGTCGTGCCGATGCCGATGGCCAGCCCGTCGACGCCGGAAACGATGGGCTTCTTCGCGCTGGAAAGAGCGCCCAGAAAGTCCAGAATGTCGTTGCCGAGATCGCCGCCCGATGCCGCGACCATAAAATCCTGCATGTCGTTGCCGGACGAGAACGCCCCCGGAACGCCGAGAAACACATGCACGCGCACCGCGTCATCGGCGTCGCCATCCTTGAGCGCCTTTGCCATGGTGGCATACATGGCGCGCGTGATGGCATTCTTCTTGTCGGCCCGGTTGAGGCGGATGATCTGGATCGAGCCTTTGCGCTCGATCAGGATATGTTCGCTCATGCTTACGCCTCCAGCGCTGATTTGGCGGCGGCAAGGCTGGCGGCGCCCGTAATGACTGTATCCTTCAGCGAGGACACTTCGGCGAGCATGTTTTCCGCGAAGAAGCGGCTCAGAACCGCACGTCCGTTATCGTCACCGGCAAGCGCCGCACGCGCAAGGTACGCGCCGCCTGAAACGAGCGACAAGAGGCGCTGGTAAGGCGTGGCTCCGGCAAGGGCAGCCTCTAGCTGTCCTTCCGCCACCGCCTTTTGCAGCCATTCGGTGGCCTCGCGGGCTTGCGCGATCGCCGCGGAAAGACGCGCGCCGGTTTCGCCCAGTTCCGGGCGATTGGATGCGGTGGCCTTGTCGGCATCATCCTGCAATTCTGCGAGAAAGCCCTTGATGTGCTCGCCTTGTCCAAGCGGCAGCTTGCGCATCACCAGGTCGATGGCCTGAATGCCGTTGGTGCCTTCATAGATCGGGGTGATGCGGGCGTCGCGCAGCAATTGTGCCGCACCCGTCTCTTCGATGAAGCCCATGCCGCCATGAATCTGAACGCCCAGCGATGCGACATCCACGCCTGCATCGGTTGCAAAACTCTTGGCGAGCGGCGTCAGCAGCCCGGCGCGGTCCGACCAGAATTGCTGGTCCGCGCCGTCCGTCGCATGGCTCATGTCGATGGCATGGGCGCAGGAATAGGTGATGGAGCGGGCAATCTGCGTCAGCGCCTTCATGGTCAGCAACATGCGCTGAACGTCCGGATGCTCGATGATGGGGCTCATGCCGGCTTTGGGGTCTGCGCCGATAGCGCGGCCCTGTTTGCGCTCCTTGGCATAGGCAAGGGCTTGCTGGTAGGCAGCTTCGGCCACGCCGACGCCCTGAATGCCGACCAGAAGGCGGGCATTGTTCATCATGGTGAACATGCAGGCCAGCCCGCGATTTTCCTCGCCGATCAGATAACCGACGGCACCCTGTTCCTCGCCCTTCACGAAACCGTCGCCATAGATCATGGTGCAGGTCGGCGAGGCATGGATGCCCATCTTGTGTTCAAGGCCGGAACAGAACAGATCGTTGCGGCGTCCAAGCGAACCGTCTTCGTTGACGAGGTATTTCGGCACGAGGAATAGCGAAATACCCTTTGTGCCGGCCGGGGCATCGGGCAGGCGCGCCAGCACCAGATGCACGATATTGTCGGTCAGGTCGTGTTCGCCATAGGTGATGAAAATCTTCTGGCCAAAAATGCGGTAAGTGCCGTCACCGGCGCGTTCTGCACGGGTGCGAAGTGCGCCGAGATCGGAGCCTGCCTGCGGTTCGGTCAGGTTCATCGTGCCCATCCACTCGCCGGTGATAAGCTTTTCGAGATAGACGTCCTTCAATTCCTTGGAAGCGTGCTTTTCAAGCGCCTCGACCGCGCCCATGGTCAGCGTCGGAGCAATGGCGAAGGCCAGCGTGCCGGAATTCCACATTTCGCTGACAGCCACCGACATCATGGTCGGCAGGCCCTGACCACCATATTCCGGCGTGCCGGTGAGCGAGTTCCAGCCGCCGTCAATCCAGTCGCGGTAAAGCTCTTTCCAGCCCGGCGCGGTTGTGACGACGCCATCCTTGACCGTGGCGCCATGCTTGTCGCCGATTATGCGCAGAGGCTCGACGCGCTCAGAGGCAAATTTGCCCGCTTCTTCCAGAATGGCGGCGGCAAGATCGGCGGAAAATTCAGGGAAGCGGTTATCATCAAGAGCTTTTTCCAGCCCTGCAACCTTCATCAGCGTATGGGAAATTTCAGAAACCGGCGCGCGATACATCTTTCCTCCAAATATGATTTGCTAGCTTCTCTTCAGAAGCCTCTCCTGCATCGGCGCTGTTCGCATTCCGGCAGGCGCCAAAACGGCCATCCGACATAAGAGCTATCGGCTTATTACGTAAACGTCAATGTTTTCGATACGCGTCATCGTGATGGGATGGCGGTCGGGCATCCACGGGCAAAAGCCCCCATCCGCAATGGCGAGGGCGTATTTAAAAAAGTGGATTATTGCGCGGTGATGAGGCCGATGGGCGATGTCAGGACTGCTTCTCCCGCTCCACGGCGCGCCAGCCGATATCGGAGCGGTAGAATCCTTCCGGCCAGTCGATGCGCTTCACGGCTTCATAGGCTTTGGCCTGTGCCTCGGCGACCGTATCGGCGATTGCCGTGACATTCAGCACGCGACCACCATTGGCAATGATGTTGCCGTCCTTCTCCGCCGTGCCTGCGTGGAACACCTTGACGCCATCCATGCCTTCGAGCTTGTCGAGGCCACGGATCACGCTGCCTTTTTTCACATTGGACGGATAGCCTCCCGCAGCCATCACCACCGTCAGCGCTGGCTGGTCTTTCCAGTCGAGCGAAACTTCATCCAGCTTGCCGTCCACGGCGGCATTGATGAGCGCGAGCAGGTCGGTGTTGAGGCGCATCATCAGCACCTGGCATTCCGGATCACCGAAACGGGTATTGTATTCGATGAGCTTCGGGCCGTCCTTGCCGATCATCAGGCCGAGAAAGAGGATGCCGGAGAACGGCGCGCCGATTTCGGCCATGCCGCGCATCGTTGGTTCGATCAACTCGCGCATGGTGCGTTCGACGATTTCTGGCGTCATCACCGGAGCGGGGGCATAGGCGCCCATGCCGCCGGTATTGGGGCCGGTATCGCCATCGCCGACGCGCTTGTGATCCTGTGCCGAGCCGAGCGGCAAGGCGGTCTTTCCATCGCAAATGCAGAAGAAGCTTGCTTCTTCACCGTCCAGAAACTCCTCGACCACCACTTCGGCACCGGCGGACCCGAATGCGCCCTCGAAACAGGCGTCCACGGCGTCGAGCGCTTCATCGAGCGTCATCGCCACGACCACGCCCTTGCCTGCGGCGAGCCCGTCGGCCTTGACGACGATGGGTGCACCCTGCTGGCGGATATAGGCCTTGGCCTTGGGCGCATTGTTGAAGCGACCGTAAGCGCCTGTCGGGATATCGAAGCGCGCGCAAAGATCCTTGGTGAAACCCTTGGAGCCCTCAAGCTGTGCCGCAGCCTTGGAGGGGCCGAACACGCGGATACCCTCAGTGCGCATTTCATCGGAGAGGCCAGCGACGAGCGGCGCTTCCGGCCCGACCACCACGAGATCGATCTTCTCGTCCTTGGCAAAGGCAATCAGCGCCTTGTGGTCATCCACACTGATATCGACCAGCTCGGCGGCTTCCGCGATGCCCGGATTGCCGGGTGCGCAATAGAGCTTTTCGAGCAAGGGAGAGGCGGCAAGCTTCCATGCCAAGGCGTGCTCGCGTCCACCGGAACCGATCAACAGAACTTTCATGCCTTGCTCCCTGCGCTTGAGGTAAGTAAACGTTTACTTACATCGGCTCTCTATTGCCCATCGCACACGCGGGCAAGGGCAGGCTCGCGATTTTTCCAGAAAAAGCGGGCAGAGTCGTTCAGTTTCGAGAAAGCAGACGACCATGCAGCATCCGCAAACCAACCCACAGGTGAACTCCGGCATCCAGTCCCGCGATGCGCGCGGGCGGGTAAAGGACGCTCCTTCCGGCCATTGGGTATATCGCGTCCTGCCGCATTGGCTCTGGCCTTATGCGCAGCTTGCCCGCTGGGACCGTCCCATCGGCTGGCAGCTTCTGCTCTGGCCATGCTGGTGGTCGGCGGCGCTCGTGGCGGGCGCGGGCGCAAAACCCGGAGACGGCGCCTGGGCCGTATTGCCATCTTTCTGGCATCTGTTTCTGTTTCTCGTCGGCGCCATCGCAATGCGCGGTTCCGGCTGCACCTATAACGATCTGGTCGATCAGGATATTGACGACAAGGTGGATCGCACGCGCTCGCGTCCGCTGCCCTCGGGGCAGGTCACACGCGGGCAGGCAAAGCTGTTTCTGGTCTTGCAGGCGCTGGTCGGCCTCGTGGTGGTGCTGCAGTTCAACTGGTTTTCCATCGGCCTTGGCATTTTCTCGCTTCTGATCGTCGCCGCCTATCCCTTCATGAAGCGCATTACCGACTGGCCGCAATTCGTGCTCGGTCTTGCTTTCTCATGGGGGGCGCTTATGGGCTGGGCCGCAGTGGAAGGCTCGCTGAGCCTGGCACCGGTGCTTCTCTATCTCGGCGCGATCCTGTGGACGATCGGCTACGACACGATCTATGCGCATCAGGACAAGGAAGATGACGCGCTGGTGGGCGTGCGCTCCACGGCGCGTCTGTTCGGCAAGCACACCAAGACGGCGCTGATGATCCTCTATGGCGGCGCTATCGGCTTCTTTGCGGCGGCTTTCGCCGTGGCTGAGGTGCCGATGCCAGCCCTTGCCGGATTGCTTGCGGCGGGTGTGCATCTCTATCGCCAGATTATCGTGCTCGATATAGACAACCCCGACCAGTGCCTGAAACTGTTCAAATCCAACAATATTGTCGGCTGGCTGATCTTCCTCGGGCTGGTGTTCGGAAGCCTCTGGGTGGCGGTCAAGCCGCTGGTATAAACAAAAAGGCCACCGGAGATGGTGGCCTTGCTTTATCGGATCAGGGATAGAGCCTGTCCTTGTTCCAGTCGCCCTCCGGCGTTGGCCGCGTGAAGAGCACGCGGTCATGCAGGCGAAAGGCCCGGTCGTGCCAGAATTCAATCGAGACCGGGCGGATACGGAACCCCGACCAGTAGGGCGGGCGGGGAATGTCGCCGATGGCATATTTCGCGGTATATTCTGCAACAGCCTTTTCCAGCGCGAACCGGCTTTCCAGCGGGCGTGACTGCTTGGATGCCCATGCACCGATGCGGCTGCCGCGCGGGCGCGAGGCATAATAGGCATCGGCTTCGGCATCGCTGACTTTCTCCACCGGTCCACGCACGCGCACCTGACGCCGCAACGTCTTCCAATGGAAGCACATGGCGGCTTTTTCCGCCGACAGGATTTCCTTGCCCTTGGTGCTTTCATAATTGGTGTAGAAGACGAAGCCCTGCTCGTCAAAATCCTTCAGCAGTACCATGCGCACATTGGGCAGGCCATCCGGGTCAACCGTCGCCAGCGCGACCGCATTCGGGTCGTTCGGTTCGCTCTGTTTGGCATCGGCCAGCCAGTCGGCAAAAAGTTTGAACGGCTGGGAGGATTCGGTGAAGTCGTCGCTTGCGTTTGTCATTTTGGATTTTCAACAGCCTGTCGGAAATATGCGGGTCATCCTGAAAGGGAATCCCCCGCCGGAGACCCAAGAGATAGGGGGGCGGGGCGAGCTTCTTCGATAACCGGCATTTTGTCCATGGCCTTGCCGGGATGTGTCGTCGCAGGGAGCAATTTGGTTCTTCCGCCTGCCGCCAATCGGTGCGAGGTGGCGGCTTTAGTTGCCTATGGTCACAGAAAGCCGGGCGCATCCTTAGACAACTGAATAAAGTAAGGAGTTGGGCGTTGTGCTCTGATTCCGATTTGTTTACCTTTCCGGCACACCGCTTGTTAACTCAAGCGCACCCATAATCCCTGCATCTTTAGCGTGTAGAACAAGGGAATAGCGTTGGCCGTCGAGACGCTTCGCCAGAAAGACAAATTCCGGAGCCCGTGCCGTGGCGCCAATGCGCTGCGCAAGGCTGCGATTGGCATAGGCCTTTTCTCGCTCGCCGGTTGCGCCATGGGCGGGGTGAGCATCGAAAAGGCAGTTCCTGATTCTTCCATGGTCACCGGGTCCGTGAAGTCGCAGCAGGTCGAGACCGATACCGGCAAGCTTTCCGATCAGTCCGCCATAAAGAACGTCGTTTCCGCGCTTGATTTCACGCAATGGGGAAAGAAGCCGGTTCCGTGGGCCAATCCCGACACGGGAAGCCAGGGCACCATCACGACGATTGCTGAGAACAACAAGAACAATCAGCTCTGCCGCGAGTTCGAAACCTCGCGCGAGGCTTTTGACGGCGTTTCCATCTATCGCGGCGAAACCTGCATGGAACGCGGCGGTCAATGGACGGTGACGTCTTTCGCCCCGATCTGAAAAGAAAAGCCTGACCTGACTGGAACTTTGCGGGTCAGATGCGCATATTGTGGGCAACGAATCTTGTTCATCTCACAATTATTTCCTGAAAGAGGAACTATATGCGCGATCCCTATAGCGTGCTGGGCGTCGCCAAAACGGCGAAGCCCGAAGAAATAAAATCGGCTTTTCGCAAACTGGCCAAAAAGCACCACCCGGATCAGAACAAGGATGATCCGAAGGCGCAGGAGCGTTTTGCAGAACTGAATCAAGCCTACGAAATTCTGGGCGACAAGGACAAGCGCGGGCAATTCGACCGTGGCGAGATCGATGCCGAAGGCAAGCCTGCTTTCCAGGGCTTCGCCGGCGGGCAGGGCTTCGGCGGCGCTCATGGCGACCCCTTCGCCGGTTTCCGGCAGGGCGGCGGCAACAGCCATTTTGAATTTCGTTCCGGCCCCGGCGGGTTTCAGCAGGGCGGTGGCTTCGGCGGTGCAGAAGATATATTGAACGATCTCTTTGGCGGCGCTTTCGGCGGCGGTGCCCGCGCGGGCGGCGCGCGTCAGCGTGGCCCGGCGAAGGGAGCCGATCTTTCGGCATCCATCGATATCACGCTGGAGCAGGCTGCCGGCGCGGAAAAGGTCGAGGCGATTTTCCCCAACGGCAAGCACCTCAAGATCAAGCTGCCCAAATATGTCGAAGACGGTCAGACCATTCGTCTGAAAGGGCAGGGCGAGACCTTGGTGGGCGGAACGGCCGGTGATGCGCTGGTTACGATCCACTTCAAGGCGCATCCCCGGTTTCGCCTGGAAGGCCGCGACGTCCATGTGGACTTGCCGGTCGAGCTTGCCGACGCCGTTCTTGGCGGCAAGCAGGAGGTCGAGACGCTCGACGGGCGGATTGCGGTGAAAATTCCGGCATGGTCGAGTTCCGACCGTGTGCTGCGGCTGAAAGAAAAGGGGCTCCCTCTCAAAGCCGGTGGACGTGGCGATCTTTACGTGCATGTGCGGATCATGCTGCCGGAAGGCGGCGACAGGGAACTGGAAGAATTCCTGCAGAAACGCAAACAAGCCTGAGCGCATCTTCAATCGTTTGAAGCCGGGTGTTGTCTCTTTGCGGCAGTAAGGTGACAATGCCCGGCTTTTTCACTGCAATTGCTTGAAGGAGAGCCGAGGCTGTGCGATAGGGCAACAAGTTAATTGTTTTCAATGAGGACCCCTAATGACCGCACAGTCAGGTTTGTTGCAGGGCAAGCGTGGATTGATTCTGGGCGTCGCCAACAACCGCTCCATCGCATGGGGTATTGCGAAGGCCGCTCGTGATGCAGGCGCAGAGCTCGCATTCACCTATCAGGGCGATGCATTGAAGAAGCGTGTCGAGCCTCTGGCAGAAGAGCTTGGCGCGTTCGTTGCCGGACATTGCGACGTGGCGGATGCCGCCAGTATTGATGCTGTTTTTGAGACGCTTGAAAAGAAGTGGGGCAAGCTCGACTTCCTGGTGCACGCTATCGGTTTTTCCGACAAGGACGAACTGACTGGCCGCTATCTCGATACGTCGGAAGCCAATTTCACCAACACGATGCTGATTTCGGTTTATTCGCTGACGGCGGTTGCGCGCCGGGCGGAAAAGCTGATGAACGACGGCGGATCGATCCTGACGCTGACCTATTACGGCGCCGAAAAAGTCATGCCGAACTACAACGTCATGGGCGTGGCCAAGGCTGCTCTTGAAGCGAGCGTGAAATATCTGGCCGTCGATCTTGGCCCGCAGAACATTCGCGTCAACGCAATCTCGGCAGGCCCGATCAAGACGCTCGCTGCCTCCGGCATTGGCGATTTCCGCTATATCCTGAAATGGAACGAATACAATGCCCCGCTGCGCCGTACCGTTACCATCGAGGAAGTGGGCGATGTCGGCCTCTATTTCCTTTCCGACCTGTCCCGTTCGGTGACGGGCGAAGTCCATCACGCGGATAGCGGCTATCATGTCATCGGCATGAAAGCGGTGGACGCGCCGGATATTTCGGTCGTGAAAGATTGAAGCAGCGAATACAAAATCCCGAAAAGCTGACCGGCTTTTCGGGATTTTTCTTTCCTGGTGCGGGAAAGCTATCCACACATTGACTGACGGCATATTGAGGTAGAGCTGTGGCTCGGGAAATCATCTACTTTTCGCGTCACGGCGAGACGGACTGGAATGTTTCGCAGCGCATTCAAGGACAGCTCGACATCGATATCAATGCCCATGGCCGCACCCAGGCAGATCGCAATGGCGATATGCTGAAGTCCTTGATCGGCGATGGCGCGGGCTTCGACTTCGTGGCAAGCCCTTTACGCCGCACCCGCGAAACGATGGAGCGCATCCGCCTGCGCATGGGGCTCGATCCTTATGATTACCGCACCGACCCCCAACTGATGGAAGTCAACTTCGGTGACTGGCAGGGTTTCATGATGGAGGACATTGCAAGGGAACGCGAGGATCTCCTGGAAGCGCGCGCCCGCGACAAGTGGAATTTTGTGCCGCCCGGCACGACCGCTGAAAGCTATATGAGCCTGTCGCGCCGTATCGGGCGCTGGGTGGAGGCCGTGGAGTGGCCAACCGTCTGCGTCACGCACGGCGGCTGCATTCGCACGCTGTTTTACCTTTATGGCGATATGGACGGCCACGCCGCCGCTAATCTATCCATCCCGCAGGACAAGATTCTGAAATTCGAAAACGGCAAGCTTGAGTGGGTTTGAGAACAGCGGGCCTGACCAACAGTCTATTTTCGGGGAGACGCCGGTTTCGATGAGCCTTACGTTCAAGTTTCAGCAGGTCGATGTCTTCGCTTCCCGTCCGTTGGGCGGCAATCCGCTGGCAGTCGTTGTCGATGCAGACAGCTTGGACGACGCCCGAATGGCTGCGTTTGCAAACTGGACCAATCTGAGCGAAACCACTTTTCTGCTAAAGCCGACAAAAATCGGGGCGGACTATCGCGTCCGGATTTTCACCCCGTCGCGTGAATTACCTTTTGCTGGACACCCGACTTTGGGGAGCTGTGATGTCTGGCTGGCGTCGAATGGAAGAGCCGGTGACGGGGAAGTCGTGCAGGAATGCGAGGCCGGTTTGATCCGCATACGCAGGGACGGCGACATGCTTTCCTTTGCTGCGCCCGAACTGATCAGAAGCGATGCCCTTGAACCGCAATTGCTGCAACGCATCGCAGGAGCGTTGCATATCAGCATGGACGCCATTGTTGATGCGCACTGGGTTGACAATGGTCCGGGTTGGCTCGCCGTCCTTCTGAAAAGCAGGGAGGAGGTGCTGGCTCTGCGTCCGGATTTCGCTGCGATCTCTGGCCTCCGGGTGGGTGTCGTCGCGCCATGGAAACGGGCCGACGACGGTGACGCTGCCGATTTTGAAGTCCGCGCTTTTACCGCCGCTGGCTTTGAGGACCCGGTTACAGGAAGTCTGAACGCCGGCATAGCCCAATGGTTGATCGGCAGTGGCATAGCGCGCGCATCTTATATCGCCAGCCAGGGCACTGTTCTTGGGCGGGCAGGGCGCATCCACGTTCGGCGCGAAGCCGACGGAATCTGGATCGGCGGCAATGTCGTTACCTGTGTGGATGGCCACGTAACCCTTTAATCGACCGTGCTTGAGGGCGCTGCAGCTTACGGCGCTTCCTGAATATCGGTGATGAAGCGTGTGCTGTCGACCACATCATAGATGATGAGGACCTTCATGCCCTTGTTGATCGCGCTATAATCGAACTCGCCGGGCAGCGTGTATGTCTCGCCGTCATCCAGCGTTATGGTTTCGCTGTCCTTGTTGATGCCGGTGATCTTGCCTTCGGCATCGTCCGCCATCGCTACCGTGGAGAAAAGCGAAGCAATGATGAGGATTAATCCGACCAGATAATGCATGACGTCCGTTCCTTTGGTTGTGCCTCGGATTGGGTTGTCGCCTGACCGATTCGACACGATTGTCGCTGTTGATGTTCCGGCGCCCCACGCCTTCAGTCCCACAATGTAGCGTGCGGAATGTGTCAAAAAAAATGCCGTATATCGATCTCCAGAAGGAAATTTTGCGTCACGGGGGAGCTTGATTTGACCGGCGTCGAAAAGCCCAATAAAACCGGCGCGTAAAGTAGCTGCTCTCTCCTTGGCCTGCTCCGGACAAGGACAATTTATTCAGGCGTCGCGCATGTCTCACAATAGTTTCGGCCATCTGTTCCGCGTAACCACCTGGGGCGAAAGCCATGGTCTGGCGCTCGGTTGCGTTGTTGACGGCTGCCCGCCCGGTATCACCTTCACGGAAGCTGAAATTCAGGCCTATCTCGACAAGCGCAAACCCGGCCAGTCCAAATATACCACGCAGCGCCGCGAGCCCGATCAGGTGCGCGTGCTTTCCGGCGTTCTTCTGGGCGATGACGGCGTGACCATGACGACGACCGGCACGCCGATCTCGATGATGATCGAGAACACCGATCAGCGCTCCAAGGATTATGGCGAGATTGCCCGCCAGTACCGTCCCGGCCATGCCGATTACACCTATGACGTCAAATATGGCATTCGCGACTATCGCGGCGGCGGGCGTTCGTCGGCGCGTGAAACCGCAGCCCGTGTTGCGGCTGGCGCCATCGCGCGCAAGATCGTGCCGGGGCTGGAAGTCAAGGGCGCGCTGGTTGCCATGGGCGTGCACGGCATCGACCGCCGCCGCTGGAACTGGTCCGAAGTGGACAACAATCCTTTCTTCTCGCCGGATGCGGGTTCGGTCGAATTGTTCGCGGACTATCTCGACGGCATTCGCAAGAGCGGATCGTCGGTTGGCGCGGTCATCGAGATCGTCGCTGAAGGCGTGCCAGCCGGCATTGGCGCGCCGATCTATGGCAAGCTGGATCAGGACATCGCCAGCCTGCTGATGTCGATCAACGCCGTGAAGGGCGTGGAAATCGGCAATGGTTTCGAGGCGGCGCGTCTCACGGGCGAGGAAAACGCCGACGAAATGCGCATGGGCAATGACGGTAAGCCGCTGTTCCTGTCAAACCATGCGGGCGGCATTCTGGGTGGCATTGCAACCGGCGCGCCGGTTGTGGCGCGCTTTGCCGTCAAGCCGACCTCATCGATCCTGACCCCGCGCCGCTCTGTCGATAAGGATGGCAAGGAGGTGGATGTGATGACCAAGGGGCGTCATGATCCATGCGTGGGCATTCGCGCCGTGCCGATCGGCGAGGCGATGGTGGCTTGCGCTATTGCCGATCATTATCTGCGTCATCGCGGCCAGACTGGCCGCGTCTGATTCATTTGGGGCCGGACTGGCCATAATCTAACCGGCGATTGGGCCAGTCGGTTGTCTGACATACAGAGGTCGAAATGAGCTATAATCAGAAACAGGTCGTTGATGCGCTTCGTGCTTTTGAACGCGGCGAGATCGTTGTGGTCATGGATGATGACGGGCGCGAAAACGAAGGCGACCTGATTGTCGCCGCCGTGCATTGCACACCGGAAAAGATGGCCTTCATCGTTCGTCACACGTCCGGTATCGTCTGCACCCCGATGACCCGCGAGGAAGCCAAGCGCCTCAATCTCGCGCCCATGGTTGCTGAAAACGAATCTGCCCATACGACGGCCTTTACGGTGACGGTCGACTACCGCCACGGCACGACGACCGGCATTTCGGCGGAAGACCGCACGCTGACCGTTCGCAATCTGGCGAACCCGAATGCCGGCGCTTCGGATTTCGTGCGTCCCGGCCATATTTTCCCGCTGGTTGCCCGCGAAGGCGGTGTTCTGATGCGGTCAGGCCATACGGAAGCCGCTGTCGATCTTTGCAAGCTCGCAAACCTGCCGCCCATCGGCGTGATCTGCGAGCTGGTCAATGATGACGGTTCCGTCATGCGCGGCCCCGATGTAAAGGCTTTTGCTGAAAAACACGCGCTGCACAGGGTCACGGTTGCCGATCTCATCGCCTATCGCCAGCGCAAGGAAACGCTGGTCAAGCGCGTTGGCGATGCGCCGGTCAAGACCTGCGCAGGGGCCGCTCATGCTTATACCTATGAACTGCCATGGGAACCCATGCAGCACGTGGCTGTGGTCTTCGGCGACATTCGTGACGGCGAGGAAGTGCCCGTCCGCCTGCACCGCGAAGACGTGTTGAACGATGTGTTCGGCAAGGGCGGCAGCAATCTTGATGCCATCATGGAAAAGATGGGCAAGGAAGGTCGCGGCGTACTGGTCTATCTGCGCGAAGGCTCTGTCGGCGTGCGTTCCGATCATCATGACACCCGCGCCCGCGATGCGATCCAGAGCGACCACGAAAGCCATGCCGAAGCGGTCGCCCGCGAGGAAGAGTGGCGTCAGATCGGTCTGGGCGCGCAGATATTGAAGGATCTCGGCATCACGTCGATTGTGCTGCTGGCATCGCGTGAGCGCCACTATGTGGGACTTGAAGGCTTCGGCATCGACATCGCCCGAACCGAAATCATCTGACCTCATTGCAGCGAGGTGGCACATGGCCGTCATGGTCATGTGCCGGTGAGATGCTATAGTGAAACTATGACGACACGGCTTTACTGGCATCCGATCTATCTTGAACATTTGACCCCGCCCGGTCATCCAGAGCGTCCCGATCGCATCCGGGCGCTGATGAGTGAACTGGAGGGGCCGGATTTCTACCGGCTCGACCGGGTGGAGGCACCGCGTGCCGACGAGGCGGCTGTGCTCCTTGCGCATCCTGAAAAACATCTGGAAGCGATACGCGCCGGAATACCCGAGCCTGCTCCGGACGAGGAAGCGCCTGCGCCCGTGGTGCGGCTCGACGGCGACACTTATGTCAGCCCGAAAAGTCTGGAGGCCGCGCTGACGGCAATCGGCGCGGCCACGGCTGCGGTCGATGATGTATTTTCGGGTGCTGCAAATAATGTGTTCGTTGCGGCTCGCCCGCCGGGACATCATGCCGAACGTTCCACAGCGATGGGTTTTTGCCTTTTCAACAATGTTGCGATTGCTGCCCGCCATGCGCAGCGCCGCTACGGTGCCGAGCGCGTCGCAATCGTCGATTGGGACGTGCATCACGGAAACGGAACGCAGGATATTTTCAAGGACGATCCAGGCGTCCTGTTCTGTTCGACGCATCAGTTTCCCTTGTATCCCGGTACGGGGGCGAAGGATGAAACCGGCGTTGGCAATATCGTCAATGCGCCACTTTCTCCCGACACCGGAAGCCGCGAATTTCGCGAGGCATTTAATAGTCGTGTATTGCCCGCCTTGGACAATTTCCGGCCAGATTTGATCCTTATTTCGGCTGGCTTCGATGCTCATTTTCGCGATCCGCTGGCCGAGCTAAATCTCGACGAGGCGGATTTTGATTGGGCGACAGGCAAACTCATGGAGCGGGCAGAAAGGTTCTGCGATCACCGGCTAGTGAGTGTGCTTGAAGGTGGATATGATCTAGAGGGCTTGTCGCAGTCCGCGTCTGCGCATATTACGCGGCTGTTGAAAGGATGAATCATGGTAACCGAACCGTCCAACGCCGACATTGCGGTAATGAGCTTCGAGGATGCGCTGAAGCAGCTTGAGAAGATCGTCGACGATCTGGAGCGGGGCGACGTGCCGCTGGAGGAGTCCATTCGCATCTATGAACGCGGCGAAGCCCTCAAGAAGCATTGCGACACGCTTCTGAAATCTGCCGAGGACAAGGTGGAGAAAATCCGCATCGGCCGCGATGGCCAGCCGGTCGGCACGGAGCCGCTTGACCCCGAATAATCCTGCCCGAATATACTGGCCGCAATAAGACTGACCGGGCCAATCCGGTCAGAAAAGTGTCTTGAGCTGGGCGACATAGGGCGCCAGAGCGCCGCTCAGCAGATAGGGGCCAAGGCCCCAGGCCAGCGTCCATCCCATAGCGCCGACAATATTTGCCGCCAGAAAGTGCAGCGGGTCCATTTTCATCGAACCCGCGATGATCCCGTTCAACTGCCGCAGAAGCACGACGAAGCGAGCGGTCGCCACCACATAAATTCCCTTGCTGTCGAAAAGTTTCTCGAACTGCTCCAGCCGTTCCGGTGTGAGTTTGACGAGGTGCCCGTATCTGAGGATCAATCGTCGGCCACCAAAACGACCGATCAGGTATCCCGTACAGTCGCCAAGCACGGCGCCGATAAACACCGCAATCAGCACGGTTTCGATGTTGAGCGTGCCATGCAGGGCGAGCAGCGAGCTTGCAATGAGGGCGCTTTCACCGGGCAGGGGAGCGCCGAAGGATTCAAAATATACGATTATGAAAAGAGCAAGCGCGCCATATGCAGCAATATAAGGTTCCAGAAAGCTCATTGATTTGCAGGTCTTTCGGCAAATGTCGATCTGATCCCAGTCAGATCGAAACACGATAAAAGGCCCCGGACGAGCCGGAGCCTGAAATCTGTATCTATCACATCAACCGATGGAACGCTTGCCGGTAATTGCGTGGTAGACCCACAACACGATTATCGAGCCGACTATCGCAATAACAAGGCTGATCGGATCGAATGCGCCGGTGACGCCACGTCCAAAAAGCTGAGACGAAAGCACACCGCCGACGATGGCGCCGACAATGCCGAGAGCAATATCCAGAAACAGGCCCTGACCGCTTTTATTGACGATCTTGCTGCCGATGAAGCCGGCAATCAAGCCCAGTATTATCCAGCTCATAACAGACATCTAATATCTCCCGATGCGCAAATGCACTTTTGCATCACGCACTTAGGAGATTTTCACACTGCTACAAAATTTGCAAGGTATAATGCTTGTCAAAATGGGAAACCCATTTACCTTTATCTTACCGAATGCACAGTTGGCATCGGATAACAGGGAGTATCGTGTGATGGGAAGTTATGATGACAACTCGGGCAATTCGCCTATTCCCGGGGGAAGCCTGGCGAAGCCGGTTCTGATTGCGCTTGGCGCCCTGCTGATCGGCAAGATGCTGAAGGGCCATGGAGATGACACGGCGGCTGCCCCGGCGCAGCCAGTACCGGTGCCGGATCAGTCGCAGGCAGGCGGCGGCCTGCTCGGTGGCATCCTTGGCGGGCTTGGCGGTCTGCTCGGCAGTGCGGCTGCTGGAAATGCTTCTGCGGCTCCCTCCGCGCCGGGGCCTCTCGGCGGCGGACTTGGCGGTCTCCTCGATCAGTTGAAACAGGCTGGCCTTGGCGACAAGGTGGATTCCTGGGTCGGTCAGGGCTCCAACCATCCCATCGAGCCGGGACAGCTTGGCGATGCGCTTGGCCAGAAAACGCTCAGTGAAATCGCGGAACATGCCGGCATCGACCAGCAGGAGCTTTTGAACCAGCTATCGCAGGTTCTGCCGGGTTTGGTGGACAAGCTGACGACAAACGGACAGGTTCCCGACACCAGCGCGCTTTCCAAGCTGCTGCAAGGCCGCTGACGGAATTTTATATTGCGACTGGACCGCACCGCTCGTCGGTGCGGTTTTGTTTTGAATATGCTTTCGATAAACTGCAATCAGCGCCTATATAAGCTCTACAGATTAATGGCTGGAGTCGCGTTTCATGAGTTTCTTTCCGTGTCCTGATCCGGTTCTTGGTGACAAGACGTCGGTAGACAGCATCGAAACGCTGGTCATCCCGCGTACGAGCGACATTGGCGGGCTGGAAGTGCGGCGAGCTTTGCCAACGGTGCGTCGCCGTCTGGTCGGGCCGTTCATTTTCTTCGATCGCATGGGGCCGGCTGTTCTGCGCGATGGCGAGGCGCTGGATGTGCGCCCGCATCCGCATATCGGCCTTTCCACGGTCACCTATCTTTTTGACGGACATATCCGCCACAGGGACAGCCTTGGCACCGAAATGGTCATTCGTCCGGGCGACGTGAACCTGATGACCGCCGGTCGCGGCATTGTGCACTCCGAGCGTTCGCCGGAAGAGGAACGCAATGGACCATTGCCGATTTCCGGCATTCAGACTTGGCTGGCACTCCCCGACGCGCTGGAAGAAATCAGCCCGGAGTTTTTTCACACCAATGCTCCCGATCTGCCATTGATGGAGGATCGTGATTTTTCAGGACGGCTGATCATGGGCTCCATGCTGGGGCTCAAATCGCCGGTAATCCAGCACGCCGATACGCTTTATGCGGATATTCGAATTGAGCCGAACGGGCGTTTCCCGATCCCGCCCGCGGCCGAGGAGCGCGCTATCTATACGTTGCAGGGCAATGTCGGCATTGGGGGAGAAGTGTTCCCGCCGGATCGCTTGCTGGCCTTTCGTCCCGGCGACGATATCGTGGTGCAGGCCGGACCGGAGGGAGCGCATATCATGCTTTTTGGCGGTGCTGCCCTTGGCTCGAAGCGCTATGTATGGTGGAATTTCGTATCCTCTTCGCGGGAGAGGATTGAACAGGCCAAGGAAGAATGGCGCACCGGACGTTTTGATATTGTGCCCGGTGACGAGGAGGATTTCATACCTTTGCCTGAATAAGCATTATGAACCGAACCGTAGGACACGATGTCCCGCCCTGCTTGATCCCGTCGCATTGCTGCTATACCGACAACAAGACCTAACCAGAAACAGGTTGTTTGAATGTCCCGACCCTTGACCCCATTGCTTGACAAGGCGCCGACCCCGGATCGCCTGCGTGCATTGCCGGAATCTGATCTGCCGCAACTGGCGGAAGAATTGCGCGCGGAGCTGATCGACGTGGTTTCGACCACTGGCGGGCATCTGGGCGCGGGACTGGGCGTGGTCGAACTGACGGTAGCATTGCACCACGTCTTCGACACGCCGCACGACCGCATCATCTGGGATGTCGGTCATCAGGCCTATCCGCACAAGATTCTGACCGGGCGTCGCGACCGTATTCGCACATTGCGACAGACCGGTGGCCTTTCGGGTTTCACCAAGCGCACCGAAAGCGAATACGATCCTTTCGGCGCCGCGCATTCGTCGACCTCGATTTCGGCTGGCCTCGGCATGGCCGTCGCATCGGATCTTTCGGGCGAAAAGCGCAATGTGATTGCGGTTATCGGCGATGGTTCAATGTCGGCGGGCATGGCCTATGAAGCGATGAACAATGCCGGTGCGCTCGATGCGCGCCTGATCGTCATCCTCAATGATAACGACATGTCGATTGCGCCGCCGACCGGCGCTATGAGCGCCTATCTTGCGCGCCTCGTCTCCGGCAAGACCTATCGCAGTGTCCGCGAAGCCGCCAAGCAGGTCGCCAAGAAACTGCCGAAGTTCCTGCAGGACAAGGCCCGCAAGTCGGAAGAATATGCGCGCGCCTTTTTCACTGGCGGCACGCTGTTCGAGGAGCTTGGCTTTTATTATGTCGGCCCCATTGACGGGCATAATCTGGATCATCTGCTGCCGATCCTGAAAAATGTGCGTGATACGCAGGAAGGCCCGGTGCTGATCCACGTGGTAACGCAAAAGGGCAAGGGCTATGCGCCGGCGGAAGCCGCCGCCGACAAATATCACGGCGTCAACAAGTTTGATGTCATTACCGGCAAGCAGTCGAAGCCGCCTGCAAATGCGCCGAGTTACACCAAGATTTTCGGCACAAGCCTGATCGAGGAAGCTCGCCATGACGACAAAATCGTGGCGATCACAGCCGCCATGCCGTCGGGCACCGGGCTTGATCTTTTTGGCGAAGTGTTCCCACAGCGCACATTCGATGTCGGCATTGCCGAGCAACATGCGGTGACTTTCGCCGCCGGTCTCGCCAGCGAAGGTTTCAAGCCGTTCTGCGCGATCTATTCCACCTTCTTGCAACGCGGCTACGATCAGGTCGTGCATGATGTTTCGATCCAGAACCTGCCGGTGCGCTTCCCTATCGACCGCGCCGGTCTGGTCGGAGCCGATGGCCCGACCCATGCGGGTTCGTTCGATACGGGTTTCCTTGCCGCTCTCCCCGGTTTCGTGGTGATGGCCGCTTCCGACGAGGCCGAGCTGCGCCATATGGTGCGCACGGCCACTGAATACGACGAAGGTCCGATTTCCTTCCGCTATCCGCGCGGCGATGGTGTCGGCGTCGATCTGCCGGAACGCGGTTCTATTCTCGAAATCGGTAAGGGCCGCATCGTGCGCGAGGGCACGAAGGTCGCGTTGCTGTCCTTCGGAACGCGCTTGCAGGAATGCCTTGCCGCCGCCGATGAGCTGGGCGCTGCCGGTCTTTCGACCACGGTTGCCGATGCACGTTTTGCCAAGCCGCTCGATCACGATCTGATCCGTCGCCTGGCGCGTGAGCATGAAGTGCTGGTGATGGTGGAAGAGGGTGCGGTTGGCGGTTTTGGCAGCCACGTGCTGCAATTCCTCGCCACGGATGGACTTCTGGATCGTGGCCTCAAGGTGCGCGCTTTGACTTTGCCGGACAGCTATCAGGATCATGGCAAGCCGGACGCCATGTATGCCGAGGCCGGTCTCGACCGGGCGGGCATCGTACATGCAGTGTTTGCCGCTCTTGGCCGCGACCAGCTGACCACCTCCCACCGTGCCTGAACCGGCTGGCGATAAGAACCTGCGGCTTGACCAGTTGCTGGTGGAGCTTGGGCTGTTTGCCACGCGTTCGCGGGCGCGGGATGCAATCCAGCGCGGCACGGTCAAGGTGGACGGCAAGCCCGTCATCAAGCCGGGGCAGACGGTTCCGCGCGCGGCGAAGATCTCGGTTGATGATCCGGCAAGCGCCTATGTCTCTCGTGCTGCCCTGAAACTTATCGCGGCGCTCGACCATTTCGATCTTGATGTGAAAGGGCGCACAGCCCTCGACATTGGTGCTTCGACAGGCGGCTTCACGCAGGTTCTGCTGGAACGCGGCGCGGCCCACGTTCTTGCTATTGATGTCGGCCACGATCAGTTGCATGAAACGCTGCGCGCCGATCCTCGCGTCACCAACAAGGAAGGGCTCAACGCGCGTGCGCTGGAGCTCTCCCATCTGGATGGGCGTGAAATCGATTGCGTTGTTTCGGATGTGAGCTTCATCTCGCTGAAACTGGCCTCGCCCCCGGCATTGGCCTTTGCGCAAAAAGGTGCTATCTGCGCGCTTCTCGTAAAGCCGCAATTTGAAGCGGGCCGCGAGGCCATCGGCAAGGGCGGCATTTTGCGTGACCCGAAAGATGGCGAACGCATTGCAGAAGAACTGAGATCATGGCTGGAGACGCAAGCTGGCTGGCGTGCGCTTGGCCTTTGCCCGTCGCCCATTGAAGGCGGCGACGGCAATCGTGAATATCTCCTGGCAGGAAAGAAAGACCGATGACGACGCCAAGTACTGGGCAAATTACAATCCGCTCGATTGGCGCGGGCGGCGATGGCGTTGCCAACCTTCCTGACGGCCAGATTTATGTACCTTTCACCTTGCCGGGCGAGGTGGCCAATGTCGCTCGTGACAAGAACCGCGCAACAGTTATGGCGCTTCTTGAAACATCTCCTGAGCGACAGGCGCCCGCCTGCCGACATTTCGAGGATTGCGGTGGCTGCGCCTTGCAGCATTGGCAGGATGAACCCTATCATCTGTGGAAGCGCGAACTGGTTGTCTCCGCGCTGAAGGGCAGGGGGATTGATGCGGAAGTTGCGCCTCTGGTCGCTTGCCAGCCGCGCACGCGCCGCCGCGCTGTTTTTGCGGCACGCAAGACGGAAAAGGGCGTCCTGCTTGGCTTCAATCGTCACTTGAGCCACGAAATCATCGACATCGTTGAATGTGCGGTAACCGTTCCCGAGATCATTGCGCGCCTTGACGATCTGCGTGAAGTCGGGGCTTTGATTGCACCCGGCTCCAAGCCGTTCAAGCTGGCGGCGACGCTGACCGCATCCGGCCTTGATCTTGCGGCAAGCGGCTGCGGTGTGCTGGATGACGGCCAACGCCGCGCCTTGACTGCGCTCGTCATGAAAAAGGGTTTTGCGCGCCTTTCGCATGAAGGTGAAATCATCGTTGAGCCGAAAAAGCCGCTCATCCATTTCGGCAAGGTGCCGGTTCCGGTGCCTCCCGGCTGCTTCTTGCAGGCGACGACGGATGCGGAAGAGGCGATGGTGCAGCTGGTGCTGGATCATGTCGGCAAAGCCAAGCGCGTCGCGGACCTATTCTGCGGTGTCGGCACATTTGCCCTGCGGATTGCGGAAAAGAGCGCGGTTCATGCGGTTGAAAACGATGCGTTGGCCCTTGCTGCCCTTGATCGCGGCGTTCGCCATGTGCAGGGGCTGAAGCCCGTTTCGGTTGAGCGGCGCGATCTGTTCCGCCGACCATTGATGCCAAAGGAGCTGCTGCCCTATAACGCCGTGGTCTTCGACCCGCCGCGGGCAGGTGCGGAAGAGCAGGCGCTGGAACTGGCAAAGTCGAAAGTGGAGAAGCTTGTCGCGGTTTCGTGCAATCCGGTGACGCTCGCCCGCGACCTCGCCATTCTGGTCAAGGGCGGCTATCGCGTCACGCGTGTCACGCCGATAGACCAGTTCCTCTGGTCGCCACATGTCGAGGCGGTGGCAACGCTGGTGAAGAGATAAGGCAATAGGGCAGTATGTTGGGTTGTAGATGACCGCGACGGTTTATCTTCCTACTGCCCTACTGCCCTACTGCCCTACTGCCCTACTGCCCTACTGCCCTAAACTCACATCCTCTCGATGATCTTCTGGTCGCCTTCATGCGCCTTGCCATTGGCGGCGATGATGGCGGGAACGATGTCTTCCGCCTTGTCAATGACCAGCGGCTTCACCTGATGCGCAGTGTGCAGAAATCCTTCTGCCGTCATATGCTCAAGCAGCGAAAGCATCGGAGCCCAAAAATTGTTGATGTTTGCGAAAACCATCGGCTTGCGATGCTTGCCAAGCTGCGCCCAGGTCATCATTTCCACGATTTCCTCAACCGTGCCGATGCCGCCCGGCAGCGTGACAAACGCATCCGATTTCTGGAACATGAGATGCTTGCGCTCATGCATGTCGCCAACGACGATGAGTTCGGTCAGCTGTTCAGCCTTTTCGAGGCTTGCTTCCTTGTCGAGCAGAAAGGTCGGGATAATGCCGGTAACTTCGCCGCCGGCATCCATCACGCCTTGCGCAACCGCGCCCATGATGCCGCGCGTGCCGCCGCCATAAACAAGGCGCAGGCCGTGTTCGGCAATGGACCGGCCGAGTGCAACGCCCGCTTCGCGATAGATGGGATTCAGGCCCGTGGACGAGCCGCAATAAACACAAATGGATCGAATCTCAGACATGATTTCTTGTGCGCTTTTGACCTTTCAGCGTCAAGCGGCTGCGATTTCATTTTGCGGCAAAGATCGCAGGCAGGAGCCCGTCCTGTTGGACATTCGTGTCGATTGTTATATCTCAATCGGTGTGTGTTTCAGATCGGGAAGTGGATTGGATATGAAGAACTGGATTGTGTTTCTCGGGCTTACCTTTGCCGCCTCATCCGCATCGGCGGGCGAGATCAATATCAAGCTGCCAGACGACACCGAAGTGACGACCAACTCCATTCTCTACAAATGCGGCGAGAATAATGTCTCGGTAACCTATTACAATGCCGGTGATATT
>Ga0180222_1000172_pt1 | contig 114951 bp, 121 predicted proteins | sample eDN5th37CKraftOP_FD_151336 | JGI IMG/M metagenome (GOLD analysis project Ga0180222, IMG submission 151336) | Enriched Organic Plus compost microbial communities from Emeryville, California, USA - eDNA 5th pass 37_C Kraft OP (version 2) (version 2) ... | reverse complement strand
CGCCGATGTCGCCACCGAGATCGTCGAAGGGGTGCCGCCGGGCTGGGTGCTGGAGAGCGCCCGCTGCGAGGACCGCCGGGCCGCCACGACCGGCAATCCGGTGGGCCCGGTGATCGGCTCGGTCAGCGACGGCAGGACGCTTGTCATCCCCGCCGCAAACGCCAGGGCGGGGGCGGATCTCCTGTGCACCTTCACCAACCGCTTTGCCGGCTTTGCCGTCACCGGGCGGGTGATCGAGGACAATGGCGCCGGCGGCGGCACCGCCCATGACGGCCATCAGAACGGGACGGAAAAGGGGCTCGGCGCCGTCCTCCTGCGGCTCACCGATTGCGCCAGCCATGACTATGCCCGGGCGGAAAGCGATGCGGCGGGCAATTTCTCGCTCAGCCTTGCCGGCGTGCCGGCAAACACCGACATTTGCCTCGTGCGCGACCCGGTGGCCGGGCATCTGGGCGTCAGCGGCCAGCCCGGCACGACCGGCGGCACGATGACCGGCTACAACCTGCTGCGCTTCAGGCCGGCGGCCGACACCAGCTATCACGACGTCGTTTTCGGCCTGATCGCCGTGCCGCAGCTCGTGTCGGGCACGGCGGCGGCGGTGCCGCCGGGCGGCGCGACGATGATCGCCCACCGCTACACCGCCACCACCACGGCGGCGGTCTCCTTCGCGCTCACGGATGTGACGGGAACGCCGGACGCGGCGCTTTTTTCCACAACCCTCTTTCACGATGCGGACTGCTCGGGCGAGCTGGCGGCCGGCGAGGGGCCGCCGCCGGCGCCGGCCGCGGTCCAGGCCGGCGACGTGATCTGCCTGTTCGTGCGGATAGAAGCGCTGGACTCGGTTCCCCCCGGCGGCGCGCTCGCCTACACGCTTGCCGCCGCCACCGCCCTTTCCGGCACGCAGGCCGTGCTGGAGCCGGCCGCCAACCAGGACAAGGTCACGGTGGCGACCGGCAGCGTCACCGTCACCAAGAGGGTGCGCAATGTGACGCGCAACGGCAGCTTCGCCGCCTCCGGCACCGGCGCGCCGGGGGATGTGCTGGAATATTCCATCATCTTCAGCAATCCCTCGCCCGGCGCCGTCAGCCATGTCCAGGTGCATGACAAGACGCCCACCTACACCACCCTTTCCGCGCCAATGACGGTGGTGCAGGACCCGGCGAGCCTCGACTGCGCCCCCGCCGTGCCGCCGGCCGGCGGAACGGCCGGCTATCGGGGCGTCCTGCGCTGGGACTGCACCGGAACCATGCTCCCCGGCGACCAGGGCGAGGTCTCCTTCAAGGTCACCATCGATCAGTGACGGGGGCTTGGCGGCGGATGCTACTCAGTCGGGTGTTGGACGGTCTGTGGAATGAGGCAAGAAGCTCTTGCTCAGGATGTCTTCAGCTTTCGAGCCGGTCCTTCAGGATGACGCCGTCGCGCATGACCAGCGGGATATGTGCGCCATCGTCCTGCAGAAGGGCGATATCCTCCAGCGGATCACCGTCGACCACGATCAGGTCGGCCAGTGCATCCGGCGCGATCACGCCGAGGCTGCCGGCATAACCGCAAAGCTCCGCGCCGATCACGGTGGCCGAGCGGATGATCTCCACGGGTGTGAGCACCTTCGCCAGAAGCTCGAATTCCATGCAGTGATATTTCCGCAATTCGCCGAGCAGGTCCGAGCCGAAGGCCATTTTGAGGCCGGCGTCTCGCATGATCTTGAGCGACTTCAGGCCCCCGTTGCGCACCACGTCGATTTTGGAGAATTCCGTCTCGCCGAAGCCGAAGCGCTTGCCTTCCAAATGCAGCGCCTCGTAAGCCACCAGCGTCGGCACGGCGATGCAGCCCTTTTCGGCCGCCATTCGGGCGGTTTCCGGTTCGATCAGGTTGCAGTGCTCCAGCGAATGAACGCCGAGCTCCACGGCGCGGCGGATTGCGCGATCTGTATAAAGATGCGCCGAGACATAGATGTTCGCGTTCTCGGCCTCCTCCACGATGGTGGCAATCTCCTCGCGCGAAAACTGAATGGATTCAATGGGATCATTGGGAGAGGAGACGCCGCCATTGGCCATGATCTTGATGAAGCGCGCCCCGCCCTTGATCATCTCCCGCGCTGCCAGCCGGCAGGCGTCGACGCCGTCCACCACATAGCCCATGGAACCCAGGCGGTCCGACATCATGCCCGGCCGGTTGTCCGTTCGCTGCCTGAGGTCCGCATGCCCGCCCGTCGTGGTGAGCCCTTTCCCGCAGATAATGAGGCGCGGACCCTTTATCAGACCTTCCTCCACGCCGCGCACCAGCCCGATATCCGCCCCGCCGAGATCCCGCAGGGTGGTGAAACCTCGCAGCAGCGCCTCTTCCATGACGCGCGCCGAGCGCAAGGCAGAGAGTGAGGTGGGCGCGATTATATTGGCCCAAAGGTCCAGCGTTTCCGCCACCACGTGCACATGGCAATCGATCAGGCCCGGCATGAGCGTGCGGCCGGCAAGGTCGATGCGCTGCGCGCCCGAGGGCGCATCGAGGCGCTCGCCCACATTTCTGATGCGGCCTTCTTCCACGAGCACATCAAGGCCGCCCCTCGTCACACCAGCCTCGGGGTCAAGCACCCTGCCATTGGTGAAAAGAAAGCTGGTCATCAGAACCTCCGTTCAACGATGGTGGCACGCTACCAGCCGCCCATCATCCCTCGGTGTCAATGCCGGGTCGGCGGCTTTACACTCTTCCGTCGCGAGAGGGCAGCGGGGATGAAACGGACAACCCGATGGCTTCTGCGTCGCGCTCGGCACGACATCGTTGCTTGCGCTGAAGATACGACGCTGGCGAGGGTCGAGCGACGGAGCCGACTTCATCAGAAGCTCGGTATAGGGATGCGTGGGCCTGGCGAAGAGCGCATCGCGATCCGCAATCTCCACGATCTTGCCCAGATACATCACGGCCACGCGGCGAGATATATGCTCCACCACGCCCAGATCATGGGAGATGAAGAGATAGGAAACACCGAGATCGCGCTGTAGATCCGCCAGCAGATTGAGGATTTGCGCCTGGACCGAGACGTCGAGCGCCGAGACTGGCTCGTCGCAGATGATGATCTCCGGCTTTAAAGCCAGCGCGCGGGCGATCCCGATCCTCTGCCGCTGGCCGCCGGAGAACTGGTGCGGAAAATTGTCTGCCTGGTCCGGCCTGAGACCCACGCGCTCCATGAGTTCGGCCACGCGCTTTTGCCGCTCGCGCGCCGTGCCGACGCGGTGGATGTCGAGAGGCGCGCGGATGATATCGCGCACGCGCTGGCGGGGATTGAGCGAGGAAAACGGGTCCTGGAAGACGATCTGCACACGACGGCGGAATGCGCGCAGCGCCGACCCGCGCAAGCCCGCGATGCGCTCGCCCGCGAAGGTCACCGTGCCAGCCGTGGCTTTGACAAGCCCCATAAGCGCCAGTCCGGTGGTCGACTTTCCGCATCCGGATTCGCCGACAAGGCTCAGCGTCTCGCCGCGCTTCAGGCTAAAATCGATGCCGTCGACGGCCCGCACCGTCCCCACCTGCCGCTGCAGAACGCCCTTGCGAATGGGGAAGTGGACCGTCAGCCCTTCGACCTGAAGAAGGGGCGCGTCAGACATCGTCATGCTCCCAGCAGGCCGCGAAATGGCCAGGGCGCTTCTCCTCGAAAGGCGGTCGCTCCTCATGACACCTGGTCGAGGCGCCGGGGCAGCGCGGCGCGAAAGCGCAGCCCTTGGGGAGGTCCCACATGGGCGGCACGGTGCCGGGGATGTCTGCCAGCCTTTCGGAGGCGCGTCCGCGCGGGATGGCGCCCATGAGTCCCTTCGTATAGGGATGAATAGGGTGGTCGAAGAGGTCGTACACAGACGCCTCTTCGACCTTTCGGCCCGCATACATCACGATCACCCGGTCCGCCACCTCGGCAACGACGCCAAGGTCATGGGTGATCAGGATTTGCGCCGAGCCGAGACGCTTTTGCAGGTCAGCTATCAAGCCGAGAATCTGTGCCTGGATCGTCACGTCGAGCGCGGTCGTCGGCTCGTCCGCGACGATGATCTTTGGATCGCAGGCGAGCGCGAGCGCGATCATCGCGCGCTGTCGCATGCCGCCGGAAAGCTCGTGCGGATATTGCCGCGCGCGCCTCTCGGGGTCCGGCATCTGCACGAGCTTCAACGTTTCGACCGCCTGCGCCATCGCGGCCGATGCGCTTACCTTTCGGTGCTGGCGCACAGCTTCGGCGATCTGGAGCCCGATCGTCATCACGGGGTTGAGGGCGGTCAGCGGCTCCTGGAAGATCATGGCAATCTCCTCGCCGCGCAGATCCTCCACCTCATGGGCGCCGAGCTTGAGGACGTCTCGGCCGTTGATTTCCACGCGGCCGCCTGCGATCTCCGCCGCCTCGGGAAGGAGGCGGAGGAGGGCAAGCGCCGTCATCGACTTGCCGCAGCCGGATTCCCCCACGATGCAGAGCGTTTCGCCCGCCGCCACGGCCAGGCTCATATCCGCGACGACAGAGAACGATCCGTGCTCACCGCGAATACGGATCTCCAGGTCCTCCACCGCAAGGACCGGCTTTTTATCCGCAGGCATGGTGGCGGGCGTCGTCATCATGGCCTTTCCGAACGCTCAGTCCGTCGCTCGCGCGAGATTGCCCACCATGAAGCCGTAATCGCCGCTCTCCACGAGGTTTCGTGACAGGTGCGACAGGATCATGATGCCACGCTCGAACGGATTGGGGATCTCTTCCAGCGTCTCGAAGGTGTAGGGGCTCACCACCCGGCCGAGAAGCTGGCCCTTCCCGATCGCCTCGCCAAGCGGCGGGCAGAGCGGTTCCAGCCAGCCTCCCTGTGTCGGCCGGATGCCGGCGATCTCGTCCACCACCACCTGTTTCGGCGCGGGCTTCACATCGCCGGGGATCGCGCCGAGATGGCGGAGCATGTTGAGCACGCCGTTCACCGTGCGCTCTACGTAAGGGGTCTGGTCGACGATGCCGCCGCCGAGCTCGACGACCACGGCCGGAATGTTCCGCTTGTCGATGGTCACGGCTTTTGTCGTGCCGGTAAACACGGCTCCGTCCTTGTCGGGCGTCGGGCGGTACAGGATCTTGGAGCCGAAGGCGCGCGACAGCGCTTCGTCGTTCCAGATATAGACATAGTCAACCGTGGGCCGATCCGTGCCCGCATGAAGATCGATATGAACATCGATCTTCTCCAGGAATTCCGAGGTGATCGCGGCAGCAAGCTGTTGGGTATAGTTGCCGTTGCGATTGCCGGGGAACTCGCGGTTGAGGTTCAGCTCATCTATCGGCGTGAAACGGTGATTGACCGCCATGGCCCGGGCATTGGCCACCGGCAGCATCAGGACGCGGCCCTTCAGCGGCATGTCCTTGATGGCTCGGTAGATGTCGAGCATCGCCTGCGCGCCGGTGTTCTCATTGCCGTGGATCGCCGCCGAAAGGCCGATTGTCGGCCCGTCCGTCTCGCCTACGAGCTCGTGCATGACGAGCACTGCGTCGGAGCCGTCCGCGTGGGTCGTGAATCTCGGCCGCAGGATCCTTGTCGATTTGACCATCTTTGCTTCCTCGTAAAATGGATGGTTGAAATTCAGGCTTTTCGCCGCTCGCCTCGGCCGCGCGAAAGCTGGCGCGGATCCAGCAGGTCGCGCAGGCCGTCGCCCAGCAGGTTGAAACCCAGAACGGTGATCATGATCGCTGCGCCCGAGACGATGGCGAGCCACGGTTCGTCACGCATGAAGCGCGTGCCGTAGGAGAGCGTCCATCCCCAGGTCGGCGCCGGCGGCGGCAAGCCGAAGCCGAGGAAGGAAAGGGCAGACTCCGCGATAATAGCAGTCCCCAGCCCGAGCGAGGCGAGCACGATGATCGGCCCGAGCGCGTTGGGCAGGATCTCGCGGAAGATGATGCGTAGGGGACCGGCCCCCAACGCCCGTGCCGCCTGCACATAGTTTTGCTCGCGGAGCACGAGGGTCGCGCCCCTCACCACCCTGGCATACTCAGTCCAGAAGACGACGATCAGCGCCAGCGAGACATTCACAATTCCAGGCCCCAGCACGGCGACAATCGCAAGCGCCAGGATGATCGCCGGGAAGCCTAGAAAGATGTCCGTGATACGCCCTAGCACCAGATCCACCCAGCCGCCGAAATAGCCGGAAACGAGCCCCACCACCGTTCCGATAAGGGCTGCTCCGCCGACCGAGATCAAAGCGATCATCAGCGAGATGCGTGCGCCGAAAACCATCCGGCTCCAGAGATCGCGGCCGAAATTGTCGGTACCCAACAGGTGTTCCAGACTCGGCCCGGCAAACCGGTTGCGCATGTCCATCTGCTCCACCCCGTAAGGGGCGACATGGGGCGCAAGGACCGCGCAGCCGACGATGAAGAGCGTTATCGCGGCGCCGATGACGAAAGACGGATTTCGAAGCGGCTTCGGCATTCGCATGTCAGCCGAGCCTCACACGCGGGTCGACGGCCGCATAGAGCAGGTCGACGAGCAGGTTCACGAGCGCGAAGATCAGCGCAAAGGTGAGCACGATGCCCTGGATCAGCGGCAGGTCGCGCTGCGAGATGGCGGTGATCGTGAGTTGCCCGAGTCCCGGCCAGGCAAAGATCGATTCCGTCAGCACGGCGCCGCCTAAAAGCATCCCGAAACGCAGGCCGATAACGGAAAGAACCGGCAGAAGCGCGTTGCGCAGCACATGGCGAATGATCACACGCGGCCGCCGCAATCCCTTGGCATAGGCGGTGCGTACGAAATCCTCGCGCAGCATCTCCAGCATGGATGTGCGGGTGAGCCGTGAGATGATGGCTGCAGGGGTCGCTGAAAGCGCAAGCGCCGGCAAAAGGAGGTGGCTGAGCGAATCCATCAGAGCCTGCGGCCTGCCGGTGATGGCTGCCCAGAAAGCTTCGGGCAGAGGCATTCCGCGCCCGATCGCGGGAAGCCAGCCGAGCTGCACGGCGAAGGCGAGCATCAACAGGAGGCTCAGCCAGTAGACCGGCATGGAGACCCCGAGCTGGGCGAAGATCATGGTGATCGTGTCGATGATCGAGCCTTGCCGCATGGCCGAGACCACGCCCATGGCGAGCCCCAGCACCGTAGCGATCACAAGGGCAGCGACCGCAAGTTCTATGGTGGCGCCGAGACGGCCGAGGATGATCGTTGCCACCGGCTGGTTCTGGAAGATCGATGTGCCGAGGTCGCCGGAGAGAAGGCTGGCGAAATAATCCCAAAGCCGCACATACCAGGGATCGTTGAGGCCGAGCGAATCCCGCAGCCGCTCTATCGCTTCGGGCGAAGCCTCCTGCCCGAGAAGGACCGAGGCCGGATCCCCGGGGATGATCAGGAGCAGCCCGAAAGTCACGACGACCATTCCCATGGCCATGGGAATGAAAAGCAACAGGCGTCGTATGAGATAGGCGATCACGGCGTCGGGTCTTGTCTGTGTCTGCGAGAGTTTTCCTGGTGGGAATCAGGTCTGGGCGGACTGCCGGCCGCAGGATGGGAGCGGCCGGCACCCGGCATCAATTTTCCATCCCGATAAGCCCGCGGAGATAGCCGCGCGGCGTCGCTGTCACCTCGGTCGGAAGCTCCTTGTCGTAGAAGAGCTGGTAACCCTGATACGACACGATGAAGTAGGGTAGCTCTTCGGCGAGGATTTTCGCCGCTTCCTGATAGGCTGCCGCGCGCTCCTGCTGGTCGAGCGAGGAGCGGCCCTTTTGCAGGAGCTCATCGACCTTCGGATTGGAGTAGCCGCCCCAATTGGTGGAGCCGCCGGTCGTAAGCTGCGAGAAGAGCAGCCTGTCGGGGTCGACGATGTTCAGCCATCCCAGCAGGGCGATCTGGTGCTGGGATTTCTGCACATAGTTTGTCGAAAAGCTCGGCCAGTCCGTGATCTGCGTCTTGGCGTCCACACCGGCCTGGCTGAACATGGCCTGCAGGAACTCGATCGTCTGAACGCGGTTCGGGTCCTCGCTATGCGTGGCGAGGGTGACCGTCAGTTTGTTGCCATCCTTGTCCAGGATGCCGTCGCCGTTGCTGTCCGTCCAGCCGAGCTCATTAAAAAGGGCCACGGCGCCTTCGATATTGAAGGTCGGCTGCTTGATATCGGGCGAATAGGCCCAGGAAGAGGGCAGGAGCACGGAGGACGCAACCTTGTCCACGTCCTGATAGATGTCGCTGACGATCGTCTGCTGGTCCACCAGCATGGAGAAGGCCTGCCGCATCTTCGGATCCGAAAGCAGCGGGTCCTTGGTGTTGAAATTGATGTAGGTGACACCGAGGCCCGGCATGATCGCATTGCCGAAGCGATCGTCCCCGGCAAGGCGAGAGATGTCCTGCGGCGAGAGGGGCGATTGGATCACGTCGAGATCTCCCGCCTCGAAGGCCTGTGCACGGGCGGAGTTGTCCGGGATGATCTTAAGCGTGACTTTCTCGATCCGCGGAGCGCCTCCCCAATATTCGGGGTTTGCCTCGAGCGCGATTTCCGCACCGCGGTTCCAGGATGTAAGCTTCATCGGGCCCGCGCCCACAGGTTGGGTGGCGATGTCATGGCCGCCTTCCGCCAGTTCCTGCGGCACGATTCCAAGGTCGAGATAGGAAAGCAGCGGCGCATAGGGCGCGTCGAGGCTGAACTTCACCGTCATGTCGTCAACCTTCTCCACCGATCGGATGGGGGTGTAGAGGGTGCGCATCGGCGCGTTGAAATCGGGATTGAGCAGCGTCGTATAAGTGTAGACCACGTCGTCGGCGGTAAGCGGCGTGCCGTCGGAGAATTTAAGCCCGTCGCGCAATTTGAAGATGAAGGTTTGCGGGTCCGGCGTCTCCCAGCTTTCGGCAAGGTCGGGAACGACTTCGAGCTGCGGAGTGATGTGGACCAGGCCGGAATATATGAGGTCGGCGACACGATAAGCCGTCGTGTCCCGCGTCAGGCGCGAGTCGAGAGTGCCCGCGTCGACATCGGTGCCGACCACGATGGTCTCCTGGGCGAAGGCAGGCCCGATCGCCAGGGCAAACAAAAGTGCGGTTGTGGAGAGCAGCAGTTTTTTCATCGTTATTACCCTCTGGACAGAAGCGCCGGTTCGCGGCGGTTCCTGCGGCGGTGCATTTCTGAAGGTTCTGAAGCCCCGTTTTTTCCAGCGTCCGCGCTGGCGATCTTGGCGCGCCGCAGTTGCGCCAAATAGGGCACCAGCAGATTTTCCAGCGCTTCGGGATCGGGCGCATGGCGAAATTCGAAACAGGGAATGCCCGGGCGTGCGAGCCGCCGCACATCATCGGCCCCCGTCGCATAGATCACGGCATCGCAGCGATTCAGAAGCTCGGAGAGGTCCGGCGCGGCGGCCCAAGCCACGGTAACGTCCGACACGTGCGGCGCAAATTCGCGCACGCTGGGCTTCATGATCGCGATGTAATCTTTGAAATAGGTAATTGCGGCGACACGCGCCCGCGGAGGAAGCCCTGCCAACGCCTGGCGGGTATGCGTGGAAGGAATGAAGCGGATCGCCAGGATGTTGGCTTCTGGCACGATCTTGCGCAACTCCACCTCCCGGTGCACGAATGTGAGGACGACATCCGCGCGGCGCACCGCCGCTTGCGCCTCGGCCGAGACCGTGAGTTGATCGAGCGTGACCAGATGGATCTGGTCTCCCGGTTCAAGTACCGGGCGTATTTCGGCGACATAGTCGCGCGTGGCAGCCTCGAAAATGCCCACGAACATGATCGTGAGGCCGCCGCGCGGTTTTCTCAGTTGCGCCTGAGCGGTGATCATGGTGGCGAGGACGGAAGGGGATATTCCCAACCGGTCGGCCTTGTCCAAAACCTTACCGATTTCCTCGCGCAGATTGGCCATCGCGGCCTCATCGCCCAGTTTCTTGTGCGGATCACGCGCCGAATAGGCGCCTTTTCCGCGCCGCATCTCGATCAAGCCGGCATCGCGCAGTTGCTGGTACACCTGGCTGACCGTCATCGGGGCAATACCCAGCTCGGCCGCAAGCTGGCGCACCGACTGCAGTTTGGTGCCGTAGGGTATGTCGGAATGGGAGAGATAGTAGCTCAGCAACCCGTAAAGCTGCGTACCCACAGGTACGGGCAGAGACTTGTCTATGGTTGAAGCGTCTACCGGGAACATGTGTTCTAATCCCTTGGTACACTAGACCGTATCACGTTTTTTGGTCAGTGCAACGGATCAGGAATATTTTTATATCAGGAAGAAACCGATATAATATCAAACATTTATCGGTATTGCGCCGGCGCATTTAGCAAAAAGGCTAATGTGGAGCGTTGCCGCCGGCCGCCAGCTTCTGCAATAAATGTGCGGGCGAAGCAGGTCAGTTTGGAAAAGGTGTATTGATGGAATATGTCAATCTCGGCCGTTCGGGTCTGAAGGTTTCTCGCCTGTCCTTGGGCTGTATGACCTTCGGTTCGGCCAAATGGGCTTCATGGGTTCTGGACGAGCAGGCCGCGACGCCGATCATCGAGCGCGCGCTGGATCTGGGCATCAATTTCTTCGATCTCGCGGACGTGTATTCGTTGGGGGAGAGCGAGGTGGTGACCGGCCGGGTGCTGAAGCGGCTTCGGGCGAGGCACCAGCTCGTGATTGCCACCAAGCTCTACAATGCGATGAGCGACGACCCAAACGACCGGGGCCTGAGCCGGAAGCACATATTCGAAGCGGTCGACGCGAGCCTGAAACGCCTTGGCACCGACTATATCGATCTTTATCAGCTGCATCGCTTCGATTACGAAACACCGCTTGAAGAAACGCTCGACGCGCTCAACGACCTCGTGCGGGCCGGCAAGGTGCGCTATCTTGGGGCGTCGTCCATGTTCGCCTGGCAGTTCATGAAGGCGCTTGGCCTGCAGCGCCAGCACGGCTGGGCGACGTTCGTTTCAATGCAGCCCCATTACAACCTCATTTACCGCGAGGAGGAGCGGGAGATGCTGCCGCTTTGCCGCAGCGAAGGGATCGGCGTGATTCCCTGGAGCCCGCTGGCGCGCGGCCGCCTGGCCGGCCGCAGCGGCGACGAAGCCACGATACGCGCTCAAACGGACCGCACACAGGTAAAGCTCTATGGATCGACCGAGGAACAGGATGCAAAAGTGATTGCCGCCGTGCGCGAAGTTGCCGCGCGGCAAGGGCGGCCGATGGCGCAAATCGCTTATGCCTGGGTTGCCTCGCGGCCCGGCATCACCGCGCCGATCGTGGGAATTTCACGGTTGGAACAGTTCGACGATGCCATTGCCGCTTTGGATGTTGAGCTGAGCGATGAGGACGTTGCTTTGCTCGAAGCGCACTACCAGCCGAAGCGCGTTGCCGGGCACAGTTAGCTCATGCGAGGAAGCCGTGAGCCTTGGCGAAGGCCTTCAGGCCGCGCCGGGCGTCTTCGACGGCCGTATCGTCGTAAGTCGCGGTGAAACAGGCTTCCAGCGCACTCTCGTAAATTGGCCCTTCCTGCACCGGGCAGGTCCGCAGAAAGTCAAAGGCTTGCTGCGGGCTTGCAATCTCTCTGACTTTTCCTGGACGGGCGGCGACGCGGATGGGAGTTTCGAAACACGACTGGACGGATTGTTCCTCGTTCATTGGCGGTCCTCTCCCTAAGGCCGACTATAACGCTTTTGGCGTGCAAAAGTTGCAGTTTCTTTCAACTTGAATTTGCTCGCGGCCGGTCCGACTATCTGCCGGTTGGAACGATCCGGCCTTGCGCCGGTTCCTGTTGAAGATTTTGGAGGGTGTTATGCCGCCGGAGGAGATGGACATCGTGCTTGCGAAGCTTCCGCTGCGGATTGGTGCGTATGTGCCGAGCGATCTTCTTGAGGAATGGTTCGCTCCAGGCACTGGCATGAACCCGATCAGCGAGGCCGCCGCCGAAGCGGCCAAAGCCTATGGCCGGCGGTTCGAATGCGAATTCGAATATTACACTGAACGGATGGAAGGCGTGTTCTGGAAATGGGTGCCGGCGATATGAATCCCGGGGGAGCCTCTCCCCTGGAAGAAAAGGTCAAACAGGCGATCATCGACGAATTGAAGCGCCAGGCCGATATAAGGCCGGGCGCACTGAAGGTCTCGCCGGGAAAGACAAGGCTTTCCGTCGATGGCGAAATTGACCTCGACGATCTCACAATGGTTGTGATTGGCGCGCTTGCCGGCGGTCCTTGAACGCTTTTCAAGCGCGAAACACACAACAATTTACGCGCAGGTAAGATGTTTGAATTGCGGATGAACACCGCATTCAGTCACAGTTCGGGCGATCACAGATAGCGTGAGATCTTCCAGGGGGATGATCCGATGCTCGTACGCCTGTTTCTTACCGTTGTCTTCGCTGTCTGTCTTGGTGGCGTTCTGTCGATGGCTCTCGACCCCTCGCTTAGCAAGCGGGTGAGCCAATCACAGGTCAGCTGGGGGCAGGCAGCAGATTTCCACGCCGTCGATTAGATATCGGCGGCCGCCGCTGATCCAGTCTGCCGGATCTTTTACGCATTAGTACCTCCCAAGAACCGCGTCAGCAATTCCGCCCGGCAGCCGCCGGGCGGAACCTCTTCCCGCTTTTTCAAGTTGAAAAGCGTCGGCATAGTATTGAGAGGACATTTTACATGAATAACAGAAGCTTCCTTGCGCCTTTTCTGGCCGCCTTATTTGCCTCTACGCCACTCCTTGCGCAGACGACCAACGAGAGCGCAGTGCCGCCGGAAACAGCTATGAAAGCCTCGGCCATCATTGCCAAAATCGAGGATCGCGCCGACTTTCGTTACCTGGACGAACTCGATTGGGATGACGAGGGTTACTACCAGATCATCTATTACACCAAGGACAAGGCCAAGGTTGAAATGAGGATCAATCCCGTCACGGGAGACCCGCTCTAAGGAGGCGCGATCATTACGTGCAAGCCCTGCAGGAAAGGATCAGGGCGGGTTACGCCCTGATCTCCTGCCGCTGGAAGGAGACATAAGCTCCAGTGAACAGCACCACCAGCGCTGCGATCATGCAGGCAAGCTGGGGCCAGATGAGCATCAGGCTTTGCGAGATCGGCAGCGGAGCTCCAATCACCGCCTGACTGAGCTGGTTGGCGAACACGATGCCCAGCGACCGCGTTTCGGGATTGAGGATCGCCAGCGTCATTTCCCCGAAAAGCGTGTTGGGTGAAATGCGGGCGACGGCCCGTTGCAGCTCGACCTGATGCACCGCCGTCATCGGGTCGAACGGATCAACCGGCACGACCGCACCTGCAATCAGCGGTGACAGCATCGGCCAGAAGACAGTGAAGAGCAGCCAAACCGTGAGGGTGGCCAGGGCCGAGGTCGCCGGGGATCGGAAGATGGTGGAAAACACCATCGCCACCGCAAGCCACACTCCCGCATAAACGAAGGAGGCAAGCAGGAAGGCGAGGCCGCGCAGGATTTCCTCCCCGCTGGGCGGCAGTCCCAAAAGCAGGATGCCCATTCCGGTCACCAGAAGCCAGAGCACCAGGAGACACAAGGCAATCACCAGCAGACACCCCAGGAATTTGCCTGTCAGCAGTGCATCCCGGTAAATGGGCTGCGAGAGGATGCGCGACATGGTGCGCCGGTTATATTCACCATTGATGGCATCGAAGCCGAGCGCGATAGCGACCAGCGGCAACAGGAATCCCAGAAAGGCAACGAAGGAGGGCAGCGGCTCCCGCGCCGTGGTGAACAGGCGCAGGAAGAGGAACTGGTCCTCGCTCACGGTCTGGGAGATCTGGCCGATGGCGGCATAGACCGAACCGAAGGCGGTGAGCAGCACCAGCAGCATCACCAGGTGGATGCGCGCACTCGTCATATGGTCGGCCGCCTCCTTCAGGGCGACCGTCGCAAGCCCGGTAAAGGGTGAGCCTTCACGCTGCGGCATGAATCCTCTCCTCCTCGAAGTACCTGACATAGACCTCGTCCAGCGTCGTCTGGCGGATGGACATGGTCCGCAGCGCGCCGCCGGCCTCGACCACGCGGCGGGCGATATCGGGCCGAGCGTCGGCGTCGGCATCCACACGCCAGAGGCCTTGCCGCTGCTCCGTCACACCCGTGATGTGCGGCGCGCCGTTAAGCGCGGTCCTGAGATCCACGCCCTCGGCCTCCACTTCGACCACATGGGTCCCGCCGAGCACATCACTCGTCAGATCCGAAACCCGCCCCATAAGCCCGATCCGGCCGTGATTGAAGAGCGCAACGCGGTTGCAGATGGTCTGCACCATGGTCAGCAAATGCGAGGAGAGCACAATGGTGATGCCCTCCCTCGCAAGCTCCACGATCAGCTCAAGGAGCTCCTGGGTGGATTGCGGATCGAGCCCGGAGGTAGGCTCGTCGAGTATGGCGATTTCCGCCCGCTTGATCAGCACCTCGGCCAGGCCCAGGCGTTGGCGCATGCCGCGAGAGAAGGTTCCCACGCGCCGATCCTCGGCATGGGTGAGCCGCACGCGTTCAAGTGCTTCCGTGATGCGCGTATTTGCCTCGGCGGCGGAAAGACCTGTCAGGCGCGCGGTGTAAAGCAGGTTCTCGCGTGCCGTCAGATTGTCGTAAAAGCCGATCTGATCCGGCAGATAGCCCACGTGGCGCTTGACCTCCAGCGGATTGCGCAGCGGATCGAGGCCTAGCACGCGGACGGTGCCTGATGTCGGCTCCGTGAGGCCGAGAAGGAGAAGGATGGTCGTCGTTTTACCCGAGCCATTGGGCCCGAGCAGGCCGAATACCTCACCTCGCTCGACCGTCAGGTCAAGCCCGTCCACGGCTGCGAGGGATCGATAGCGCTTGACGAGGTTGCTCGTCTCTATGACCGTATTCATCGCCTGCCATACCGTGTGACCGCAAATCCAAGAACGACAACCGCGGCGGCGATGACGCCGAGCCCTGTCACGCCCCAGATCGTGGAGGTGCGCACGGTGACGCGGAAGCTGGCGCTGTCTGACGCGCCATCGCCGTTGGCACGCACGGAGACCACATAGTCGCCGGCGATCGCCTGGTCGGAGGGCGTCATGTTCACGGCCACTTCAGCTGTCTCGCCCGCCGGTATTTCGGCGATTTCCTCAGGGCTGAATTCCACGTTCCAGCCGGAGGGCGGGCTTGCGGAGAACTTGACGGCGCGCGCGGGCGCAGTGCCGCTGTTCTCGACAGTGAAGTTGAAGCTGCGCTGCTCGCCGGCCGTTGCATCGCCCGATAGCCGACCGCCCGGACCGGCGAGCGAAAGCTCAGGCTGACCCGTGATGTCCAAAACAAGCTGGGTCTCGGCAGACGCGTCGCCGCCAGCTGCGCCAACCCTGACCGGGTATTGACCCGCTTGCGCATTTTCAGGAGCCTTCACGGAAACCGAGAGATCCTTCTTTTCGCCCGCCTTCAGCGGAAGGCTGGTGAGTTCCTGAGAGCCGTAACGCTCCTTGAAGGTTACCTGAAATCCGGCCGGCGCCTCCGAGACAAGATTGACGACGGTGTCTTCCTGGCCGTCATTGGTGATTGCCACCTGGAAATCAAAGGAGGACCGAACCGTCCCGCGAAGGGCCGGCAGTTCCGGTTCGAGCGTCAGCTGCGCGGGCTCCGTCTCCGCCAGGGTAAGGGAAATCGGCAGCTCCAGCGTCTGATCGCCGGTGCGGCCGGTGATGGTGAACTGATAGGTCTCGTCTGCCGCGCCTTCAGCGGGCGTGAGCTTCAATGAAAGATCTACCGTCTGGTCGGATGCGGCGATGGCGGCGCCAACCCGCTTTCCGCCGCCGTCGATCTCCCATTGCCATCCATCAGGCAAACCGGAGACGCTGAATTCCACCCGTTGGGGCGGCATTCCCTTGTTGGCGAGCGTGAGCCCGATATCCACCTCCTCGCCACTTTGAGCGAAGAAGTCCGGATAAGGGGTGGTAAGCCACAGGCCCTCAATCTGTTGCTCGGCGGCGGATGGCGCCGTCGATATAGACTGGGCTTGAGCTGATTGCGGCGAGGCCGTGAGCAGGCCAGCCAGAACGACAGTTGCTCTTAGGGTTTTGGTGAGAGTCTTGCGCGCAAAAAAAGCATGCGCAGGAACCATGGTTGCCCTCCCTGCTTTGCGATCAATGCGTAACATCCGGCCGGAACGGCCGTAGATTTGATATAGGCAGGGAAAAGAATTGCCGCAACTGTGGCGAGACTGGGGCAAAAGGGTTACATCTTTGTAATCCTTCTGCTTCTGCCGCCACGAGAGGTGGGGGCATTCAGGCCCTGCTCCCGGCAGCGGAGGGCCTATGTGGAACATTCCCCAAAAGGGAAGAGTCTCCGTTGCACCATCGCGGGTGCGATGCGCCCTGCTTGCAGATCCAGGGGACTGTCGCTCTTAATCGGACCGACATTAAACTGTCATCGAACTGTTACACAGGGGCGTTAAGGCCTCTCCCGACGCGACAGGGCGTCAACACCGAATTCCGGACAGGAGTAGCCAAATGAATAAGTATTTCCTTGCGGCAGCTGTGGCGTCCTCCGCCCTTGCCGCGTCGCTCGGCTTCGCCGCCGCGCAGTCGCGCGATACGATCCAGATCGCTGGGTCCTCGACTGTTCTTCCCTTCGCCAGCATCGTGGCCGAAGAGTTCGGCAACGCGTTTCCGGAGTTCAAGACGCCGGTCGTCGGCTCCGGCGGCTCGAGCGGCGGCCTGCGTCAGTTCTGCCAGGGCGTGGGTGAGAACACGATCGACATCGCCAATTCTTCGCGCCGCATCCGCGCTTCGGAAATCGAGGCCTGCAACCAGGCCGGCGTGAACCAGATCCTGGAAATCCAGATCGGTTTCGACGGCATCGTCTTCGCGACCAGCGCCGACAAGGGCGATTTCGCGCTTGAGCCGGTTCACGTCTTCAAGGCGGTAGCCGCGAAGGTCCCGGTGGAAGGCGAGATGGTCGACAATCCGTACAAGAGCTGGAGCGAGATAGACTCTTCGCTGCCAGATCAGCCGATCGCCGTCGCCATCCCGGCGTCCAACCACGGCACGCGCGAAGTGTTCGAGGAGAAGGTGCTGCACGCGGGCTGCGAAGCGGCCGAACTGCCGGAGATGGAAGAGGAGGCCATGGAGGCCGCCTGCACCGCCATCCGTCAGGACGTGGTCGTGGAGATCGCCGGCGACTACACCGAGACGCTGGCCCGCCTGCAGAGCAACCCGGACACGGTCGGCGTGTTCGGCCTGAGCTTCTACGACCAGAACCGCGATACGCTGAAGGTCGCCACCATGTCGGGCGTGACCCCGTCGCTCGAGACGATCGCTTCCGGTGAATACCCGGTCTCCCGCCCGCTGTATTTCTACGTGAAGGGCGAGCATATCGGCCAGGTTCCGGGCATCGAAGAGTATGTCGAGTTCTTCATGTCCGACCAGATGGCCGGTGCGGGCGGCACGCTCGAGGGCGCCGGCATGATCCCGCAGCCCGAGGAAAAGACCGCGGAAGTTGTGGACGCCTTCAAGGAGCGCAAGGCTCTGACCGCCGCCGACGTCCAGTAGGACACATAAAATAGTGGGGGGTCTCTCAAGGCTCCCCACTTGACGGTTTCGGGTAGCATCGCGTTCCTTTGTTCATCCGTGCCGCGCGGGCGGCTACTGAGCCTCGAGGGCTTTGAACGTGAACAGTCTTATCGTCGCCACGCTCCTGCTCATCCTTATCGGCTTTGCCTATCAGGTCGGCTGGTCGCGGAGCAGGCAGGTCGCTCCCGCCGGCGGACGGCTTCATTCTCGGCCGAATTATCACGGCGCGCGCGTCGCCATCTGGGCGCTTGTTCCCGCCCTTCTCATCCTCGGCCTGTGGGCTTTTTTCAGCGACGCGGCCTCGCGCGCCTTTGTCATGGCGCAGCTTCCTTCCGACGTTCGGGCGATGGGCGGTTCCGAGCTTGCGCAGGCACTCAGCCGGATCGAGCAGATTGCGACCGGTTTCGGCGTTGTCGGCGAGCCGGCCGCCTATGAGAGCGCCGCCGGTCAGGCGCTGCGCGAATTCCGGAACCTCGCCTTCGCCCTCGTTGTGGCAGCGGCGGCGGGGACGGGCGCCCTCGGACTTTATCTTGCCCGCCGCCGGATCGCGCCGCGGCTGCGCGCCAGGGACGAAGTGGAGCGCGTCGTCCGATATCTCCTGATCGCCTGCTCGGTGGTGGCGATCCTCACAACGATCGGCATCGTCGCCTCGCTGCTGACCGAGGCGCTCCGCTTCTTCACCTTCGTCAGCCCCATCGATTTCTTCTTCGGCACGGTCTGGAACCCCCGATTCTCGACGGTGGGTGCGGGCACGGGGGAATATGGGCTTCTCCCGCTCCTGTGGGGCACGGTGATGATTGCCAGCATTGCCATGCTCGTGTCGCTGCCGATCGGCCTGATGACAGCGGTTTATCTCACGCAATATGCGCGGCCCAACATCCGCAACGCCGTGAAGCCGGTCGTCGAGGTGCTGGCAGGCATTCCCACGATCGTCTACGGCTTCTTCGCGCTGGTGACCGTGGGGCCGTTCCTCGCGGGCATCGGCGACTTGGTCGGGCTCGACATCCGCGCTACCAGCGCGCTCACGGCGGGCATCGTGATGGGGATCATGATCATCCCATTCATTTCCTCCCTGTCCGACGACATCATCCGCCAAGTGCCGCGTGCCATGCGCGACGGTTCGCTCGGCCTGGGCGCCACCCAGTCGGAAACGATCCGGCGCGTGATCCTGCCGGCAGCCCTTCCCGGCATTGTCGGCGCCTTCCTGCTGGCGGTCAGCCGTGCCATCGGCGAAACGATGATCGTGGTGCTTGCCGCCGGCAACAGCCCCTATCTGCGGCTCAATCCGGGCGAGCCCGTCTCGACGGTGACCGTGACGATCGTGAACCAGCTCACGGGCGACACCGACTTCGCCTCGCCGCAATCGCTCGTCGCCTTCGCACTCGGATTGACGCTCTTCCTGATGACCCTCATCCTCAACGTCGTGGCGCTCTTTATCGTCCGCCGCTACCGGGAGCAGTACGAATAGTCATGGCCGAGATCCTTTCCCAGACGCAGACGGCTTCGGGCGCGCCCGGCGATACGCTGAAGACCATCCGCAGTGGCCTTACGCGCCGCCATGCCCGCGAGCGCCGGTTCCGTGCCTATGGGATCGCCGCCATCTGCGCCGCTCTCGGCGCGGTGCTCATTCTCTTCAGCATGATCCTCGCCAAGGGCATTCCGGCCTTCACCCAGGCCTCGCTGACGCTGAATGTCTTCTTCGATCCGGCCGTCATCGAGGTCGATCCCAGGCCGGAACCGCAGCCCGGCCAGTCACCGGCGGATTATCAGAAGGCCCGGCTCGACTGGGAGCGGCAGGTGACCCTGGTCAACTGGAACCGCATCCTGGAGGCCGCCATCCGCCAGGCGGCTCCGGATATGGAGGTGGACACCCGCCAGGCGCTCTCGATCGTCGAGACCAGCGAACGCTTCGTCCTGCGCGACCGCTTCGTGGAGAACCCCGCCCTGCTGGGGCAAACCGTCAAGGTGGACCTCCTCGCCTCGGCCAATGTGGACAACTGGCTGAAGGGCAATATCGACCGCAGCCTGCCGGACAGTCAGCAGCAGCTTTCCGCGCCGGCCCGCGCGCTGGCGGACCGCCTGCTCGAGAATGGCACGATCCGCTTCGCATTCGCCACGCAGATCTTCACGAATGTGGATTCGCGCTCGGCACCCGCGAGCGCCGGCCTGGCCGGTGCGTTCATGGGCTCCCTTTACATGATGCTGGTGGTGATCGTGCTGGCGGTGCCGCTCGGCGTGGGAAGCGCGGTCTATCTGGAAGAGTTCGCGCCGAAGAACCGGTTCACGGACCTGATCGAGGTGAACATCAACAACCTCGCCGCCGTGCCCTCCATCGTCTTCGGCCTTCTGGGTGCCGCCGTCTTCATCAACTACTTCCGCCTGCCGCTTTCGGCCCCGCTGGTGGGCGGGCTGGTGCTTACGCTGATGACATTGCCCACGATCATCATCGCCACCCGTTCGGCACTGAGGGCCGTCCCGCCCTCGCTGCGGCAAGCCGCCCTGGGGCTTGGCGCATCGCGCATGCAGACGGTTTTTCATCACGTGCTGCCGGTCACCTATCCCGGCATCCTGACGGCCACCATCATCGGCGTCGCCCAAGCGCTCGGCGAGACGGCGCCGCTGCTCCTCATCGGCATGAACGCCTTCGTGGCGGCCGTGCCGGCGACGCCTCTGGACCAGTCCACCGCGCTGCCGGTGCAGATCTATCTCTGGCAGGGCAATGAGAACCGCAATTTCTTCGAAGCGCGTACGTCCGCCGCGATCATCGTGCTGCTCGGCCTCATGATCACGCTTAACGCGTTGGCGATCTATCTGCGGACAAGATTGGAGCGACGCACATGAACAACGAACATGCGGAGGTGATGGAGATGCATATGCCGACCGAGAAGATCGTCGGACAGACGGATCTCTATTCCATTAAGTCCTCGACCGTGCGGACGCCCGACGCGATGCCCCGCCCGATCCGTGTCAAGGCGCGGGAGGTAAACGTCTTCTACGGCTCCAAACAGGCATTGTTCGACGTTTCCATCGATGTTCCCGAGCGCGCGGTGACCGCCTTCATCGGGCCATCGGGCTGCGGCAAATCCACCTTCCTGCGCTGCTTCAATCGCATGAACGACACGATCGAGGGCAGCAAGGTAACCGGCAGGATCGAACTCGACGGCGCCGATATCTATGACGGCTCCATCGATGTGGTGGAGCTGCGCGCCAGGATCGGCATGGTCTTCCAGAAGCCCAACCCGTTCCCGAAATCGATCTACGAGAACGTCGCCTATGGCCCGCGCATCCATGGCCTGGCGAGCGCCAAGGGCGATCTCGACCGCATCGTCGAAACCAGCCTTCAGAAGGCGGGCCTCTGGAACGAGGTGAAAGATCGCCTGCACGAGCCGGGGACCGGCCTTTCCGGCGGGCAGCAGCAGCGCCTTTGCATCGCCCGGGCCATCGCGGTCTCGCCCGAGGTCATCCTCATGGACGAGCCCTGTTCGGCGCTCGATCCCATCGCCACCGCCAAGGTGGAGGAGCTGATCGATGAATTGCGTGAGAATTACACGATTGTCATCGTGACCCACTCGATGCAGCAGGCCGCCCGCGTTTCTCAGCGCACGGCCATGTTCCATCTTGGCTATCTCGTCGAGGAGGGGCCGACCGACAAGATGTTCACCAATCCAGAAGAAAAGCGCACACAAGATTACATCACCGGCCGGTTCGGTTGATCGGGGCACAATCTTTCAAAAGGAACGGCTTCATGGGCCAGCACACCGTCACCTCTTTCGACCAGGATCTGGAGCATCTCGACCGCCTCATCCGGGACATGGGCGATCTCGCTGGCGCGATGACCCAGGCTGCCACGCGCGCGCTTCTCTATGCCGACAACGCGCTGGCGCAGCGGGTGATCTCGGACGACGCCGTCATGGACGCCAAGCAGCGCGAGCTGGACGAGAGCGCCATCACCCTCATCGCCAAGCGCCAGCCCATGGCGCAGGACCTGCGTGCCGTCGTCGGCGCCATCCGCATGGCCGCCGATCTCGAACGTATCGGCGACCTGGCGAAGAACATCGCCAAGCGGGTCGGCGCAGTCGGCGGGGCCGGCACTCCCCATGGTCTCACCCACCCAATCGAAACCATGGCGGGCATGGTGCTCGAACAGGTGAAGGCGGTGGTCGAGCACTATGTGAACCGGCAGACGGAAGCCCTCACGAAGCTGCGCGACGAGGACGAGAAGATCGACGTGCAGTATACGTCGGTTTTCCGCGAGCTTCTCACCTATATGATGGAAGATCCGCGCAACATCACCGCCTGCACGCATCTTCTCTTCTGCGCAAAGAACCTGGAGCGCATCGGCGATCACGTCACCAACATCGCCGAAAACGCCTATTATGTGCTCACCGGGCTCCAGCTTCCCGTTCAGCGGCCGAAGCAGGATGAAACCCAGATGACGGTCAATTCCTGAGCGGGGGCTTGTGAATGATCGCACCGAAAATCATGGTCGTGGAGGACGACGAGCCGCTTTGCGTGCTGCTTCGCTACAATCTTGAAGCCGAGGGTTATCAGGTCGAAGTGGTCACGCGCGGTGACGAGGCTGAGATGCGGCTGCAGGAAAACGTGCCGGACCTGCTCGTCCTCGACTGGATGGTACCCGCGATTTCGGGAATCGAGCTCTGCCGGCGCCTTAAAATGCGGCCTGAGACCGAGCGACTTCCCATCATCATGCTGACCGCCCGCGGCGAGGAGAGCGACCGCGTGCGCGGCCTTTCCACCGGCGCCGACGATTATCTGGTAAAGCCCTTCTCCACGCCAGAATTCATCGCCCGCGTCCGGGCGCTTTTGCGGCGGGCAAAGCCGGAAGTGCTTTCAACGGTGCTCAAGGTGGGCGATATCGTGCTCGACCGCGAAGCGCATCGCGTTTATCGGCGCAAGAACGAGATCCATCTTGGCCCCACGGAGTTCCGCCTGCTCGAATTCATGATGCAGCATCCGGGCCGCGTCTTTTCGCGCAGCCAGCTCCTCGACAATGTCTGGGGCGAGACGATCTATATCGACGAGCGCACGGTCGACGTCCATGTGGGCCGCCTGCGCAAGGCCGTTAACCAGGGCCGCATGCCGGATGTCATTCGCACCATCCGCGGGGCTGGATACGCTATCCGGGAGAGCTGACGAGGGCCATCTTCCTGCGGCCCTTTGCCGGTTCATCCGAGCGAACCCCTGGGCCTTCGGCAAAAACATGCTGGTCCAGGTCCGTCAGCGCCGTCATCGCCGCGCCATGCAATATGAGAGGGCGCGCCCTCGGCATCGTCTCGAAAGAAATCGCCTCCGCGTGCTGGCCACCCGCCGTTTCGGCGAGTGCGCTGCGGATTTCCGGCTCCAACATGTCAAAAGCAGCCGTCCCCTGGCCGATGATTGCCACGGGCGCCGGATCGATCAAGGCAAACAGATTGCCGAGACCGAAACCGATAGCACGTCCCGCCTCCCGAAAGGCCTGGCGTGCAGGTCCTTCTTCGCACCGGGCGCGTTGAGCCAGCTTCTCCATCTCGCCCGCCTCGATATCCGCCACCGGCCTTTCCTCCGGGCTCCTTCCGGATGCCCGGCGCCAGATGGCATAATTCCCGGCATAGGCCTCGATGCAACCCATGCGCCCGCAACGGCAGAGCGCACCGCCAGGCTTATGGATCATGTGGCCGAATTCGCCGGCAGAAGAGCGGGTCCCGCTAAACATCTTTCCGTTCAGCATCAGCCCCATCCCAATTCCGTGGGAGAGCAGGATGGCTATGAAATTGTCGCTGTAGCGCTTGGGATTGAGCCAGCGCAGTGCCTCCGCCATCATGTTGCTGTCGTTCTGCACCGTCGTCGGCACGCCGAAGGCGTCTTCCAGCGCGGCGCCCACCGGCAGGTGGCTCAGCGGCGTGATCGGAGACCAGAGAAGTTCACGGCCGGCTGAATCGGTTATGCCCTGTACCGCGCAGGATATTCGGAGGAATTCCCCCCGATCGCGGGTAAGGTCTTGCAGGGCGGCAATGGTCGCGTCCAGCAAGTCTTGGCGGCTCATCGCCAGCGTATCGAGGCGATGCGTCCGCTGATCGATTACGTCTCCACGGTAATCCGCAAGCACCACCGAAAGGCTGTTGAATGACAGGTAGAGGCAAGCCACGGACGCGGCATCCGGATTGAGGCTGAGTGCCACCTGCGGGCGGCCGCGGCGAATTGGCGCTGTGTCGCCGCCTTGTTCCACCTCCCGCATGGTGCCTTCTGCGATAAGGCCGGCTGAGATGGTGGAAATGGTCGAATGACTAAGGCCGGTAAGCTTGGCGATTTCGGTGCGCGAGGGCTGGTCCGATTGTCTTACGGCGGCGATCACCAGCGCGCGATTGCGCTTGCGCATCTCGTCATGGCGGATGCCTGCGGTCACGTTTCCTCCCTGGACCGGCGGCGCCGGTTGCCGCCAGTTTTGCACTTCAGTCGATATTGACACGGGCGAGCACCTGCGTCATTCCTTTTTTCGAGGCTCGAAAAAATGAGCCTCCCGGCATTGCGGCCGGAGATTTGCTCCGAATTGTCGTTTCGGATGCAGTCCCGGATGGCGAGAGCCGGAAATGACGGGCTCCGATGAATTTGGATAGACATTCCGTTTTGCACAAACGTGACATGTCAAATCCGCGGGATCGGCGCAAGTCAGAGGGAGGTCGCGCCACCGGCGCTGGGAGGAAAACTATGAAAAATACCGCAACCGCCGTACTGGCGGGGATTGCCTTTTCTTTATCACTGTCGTCGGCGGCGCTTGCCGAAGGCAAAACGATTGGGGTGTCCTGGTCAAATTTCCAGGAAGAGCGTTGGAAGACCGACGAGGCGGCCATCAAGGCGCAAATCGAGGCCGATGGAAATACTTATATTTCCGCCGACGCACAGTCCTCGCCGGCCAAACAGCTTACAGACGTGGAATCCCTGATCGCGCAGGGTGCCAACGCACTTATCATCCTCGCGCAGGATGCATCGGCGGTTGGCCCCGCCGTGGAAAATGCGGTCGCTGAAGGAATTCCGGTGATCGGCTATGACCGCCTCATCGAAAATCCGGATGCGTTCTATCTGACCTTCGATAATAAAGAGGTCGGGCGCATGCAGGCGCGCGCCGTGTTCGAGGTGGCGCCCGAGGGCAACTATGTCTTCATCAAGGGCTCTTCGGCCGACCCCAACGCCGATTTCCTGTTCGAGGGGCAGATGGAAGTCCTCAAGGAAGCCATCGATTCCGGCAAGATCAAGAATGTCGGCGAGGCCTATACGGACGGCTGGCTGCCCGCCAATGCGCAACGCAACATGGAGCAGTTCCTGACCGCCAACAACAACGAGGTCGCTGCAGTCGTTGCGTCGAATGACGGAACGGCGGGTGGTGCAATCGCTGCATTGGAAGCACAAGGTCTTGCGGGCTCGGTTCCCGTTTCCGGGCAGGACGGTGATCATGCCGCGCTGAATCGCATTGCGCTCGGAACGCAGACCGTTTCCGTTTGGAAGGATGCGCGTGAACTCGGTAAGGCCGCGGCGCAGATCGCCAATCAGCTTGCGGAGGGGACGGCGATGGATCAGGTTGAGGGCGCGACCAAGTGGGCCGAAGGCCCCAACAAAGTCGAGATGAACTCCGTCTTCCTGAAGCCGGTGCCGATCACGAAGGATAACCTCAACCTCGTCATAGATGCCGGTTGGGTTACGAAGGATGTTGTCTGCCAGGGTGTGCAGCCCGGCACCGTCGACGTCTGCGGCTGAAAAGCGCCATAGCGGCGCAGAACGCCGCGGTTTGAGCGACCGCGGCGTTCTGCGTATCGGTCCCGGCCGTCTTGGCCGGACGGAGGAGACCAATATGACGGATGTAACCTCCCATGCGCTTTCAAAAAAAGCTGCCGCAGTGAACAGCAGCCTGCCTCAGCGCCTTCTCAGGGCGACGGAGCTCGACACGCGCATGCTTGGCATGGTCGGCGCGCTCGCCGTCATCTGGATCGGCTTTCATATCGTCTCAGGCGGGTTGTTCCTTACGCCGCGCAATCTCTGGAACCTGTCGGTCCAATCCGCATCGGTCGCCATCATGTCCACCGGCATGGTGCTGGTGATCGTCACGCGCAACATCGACCTGTCGGTGGGCTCGCTGCTCGGATTCGTCGGCATGGTCATGGGTGTGACCCAGACCGAAATCCTGCCGCAATGGCTTGGCTTCGGTCACTCTGCAATCTGGATCGCAGCAATTCTGGTGGGTGTTGCACTTGGAGCGCTTATCGGCGCAATGCAAGGGTACATCATCGCCTATCTGGCCGTGCCGTCATTCATCGTGACGCTTGGCGGGCTGCTCGTCTGGCGCGGTGCGGCTTGGTGGGTCACCAGCGGCCGCACCGTGGCGCCGCTCGATGCCACATACCGCTTGATGGGCGGCGGCCCAGATGGCGCCATCGGTGCGTTCTGGAGCTGGGTGGTCGGCCTGATCGCCTGTGTTGCGCTCCTGCTCATGCTGGCCAATGGCCGAAAGCAGCGGCGCAAATTTCACTTCCCGCTGCGGCCTGTCTGGGCCGAAAGCCTTCTGGCGGTTATGGGCTGCGCTTTCATCCTGGGGGCCGTGGCCGTTGCCAATTCCTATCCCTGGCCTTCGGCCATCGTCCGGCGGTATGCGACAGAAAACAACATTACCGTGCCCGAAGGAGGACTCTTCATCGCCCATGGCATCGCGATCCCGGTGCTCATCGCCGTGGGAGTCGGTGTCGTGATGACTTTTCTTGCAAACCGAACGCGGTTCGGCCGCTACGTCTTCGCCATCGGGGGCAATCCCGAAGCGGCGGTGCTCGCCGGCATCAACACGCGTTGGGTGACGATGAAGGTTTTCATCCTCATGGGTGCGCTCGTGGGGATTTCCAGCGCCATTTCGACGGCTCGCCTTAACGCCGCCACCAACGCGATGGGCACGCTCGACGAATTGCTCGTGATCGCGGCGGCCGTTATCGGCGGCACATCGCTTGGCGGCGGCATCGGGACGATCGCCGGCGCCATGATCGGCGCCGTCCTCATGCAGTCGCTTGCCAGCGGCATGATTCTGCTCGGCGTCGACACGCCGTTGCAAAACATCGTCGTTGGCATCGTGCTGGTGGTCGCCGTATGGCTCGACACGCTCTACCGCAAGCGCGTGAAATAACGGGAGACCGCGATGGATACTGGGACACCGCTCGTTGAAATGAAGAACATCTCGATCGCCTTCGGCGGCATTCATGCCGTCGAGAACGTATCGGTGGACCTCTTCGCGGGCGAAGTGGTGGCTCTCGTGGGCCATAACGGGGCTGGCAAATCTACGCTGATCAAGATCCTTTCGGGCGCCTACAAACGAGATGCCGGAACCATCCTCATCAATGGCGAGGAAGCGCAGATCAACAATCCCCGCGACGCCAAGAAATACGGCATCGAAACGATCTACCAGACGCTTGCCCTGGCCGACAATGTCGATGCGGCGGCCAATCTGTTCCTCGGACGCGAGCTCAGGACGGCTTGGGGCACGCTGGACGACGTTGCCATGGAGTCGGAAACGCGCAAGGTCATGGGCCGGCTCAATCCTCGTTTTCAGCGCTTCAAGGATCCGGTCAGCAATCTTTCCGGCGGTCAGCGGCAGACAGTGGCGATCGCTCGCGCCATTTACTTCAATGCGCGCATTCTCATCATGGACGAGCCCACGGCCGCGCTCGGGCCGCAGGAGGCGGCCCAGGTGGGCGACCTGGTTCGCCAGCTCAAGACGGAAGGGCTCGGCATTTTTCTGATCAGCCACGACATTCACGACGTGTTCGATCTGGCCGATCGCGTCGTCGTCATGAAAAACGGGCAGGTGGTGGGCACGGCGTCCACGGCGGATGTCACTGAGGACGATGTTCTCGGAATGATCATTCTCGGGAAGTGCCCGCCCGGCGCAATACCCGGGCCCGGCGCATTGCAGATCGCCGCCTGATCCTATCCGTCGGTCCTCGCCACGCGCAGCTCTTCCGTTTTCACGGGCTCTACCCCGGCGATGAGATCTCCGTTTCCGTCGATGCGCCAGGTAAGCTGCGCATCCTCCTCTTCCAGTGCCGGATCGAAGGCCACGCATTTTGCAAAAATCTGCGGAAAACCCTGCATATGGCGCCGCATTTCCGTTGGGAGCACATTTTCGCATTCCGCAGAATCGGCATAGATTGGTGCTGGAGCCGGTAGCTCAGTGCAACGGCTGACATCTTCTGTGCAGCCGATAATCAGTAGCAGAAAAGCTGCGGTTTCCATGGCGATATCCTTTCACCGGGAAAACCGCCGGCCCTGCCCGCAAGTTCCGGGGCAGGGCCGGGGGGATGATCAAAAGACGTTGATCACGAGAAGGATGCCGACAAAGGCGGCAAGGGCCAAAATCGCCAGCCTGAAATACCCAAACGGGCCATAGTTTGGCCCGGGCGGCAGAGGGTCACGCGATTCCGTACTTACCATCGCGATCCGCGCCGCATCCTCGATGTTGTTGAGCACCTTCATTTACTCTCCTCCTCAGTGGCTTTCCGCAGGGTTTCACTCAGCGCGCTCGACGGAACAATCCGAAGAGCAGCGAGACCACCAGAAGGATGAGGAAAATATAAAAGAGGATCTGTGCTATGCCGGCGGACGCACCTGCGATGCCGCCAAAGCCGAGCGCGCCGGCTATGATGGCAACCACCAGAAATACAAGAGCCCAGTACAACATTTGCAACTCCCATGGTTCTCAGGGGAAACCTTAGGGCTGCCCCTTCTCTCGGTGAGGAAACGCGAGGGTGTGAATGTTGGTTCCGGGCATAAAAAAAGCCGCCCTGCGGCGGCTTTCTCTCGGTCCAGTCCGTCGGGTCCAGCTAGGCCGCGGCGGCTCGTGCCTGGTGATCGAAGAAAAGAGCCTGGCTGATAAGCGCCTTGACCATGTCCGGGTTGAACGGCTTCGTGACCAGGAATGCCGGTTCGGGCCGCTCACCTGTCAAAAGCCGCTCGGGGAAGGCGGTGATGAAGATCACCGGAACGGGCGTGGTGCTCAGAATCTCGTTCACGGCGTCGATGCCCGAGCTGCCGTCCGCGAGCTGGATGTCGGCGAGAACCATGCTGGGCTGCGTCTTTTCGAAGAGCGCGGTCGCCTCCTGGTGAGTGCGGGCCGTTCCAACGACCCGATGACCCAGGCTTTCCACCAACTCCTCGATATCCATGGCGATGAGCGGTTCGTCCTCGATGATCATGATGTCGGTGGCGACCTGCCGCGAGATCTCGTCACTCGCCTGACTGAGCAGATCATTGAGCCGCTGTTCGCTCACATCCATGATCTCCGCCGCTGCGGCTGTGTCGAAACCTTCCACCGCCACAAGCAGGAAAGCCTGGCGCGGTTGCGGGGCGAGCGCGGAAAGGTTGGTTACCGCTCGTTGCTCCCAGGCGGAGGTGGGCCTCACCTCCGGAACCCGGATCTCAAAGGTTCCGAAGAGCTTCGTAAAGAGCTTAAAGAGCGCAATCCGATCCGAGGAGGCCTCCGGGAAGATGGAGGTGTCGGCGATCAAGGCTTCCAGAGTTGCTGCGACCAAGGCGTCACCGCTGCTCTGGGAACCGGATACGGCTCTCGAGAAGCGGCGAAGGTATGGCAGGTGCGGTGCAATTCTCGCTGACAGGCTCATGCTTATTTCTATCCCCTAGAGAAGAAACCCTGGAACTAAGGCAAGATATGGTGTTCAACGCCGCCTGGACAAAAAAGTTCCTAGCGGAGTTGGAACTTTTTTGGATGCTTCCCGTTTAGGCATGAATTGTGATCTTGTGGGCGAAGACTCGAAATGACGAGAATGTTCAAAGATGTGGGGCAGGACGCGGACGACGAGAAAGGTATGACATACCAGAAGCTCGACAAGGGCAGGAACGGCAGCAAGCGCAATCCTGCAGCCGATCCCCTGGGACCAAATTCCGAAATAGGCCGTAAACTTCGACAATATTACGACGAGTTGATCTCTGAGGAAGTTCCGGACCGTTTCAGCCAACTGCTGAATCAGCTGCAGCAGCAGGAACAGCAAGGATCGACGACGAAAGAGGATTAAACCGATGTCGGCGTCACCAAGTTTCCGCGACGGTCTCTTGGCCGCAGTGCCAACGCTGCGCGCTTTTGCAGTATCGCTCGCAAAAAATGCTGACCGGGCCGATGATTTGGTCCAGGAAACGCTGGTTAAAGCCTGGGACAAGCAGGACAGCTTCCAACCAGGCACCAATCTCAAGGCTTGGCTCTTCACCATCCTTCGCAACGAGTTTTATTCCCAGATGCGCAAGCGTCGGCGCGAGGTTGAAGATAGCGACGGAAGCATCACCGCGCGCTTGTCCATCCATCCCGCCCAAGAGGGCAATTCGGACCTGAACGATTTTCGCCGCGCGCTTGCTCTCCTGCCCGAAGATCAGAGGGAGGCCATTATACTGATCGGGGCCTCCGGGTTTTCCTATGAGGAGGCCGCCGAGATCTGCGGATGCGCGGTAGGCACGATCAAAAGCCGTGTCAGCCGGGCGCGCAGTCGACTGCAGGAGATCCTTTCAATCTCGGGGGAAGGTGATTTCGGGCCCGATGCGATTACGGCGCAGGTGACCAACTCAGCGGCAGTGGCTTAGGCGGGCGCGGTCGACCACTGACCGGATCGCACTGACCAATTCATCTGCGGTGTAAGGCTTCGACACGACGGGCACGTCGGGGAATTCCTCGAATATGGCGTCGCCGCTGGTATAGCCTGTGGCGAAAACGAACGGAATTCCATGCTCCTTGAGGCGGCGGGCAAGATCGGTGGTACAGCCTTCACCCACCTTGGCGTCCAGAATGGCGGCGTCAAAACCGAGCATTCGCGCATTGGCGCCAGCCGAATCCAGCGCCTCGGGGCAAAGCTTTGCTTCTGAGTTGACGGTCTCCACCGTGGCGGCGCCCAAATCATAGCAAAGCTGTTCGATATCCATCGCGATCAACGCTTCTTCTTCCACGAGAAGGATATTCAGCCCCTCAAAAATATCGTTCTTCAAGCGCCCTTCCCCGGTGACAGCCCTTTTTTGACGCTGTCCCATCTATTTGGGAACCTGTCATTTAAAAAAGATATGGCCTCGGCCCGGTCTGTGGCGGCGGCCGCGAACAGACCTCGATAAATCGCCGAATAAAAGCTCTTCCGTTCAGGGCAGCCGTGAATATTGCCGCCGTCGTTCTTCCGTTAGCGCCCACTCGAAACCTGGAAGAATGTTGCGGGCCACCGCGAAGAAAACCAGCAAGGCCGGCACAGCGACAAAGCCGCCTATGGGTCCCCAAAGCCAAAGCCAGAAAGTGATAGCGAGAAATACCAGGAATGGGTTGAGCGTCATACGCCGGCCGATGACGCTGGGCGTAACGAACTGCGCCTCGATGCCGTTGATCAGAAGGTAAATGAGCATCGGCGAAATACTCCCCCAAATTGAATCGAAGCTCGCAAATCCCACTCCCAAAAGGATGACCGCCATGGTGATCGGGCCAATATAGACGATGAAGTTGAGCAGACCGGCCATGGCGCCCCAGAGGGGAGCCGATGGAACATCTATGAGCCAGAGACTGATGCCGACGGCAAAGCCCAAACAGATATTGATGATGGTGATTGCCAGCAGATAATTGGAAACGAGTTCCTCCACGTCGCGGAAGATATGGGCAACACGCCAGCGTAGAAGCCGGCCTGAGCACAGCCTTAGCACCGTAAGGCGCGTATCGTTTCGGGTGGCGATGAAGAAATAAAGGCTCGCCAGAAAGATCAGAGCCTGAGCTATGACCGCGGGCGCCAGCAGGGCGACGCTTTCCATGGCCGATCCGTCTTCCACGGAAACGGTGACGTTCGATTCCCCCGTCACGTTGCGAATCTCCTCACGGATGCTCCGGATCGTATCGAGGGGCTGCGAGAGATTGGTAAGCTGCAGTTGGAGCTCGCGCCATATCTCCGGAACTCGCCCGGCCCAGGAGGTCAGTGGCGCTGCCACGGCGGCAACAAGGAAGCCGACCGAGAAAATGAATATGAGGACTGCCACGGCCGCAGACAGGCTCGGTGGCAACTTTCGGTTCTCCAGCCTCTGCGCGACGGGGCTGAGCATGAGGCCGACGACAATCGCGAGCGATACCGGCGCGGCCAGGAAACGCATTGCGTACAGACCTGCGATTGCAACGGCGATCGCAAGCCCGATGGTTGAAACCTGCGCGCCCCTGTTCAAAACCATATCCAGCCCGGACTTCGGCGGGATGCTGGCGGCCGGCAACTTTCTCTTCCTCAATACATTGTGCATGGGTGTACCGGTGCAGGATTTGCGTCAACGGCGGCGCGTGACGATTGTTCCGGAGGCTGATCTTAAACGGGCCGGATCGCCGCGGAACCAAGGCGACGCTTGCGCGTTCCGCCGTTGTATTGCGAAAAGGAGTGGATTATGGCGACTAGCCCACGAGCACCCAAGGAAGATGTACGGCAGGGCGGAGCCGACGCGCAGGAAAGGCGGGATGTCGAAGCCGATATCCAGCAGCTCAAGGAAGACATCGCACGGCTTAAGGACCACCTGATGCAGGTGGGGAATCGCTCGATGTCGCGGGCGCGCCGCGCAGCATTGGAGCAGGCCGATCAACTCCGTGGCAGCGCGGAGGAATTCCAGGACGACGTGATCGAAACCGTACGGGAGAAGCCGCTCACCGCTCTTGCTCTGGCGGCCGGTGCCGGCTTCCTGTTTGCAATGATGATGCGCCGCTAGGTGCGGTAGAGGGATGTTCGCCCGACTCATTGCCCTGCTTGCCACTGGCGAAGCGGCAGCGGTTAAAAGGCGGATCAAGACTGCAGCGATTTTCTACCTGGCTGCCGGCTTTCTCGGCTTTCTGGCGGTCATTTTTCTGGTGCTGGCGGCGTATCTCGCCGCCGCCACCCGCTGGGGAGCGATCGCTACGGCAGTCTGGTTCGGTCTTGGTTTACTGGTGCTGAGCGCCGTAATTTTCATCGCCTACAGGATTACGGCGCGGTCGCGCCGGCGCGCGGAGATGAGCAAGCGGGCTGAAAGCATGATGGTCGGCGCCTCGGCTCTTGCGATGCTGCCGAGCCTTGTCGGCAAGAAGCGCAACTGGGTCACCGCCGTCATGGTTCTGGCCGGGCTCGGTGGCTATCTTGCCTATACGGAGCTGATGCGCAGAAGCCGCCGGGCTGAGGATTAGGCCGAAGGCTAGAAAGGATCTTTGGATCGATGGACGAGAAAGTGCCCCCTAAAAAGGCGCGCCAAGGGCGGGAAGGGATACCGGTTCTTCTGGTCCTGATCGGCGCGCTTTTGCTCGCCGGCATCGTCTGGGTGTTCGTTGAGATATACGGCGTCTTCATAGACGAGCGCCAGCCCGTCGAGATGCCCGATTCGACCGAACGCGTTCCACTGGAGCAGTCGCAGGATTAGAAAATCTTATCGCGCTCCTTCGGCGGGCACCAGCACCCGCAGAGCCTTCGGCCAGAGTTCGACATGCATATCGCGCTCCAGCGGGTAGAGCTCGCCATCAATTGCGCACCTGAACTGCTTGCCGGGTGAAAGTATCCTGAGGTGCACCTCGTCGGCCTCGTGGATCTCTACCTGGTTGTTCTCGCGCCAGCGCCCGAGCGCCATGTTTATGAAGAACGCCAGCAGATCCCACCTATCTTCCGCGCGGGTGATATAGACGCCGAGCACGCCGCCATCCGGCTTGTCCGCATAGGGAAGGTGCCCTTCGCCAAGCAGGTTGTTCGTGATTCCTATGCCGGATGTGGTTGTAAGAAGCTCCGCATCCCCGAAAGTGAGCGACACATCCAGATTGTGCGGGTTTCGTAATGTGGCCAGGCCCGCGCGCGCAGAGGCCAGCAGCTTGCCCAATCTCCCGCGGAACGGGATGCGCGAGCGCAGCCGGATGAGCTGCGGATGCATGCCGAGGGAGAATTGGTGGATGAAGGGCCTTCCGTTGACGCGGGCCATGTCGACGCGGCGTATGTGACCCTCGGCAAGCGCTGCGATGGCGGTTTCGATATCGAGGGGGATGCCGAGGCTGCGGGCAAAAAGATTCATGGTCCCCGCCGGTAGCACCGCCAGAATCTTATCTGACCCCGCAATCAGGCTTGCCGCCAGCGAAACAGTGCCGTCGCCGCCGCCAACAAGCACGGCTTCGGCATCCGGCGCTCCGCAATTGTCTTGAATCGCACTTAGGATATCACTTCCATCCACCGTCATGACGTCGATGGTATGGCCCGCCTCTGTGAACACCTTCGTCAGGCGCGCGGTAAGGACGTCCAGGTCCATTGTGCTGAGCGTTCCGCCGCCGCGGTTCAGTACGGCACGGATGCGCATGAAATGCCCTGTGCAGAGGTTAGCCGTTCGCGGAAGGAATGTGCAACAAGCCCTTTCAGTTCCCAGGCGCGACCGCACTCATCGCGGAACCGTTTCATGGCCCGCACGTTGTAGAAATGTGGTGGCCGCACACCCGCTCCTCACTGCCAGGTTCGGTCGGATGCGCGGCCATGTACAGCAAAACTGCACATGGAGAGCTTAACATGATCCGCACACTTTTGGCGACCACCGCGCTTGCCACCCTACTTGCAGGCGGTGCGATCGCCCAGCAAACGACCCCGCCCACGACGGCCCCGTCGGCTGCGCCTGCCGAGAGCCAAACTCAGCAGATGGTGGTCCACGCTGAAGGGCATCTCGCGTCCAATATCATCGGAGAGGCTGTTTATAACAGCACAGGCGATGATGCAGAAGACATAGGCGATGTCAGCGATCTCGTGATCACCAATGAAGGTCAGATCGAAGCTATCGTTGTCGGCGTCGGCGGGTTCCTTGGCATTGGGCAGAAAGATGTAGCCCTCGAATTCAATCTGGCTCAATGGACCGATCAGCCGGATGGCGAACGCCGGCTCGTCGTGGAAACGACTGAGGATGCCCTGAGGGCGTTGCCGGAATTCGATCGCTCAGCCTATGAGCCGATGCCGGCGGACGCACAGGTAGGCGAAACCACGCCTGCAACCGAGCAGGACCTTGCAACGGCCCGCACTCAGGAAGAAGGGGCTGAAGGCGGAGAGACTGGCGGCGAAACCGCAATGGCTCCGGCAGACTCAGGTCAGGAAGGCGGCGAGGCTGGCGGTGAAACCGCAATGGCTCCGGCCGATTCAGGTCAGGAAAGCGGCGAAATGGCTGCCGATCAAACCGAGCAAACCGGCGATCAGGCCGGTGGAGCCACGGGCGGCGCAGTAACAACAGCTCCGGCGACCGGCGCTGGCGATGATCAGCAGGCGCAGCAGCCGGCCGATCAGCAGGCGCAGCAGGAGCAGCCCGCTGACCAGCAGACCGCCCAAGACAATCAGATGGGTGCCGGCGAGGCCGCTACCGACCAGACGCAGACCGGCGCCATCGACCGCAGCAACATGCAGCAAGCCACGCCTGACCAGTTGACGGCCGAGACGCTTGTCGGAACCACCGTCTACGGCGCCAATGAGGAGAATATTGGCGAGATCGGCGACGTCGCCCTCACTCCCGAAGGCCAGGTGGATGCGGTGATCGTGGATGTCGGCGGGTTCCTAGGCGTCGGCGAGAAACAGGTCGCGATCGGCATGGACGACCTCAATTTCATGGCCGATGAAGATGGCGATCTGTACCTGTTCACGAATTTCACGCAGGAACAGCTCGAGGCGCAGCCCGCTTACGATGAGGCTTCCTACGCGGAAAACCGTGACGAAATGCGCTTGCAGGCGCAGTAAGACCGTTTCGCTCTTGCGACGCTTGGAAAGGCCCCGTCGACGGGGCCTTTCATTTTCGCGGAGCACCGTTTCTATCGGGAAGACAGTGCATCTTCCATAGCGTATCTTTCGGCTTGGTCGGGCTCGCTCCATTTATGGCGCGAATAGGCGGCGGGGTGGAGCGCCCCTCCGCCAAGGAGGCTAAACCATGCTTGATGCAATCGAAGGCATTCACCACATCACGTCCATGGCCCGCGATGCCAACGTCACGGATCAGTTCCACACGAGGGTCCTGGGACTACGGCGCGTCAAGAAGACCGTCAATTTCGACGCACCGGACGTCTACCATCTCTATTATGCCAATCGCGTCGCTCAACCGGGTACGGTGATGACCTATTTCCCGTTCCCGAACATTGCCAGCGGAGCGCGAGGCGCGGGCGAAGTCAGCACGACCGTTTTTTCCGTGCCGGAAGGAAGCCTGGATTTCTGGGAAAGGCATCTTGCCGACAGCGCAGTGGGCGGAATAAAGCGAGCTCAAGCCTTTGGCGAAGACCAGCTCTATTTCGACGGGATCGACGGCGATAGCTTTGCGCTCGCAGCCGTGGCGGGTGACGGGCGCGAACCCTGGACGGGTGCGGGGATTCCGGCTGACCATGCGATCCGCGGTTTTAGTTCCGCTACCTTGCTGCTCAATGACGGCCAGCCTACGCAGGAGCTTCTGGAGCTGATGGGCTTCAAGGAAAAGGGCCGAGAAGGAAATGTCGTCCGCTTGCAGCGCGAGACTGGCAACGGCGCGGCGACCATCGACATCAAGGCCGATCGTGCTGCACCTCCTGCGCGACAGGGAGCGGGCTCCGTGCACCACATCGCATTCGCCGTGCCCGATGCCGCCGCCCAGCGCACCGTACGCCAGGCACTCTCGCAGGAGGGTTTTCAAGTGACGCCTGTGATCGACAGGGACTATTTTCTGGCAATCTATTTCCGATCGCCGGGCGGCGTGCTTTTCGAGGTCGCAACGGATGATCCGGGTTTTGCGCGGGATGAGGACATGGATCATCTAGGCGAGGCCCTGAAGCTGCCGCGCCAGCATGAGCACCTGCGCCCCTATCTTGAGGCGCGCCTGCCGGCGATCGGGAGCTGAACCATGGGGATCGATGCCTACAGGCATTTCTCGGCGCCGGCCGGTCCCGGCCGGCCGCTTCTGTTCCTCTTTCACGGGACCGGCGGGGATGAGCGCCAGCTCCTCTCGCTTGCGCGCGAGGTGGCTCCTTGGGCGGGGATTATCGCTCCTCTCGGGGATGTGAGCGAACACGGAGCGCCCCGTTTCTTCCGCCGCACTGGCGAGGGCGTTTACGATATGGCGGATCTTGCCCGCGCCACGGAAAAAATGGTGGGCTTCGTTCGCGCGCATGTGGCGGCCGAAAAGCCCGGTGCCGTGCTCGGCCTCGGCTATTCAAATGGGGCGAATATTCTCGCCACAACTATTTTCAGCAATCCTTCGCTTTTCGACGCTGCAGTGCTGATGCATCCCCTCATCCCCTTTGAGCCTCGTTTCGGCTCGGACAGCGTGGAAACCAGGCTTCTGATCACGGCAGGGCGGCATGATCCGGTCTGTCCTGCGCCGCTGACGAACAGGCTTGCCTCATACCTGGAAGCAGCCGGCGCTGCGAGCGAGATCGTCTGGCACGAAGGCGGCCACGAGCTGCGCTCGAACGAGATTGGCGCGACGCGGGATTTCTTTTCCGCCTACGGTGATCCTCGGGAAAAAACGCGATGAAGGAACCGCATATCAAGCTTCACGAAGCCGGCAGCAAAGGCCGTTACGTCCATGCGGCCGATGGCAAAGAAGCGCAGATGACCTTCACCAGAATCGGTGAGAAGCAGATCATCATCGATCATACGGAGGTTCCGCCGGCTTTCCGCGGGCAAGGCATCGGGGAAGCGCTGGTGAGACGAGCCGTCGAGGACGCGCGGATGAACGGGTTGAAAATCAGGCCGCTTTGTCCTTTTGCCGCAGCCCAGTTCCGCCGTCACCCCGAGTGGGGCGACGTGCTGGCACGTTAGCTTAAGTGCTCCGGCCTCACAGCGGCCTGCGGTGGCGTGGGAGGCCGAGCTCGCATCGAATTCGGAATTCGTTATGTCTCCCGTTTCACGGCTGCCGAGGAGGGGACTTTCGGCGTTTCATTCCCCAACGTAATCGTGAGCGCCGTTTTTGCTGAAGATTCGATCCTTGCGCCTCGTCTTTGCCCTGTTTGATGCTATCTTACCGGTGAGGCGGTGCGTCCCGTAGGCGTCCGCCGTTCGATCTGGAAGGGTGATGGCGGAGCAACATTCCACAAACGGCCTGAAACCCGGGCTGCTCATCCGCCTCCGGCGGACGCGCACTGCGGTGCGCGCGGTTATCCTCGTCGAGCGTTTGTGGCCCGTCATCCTGCCGCTTCTCGTTATAATCAGCCTGTTCCTGAGCCTTGCCTGGCTGGGGGTATTTCGTATTCTCCCGGATTGGGCGCGGCTCGGTGTTCTCGGGGTGCTCGCCATAGGGGCTCTTGCCAGCTTCTGGCCAATGCGCTCCTTCCGCATGCCGACCGCGGCTGAAATCGACCGCCGCATCGAACAGGCCAATCTTCTGGAACATGCGCCGGTTTCCGTCCAGTCGGACCAACTCGCCACCCATGGTGACGATCCTTTCGCCACGGCGCTGTGGCGCGAGCACCAGCGGCGCATGGCCGAGCGGCTTTCCAGGCTCAAAGGTGACCTGCCCCGGACCTCGATTCCAGAGCGCGACCCCTTCGGCTTGCGTGCCCTCGCCGCCCTCCTCTTCGTCACGGCGCTTGCTTTTTCCACCGGGCCCTATGGCGGGCGCATCTCCGATGCCTTCGAACCGCCGGCAGCGACGCAGGCGGCCACTGCGCGCGTCGATGCCTGGGTAACGCCGCCGGCCTATACCGGGCGCGCGCCCATCTTCCTCACGGCCGATGCCAATATTCAGCAGCATGCATTCACCGTGCCCCAAAACAGCACGGTGGCGGTGCGTGTCAGCGGCGGCTCGGGCGGGGAGAGCCTGCATTTCGTGGACATGTCAGGAGAGGAGCAACCGCTCGCATCGGATGAGCAAGCTGCGCCGGATGCAGCCGCAGCCTCGCAGGCGGGAAATGCATCGCGCTTTTCGCACGTGCTGTCCTCAGGCGGGAACGTGATCCTGCGCAATGGTGGCAGGGAACTGCAGAGCTGGACCTTCTCGGTTATTCCCGATGAGCCGCCGCAGATCAGATTCGTGGAAGAGCCGAGGCGGGCTGTGAATGGCGCGTTGGAACTGGCCTACGAAATCAAGGATGATTATGGAGCCACCAAGGCTGAGGCCGCATTCGAACAGACCGAGGCCGATCCGCAGGCGCGCCCGCTGTTCGAAGCGCCGGAAATGCCGCTTACCTTGCCGCGGGGCGGCGACCGCACCACCGCCAAGGCATCGCGCGACCTGACAGAGCATCCATGGGCCGGATCGGAAGTAAGGCTCACTCTTTCGGCAACGGATGCTGCGGAACAGACCGCGCAGAGCGAAACGAAGACGTTCCGGCTTCCTGAGCGCGCATTCACAAATCCCCTTGCCCGATCCGTCATCGAGCAGCGCCGGGTTCTTGCTCTGGACGCGAAACAGAAGCGGCGCGTGCTCTCGCTCATGGATGCGCTGCTCCTCTGGCCCGAGGAGACTTTTGCGGACGCTACGCATTTCCTTCTTATCTCCGCCGCGCGGTCCAAGCTTTCCATGGCGCGCAATGATGATGCGCTGCGCGACGTGGTCGACCAGCTCTGGGAAATCGCGCTCATCATCGAGGATGGCGACATGACCGCCGCCGAGAGGCGGCTGCGCCAGGCACAAGAAGAGCTCAAGCAGGCGCTGGAGAATGGCGCCACCGACGAGGAAATCGAGCGGCTGATGGATGAACTGCGGCAGGCAATGCAGGAGTTCCTGCGCGAGTTTGCCGAGCGCGCCATGCAGAACCAGCAACTATCGGAAATGCCGAACAGCGAAATGCTGAGCCAGAATGATCTCCAGCGCATGCTCGACCAGATCGAGAATCTTGCCAGATCGGGCGCGCGCGACCAAGCGCGGGATCTGCTTTCTCAGCTTGAGAACATGATGAACAACCTGCAGATGGCTCAGCCGCAGCAGGGCCAGGGTGGCCAGCAGTCCGAAATGCGCCAGCAGATGGATCGTCTGGGCGAGCTCATGCGCCGCCAGCAGGAGCTCATGAACGAGACCTTCCGCCTCGACCAGCAGCAGCGCGGGCAGCAGGGCCAAATGGGCGAGCAAGGCCAAATGGGCGAGCAAGGCCAGATGGGTCAGCAGGGCCAGCAAGGTCAGCAAGGTCAGGGCCAGCAGCCGGGCCAGGGACAGGGTATGTCGCCCGAAGAGCTTGCAGAGGCACTGCGCAACCTGCAGGAGGGCCAGGGTGGCCTGCGGCAGGAACTCGAAAGCCTGACGGAAGGTTTGCGCGGCCTCGGGATCCAGCCGGGCGACGGTTTTGGAGAAGCCGGAGAAGCCATGGGCGAGGCCGAGGGAGCGCTGGGTCAGGGCGAGGGAGAGCGTGCCGTCGGCGAGCAGGGGCGGGCGCTTGAAGCGTTGCGCCGGGGCGCCCAGGACATGATGAACCAGATGCAGGCAATGCAGGGCGATCAAGGTGGCCAAGGCCAGCAGGGGAGCCGGCAGGGCACCTTCGGCCGCGATCCGCTGGGTCGCCCGCGCGCAACCACCGGACCTGATTTCGGTGACGATGTGAAGGTCCCGGACGAAATCGACATTCAGCGGGCGCGCGAAATCCTCGATGCGATCCGCCGCCGGCTCGGAAATGCGCTCAGCCCCGAGGTCGAGCGCGAATATCTGGAACGCCTTCTCGACATGCGGTGATGGCGGATCGCGGTCTGCGCGCCGGAACCTGACGCCGGCAATCGAGTACGCGCCGCGCCACGACTCAAACGCCCGCTTCCCGAATCCTGAAACACAACCCTGCGGAATGGGCACGCGGAACGATGCGCGGAACGCCCGATACATGCCGGCGTTGCAGGAAGTCTTTTGGCACTCTCAATAGGTGAGTGCTAATTTTTCTTCCGCGCCCTCTTGAAGGCTGAAATTTTCAAAACCAAATTTTTCGCGCGTGGTGCCATGACGGGCCGCGTACCGCGCCGGAGAGGGATGGCGCGGGAGGTGCTTCGAAAAATTGTTTGTCCCAGGAGGAAGACATGAAGTTCCGTCCTTTGCATGACCGCCTGCTTGTCCGCCGCATCGAGGCGGAGGAGAAAACGGCGGGAGGGGTGATCATTCCCGATACCGCGAAGGAAAAACCGCAGGAAGGCGAGGTGCTGGCAGTCGGCCCTGGCGTCCGCGACGAGAAGGGCGAGCTCATCGCCCTGGAAGTGAAGGTCGGGGACCGCATCCTTTTCGGAAAGTGGTCCGGCACAGAAATCCGCCTTCAAGGCGAGGATCTGCTCATCATGAAGGAAAGCGACGTCCTCGGCATTCTCGACAAGGAAGCCGAGGTCAAGAAGGCTGCTTGAGCGCGGCCATCAGTCGAATCCGCCAATGAAGGAGTATTGAAATGGCTGCCAAGGACGTAAAATTTCATTCGGATGCCCGCGAGCGCATGCTGCGCGGTGTCGATATCCTCGCCAATGCTGTGAAGGTCACTCTTGGTCCCAAGGGCCGCAACGTCGTCATCGACAAATCGTTCGGCGCCCCCCGCATCACCAAGGACGGTGTCACCGTCGCCAAGGAGATCGAGCTTGAGGACAAGTTCGAGAATATGGGCGCTCAGATGGTGCGCGAGGTGGCCTCGAAAACCAACGATGCCGCCGGCGACGGCACTACCACGGCGACGGTTCTTACTCAGGCCATCGTGAAGGAAGGCGCAAAGGCAGTCGCCTCCGGCATGAACCCGATGGATCTGAAGCGCGGCATCGACAAGGCCGTCGAGGCTATCGTCGAGGAGCTCAAGAAGAACGCCCGTAAGGTCACCAAGAACGACGAGATCGCGCAGGTCGGCACGATTTCTGCCAATGGCGATCAGGAGATCGGCCGTTTCCTGGCCCAGGCGATGGAGAAGGTCGGTAATGAAGGTGTGATCACAGTCGAGGAAGCAAAGACCGCCGAGACCGAGCTCGAAGTGGTTGAAGGCATGCAGTTCGACCGTGGCTATCTCTCCCCGTATTTCATCACCAATCAGGAGAAGATGCGGGTGGAGCTCGATGAGCCCTATCTGCTCATTCACGAGAAGAAGCTTGCCAGCCTTCAGCCGCTGCTTCCCGTTCTCGAGGCGGTGGTGCAGTCCGGCAAGCCGCTTCTCATCATCGCGGAGGATGTGGAGGGCGAGGCCCTTGCAACGCTGGTGGTCAACAAGCTGCGCGGCGGCTTGAAAGTAGCCGCGGTGAAGGCTCCTGGCTTCGGCGATCGCCGCAAGGCCATGCTGCAGGACATCGCCATTCTCACCGGCGGCACCGCCATCTCCGAGGATCTCGGCATCAAGCTTGAGAACGTCACGCTCGAGATGCTCGGCCGCGCCAAGAAAGTGGTCATCGAAAAGGAGAACACCACCATTGTCGACGGGGCTGGCTCCAAGGACGAGATCCAGGGCCGCGTCAATCAGATCAAGGCGCAGATCGAGGAGACGACCTCCGACTACGACCGCGAGAAGCTGCAGGAGCGGCTGGCCAAGCTCGCCGGGGGCGTTGCCGTGATCCGCGTCGGCGGTGCCACCGAAGTCGAGGTGAAGGAGCGCAAGGACCGGGTGGACGATGCGATGCATGCGACGCGCGCGGCGGTCGAGGAAGGCTTGCTGCCCGGCGGCGGCGTGGCGCTCCTGCGTGCGGCCAAGGCGCTGGACAATGTCACGGGCGAGAACGAGGACCAGAAGGTCGGCATCAGTATCGTCCGCCGCGCCATCGAAGCTCCGATCCGGCAGATCGCCGAGAACGCGGGCGCTGAAGGCTCAATCATCGTCGGGAGAGTGCGCGAAAAGCCGGACTTCGGTTATGGCTGGAACGCCCAGACCGGTGAATATGGAGACCTCTATCAGATGGGCGTGATCGATCCGGTGAAAGTGGTGCGCGCTGCACTGCAGGATGCCGCTTCCGTTGCCGGGCTGCTGATCACCACCGAAGCGATGGTGGCCGACCGGCCGAAGAAGGAAACCGCTCCCGCCATGCCCGCGGGCGCCGGGATGGACTTCTAAACAGCCTTCTCAAGGCTTTAAGGGCGCGGCCGGCCTCCGGCCGCGCTTTCGCGCGGGAATGGTCAAGCTGCCAGCGCTTTGCCGACCCGGTCGCGGATCTCGGCAAGCGTGAAGGGTTTGTTCACCACGCCGAGTACCGTGCCGTCCATCTCGGCGGCGCGCTCGCGCTGCTCGGCATAGCCGGTCATCAGCAGAAGCCGTAGGCCGGGGAAGGTTCGCACCGCCGTGCGCGCCATCTCGATGCCGTCCATGGCGGGCATCCGTATATCCGACAGCACGAGGTCGAAGGCGCCCTCTGCGTTCTCCAGTTTTTGAAGCGCATCAATGCCGTCCTCCGCCATCTCCACCATGTGGCCGGCGGCTGCTAGTGCGCGTGCGGTAAAGGTTCGGACCGAATGGTCGTCGTCGACGATCAGAAGTTTTGCCATTGCGTGATTTTGGCCGCCAATTCTTGACGTTCGCTGAACGCGAGGCAAATTCGCGCGATCAGGCCTCGCCCTTCACAATGCCGACAAAGGGCAGCTCGCGAAAAGCATGCGCAACGTCCATTCCGTAGCCGACAACGAAGTAGTCGGGACATTCAAAGCCGACGAAATCAGCCTCAAGGCTCGCCTGCCTGCGCGAATGCTTGTCGAGAAGCACGGCAATGGAAACGGATTTCGCGCCCCGTGAAAGCATCAGGTCACGCGTGTATTGCAAGGTTTTGCCGGACTCCAGAATATCGTCGATCAACAGGATGTCGCGTCCGCTCACATCGTTGTCGATGTCACGCAGCACCTTGATCCCGCCGCTTGTGGTGCCTGCGCCATAGCTCGATATCATGATGAATTCGACCTCCGGGGAAATCCCGGCGTCATGCATGGCGCGAATGAGATCGGCAGCGAAAATGAAGGAGCCCTTCAGAACCGAAATCACAAGCAGGTCGGTGTAGTCGCGAGCGGCAATCTCCTTGGCGAGCTCAAGATTGCGTCGCGCTATGGTGGACGCGGAATAGAGAACTTCGATTTCCTTGCCACGGACGACTGGCATTGCAGGACTGCTCCTTGAACTTCACCAACTAACGCACAAACTTTACGGCGCCCTGCGTCCTTTAGGGCGCATAAGAGAAGCTGTAAATTATTGAAATCGCCGCGCGCGGTTGGATGCGGCTTTATCCGAGTAATTTCTTGCGAAGCGTGCGCAGGCCGGTCGCGCAGGACGCACTGGCTGCGGTGACCAGCGTTGAGGCGAAGCGGGCAGCCTGCGCGCGAAAGCGCTGGCCCGTTCCGCCCCGGCGCAAAATGTAAATGCCGGCAGGCTGTTGCCCCGCCACCGTTGCAAAAATCGGGTGAGGGGCACGGGAATAGTGCTCGGGAAGCAGGGTTTCATATTCCGCTTCCAGGATATCCTCGTGGTGGCGGGTTCGGCTTGTCCGTGGCAATGCCGGAGCGGTCAGCAACTCGCCTGGCGTGGAGCACACTCGTCTATATTCCATCAGAGACCGAACCGCTTTTTCACAGACAATCCGTCGCATGTAGCGAAGAATGGTTAATGTTTCCGCGATTTGGCTGTTTTCACGCGAATGTTAATCAGGCATTAACCATAACCGCCAAAGGTGAGGTCCGCGTCTCGGGCCGCTATACGCAAACAGCGGCTGCTCATCCGCTTTGAACGCGCAGGTCTGTACACGTGATTCGCTTCGAGAATGTGGGCTTGAGATATGGGATGGGTCCGGAGGTGCTCCGTGACGTCTCGTTCTTTTTGCAGGAACGCTCCTTCCAGTTCCTGAGCGGCCCTTCGGGCACGGGGAAAACCACGTTGCTGCGGCTTCTTTTCATGTCGCTGAAGCCTACCCGCGGGCTCATCACCATCTTCGGCAAGGATCGCTCGCGGATCACGCGCGAGGAACTGCCGCTCATTCGCCGCCGCATCGGTGTCGTCTTTCAGGACTTCCGCCTTCTGGACCACCTCAACACATATGAGAACGTAGCCCTTCCGCTGCGCGTGCGCGGACGCGAGGAGGCGAGCTACCGCAGCGACGTGATCGAACTGCTGAAATGGGTCGGGCTGGGCGATCGCATGCATGTGTTCCCGCCGGTGCTTTCGGGGGGTGAAAAGCAGCGCGCGGCAATTGCGCGCGCGCTCATCGAGCAGCCGCAGATTCTGCTTGCCGACGAGCCGACAGGAAATGTGGACCCGCAGCTTGCGCGCCGTCTGCTGCGCCTTCTGATCGAGCTAAACCGCCTGGGCACGGCAGTGGTTATCGCCACCCATGACATAGGGCTCATGGAACAGGTGGATGCGCGGCGAATGATCCTTTCTGGCGGAAGGCTGGAGATCTATGATTAGATCGATCGCCGCCAGGGACCAGGTCATCCGCCTTGTGGAGTGGGTCGGCGCCATGAAGCAGCAGGGCACGGCGCGGAAGGCGCGCAGGCAGAACCCGATCGTTCCGGCCGATAACATTGCCGGGCGCGCGATGGTGCTCGTCATTGCCATCATGACGTTTCTTTCCTGCTTGACGCTCGGCGCGGTCACGCTCGTGCGTGACACGGCGGCCACCTGGCAGACGCAGATCGCCCGCGAAGCAACCGTCCAGATCAAGCCCGCCGAGGGGCTGGATATGGAGGCCGCTCTGGCGGATGCGCAGCGCATCGTCACCCGCTATCGCGGCGTGCAAAGCGCGACCATCGTCGATCGCCAGGCCACGGCCCGGCTGCTCGAACCGTGGCTTGGGCCAGGTCTCGATATCGAAGAGTTGCCGGTGCCGCGACTCATCATCGTCACGATCGATCCAGCCGAGCGGCCGGATTTCGCGGCGATGCGGGCGGAGTTGCAGCAAGCCGTACCCAGCGCCGTGCTCGATGACCATCGCACCTGGGTTGATCGGCTGGTGGCAATGGCGACAACAACCGTCACCATCGGCATCGGCGTTCTGGCGCTTATGCTTTCGGCCACCGCGCTAACCGTGATTTTTGCCACCCGCGGTGCCATGGCCGGCAACGGCCATGTGATTGAGGTGCTGCATTTCGTGGGCGCCGAAGCAAATTTCATCGCCCGCGAGTTTCGCCGGCATTTCCTGCTCGCCGGGATGCGCGGGGCCGCCGCCGGCGGCCTGGCGGCCGTTATCGTTTTCGTTGTGTTCTCCTGGTGGTCCTCGCACAATGTAGCCACTCCGGAAGGCGATCAGGCGGCAGCGCTATTCGGAAATTTTTCAATCGGCATGTCAGGTTATCTAGGCGTCGGCCTCGTGGTGATTTTGATTGCAGCTCTTACAGCCGCTACTTCGCATATTACGGTCATTAGCTATCTCCGGCATATTGAGACATGACCTCAAAGCATCAATTTTCACGGCTCGAAACTTCGGTTAACGCATTGTGCTCGCGAACAGTTCGCCGCGACTCGCCGTCGCCGCAATTGCCGGTTAATTGTAAGGCAATGACGGGAATTGCGAGTACGTCGGTGGAGAGTGGCTTGCGCCGCCCGCGTCGTATGTGGGTGGGAGTGCGGAGCGCGGCCGCGACTATTTTCCTGTTTTTTGTCCTTTATGTCGCCGGCTTCGGAATCTTTGCAGATCATGTTGTGCGCCTGCGTGCGCCGGCGGAACTCAATCCGGCCGACGGGATCGTGGTGCTTACGGGAGGCCAATCGCGCATTGATACCGGCATGGACCTGCTCAAAGCCGGAAAGGCCAAACGGCTGCTCATCAGCGGCGTCAATCCCGTTGCGCGCGTGGACGATTTGAGGCTTGCCACGGGCGGCGACCGGGCGCTTTTCAACTGTTGTGTGGATATCGACCGGGCTGCACTCAATACGGTTGGCAATGCCCAGGAAAGCGCAAAATGGGTGAGCGCGAATACCTATGGCAGCATCATTGTCGTCACCAATAATTACCACATGCCGCGCAGCCTTCTGGAAATGCGCCGCATCCTGCCAAACGCGGATCTGCAGCCCTATCCTGTAGTCAACACACCGCTTGACGATGGCGCCTGGATCAGCAATCCCGACGCGCTGAGGGTTCTTCTGATCGAGTACACCAAATATATCGCGGCCCTTGCCCGAGGCCTGTTTCCCGCAGAAAAAAGCGAAACGCTTTCAGCGCCTCCAAGCACCACCGTCGCGCACAAATAAACTTCCGCTCTTTACATCGGGCCCGCTTGCGGTAACCAACGGCTGATGGTGGCGCCTCGCGCCTTTCGATCGGGTTCCCGCATGCTCTTCCTCCGCTCGCTGTTTTTCAACATTGCCCTGTATCTGAATACCGTGATCCAGATGCTTCTCTGGGCTCCGATCTATTTCCTGTTGCCGCGGAAAAGTGCCTGGTTCGTGCCGAAATTCTGGGCAGCCTCCTGTTTGTGGCTTCATAAGGTGTGCGCGGGCGCAAGGGCGGAAATCTCCGGCCTCGAAAATCTTCCCGAAGGCTCGTGCATTATTGCTCCGAAGCACCAGTCATTCTGGGACACGATCGCCTTTCTGCCCCGGATCCCCGACGCAGTTTACATCCTGAAGCGGGAACTCATGTGGATCCCGCTTTTCGGCTGGTATGTGGCAAAGATGCGCATGATCCCTATCGATCGCGGGAGCCGCTCGAAGGCTCTGAAACAGGCGGTGAAGATTGGCCGCGAGCGAATGCGGGAAAACCGGCAGCTCATCATCTATCCTGAGGGAACGCGCAGGCCGCCGGGCGCGGAGCCTGCTTACAAATACGGCATCGTCGAGCTCTACACTCAGCTCCAAGTGCCCGTCGTGCCGGTTGCACATGTGGCTGGCCTTTATTGGCCGCGACGGAAATTCATGCGTTATCCCGGCGTGATCCGCGCCCGATTTTTGCCTCCCATCGAGCCGGGGCTCCCACGGGAGGAATTCCTGCGGCGCCTGATCGGGGAAACCGAGGCAGCTTGCGATGAGCTGCTCCTGGACGCGGCGCGTAGCCCTGGCTCCCCACCACTGCCGCCGACCGCTGTTGCGCGTATCGAGCAGCTGAACAGGGAGGCTTCGGCTTCAAAGGAGCAAACGTGAAATTTACGGAAGGCATCCAGTCGCTATAGGCCTTTTGCTGGCTTGGCAATCCCGGCCGCCACAGCTTCCAGCCAGTGATCGCGCAATCCAAGCGCCCGTAGGTGCTCGACGGTATTGATCACATATTCCTCGTTGCGGCCCGATTGGCCGACCGCGCCCGAGACTCTCCGGGCCGCCTCCGACGGCTCCATTCTCCCCGCATATTGCGGGTGAGAGCGATCGACCACGTAGGCCAGAGCGTTCACGGTCGCCCCGCTCTCCAACCGGACGGGCAGGCGGCGCTCAAGATAGACATTCGTCACCAGCTCCCGTTCCCGCAGATAAGCGATGACTTCGCCGGCGAGTTCGCCGGGGACGAGGAAAGCGAGCCCGAGGCAGGAGCCGCCGCGGTCAAGCCCAAGCACGAGGCCTGGCCGGTCCGGCGTGCCCCGATGCACATGGGAATGGACGCACAATGCACGGCGATAGCCGAATAGACGGGCCTTTCGCGTCTCTACATGAGCAAAACCTGGCCGCCACATCAAAGAGCCGTAGCCAAAGACCCAAAAATCGTCCATTTCGCAATCTTTGCCCTGCTTCGGTAGGGAGAATGCTGATTCGGGTAACGGGAGCAACGCCATGGCGTCAAGCACGAGCTCACGTTTCGGCCGGCGCATCGGGTGGCTTGCCGCCGCGGTTGTCGTTGTCTGCACCGCCTATACGGCAAGCTGGTTCTATGCGGCAGGCGCGCTGGAAACTCGCGTGGCGGCGACGCTCGCCGGCCTCAATGGGGGCGGCGTGCGCGCATTTTGCGAGGAGCCCGAGGCGGCCGGCTTTCCATTCCGCATTGGTTTGCACTGTAAGAGCGTCTTTTACGAGAATGTTGGAGACGGCGTTTCCATCCGGGCAGGTCGGTTGCATTCCACCGCTAATGTTTACCAGCCGTTCCGGGTTCTGAGCGAGCTGGATGGGCCGGCTAAGATCATCCTTCCTTTCACGGTGCCTCTTGAGGCGCGATGGAAGTCACTTCTGGGCAGCCTGCGCTTGTCCCGTCCTTTGCCTGAAAGGCTTTCCTTGGAAGGCGTAGATGTGGAAATCGCGGAGGATGAGAATCAAAAGCCGCTCCTGAGCCTGGGTGACATCCAATTTCATGCGCGGCAAAGGCAGATGGACCTCGAGGCGGCCGTAAGCTTCAGGAACCTCGCCGCTGGCGCGGAAATCGCGCCCAGCCTGCCACCGCTGGAAGGGCGGGCTCTCCTGCTGGTGAAAGATGGCGTCTCCCTGGCCGAAAGCCGCCTTCAGAGCCTGCGCGGGAAGTCGGCTACTATTGAGGAAATGGTTGTTGGCGTCGTGGGGCAAGCGGCTGGATTCTCCGCATCAGGCCCTGTTTCAGTCGGCAATGACGGATTGGTCGACGCCGAGCTTGCCGTCAGGATCGATGATCCCGCCGCGGTTGCGGATATCATGGCGCGCAATTTTCCTGACGAGCGGGAACAGATCATGGCGGCGGCCGGCATGCTCAAGGGGCTCGGCAATACGCCGCTTCAGATCCGTGTCGTGCGGGGCAGGGCCTTCCTTGGCTTTATACCGCTCGGCCAGATTCCCCCTGTCGAGTGAGAACCTGCGTTCAGGCACTATGATTAATGCGCCGTGCGTCCTCAGACGCACAAAGGACGCTGTAAACTATTGGATCTAGGAATCGCGCTTTCCGCGAGCCGATGCGTTGGGCGGATGTGCGACCACCTGACGACCGAAATCCGGTGCGTCCACTTCCTGCCCCGCTTCAATAATCGAGCGCCTGATGGTGCGGGTGCGGGTAAAGAGATCGAAAAGCTTGTCGCCGTCGCCCCAGCGGACCGCCCTTTGCAATGCGGAGAGGTCCTCGGAGAACCGGGCCAGCATCTCCAGGATCGCATCCTTGTTGTGCAGGCATACATCACGCCACATGGTCGGATCGGAAGCCGCAAGACGCGTGAAATCGCGGAAACCCGAGGCTGAATACTTGATGACTTCCGACTTCGTCACCGTCTCCAGGTCATCCGCAGTGCCTACGATGTTGTAGGCGATGATGTGAGGAAGGTGCGAAACGATGGCGAGCACCAGGTCGTGGTGCTGCGCGTCCATGACGTCGACCTTGGAGCCACAGCGCTCCCAAAATTGCGTCAGGCGGGACAGCGCGTTCTCGTCCGTATCCGCAAACGGGGTAAGAATGCACCAGCGGCCCTCGAACAGCTCTGCAAATCCCGCATCCGGCCCGGAATGCTCCGTCCCCGCGATCGGATGACCGGGGATGAAATGCACAAAGTCGGGCAGGGCCGGTTTCATCTGCTCGATGACCGACTGCTTGGTCGAGCCTACATCGGTGACGATTGCGCCCGGCTTCAGCGCGCCGGCTATCTCCCGCGCAACGCTGCCCGATGCGCCCACAGGCACCGACACGATCACCAGATCAGCGTCTGCCACCGCGTCGGCGGCTTTGGCGAAATATTCGTCGCCGAGACCGAGATCGCGGGCCCTGGCCAATGTTTCCGCGCGCCTGGTGGCGATCGCAATCGTTTTAGCCAGGCCTTCCCGGCGGATCACGCGCGCGATCGAGGAACCTATAAGGCCGATGCCGATGAGCGCGATCTTGTCAAAGAGGGGATCGGCCACGATTTACCTTTCCAAGAACTCGGCCAATGCGGCAATCACGCCGCGATTGGCTTCTTCAGTGCCGACCGTGAGGCGAAGCGCGTGGGGAAAGCCGTAGCCGGTGACGCGCCGCAAAATATAGCCGCGGGCCGTCAGGAAGGCGTCCGCCTTTTCGGCGGTCTTGCTGCCATTTTCCGGGAAGTGGATGAGCAAGAAATTCGCAACGCTGGGCGTCACGCGCAGCCCGAGTTTCTCCAACTCCTGCGCCAGCCATGTGCGCCAGGTCTCGTTATGTTCCACGGCCCGCTCCACATGCGCCTTGTCATGCGTTGCAGCCGTGCCGGCTTCGATGGCAATGGCGTTGACGTTGAAGGGTCCGCGCACGCGATTCACCGCATCCACCACATGGATCGGCGCGTACATCCAACCAATGCGAAGACCGGCAAGGCCGTGGATCTTCGAGAAAGTGCGGGTCATGACCACATTGTCATTGGACGAGACAAGCTCGACCCCAGCCTCATAGTCATTGCGGCGCACATATTCGGCGTAGGCAGCATCCAGAACGAGCAGCACCTTGCGCGGCAGTCCGGAGCGCAGGCGCTTCACCTCTTCCATCGGCAGATATGTACCGGTCGGATTGTTCGGGTTTGCGAGGAAAACGATTTTCGTGCGCTCGGTAACCGCAGCCAGGATTGCATCGACGTCGGCGCGCTCATCCTTCTCTCTGGCGACAACAGGCGTGGCCCCCGCCGCGAGGATCTGGATGCGATAGACGAGAAAACCATGCTCAGTGTAGATGCCCTCGTCACCAGGCATGAGATAGGTCTGCGCCAGCAAGGCGAGAAGTTCGTCCGAGCCATTGGAACAGAGGATGTTAGCCGGGTTGAGCCCATGCGCCTTGGCGATCGCGTCGCGCAGCTTCGAAGCAGAGCCGTCGGGGTAGATCTCCAGATGCTGGCTCGCCTCCCGCACTGCTTCCAGAGCCGCGGGGGAGGGGCCGAGCGGCGTCTCGTTGGACGAGAGCTTCCAAATCTTCTCCACGCCGGGAGCGCTTTCGCGGCCGGGCACATAGGCCGCAATGTTCTTGATACCGGGCCTGGGCTGTGGGTGATCGAGCGCAGTCATCGAATGATCCGTGGTTCGAGGCCGCCTGCTTTAGCCTATCAATTCCATTGACGCAAAGGGTTGGCGAGCCTAAATAGCAGGCGAACCCGTGGTGATTTGGCCGGTCGGCTTGCAGCCACGTAAAAGAAGTCGCTAAAAGGCCGTGGATACCAAGTCCGTTGGGACCGGCCGCGATTTCGCCGCCGGTCTTTTCTGTTTGGAGTTTCACGATGCCGATCAAGATTCCCGATCAGCTGCCTGCCCGCGAGGTGCTTGTGCGCGAGGGCGTCTCCGTCATGGATGAAAAGACGGCGCTGCGTCAGGACATTCGTCCGCTGCAGATCGGGCTCTTGAACCTCATGCCGAACAAGATCCGCACCGAGACGCAGTTCGCCCGCCTGATCGGGGCCAGCCCGCTCCAGGTGGAACTGACGCTGGTGCGCATCGGCAACCACAAAGCCAAGAACACGCCGGAAGATCACCTCATCACCTTCTACGAAACCTGGGAAGAGGTGGCGCCGCGCAAGTTCGACGGCTTTATCGTGACGGGTGCTCCCATCGAGCTTTTGCCTTACGAGGACGTCACCTATTGGAACGAAATGACGCGCATTCTCGATTGGACCACTTCCCACGTCCATTCCTCGTTTTTCATCTGCTGGGGCGCGATGGCGGCGGCCTGGCATTTCCACGGCATTCCGAAGCATACGTTGAATAAAAAGGCCTTTGGGGTGTTCCGGCACCGTAACAATGCTCCCGCCTCTCCCTATCTCGCCGGGTTCTCGGACGATTTCGCGCTTCCAGTCTCGCGCTGGACGGAGGTGCGCACTGCCGATATTCCCGCTAATTCCGGCTTGGAAATGCTCATGGATTCGGACGAAACCGGCCCATGCCTGCTCGCGGAAGCCACCGGGAACCGGCTCTATATGTTCAATCACATCGAGTACGATTCCACATCGCTCAAGGAGGAGTATGACCGGGACGTGGCCGCCGGTGTGCCGATCGAGGTGCCACATGAATATTACCCGGGCAACGATCCGACGCGGCCGCCGCTCAATCGCTGGCGCTCACACGCACATCTGCTCTTCGGCAACTGGATCAACCAGGTGTATCAGACCACGCCTTACGATCTGGACAAGATCGGCAGGAACTTGGAGCATGCCCTTTCCTGACGGGCAACCAGGATAGCCTCATCACCCTAGAAGCGCCGCTGCATCTTTCGCCAGCTTTAGCGTGAGTTCGCCTGCGGGCATTGCCCTTGCAAGCGGCGCGGCCTGGCCGGCCCACAGTGGCGAGAAGTCGCCTGTTCCTGCTTCTTCCGCAGCTTTGCGAAGCGGTCCGACGGCAGCCAAGGCAAGGGGGAAGGCTGGCGCTTCAGCGCTGATCGGCCCCACCTCGCGGACAATCCGGTTGATCAATCCGCGCGCGGGGCGGCCGGTGAAGACGTTTGTCAGCACGGTGCGGTCTTCCCGTGCTTCCGCCAGTGCCTGGCGGTGGAGAGGACCGCTCAAGGCTTCCGGGGTTTGAAGATAGGCTGTGCCGATTTGAACGGCTGATGCACCCAGCATGAAAGCGGCGGCAATGCCACGGCCGTCCGCGATGCCGCCCGCGGCAATAACTGGCACCGAGACGGCATCCACCACCTGAGGCACGAGCGCCATTGTGCCGGGTTGCGTGTTGATATCGTCTTCCAGGAACATGCCCCGGTGTCCCCCTGCTTCGGCGCCTTGAGCAATAATGGCATGGCAGCCGCGCTCCTCCAGCCATCGCGCTTCCGCAACTGTCGTGGCGGAGGCGATTATTTTGGCGCCGGTGTTGCGCACGCGCTCAAGCAGCGGCTCTTGCGGCAGGCCGAAATGGAAGCTGACGATCTCCGGCCGAAATTCCTCGACGATCTTACAGCTTTCCTCGTCAAAGGGATTGCGGCCGGCATTCGCCGGCGCGGCAGCGGGATCAAGCTTGAATTCGGCATAATAGGGTTCAAGCCGCTTACGCCAGCCAGCCTCCCGCGTTGGGTCGTGAAGAGGCGGCCTGTGGCAGAAAAAATTGAGGTTTATGGGCTTGCTCACCCGCTGCCGGATGATGCCGAGTTCGGTTCGGATCTGCTCCGGCGATAGCATCGCGCAGGGAAGCGACCCCAGCCCCCCCGCTTCAGCAACGGCTATTGCGAGTTCCGAGCCGCCGGAGCCGGCCATAGGGGCCAGCAGCACCGGCACCTCGATATGAAAAAGGTCGAGAATCCGTCGGTCACGCCACATGCTACCCCTCCTTCTTGTCCATATGGGCGACCGCACGGGTTGCGCCCTGCGGGCTGAGCACGGGAACCAGAACGCGACGCTTGCGGCGAGCCTTTGCGGGAATGCCCTGGTAAAGCCGCTTCTCAGCTTCCACCACAAGCACACCGGCGAAAAGAGGCCAGAAGCGCCTGCCGGTTCGCTCCAGCACCTGGTGGAGCCGCATCAGCCAGCGCCGCCGCGCGGGCGGAAAATGCAGCGTGTCGGCCCAGGCACCAGGGGTGAAATTCGCTTCACGCAGTAGCTCCACAAGTTGCGAGCGCGAGTAGGGGAGCCCCGTTCCGAACGGCGTATGCTCGAAGCGCGCCCAGACACCGCGCCGGTTCGGCACCACAATGACAATGCGCCCGCCTGGCGCCAGAACGCGCCAGAGCTCGATCAGCATCTGCCGCGGATTTTCCGCGTGTTCCAGCGCGTGGACAACAAGGACACGGTCCACCGCGGCGTCCGCGAGCGGCAATTCTTCCTCGAAGACAAGCGCGGTTGCGGAGGCCCGCCCTGGCGGCCAGCGGAGCGCCCCCTGGCGCGCCGGCATGAAGGCGAACACGCGCTCGGCATCAGCGCCGAAGCGATCGAGCCACGGAATGGCATAGCCGAGACCAACCAGGCGCTCGTCCGGCAGCTTGCACCAGAGCGAAGCCAGCGCCATCGCAATGGACCGTTCCGCAAGCTTGCCGAGCAGGCTTGCGTAGAATGCCCTGAGGTCGACGATATCGGTGTTCATGGGAAAGAGGGTAAGCATCCCCGGCGATTGCTTCAAGAAAGTCTTTCGGCGGGTGACAAAGGTTGGCCTAAACTTTATGTCTCAAGGGAACAAAGGAGGCGACGATGACGCTCGAAATCGAACAGTTCATGTGCCGCAGCGACAATTTCGGGATTCTCGCCCGCGATTCCGAAACCGGTATCACGGCCCTGGTGGATGCGCCGGAGGAGCAGGCTATTCTGGAGGCGATCAAGCGTACCGGGTGGACGCCTTCGCTGCTTCTCATCACGCATCATCATGCCGATCACGTGGAAGCCAATCTGGCGCTCAAGGAGCGTTTCGGGCTTACCATTATTGGCCCCGCAAAGGAGGCGAGCAAGATTCCCGGCATTGACCGGCAGGTTAACGAGGGCGACGTGGTGCGCGTCGGCAACCAGGAAGCGCGGGTGATCGAAACACCCGGGCATACGGCAGGTCATATCACCTATTATTTTGCCAAGGCCGGCATTGCGTTCACCGCCGACACGCTGTTTGCGCTGGGGTGCGGCCGGCTCTTCGAATGCAAGCCACCGGTCATGTACGAGTCCCTCAAGAAACTGGTCGAACTGCCGCTCGAGACCGTCATCTATTGCGGCCACGAATATACGGAGTCCAACGCCCGTTTCGCGCTGTCGGTCGACCCGACCAATTCCGCACTCAAGGAGAGGGCGAAGAAGATCGAGACACTGAGGCGCGAAGGCAGACCCACGCTGCCCACCACGCTCGGCGAAGAAATGGCCACGAATCCCTTCCTGCGTTGGCATGACCCGGTTCTTCGGAACAATCTGGGCATGAAGAACGCTGCGGATGCCGAGGTCTTTGCCGAAATCCGCAAAAGGAAGGACGTGTTCTAGAGCGGTTCCGGTTCCAATCGAACCGGTTAACCGCTCAACCTGCTTGTTTTTGCCGCATTTGTGCGACGGTAGGTGATTCCACCTACCTGCAAAATGCTCAAGCCTTAGGCCGCGTTGCCCGCGGTCGCGTGCTTGCGGCGGAGGATCATATTCTTCGCGGCAAGCGCTGCGCCGCCTGTGATGAGAAGACACGCGGCAAGAGTGGTGGCAGCCGGTTCAGCCCGGCCGGCTGCGATCAGGATAAGCGTGGAAAGAAGCGGAGCGGCATAGCTGGAGGCACCCAGGACCTGGATGTTGCCGTGCTTTACGCCGTAATCCCACGCATAGAAGGCCGCCCCAACGGGGAGAAGGCCCAGGCCGAGAACAGCCAGCCATTCGCCTGCGTTTGCCGGCCAGACCGTCTGCTCCAGAGCGAGGTGGCAGATGGCCGAAAGGAGCGCGGTGGCCGCGCAGAACCAGGTGACGATGCTGGTCGGTACCGCCTGGTACCGCCGCGAAAGCAGCGAATAGCCGGACCAGAAGAGCGCGCAGGCTCCAGCCGCCGCATAGCCCAGAAGATAGCGGCTCTCGAAGGTGAAGCCGCCGCCCTTGGTGATGATGAGAAATGTGCCGAGGAGGCCGAGGCACGCGCCGGCGATATGATGCCAGCCGAGCCGCTCGCCGGGCATCAGCGCGGAGCCGAGCACGATCAGCAGCGGCCACAGATAGGCGATCAAGCTCGCCTCCACGGCCGGCGCGTTGCGAAGCGCCGTGAAGTAGAGGAAGTGGTAGCCGAAGAGCCCGCCGATTCCGATGAGCCACACCATCGGCGGCACTTTCTCGCTTTTGCGGAAGGCCGGGGAAGCAGCCTGAGCAGTAAGCCCGACGGCCGTTCCGATGGCGAAAGTCATTGCGGAAAGCTGGAGGGGCGGCACCTGGCCTGACGCCGCTGTCATGAGCGCCAGCAGCGCCCACATGGCAACTGCCGAAAAGCCAATCAACGTGGCACGCGCCATCCTTTCTCTCCGAAGTCACATCGCACGCGCCCTGATGTGCACTGTTCCGATCTTGGTGGCAATGGTGGCTTCGACAGGCGAATAGAGATCCCGTCGCGCGACCGGCGTGAACCCCACCAAAATCCGCGAGCGATCGCGCAGATAAGTGATGGAGGAATGGTTCTTCCGGTAGCCCGAGACCGGCACGAATCGCGCCCGGCAGGTGACCTCGGCCCTGCGAAAACGTTCCCGCTCGCTTGCTGGCTGAAGAACGATATTGGCGCGGATCTCACCGTCATAGAGGCGGATCGTGCGGTTGCAGACCGCCGCCGCGCCGCCCGAAACGGGCAACAGCAGGGCGGATAAGGGGTCGGCCACACCGGAAAGGTGTTTGCGGGCAAGCGGGACCCAGTCGTCTCCGCGCTTCTTCAGCGGCGGATCGTTCCTGGTCTCGACCACCTTGCTGCCACTGAAGCGTATCGTCGTGATCTGGCGCTTGCTGCCTTCGCTGTATTCCAGCTCGTAGAGGCTCGGGCGCGCGGCCTCTTTTCCAAGGCGGCCATTCACTTTCACCGTGCCGTCGGTGCGCTCGAAGATGCGCGCGATGCCGGCGCTGGCAAATCTGCCGGCGACCGCGAAATCATTGCCTTCGAAACGGCTTTCGAATGTGGCGCGCCCCACGGGCAAACCGAAAAGCGAGGCGTCGTACTGCACCCGGTAGGATTGCAACGCGGCGGAAAGCGGCGTCGTCACGGCGGCGAGCATCAAGGCGGCGACGACCGCGCGTGCACGCAAGAAAGTCATCTTCGGTCTCCAAAGCGGCCATCCCGCCGCAATGCGCCCCTTCCCCCGATAGAAAAACGGCAATTTGGCGGATATGTGGACGTCCGCGCCCGCCTCGCGAAGGGTCGTGTCCCGGTCTTGCTTTCGAGCGGGTGAGGAGCGAAACCTTCCCGGAGGCACCCGAAGGGGCTGCTAATGATACGCGGGGTGCATCATCAGGCCCGGGCGTTTCTCCCCTCTTTGAGGGCGGCCTAAGCCGCCATCCCGAAGCCTTCCATCTGCGCCTTCATAGCCCGCTGGAAGGCCGGCCGCGCTTCGCAGCGCTCCTTATAGGCCTTCAGCGCCGGGTACGCGTCCAGCAGGTCTGTGTGCTGCAGGATTCGCAGAACATCCGCCATCATCAGGTCGCCCACCGTGAAGCGCCCTTCAAGATAGTCCTTCCCGCCGAGCGCCTTCTCCAGCATCGCCAGCCGGTCGCGCACGAAAGCCTCGACCTGCGGTCGCCGCTCGCTAGTCCAAGCCTCCTCGGCATGAAACAGGTCGATGACGGCGAGTTCCTGGACCGCGATCTCCACCGAGTTCAGCGCCGCGAAGAGCCAGGCGATCGCCCGCGCGCGCCCAGCGGGCTCGGTCGGCAGCAGCGTCTCGCTCTGCTCCGCTATGTGGAGCGCGATCGCTCCGCTCTCGAACAGGACCAGCCTATCTTCCTCGATTGCAGGCGCCTGTCCAAAAGGCTGGCGCGCCAGATGCTCGGGCGATCTCTGTTCCGCGCCCAGCGTAACCGTGCGTACCCGGTAGGGAAGGTCCGCCTCCTCCAGCGCCCAGCGAACGCGGAACGCCCGCATCAGCGGCGCGGCGAAATCCGGAACCCATTCATAGGTCGTCAGCGTAATCATGTGCGCAATCCTTTCTGCTCTGCCAGGGCGATGTTCTCGACATAGACCTGCTGCTTGTTGAACAGGGAGTTCCACCCGCCGATGTGGCTATCGCGGATTGCCACGGTCGAGAACGGCGTCTGATGGAAGGTCTGGATTGTCTTCCCGTCCTTCTCCGCGAGGGTCACGGTCACTACCGTGTCGCAGTCCCGCCCCGCTTCCTCGTCCCACTGGAAGGTGAAGACGATGCGTCTGTCCTTCTCCACCTCACGGATCGTGCCGCCGAATCTGGACAGCCCGAATTGTTTCGACGTCATCGCCCCACGCCATGGCCTTCCGGGCGTCAATTCCCAATCGAGCTCGATGGTCGTGAACTTCTCCGGGCCCCACCAGCGCAGCATATGATCCCGGTCTTCCCATAGGCGGAAGACAAGGGCTGCCGGCGCGTCGAATTCCCGTTCGATCAGCAGTTCGTCGTCGCGGATCTCGCTCATTGCTTCTTCCCCTTCGCCTCTGCCTTGGTGATCTCGCTCAGATACGCATCCATCCGGTCGAAGCTTCCTTCCCAGAACTTCCGGTACTTCCCGAGCCAGCCGTCGACCTCTTTCAGAGGGGCCGCCTCCAGCTTGCATGGCCGCCATTGGGCCTGGCGTCCGCGCGAGATCAGGCCGGCGCCCTCCAGCACCTTCAGATGCCGCGAGACCGACGGCAACGAGATGTCGAACGGCTCGGCGAGTTCGTTGACGGTCGCCGCGCCCTGGCTGAGCCGCGCCAGGATCGCGCGCCGAGTGGGATCGGCCAGCGCCGACAAGGTCACGCTGAGAGGATCATCCGCATGCTGCATATTTAGCAATCTCTCTAATTAGCATAGTTGCTAAATACAGCCGTCGAAAACTTTCGTCAAGAGGAATGCAGTCGTACATCGCCAACCGGAAGAGAAGAGGCGCATGGCAAGCGGTATGAAGGCCGCCTACGGCTCATGGGCGCGCTTTGCGCGCCAGGCACTACCCGGCGCGGGCAAAGCTTGACCATCGGCGGTTTTGCCATTATGGAACCCGCTACTTCCACGAGGCCGCTTAAGGACCCGCGCGCCGCAGTTTTGGTGCGGTAGTTGGTCATGGCCCGAAAGATAAAGGATAAAACCAATGTCCCGCGCTTGCGAACTGACCGGCAAGGCCGTGATGAGCGGCAACAATGTGAGCCACGCCAACAACAAGACCCGGCGTCGCTTCCTCCCCAATCTCTGCGACGTAACGCTGATGTCCGAGGCGCTCGGCCAGAGCTACCGCTTGCGCGTTTCAGCCAATGCGCTCCGCTCCGTGGAGCATCGCGGCGGGCTTGACGCCTTTCTCCTGAAGGCGAAGTCCAACGAGCTTTCGCAGCGTGCCCGGCTTCTCAAGAAGCAGGTCGCCAAGAAGCTCGCCGAGCAGACCGAGGCCTGATCGGTTTCCTTTAGGCGGGCTTGCCCGCCCACTGGTTCCATTACCCAGGATAAAAAAATGAACCGTGTCCTCGCAGTCTGGCCGTTCGTGGCCGCCATGGCAATCGTGGTGGCCGCGTCGAATTTTCTCGTCCAGTTTCCCTTCGCACATTTCGGGCTTGGCGAAATCCTCACCTGGGGCGCTTTTACCTATCCAATCGCCTTTCTTGTCAACGATCTCACCAACCGGCGTTTCGGGCCGGCGGCGGCACGCCGGGTGGTGATCGTGGGCTTCGTGCTGGCCATGGTGCTCTCCGTATTGCTTGCCAGCCCGCGAATTGCGCTTGCCTCGGGTTCGGCGTTCCTGGCTGCGCAGCTCCTCGATGTTGCTATCTTTGACCGGCTGCGGCGAAGCGCCTGGTGGCGGGCGCCGCTGATCTCTACACTCGTCGGCTCTTCGCTGGACACCCTCTTGTTCTTCTCTCTCGCTTTTGCCGCTGCGTTCTCCTTCCTGGATACCGGCCTTGGCCTTCAAGACGGCTCGCTCGCCTTTCCGGTGCCTCTGTTCGGCCTTGGCGTGGATGTGCCGCTTTGGGTGTCGCTGGCGCTGGGCGATCTCTGCGTGAAGCTTCTGATCGGCTTTGCCATGCTTGTGCCCTACGGCGCGATGCTGACGATGCTCCAGCCAGCACAGTCCGCGCGGTAGCTTCACTCTTCCAGCAGCCTGAATTCCAGATAGAGGTTGCGCTGGAAGATAGAGTGGTTGTCGTCCGACATCAGCGAGACCATGGTCGCGCCGTCCGGGCGCTGCCATATATCGAGCGCTTCCATATTGTCGATCTGGTAACTCATATCGGCCTGGAGAAGTACCGGGCCGTCTGCCACGCCACCTTCGCGGATGGTTTCCGCCTCGATCCGGCGCAGCCGCATCGCCACACCGTCCAACATGGAGAAACGGCGCTCAAGCAGCAGTAGGTCGCCATCGGGCAGAAAGGCGCCGTCGGTAATATCGAACTCATCCCGGCGGGCGACGGTGAAGACGCCTCTGCGCGGTCCATCGAGGATCGCGGCGAAAACATTTCCCTGCGTGTCGATGCTGCGCTCGGCCACGGCCACAAGGGCGCCGAGGAGGGCGCTTTCTTCCGGGGCGAAAGCCACCGTCTCCAAGCCGCCATTGATGCGCAGCTCGTGGCGAGGCACGAGGTAATCCAGATTGGCGATCGGCGCGCCCATATGTCCCGACACCAGGCGGAATTCCGAGAGGCGATGGTCCCTCTCGAATCCTACGACGACGGTTTCCCCGCGCACGGCAACGGATTCAGCATCGGTCGTCCATTTTTCGCCCGTCTCTCCATCGGCATCCAGTATCGGGCTCATGGTGAAGTTTTCTATGGCGCTCGGGCGGCCCTTCTCATCATGAACGACGCTGCCGAAGAACCAGAAGCCCGTATCAGTCACGCCGATGAACTGGCCGCCTGGGGATAGGAAACGGAAGGAGGAGAGGGCGCCGAAGCCGCGGTCGCGTGATACCATTTCAAGCCCGCCGACGAATTCGAGCTGGCCGAAACGGGTCTGCTCCGAGCCGATGCGGAACTCGGTAATGGGCCGGGTGGAGATGGCAAGAGCCTGCGAAACCGCATCATGCGCCGTGGCCGTGGGAAGGGAAATGAGGCTTGCACTGAGAAGGGCGAGGCCGAAAACGCCCGCCCGCGCCTCGTCAGCCCGCACGGCGCATCTGCCCCACGGACCGGCTGCCGCGGCGGAAGCCCTCTTCCTCGAACAGGGAGGCAAGCTGCTCCGTCATCGCGCCAGCCAGCTCTTCCGCGTCGACAATCGTTACTGCACGACGATAGTAGCGGGTCACGTCGTGGCCGATACCGATTGCAAGCAGTTCAACAGGCGAGCGCGTCTCGATCAGGTCGATAATGCCGCGCAGATGACGTTCCAGATAGTTTCCGGGATTTACGGATAGGGTCGAGTCATCGACCGGCGCTCCGTCCGAGATCATCATCAGGATCTTTCGCTGCTCGGGCCTGCCGATGAGGCGGTGATGCGCCCAGAGCAGCGCCTCGCCATCAATATTCTCCTTGAGCAGGCCCTCACGCATCATGAGACCCAGATTGCGCCTTGCGCGCCGCCACGGAGTATCGGCGGACTTGTATATGATGTGGCGCAAATCGTTGAGCCGCCCGGGACTGGCGGGCTTACCCTCCTTGAGCCATTTTTCACGAGCCTGCCCGCCCTTCCAGGCGCGCGTGGTAAAGCCCAGGATCTCAACGCGAACGCCGCAACGCTCCAATGTCCGCGCCAGGATGTCGGCGCAGGTCGCGGCAACCGAGATGGGCCGCCCGCGCATCGAACCTGAATTGTCGATGAGCAGCGTGACCACCGTGTCGCGGAAATTCGTGTCATGCTCCTGTTTGAAGGAAAGCGGCTGCATGGGATCGATGATCAGGCGCGGCAGACGCGCCGTATCCAGCACGCCCTCTTCCAGGTCGAACTCCCAGGAGCGGTTCTGCTGGGCCATCAAGCGGCGCTGCAGGCGGTTTGCCAGCCTCCCAACGACACCCTGCAGATTGGCGAGCTGCTTGTCGAGGAAGGCCCGCAGCCGGTCGAGCTCCTGCTCGTCGCAAAGTTCCTCCGCACCGATCATTTCGTCAAATTCAGTGGTGAAGACGCGGTAATCGATCGCATGCGCGGCCTGGTCGAAAGGACTTTCGGGCCGACGGGCCTCGCCAGGTGTTTCAGCGTCGATATCCTCCTGGTCGGTGGTATCCTCGGCCGTGGTGGCTGCGGCTTCGCTCTCGCCGGCTTCGTTTTCGTCGCTCGAAGCGTCCGCCTCCTCGGCCTGGCTTCGTTCGCCCTCCGACTGGTCCTCGCCGCCTTCCTCAGAAGCGTCCTCGCCCTGGGGCTGGTCGTTATCCTCTTCGCTCTCCTCGTTCTGCTGATCCTCGGCGAGGTCCTCGCCCATTTCCATGGCGCCCAACAGCTCGCGGACGGCGCGGGCGAACGCGTCCTGGTCGTTGATGCGCGGAAGCAGCGTGTCCAAGTCGGCGCCGGTTTTTTCCTCGATCCAATCGCGCCAAAGAGCGACGAGCCGTTCGCCGCTCTTCGGCGCCGGTCGCCCGGTCAGCTTCTCGCGAACCATCAGGGCAAGCGCTTCCTCCAGCGGAGCGTCGGCGCGGTCGCGCACCTCGGAAAGGTTCGCGCGGGCGTATTTGTCCTCCAGCATGGCGGCCAGGTTGTCAGACACACCCTGCATGGAGCGGGCGCCGATCGCTTCCACCCGCGCCTGCTCGACGGCATCGAAGATGGCGCGGGCCTGCGTGCCATGCGGCGCCAGCCGACTATGCAGGCGCGCGTCGTGACAGGCATGGCGAAGCGCCATGGAGTCACCCAAGCCGCGGGTCACGCTCAATGCTTCGGCCGTCGTCTTTTTGGGCAAATCCGGCAGCCGGACCCGCGTTCCCGCCAGTGCCGGCTTGTCCTTGGAGAAGACAACCTCGACCTCATGATCGCCAGCAATTGCCCGCACGCAGCCGGTGAGCGCGCGCTTGAACGGATCAAGCGGGTTTTCGGCGGGCTGTCCTGGCTTGCGGTTTGTCTGGCTCACGAATGACCTTCCAAGCCGCTCCTAGCGTGAGCGGCCATCAACCTGGGTGGGCTTCAGGCTTTCAATATCGACACCCTCAAGGCAGCGGACATTGACCGCCACCATCTTCGTGCCGTCGGGCGCGGCTGCGCGGGCGAAGGACTGCATGCCGCAGACCGAGCAGAAGGAATGCGCAATCTGCCTGGTGTTGAAGCGGTATTCGGTCAGCTCGTCCTCGCCCTGCTCCAGCTCGAAGTTTTCCTCCGGCGTGAACGCCAAGATGCTGCCGCGGCGCTGGCAGTATGAGCAGTTGCAGGTGATCGGGCGCGAAAGATCGACATCGACGTTAAATCGCACCTCGCCGCAATGGCAGCTACCTTCGTAATGCATCCATTTCTCCCAAGCCGGTGACTACCCGCTAGCTCAAAACCACGTTCGCCGCCGATTCCGGCAATTCCTCGCCGAAAGCGCGCTGGTAGAACTCGGCCACCATGGCGCGTTCCAATTCGTCGCACTTGTTGAGGAAGGTGAGGCGGAAGGCGAAGCCGACATCACCGAAGATTTCCGCATTCTCGGCCCACATGATCACCGTGCGCGGGCTCATTACGGTCGACAGATCGCCGTTCATAAAGGCCGAACGTGTCATGTCGGCCACGCGCACCATGCGGCCCACGATCTCCCTGCCCTTCTCGTTCTGATAATGCTTGGCCTTCGCCTGAACGATGGCGACTTCCTCGTCATGCGGCAGGTAGTTGAGCGTGGTGACGATCGACCAGCGGTCCATCTGCGCCTGGTTGATCTGCTGGGTGCCGTGGTAAAGGCCCGTCGTGTCGCCCAAGCCCACCGTGTTGGCGGTGGCGAAGAGACGGAAGGCAGGGTGCGGCCTGATGACGCGGCTCTGGTCGAGCAGCGTCAGCCGGCCGGAAGACTCCAGCACGCGCTGGATCACGAACATTACATCCGGGCGGCCGGCGTCGTATTCGTCGAAGACGAGCGCAACGTTGTGCTGATAGGCCCAGGGAAGAATGCCGTCGCGGAATTCGGTGATCTGCTTGCCTTCCTTGACCACGATCGCGTCCTTGCCGACGAGGTCGATGCGGCTCACATGGCTGTCGAGATTGATGCGCACACATGGCCAGTTGAGGCGCGCCGCCACCTGCTCGATATGGGTGGATTTGCCCGTGCCGTGATAGCCCGAAATCATCACGCGGCGGTTGTAGGCGAAACCGGCCAGGATCGCGAGCGTCGTCTGCTTGTCAAACAGGTAGTCCGGATCGATATCGGGCACATGCGGGTCCGACTCGGCATAGGCAGGCACGACCATATCGGCTTCGAAGCCGAAGGTCTCCTGCACGGAAACCGTGGTGTCGGGCAGATTGGCGATATCGCGATCGATCTTGTTCATCATACCTCCAGCGCGCGCGAGGGGAGGGCCCGCGCCGCTTGTCATCGTTACGCTGGCCTCTTAGCAGAGACCCGGGCTAACAGAAACCCGCCTGCTTGAGGAGCCGATAGGCCTGAAGGACATCGCGCAGGCGCGCTTCGGACCCACGGTCGCCGCCATTCGCATCCGGATGGTGGCGCTTTACCAGCGTTTTATAGCGCGCCTTTATATCAGCGCCAGTCGCATTTGCCGCGAGGCCCAGTGTTTCCAGCGCCTTGGCCTCAAGTGGCTTCAATCGCCGCTCTACGGGAGCACGGGAGCGGCCGTCGGCTCCGCCAAACAGATTGAACGGGTCGCCCACGCGGCGATAGTAGGCGGCATGGCCGGAGCGGAAGGGGGCGAAATCTGCTGCTGCCTGGCCCGTGCCGTTCGAGCCCACTTTCCATGTAGGACGGTGGCCCGTCAGCGCCTCCTTTTGGAAACGCGCGATCTCGCTGTCCTTCAGGCCGGAGAAATAGTTGTAATTCTTGTTGTATTCGCGCACGTGCTCGAAACAGAAGCGGAAATATTCCCCTTCCCGGTGCCGGCCCACGGGCGCACGGTGCAGGCCGGGCTCCTCGCAGCCATCCCACTGGCAGCGCGGCGCGGCATTGTCCGCCTCCGGCTGGCGCCCGGGGCGGATGCGGATTTTCTCGAAATATTTCGAGTTCAGTTTCATGCCCGTCCTGGAAACAGCAAATCAGAAGAGATTATGGCCTTTCGCGGCGGCGAAACAAGAATTGACATTTCGCCGGCGTTGGGCCTAGCCCGCCTTCAGGCCATTGCCGCGCATTTTGAGGGACCAAGTGATTCCACTTGGGCCGAAAATGCTTTAGGCCACGATGGCGATCATGACGGGGAGCTTCCCCTATATGGTGTCAGGAGGCATTCTTGTCCATTCAAACCGCAATCGAAAACAAGCTTATGCAGGCGTTTTCGCCGGAACGCCTTGCCGTCATCAACGAAAGCCATCTTCACGCGGGCCATCACCACACCGAGCACGGCCATGAAGAGGTTTTCGACGGGACGGGTGAGACGCATTTCCGTGTGCGCATCGTTTCCGCCGCTTTTGCCGGCAAGACCCGGATCGAACGGCACCGCGCCGTGAATGAGGTGCTGGCGGAAGAACTCAAACGTGGCCTGCACGCGCTGGCCATCGAGCCGGCAGCGCCCGGCGAGAAGACGCGGTGGTGAGAGCGCTGCCTATTTCTTGATCGCAGGCTTCTCTTCCACCGCAGGGCGGATGCGCAGCAGGGTGATGCGGTTCTTCTCCCGCTTCATTACGATGAAGCGCTTGCCGAAGAAGGTGAAGGCCTGCTTCTCCTCCGGTATCGTCTGCGTCTCGTGAATGACGAGCCCGGCGATGGTGGTGGCCTCGTCGTCCGGCAGGTTCCAGTCGAGCGCGCGGTTCAGATCACGGATGGGAACGGAGCCGTCCACCACGATGGAACCGTCCGCTTCCTGCTTCACCCCCTGCATTTCCACGTCGTGCTCGTCGGAAATATCGCCGACAATCTCCTCGATGATGTCCTCAAGCGTGACGAGTCCCTCCACCTCGCCATACTCATCCACCACGATGGCGATGTGCGCCTTGCGCCGGAGAAAGGCATTCAACTGATCCTGCAGCGAGGTGGTGTCGGGCACGAACCAGGGCTTGCTAGCCACCTTCATGATATCGATGCGGGCCGGGTCATTTCCGACCTCGTGCAACGCGCGCAGGAGGTCCTTGGTGTGGACCACGCCGACAATGTTCTCCGTTTTCGTCTTCCAGACCGGAATGCGCGTATAGGGGCTGCCCAGGATTTCGCTCACTACAGCCTCGGGCGGCTCGTCGGCATTGACCGAGCGCATATTCGTGCGGTGGATCATCACGTCTGAGACTTCAAGCTCGTGCAGGTCGAGCAGGCCGCCCACGCGGTCGCGATCCTGTTTCACGACGCCTCCCTCGCGATGCAGGACTTCGACGGTGCCGCGCAGTTCCTCATGGGCGGAGAGAAGCGGTTTGTCGCGCGAGAGATTGATGCCGAAGATCGCCAAAAGCAGACGCACGATCATGTTCGCCGCCGATGAAAGCGGGCCGAAGATGAGGACGATAAGCCGCGCGAAGGGAGATACAGACAACGCAAACTGCTCCGGCCGCGCGAGAGCCCAGGACTTCGGCAGGATTTCCGAAAAGATCACGAGCATCACGGTCATGCCAATCGTCGCGTAGATCACGCCGGCATCGCCGAACAGGGCGAGGAGAACGCTGGTGGCAAGCGACGATGCCAGGATGTTGACCAGGTTGTTGCCAATGAGCAGCGCGCCCACAAGGCGGTCCCGCCGTGCAATCAGCTTCTGGACCACCGCTGCACGGCTATCTCCCCCGCGTTCCAGCGTATGAAGCCGCGCACGGGACACGGCAGTCATCCCGGTTTCCGTTCCGGAAAAGAGAAAGGAAAGGATGATCAGGCACAAGATGATTACGCCCGTGACGAGGAGCCCGGTGGTCATTTCGGTACGACGTCCTTGAGAAAGGCAAGCACTTCTGAAGCGGGCACATCCTTGGCGATGAAGGATTGCCCGATGCCATGCGTGAGGATGAAGGTGAGCGCGCCACGCGACACCTTCTTGTCCTGCGCGATGAATGAAAGCAGCGTTTCAGCATCCGGCAGTCCGCCGGGGATCTGGTCGGTCCGGGTCGGCAGCCCTACCGCGCTCAGATGCGCCTCCACACGGGCGGAATCATCCGCGCTTGCCAGATTCATGCGGGTGGAAAATTTGTGCGCCAGCACCATTCCGATCGCGACGGCTTCACCGTGAACAAGACGCCCGCCGTCATACCCGGTGGCCGCTTCAAGCGCGTGGCCGAAAGTGTGGCCAAGATTGAGCAGGGCGCGGTCCCCCGTCTCGCGCTCATCCCTCTCCACGATCTCGGCCTTGGCGCGGCAGCATTCCGCGATCGCTTCGATGCGTGCGCTGCCGCCGGAAAAGATCTCCCGCCAGTTCGCTTCCAGCCAGGCGAAGAAAGCGGGCCGGTCGATGAGCCCGTATTTGGCAACTTCCGCGTAGCCGGCGCGGAACTCGCGCACAGGCAGCGTGTCGAGCACGCTCGTGTCTGCCAGCACCAGTTTCGGCTGGTAGAACACGCCCACGAGGTTCTTGCCGCGCGGGGTGTTGATGCCGGTCTTGCCGCCCACCGACGAATCGACTTGCGCCAGGAGCGACGTCGGCACCTGGACGAAATTCATTCCGCGGCGGACAATTCCTGCGGCAAAGCCCGCAAGGTCGCCCACGACGCCGCCGCCCAAGGCGATGACCGCATCTCGCCGCTCCAGCCTTGCGGCGAGAATAGCGTCGACCGTCTCTTCCAGTGATTCGAAGCTTTTGCTGCGTTCGCCAGGCCTCAGGCGCACCGCGACGCATTCGATGCCGGCAGCCGCAAGACTGGCTTCAAACGCTTCCAAATGCGCGGCGGCGACATTGTCATCGGTGACAATCGCGGCCCGGCTGCCGGGCAAGCGCGCGGAAAGCTCTTCTCCAGCAGATGCGGTGAGGCCTGGACCTATGAGAATATCGTAGGCGCGCTCTCCGAGCCCCACGGTGACGGTAACGGCGTCGCCGGTGGTGCGGCTCATTTCGCGGTTTTCCTTCATCTGGCGCCTTTCTTCAGAAATGCGGCAATTCCCTCAAGGACTTCAGAGGCGATCACTTCCTTCGGGTCGTCCCGCGTACGCACGGTTATGTCGGCAAGTTCATAGATCGGATAGCGGATTTCGATCAGCCGCTGCATTACCGCGCGCGGATCATCGGTCTTGAGCAGGGGCCGGTCCTGCCGCTTTGCGACACGTTGCATGAGCGTGTCGAGATCGGCTTTCAGCCAGACCGATACTCCCTGGCGCAGGATGGCACGGCGTGAGGATTCGCTCATGAATGCGCCGCCGCCGGTGGAAAGAACTTTCGGACCGTCCCTGAGCAGCCGGGCAATGACCCGGCGTTCAAGCGCCCGGAACTCGTCTTCCCCGTAGCCGGCGAAGAGCTCCGGTATCGACATGCGGGACACGGATTCTATCTCGTGATCGCTATCGATGAAGGGCAGCCCCAGCATCCCGGCCACCTTGCGCCCGACGACGGTCTTGCCGGCGCCCATCAGCCCGACAAAAACGATGCTGCGCCGCCCCAGCTGCTTCAGCACGGCGTTTGTATCGAGTTCCGGGGTGGATTTGGCCGACGACATCATTCCACAGCTTTCGACACGAAAACTGGGACGCGTCAAGCATTTGGGATAACGACCCGCCCGCTTGCATTGGCCGACTCGGCGGTAGATAAGCGTCTGGGACTACAAAGGGTGGATATGCCTACGCTTTTTCGGCTTCTGACGAAGCTCGCTATTCTCATTGTGCTTGCATACGCTGTTATGTACGCCTTGGCGACCTTTGTGACGCCGAGGCAGACGGAAATCGTGGTGCCTATCCCGCCGGAGCGGCTCGACCGGCGGTGAATGCCTGCCGCCAGCGCTGTTTGGAAATTGTTTGCGTTCTTCGCTTAGTAATTTCGACTTGCAAGGCAGGATGAAAATGGCGAGCGGCGCGAAGATTGAAGCGTTTTTGGAGATGATGGCGGCCGAGCGGGGCGCGAGCGACAACACACTCGCCTCATATCGCCGGGATCTGGAAGACGCGGACGCTTACCTCGAAGCGCCTTGCGGCGGGGTTTTCAAGGCGAGCGCCGCTGATATCCGCAAATACCTCGCGGACATGACTGCGCGCGGCTTCGCCTCGACAACCCAGGCGCGCAAGCTTTCTTCGCTGCGTCAGTTCTTCAAGTTCCTTTATTCCGAAGGCATGCGCGACGATGATCCCACCGGCGTGCTCGACAGCCCGAAGAAGGGCCGCCCCCTGCCCAAGACGCTAAGCGAATCGGAAATGAACGCGCTTCTCGAAAGGGCAGCGGACGAGGCACGCGAGGCGCCAGCGGGCACGCCCGCGCGCGTCGCTGCCCAACGGCTCTCAACGCTCCTGGAAATGCTTTATGCCTCGGGTCTGCGCGTTTCGGAACTGGTCAGCCTGCCGCTCAGAGTGGCTCTAAGGGACGAGCGCTTCTTCACCGTGCGGGGAAAGGGGGGCAAGGAGCGCATGGTTCCGCTTTCCGCCAAGGCGCGTGAAGCGGTGGCCTTGTGGCTCAAGGAGCGGGCGCGGCATCCCCCTTTCGCGGACAGCCCCTGGCTGTTCCCGGCGGTATCGGCAAGCGGATACCTGTCTCGTCAGGTCTTCGCGCGCGAGCTTAAGGGCCTGGCCGGACGCGCGGGAATATCAACGGCCAAAATCTCCCCACATGTGCTGCGCCATGCCTTTGCCAGCCACCTGCTGCAGAACGGCGCGGATCTGCGTGCCGTGCAGCAATTGCTTGGCCACGCCGACATCTCGACCACGCAGATCTATACCCACGTGCTGGAAAAACGGCTGCAGGAACTGGTGCAGAAGCACCACCCGCTTGCCGATTAGCGTCATGACCGCTATGTGAAACCACGTTTTTTAGCGGCGTGGCGCCCTGAAAATGCCTAACCGCGGTGTCTCGTGTCCGATTTTTTGGCGGGTGAATGTACAACTATCTCGATTTCGAAAAGCCGGTCGCCGACCTCGAAGGCAAGATCCTGGAACTGAAAAAGCTCAGCGAAAGCGGGGAGGCGGTCGACGTTGCCGAGGAGATATCCCGGCTTGAGCGGCGCTCCAAGGACGCCTTGCGGGATGTCTACCGCGCGCTGACCCCGTGGCAGAAGGCTCAAGTCGCCCGCCATCCCGACCGGCCCCACTGCATGGACTATGTGCGGGCGCTTTTCACGGATTTCACTCCGCTTGCGGGCGACCGCGCCTATGGCGAGGACGAGGCAGTGGTGGCTGGCTTTGCACGCTTCAAGGGGCAATCCATCGCCATTGTCGGCCAGGAAAAGGGGAATGACACCCACAGCCGGCTCAAGCACAATTTCGGCATGGCGCGCCCCGAAGGATATCGTAAGGCGGTGCGGATCATGGATCTGGCCGACCGTTTCGGCATTCCGGTCGTAAGCCTGGTGGATACGGCGGGCGCATATCCGGGGATCGGTGCTGAGGAGCGGGGCCAGGCGGAGGCTATCGCGCGATCCACGTCGAAATGCCTAAGCCTCAAGGTCCCCAATATTTCCGTGATCATCGGCGAGGGCGGCTCGGGCGGCGCCATCGCGATCGCCACGGCCAATCTCGTCTATATGCTGGAGCATTCGATTTATTCGGTGATTTCGCCGGAGGGCGCCGCATCGATCTTGTGGCACGATTCCACCCGTGCCAAAGACGCGGCGACCAATATGAAGATCACCGCGCAGGATCTTCTTCAGCTCAAGGTTATCGATGGCATCATTCCCGAGCCGGTCGGCGGTGCTCACCGGGCTTCGGACGTCGTTATCAGGACCACCGGCGAGACGATCGAGAACGGCTTTCGCGACCTTGCCGAGAAGGTGGGAGATTATCGCGAGCAGCGGCGGGAGAAGTTCCTGGCGATTGGCCGCAGCCTGTAGGGGGCCGATTCCAAGCGGCACTTCTCAGGACTGTTCGGGGCGGAAGATATTCGTGACTTGTTATAATCTTGCCTTGTTCTGTGCTTCAGGATAAGCGGTAATAGCCTGTTGCTGGTAATGATTTGTCAAGCCTAACGGGTATTTAGTAGTGGGGACACCCGCCTCCTGCGCCGGGAGAGGGGAATGGCGACCAGGACCCGAGACTTTTGCATGAAAAGCCGTTTTGCTTGTGCTGTGCTTTTGCCGGCCTTCATTCTCGTCGGATGCAGCGGATCCCTTGAGGACCTCGCGCCCAAGGCAGCGGAGCGGAAGCTCCCGCCGGAAGTCACGGAAATCATCAGGGCGAAGGGCATGAGCACGAATGCCCCCATCATGATGCGTGTCTTCAAGGAAGAGGGCGTGCTCGAGGTCTGGAAGCAGAAAAAGGACGGACGCTACGACCTCGTAAAGAGCTACGAGATCTGCAAATGGTCCGGCAAGCTCGGGCCGAAATATACGGAAGGCGACCGTCAGGCGCCGGAAGGTTTCTATACCATCCGGCCGCAGCAGATGAATCCGAATTCCAGCTATCATCTGTCCTTCAATATCGGTTTCCCCAACGCTTACGACCGCGCGAACGGCCGAACCGGCCAGCACCTGATGGTGCATGGCGCCTGCTCTTCAGCGGGCTGCTACTCCATGACCGACGAGCAGGTGGAGGAAATCTACGCCTTCGCGCGTGATGCATTTCGCGGCGGGCAGGAAGCCTTTCAATTCCAGGCCTTTCCGTTCCGCATGACGGCACAGAACATGGCGCGCTACCGGAACGATCCGAACTATCCTTTCTGGCAGATGCTGAAGGAAGGCTATGATCATTTCGAGATGACCAAGGCGCCGCCCAAGGTCGATGTTTGCGAAGCGCGATATGTCTTCAACCGTGTGGCAGCGGAAGGCTATACTTTCGAGCCGACGGCGGCCTGCCCGCCCTCGACGCAGCCTGAAGGGCTGTTGATGGCCTATCAGGCCTATAAGAAGAAGCAGGACCTTGCCATCTCAAAAGCGGCGTGGAGCTGGTCGAAGAAGGAACCGAAGCCGACCATAGCCGGCGTTGAGGAAGCGATGCTGGTGGCCGATTGGAGCCGCCGCCGCAGCCGCGGTGAGAGGGTTAGCCGTGAGCCGCCTTCGCTGAATCCGGTGACGGTTGCGAAATCCAAACCCCTGATCTCCACGCCTGTCTCGGCCTATGCGGCAGTGTCTCAAGCATCTCCACAAACCCAGGCCGCTGCCGCCGCCGCCCCCGCGCAGGAGCAACAGCGTGCTCAGGTCGGGATTGCGAACAACGAAGCGAATGCAACGGTGGCGGAATCACAGGTCGAGGTGGGTGCCACGCCGCTCATCACGGGAACTACGCCTGTTCCGACGCCCAATCCCAACAGCGAGGCCTCCGCTCCCACCGTTCAGGTGCAGCCGGCTCCCGAGCAGGGCGGCCGCATGAGCAGGCTCTGGAATGCGCTACGCAGGTGAAGCGAATATAGTGGAAGTTTATGATCTCAAGGGGCTCAACTGCCCTTTGCCCGTGCTGAAGGCGAAGAAGCGCCTTGCCGGCATGCCGGCTGGTCAGCGCATATGGGTCGAAACGACCGACCCTCTTGCCGTGATCGATATTCCCGCCTTCTGCAACCAGGATAATCATCGTCTTCTTGAGACAGAAAACATGCCGGGCGGGCACCGCTTTCTCATCGAGCGCGGCGAGGGAAAAGATTAGGCGAGGGTTTTGACCTCAACCAGCGGCATGGCAGCACAGGGTGGGCAGTTAACCCCTGAAGCCCGGTATGGATAACGGGTTCTGTTCGACGGCGGTGCGGTCGGGCGTGTCGATCGCCACCTGGCCTGTAAAGGCTGCAAACAATTTACGAGTATAATCCGTATCGAGGCCGCGTCCGATAATGACGAGGCGCGTCCCGCGCTCATTGTCCGGCCAGCGAGACAGCAATTCCGGCGCATGGAAGAATTGTTGCGCACCCTGAATGAGGAGGGGCCTATCGGGATGCTCCACCGTCTCCACCAAACCTTTTATGCGCAGGATCTTGTCTCCCTGTTGGGAGGCGACGAGGTCGAGGAAGTTTTCGATCACCGATCCTGGCAAGGCAGCGGCATGCCTGAGCGCAATACTCTGGAAATCCTCATGATGATGGTGGTGTTCATGATCGTGGTCATGGTCATGGGCGTGGCCGCACTGCTCGCCTGCGAGCGTTCTCTGTCCGCCGAATGCGGGACGGAGCAGCATCTCGACAACTGATGGGTCGCGGCCATCCAGCAGTTCTGCGTTGCCGTTGAGGATCGAAAGCCTTCGGAAGAGCGCATCCGGGTCTTCTTCCGGTGCAAGTTCAGCCTTGGTCACGATGATCCGGTCTGCCACGGCTGCCTGCCGGCGCGCTTCCTCGTGCCGATCGAGCGTTGCAGAGCCGGTGATAGCATCGATGACTGTAATGACGCATTGGGTGCGGTAAAGTTGAGACAGCAGCGGATGTGCCATGACCGACTGCAGTAGCGGAACGGGATCTGCCAACCCGGTGGTTTCGACAATAACGCGGTCGAGTGCCGGGCGGCGGTCCGGCAACGAAACAAGCAGGTCCACAAAGTCGCCGCGGACGGTGCAGCAAAGGCATCCGCCGCCCAGTTCTACGATTTCCTCACCAGACTGCTCAATTAGAAGGTGATCAAGCGAGACATCGCCGAACTCGTTGATCACGACTGCGGTATTTGCCAGATTGGGCGCCTTCAGGATGCGGTTGAGCAATGTGGTCTTGCCGGCGCCAAGAAAGCCGGTGACGACAACCAGTGCGATGGGCCTCGCAGTCTCCACGGGAGCTCAGCCGCCCTGCTGCACGGCAACAGGCCGGGGCGGATATGCGGGCCGGGGCGTGGGGATTGGAATGTTGGCGTAGCGCGGCGTCGCCGGATCTTCGCCTATCGCGCCGCCAAGTCCGACGGCCACCACCCGCAGCTCGCGTTCCAGCGGATGCACATAAGGGGAGGTCAAGATGAGGCGCCCTTCGTCGTCACGCTCCTTCATGCGTTTGGCCACGGCTTCCTCGGAGCAGATTTCCGGCCTGATATCGGCGACGGCTTCAGTGACCTGTTCGGAGGGGCGAAGGTCGACAATGCCTGGTGCTCCCAGACCCTGGGTCTCAAAACCGCGCGTCAGGAGATCGGCGGCTATTTCGGCGCGCTGCACCTGCGACTGCGCACCGAGCACGACAGCTGCAAGCGTGCGCTCTCCACGGGTCGCCGTCGCCACGAGATTGAAGCCCGATGAGCATATATATCCAGTCTTCATTCCGTCCGCGCCGTCGAAGCGGCCGATCAGGAAATTCGTGTTTTCCTTGACGGATTTTCCGTTGCGGATGCCTTCAATGGAAAAATAGCTGGCATATTGAGGGAACTGGGCCCTCAGCGCGCGCGCGAGGATCGCAAGATCTCGCGCCGTGGTGAATTGCGAAGGGCCAGGCAGCCCGTGTGCGTTGATGAAATGGCTGTCCGTCATGCCCAAGCGCTGTGCCTCTGCATTCATTCGGGCCACAAATGCCTCTTCGGAGCCGGCGACACTCTCTGCCAGGGCGGTGGCAATGTCGTTGGCGGATAGCACCATCAAGATCTTCAGCGCGTTATCCAGCGTCAGCACCGATCCCACCGAATAGCCCATCTTGCTGGGGGGCTCCTTCGCCGCGTTTTGCGAAATGCGAACGGGCGAATTGATCTGCAGCCGGCCCGATTCAAGCTCCCGGAAAACCACATAGGCGGTCATGAGCTTTGTGAGCGAGGCAGGATACCAGCGCTGGAAGGCGTTTTCCTGGGCCAGCACCCGGCCGGTGCCAACATCTACAAGCACGTAGGGTCCCGCAAGAGCAGGCAGGTGCAGCATCGAATAGCAGAACACTGCCAGCAGGATGACCTGTCTCTTTCGCCAAAGCCTCATGACGTTCCAATTCCGTGTTGCGCGCCCGCCAACATTGTCCATACAATGCGCCGAGGAAACTTCCGCTTAATTCGAATCTTCGAATGCGCCGTTGCGGTAGCCAATGCAATTTGTCGTTATCATGACGGGCCGCCTTTTCATTGTTTCTAAATTCCTTCGGACCGCAAGCACAGGAAAGAGTTTTCATGCCGATTGTGAACCGAGCTGCTGAACTTCAAGGTGAGGTCACCGAATGGCGCCGGCAATTGCATCGCAACCCGGAACTCCTCTTCGACGTGAACGAAACCGCCGCTTTCGTGAGCGACAAGCTTCGTGAGTTCGGTTGCGATGAGGTGGTGACGGGACTCGGACGCACGGGGGTGGTCGGCATCATTCGCGGCAGCCGCGGCGCAGGCCCGTGCATCGGTCTGCGCGCCGATATGGATGCATTGCCGCTTCAGGAGGCGGTCGATCGGCCTTATGCTTCTGCAGTTCCGGGCCGCATGCACGCCTGCGGGCATGATGGCCACACCGCGATGTTGCTGGGCGCCGCCAAATATCTCGCCGAGACGCGCAATTTCGTGGGAACCGCTGCCGTTATTTTTCAGCCCGCCGAGGAAGGCGGTGGCGGCGGGAACGAGATGGTGAAAGACGGCATGATGGAGCGCTTCGGGATCACGCGCGTCTTCGGCATGCACAATTTGCCTGGCATGCCGGTCGGGCATTTCGGCATCAGGCCTGGGCCCATCATGGCCTCGACCGCGGAGTTCAACATCGTCGTGGAGGGTAAGGGCGGTCACGCAGCCATGCCGCATAAGACAATCGATCCTGTAGTGGCCGCTGCGCAGATCGTCATGGGCCTTCAGACCATCGCCGCAAGATCGGCGGATCCGCTCGAATCCGTCGTCGTTTCGGTCACCAAGTTCCATGGCGGCGATGCGCACAACATCATTCCCGACAGGGTCGAGATGGCAGGGACGATTCGGACGCTTAAAGGAGAGGTAAGCTTGCTTGCCGAAGGGCGCCTGCGCACGATCGCGGAAGGTATTGCCCATGCCCATGGGGCGAAGGTGGCGATCGAATATGATCCGAACTATCCCGTGACCGTGAATAATCAGGCGGAAGCCGAATTTGCCGCACAGGTGGCTGTCGCCGTGGCGGGAGCGGCCAATGTGGCCACCGATGTCCCACCCCTGATGGGTGGCGAGGATTTCTCCTATATGCTGCTGGCCCGGCCCGGCTGTCTCATCTTCATCGGAAACGGCGATAGCGCCGGCCTGCACAATCCCTCCTACGACTTCAACGACGAAGCAATTCCGTATGGGATCAGCTATTGGGTTCGGTTGGTGGAAAGTGCGCTTCCAGCGTGAAAAACTCGGGGCGGCAAAATGTCTCGGGCGGGGCGGCGAGCGGTTGCACGAAGTCCATTTCGGCTTGGCTATACCGCCGCTACAGGGTATGAGTGCGTCACTGGATGGGTCCCGTAGCTCAGTAGGATAGAGCATCAGATTCCTAATCTGAGGGTCGCAGGTTCGAATCCTGCCGGGATCACCAACATTCAACGGTTTAGCACCACAAATCCCATTTTCACCTCGCGTGGAGGCGTTCCGCGCTTTACCGCCTCCGGTCCGAGCCGGCCGGTCCGTTCATGCGCGGCGGTAAGCCCTGAGATGATGACTAAGGTCGAATCCGCTTTTTTGACCCGCTCGGAGGGACAATCGAGACTGTAGGCGAGCCGCCGGCTCCGTCAGCACGACAACGGATCGCCTCTTTAAGGCCGCTTAACCCAATCGGGGGATGCAAGGCTCCGTGGCCACCCTTAGCTTGACCTCTGGTGTTCTCACCACCTTGAGAATGCAAAGGGGGGCAAATGCGCGCTGGTTGCGAATTGAAACGCTTTGCGTCGGGACTGACGCTGGCGATGGCCGTGGCAACTACGTCAATCCATGTTTCCCATGCGGGATCCGGGAAGACTCTCGAACTCGGCAGGGAAACGCCGGTCCTTACGCTGTTCTGCGTCCATGCTGATGCGGCGATCACCCTCATGGGACGCCTTGTGAAAGGAGAAAGCCTGCTCCCTTCCGATTTCGGAAGCTCGTGTACTGTCTTTGCCGAAAGAGTTCTGGTCGAGAAGGTGCATAGCAGACAGGAGGACCCAACGGGACGCACCTGGACTCTCGCCTCTGTGCAGCTTCCAGGCGAAAGAGTCGGATACATACTCACGACATTGGAGGTTTCGATAGGCGTCGAGGTATGAGCCCGTCTTCCCGAGAGCCTCGCACGTTTGGGTTTATGCGAGCGGCCCGCAGCACTCGGAAGTAGAATTGACACCGAATTCAGCTCTGGCAGAGTGCTGACGGATGCGGCTCGACGACTTCGGGGGTGGCTGATGGAGGAACGCATCGAGAAGGCGGTGAACGGCTGCTACGAGGCGGTTATCGCGCCCGAAACATGGCCGGATGCCCTTCATAAGTTGTCCCGCGCGGTCGACGCGGCCTGCACCATGTTCTATCCGAAGGACGCTGACAAGGCGGCCCTGGAGAAGGTTCCTGCCTCGCACGACTACACCGATTTCCTTGACCACTACATCAAGCATCGCTGGTACGAAGGCCATTACCGTGGCGAGCGCGGCTGGCCGCTGCTTTCCCGCGGCTGCGTTGTGATCGAGCACGATCTTGCGACGGACGAGGAGCGGCGGCGGCTGCGGCATTATAACGAGCTCTACCTCCCTTTCGACTTTTACGGCTTCGCGGCTGTCGGATACCGGGTTGAGGGCAGGATTTGGGCAGTATCGATGTTGAGGTACGGAAGCCAGGGGCACTTCACTCGCGATGACGCCGTTCGGCTTTCCGGGCTCAAGCCTCACTTCGCCCGCATGACCGCCCTTTCGGAAAAGCTGGCAATGAGGCAGGCCTCGACCGGCCTTGACGTGCTCGATCGCATCGGCTGCCCTGCTCTGCTGCTGGACTGGCGCGGCGCTGTCGCGCGCGCCAACACCCGCGCCGAGGCACTGCTTGGCCCCGATCTTGCAATCCGCGGCGGCAAGCTCGCCGCTGCTGACCGGTCCAGCAACAACGATCTCCAGGCCTTGATACGAAGCCTATTGGCGCGCGACGTTTCGTTGTCCACGTGTCTTCCGGGTTCCGCGCTCGTTCGCCGCCTGGGAAAGAGGCCTCTGCTGTTCGAGGCGCTCCCTGTAGCCGGCCTGTTCGCCGACGTGTTCCATCGGTCGAGGGCGCTCCTCCTCGTGACCGATCTCGACAGGCAGCCTCTCCCTGACGAGGTGCGGCTTCGCCTGGCCTTTGGACTCACACCGGCCGAGTCAAGGCTAGCGGTTGCACTGGCTGCCGGGGAAGGCCTCAAACGCGCCGCGGACTCGCTGGGCGTGTCTTACGAAACCGCGCGTGCACAGCTGAAGTCAGTCTTCGATAAGACAGATACGCGGCGGCAGGCGGAACTGGCGGCGCTGTTGGGACGGGCCGGAAGCCATGTCTGAGGCGGACCGCTCCCGTTCCTCGACGAGGAACGGCTATTTAACGGGCATTGCTATGCAAAGCGTTATTTCAGGTCATCTGCAATCTTCGCCGGGCGCGTGTCGCCGAGGAACTGCTGCAGTCGCGGCACGACGAAGTCGAGGAAGACACGCACGCGCTGAGGCATTCGCAGCCCTCCCAGAAAAACGGCATGAACCTCTTCTTCATCGGATTCGACCGCATCGGTGAGCACTTCCACCAGCCGGCCTGCGGCAAGATCCGCCCGCACATGATAGTCGCCCATGCGGGCAAGCCCCACACCGGCGAGTGCCATTCGCCGCACCGTCTCGCCATTATTGGCGAGCAGTGAGCCATTCACCACGCGGTCGACGGTTCGCCCGCTTTCCTTGAGCGGCCAGACGGGTGCAGCACGGCGGAAGTTGAAACCCAGGCAGTTGTGCCGCGAAAGGTCCTCGACCTTGCGCGGCGTCCCGCAGCGACCGAGGTAGGAAGGCGACGCGACGATCTTGCGGCGAGCCACGCCGATGCGGCGCGCCATCATGCCGGAATCGGGAAGTGGTCCCACCCGGAAAGCGATGTCGGTACGATCAAGGTAGAGATCGACGATCTCGTCCGACAGCGACAGATCGACGACGATGTTGGGATAAGCGCGCCAGAACTCGGGCAAAAGCGGTTCCAGACCCAGCACTCCGAATGCGACCGAGGCATTGACCCGGACCGTACCGTCGGTCGCCGCGGCACCATAGGAAAGTTCCCGCTCGAGCAGGTCGAGATCCTGAAGCAGTGCCCGGCTGCGCTCATGGTAGATTTGCCCCTCCGTGGTCAGCGACAGACGCCGGGTCGAGCGCTCGACAAGACGCACCCCGAGCCGTGCCTCCACCCGCGAGATCAGCTTGCTGACCGTAGACGGCGTCATGCGCAGCAGCCGCGCGGCTTCCGAAAAACTGCCCGTCTCCACAACGCGCAGGAACACCTGCATTTCCCAGGTCCGGTTGTCCATCGGCGCCTCATTTATGATTTTGTTTCACAGATGATGTGGGAATCGAGCGGATTATCAAGCCCCCGAATACGCCTTATTTGACCGCGCATGACAAACGCATCCGCGCTCGATTCCACCCCGCATTCCCGGCGAATGGCGCTCGGGATCCGACACGGCAAGGCCGTTTGACCAATCCAGAAGGACTTTCGCAATGCAAACCGTCACCGCTCACGGCGCGACCATCCCTGCTCTCGGCTTCGGCGTCTTCCGTATGTCCGACGCAGAGGTGGAGCGCATTATCCCGGCCGCGCTCGAGGCCGGCTTCCGCCACTTCGACACTGCTCAAATCTACCAGAACGAAGCCGCGCTCGGCCGGGCGCTGGAGCGTGCCGGTGCCCGCCGCGAGGATTTGTTTCTGACCACCAAGGTATGGGTTGATAACTATAGCGCCGGCAAGTTCGCCGCTTCTGTCGACGAAAGCCTCGAAAAGCTGAAGGTCGATCAGGTTGATCTCCTTCTCCTGCATTGGCCGGCCCATGAGGTTCCGGTGGCGGCCCAGATCGAGATGTTGAATGCCGTGAAGGACGCCGGAAAGACCCGGCTTATCGGCGTATCCAACCAGAACATCGCGCAGATGCGGGAGTCGATCGCCCGCTCGGGCGCGCCGATCGTGACCAACCAGGTGGAATTGCATCCCTATCTGCCCCAGCATTCGCTTGTGGCGGCCGCAAGGGACAGCGCTGTCGCAGTCACCGCCTATTACGGCATGGCCGACGGCGCGGTGCCGAAGGACCCGGTGCTGCAGCAGATCGGCGCCAGATACGGCAAGAGCGCCGCACAGGTTGGGCTACGCTGGCTTGTCCAGCAGGGCTATGTCGCCCTTTCCAAAACGGCTAGCCCGGCACGCGTCGCGGAAAACATCGCGATCTTCGATTTCGCCCTTGATGAAACCGATATGGCCGCCATCGCCAAGCTTGCCCGCCCGGACGGGCGGCTCGTCAGCCCTCCCGGCCTTGCTCCTGATTGGGACGCCTAAGGAGCTTCAATCATGAACGCCAATGTCTCGACGGCCGGAACGACGGCCGAAGCATCCTCGTCCCCCCGCTGGGCGCTTCTCGCTCTTGCGATCGGCGCTTTCGGTATCGGCACGACCGAGTTCTCGCCGATGGGGCTTCTGCCCGTCATCGCGCAGGGGGTCGATGTTTCGATCCCGACGGCGGGGCTCCTCATCAGCGCCTATGCGATCGGCGTGATGATTGGCGCGCCGATCATGACGCTCGCTTTCAGCCGTTTCGGCAAGCGTACGGCGTTGATCCTTCTGATGGCTATCTTCACCATCGGCAATCTGATGTCGGCCATGGCTCCGGGCTACTTCACGCTGCTCGCTGCCCGTCTCGTCACCAGCCTCAATCACGGCGCCTTCTTCGGCCTGGGCGCGGTGGTGGCGGCAAGCGTGGTGCCGAAAGAAAAACAGGCAAGCGCCGTGGCCGCCATGTTCATGGGCCTGACTATCGCCAATATCGGCGGTGTGCCGGCAGCGACCTGGGCTGGCCAGCAGATCGGCTGGCGCATGGCCTTCGCCGGAACGGCACTTATCGGTATCGCAGCCATCGCGGCGCTTTGGACGGCTCTTCCAAAGGGCGTGCGCGGCTCGATGCCGGATCTGAAGCGCGAGATGGGCGTGCTTACTCGACCCACGGTGCTGCTTGCGATGGCGACCACCGTCATGGGGGCGGGGGCGATGTTCACGCTTTACACTTATGTCGCGCCTACCCTTGAGACCCTCACCGGCGCGTCCGACCGTTTCGTCACCATTGGGCTCGCGTTGATCGGCATCGGCTTTACCATCGGCAATTGGCTGGGCGGGCGGCTGGCCGACTGGTCGCTCGATGGCGCGACCAAAATATTCCTCGGTGCGCTCGCCGTGATCATGCTCGTCCTTCCGCTGGCCTTTGGCACTCATGCGGGGGCGGCCATAGGTCTACTTGTCTGGGGCGCTGCGGCATTCGCCATCGTCCCGCCGGTGCAGATGCGGGTGATGCAAGCCGCATCGGAAGCGCCGGGCCTGGCCTCCTCCATCAATGTCGGAGCCTTCAACCTTGGCAACGCGCTGGGAGCGGCCATCGGCGCTGGAGTTATCAGCCTCGATCTTGGCTATGCGGCGGTCTCCATCGCTGGCGGCCTGCTCGCCTCCGCGGGTCTTGGCATGGTGCTCATCGGCGGCCGCGAGAAATCCCCACGACTCAAGATGTGTGGAGCCTAAAGCCGGGTTGGGTGGGCTTGGACTGGAAAGCCTGCGTCCATAGCGGCCGATCCAAACGCAAAACACGCCCCGCCCAGCCTTTCGGCAAGCGGGGCGTGCTGCTTGGTCCGGCGCAGCTTCAAGAGAAATGAATAGGCACGGCAAGAGGTGCTTACGGCCTTCAATCAGCTGAGAACGATGCAAGCATGAGCAGCCGATCGGAAAGCTATGTGCTCGATGAAGTCGTTCGGATTCATCGAAATGCCGAGGCTTCCAGGCGTTTGCTCACGCTCTGCCTGTCAAAAATTTCGACGTGGCGTGTTCCGCTGTCTCGGCCGATCGCTTCAACAGACCGACGGCGCCGCGCACGCCCGCCGTGGCGCTGGTAACGACAGGCAATCCGGTGCTGATCTCCACATCGGCGATGACGTCCAGCGTATGAAGCCCCCCGCAGGAAATCAGGACGGCGTCGACCGGTCCGGCATCATGTACCGCCTCTTTGCAAAGCTGCAACAGGCGTTTTGCAGGTGTTCCCGCCACGTCGGCAACCGAGGTGATGCCGAGCGACTTCAAGCTTCGGGCCTCGATGCCGTGTTCATTCAGGAACGCGGCAAGCAGATTGTTCACGTCCTGCCTGTAGGCGGTCACGACCGCGATCCGGCGCGCGCCGTGGGACTTCAGTTCATCGACCACGGCCTGGCTCATCGTGGTCGCGGGCAGGCCACTCCGGTTGCTCATATGCGTGATCAGTTCGGCGTTGAAGGCCGCGCCGCGGAAGAAGCTGAGCGATGTTCCCATCAACGCGACCGCCTGCGCCCCGGCTTGCGCGTGGTGTTCAGCGTGGTCTCCGATGAGGTCGATTACACCGGCATAGCCACAGGGCGTCATTTCCTTGAGCCCGAGACCAGAGGCATGGAAGGACACTTCTGGAAACATGGCGACCGCCTCGGGAGGCACCAGGCCGGCGGCCGGAGGGACAATGAGACCGATGACGGAGTCTTCCGCACTCATGCGGCGGCTTTCCTGAAGCTGCGCAACTCACTCACCAGCGCCCAGACGATGAAAGCGACCGCCACAGCCAGAAATATGGCGCAGACGGGCCGGGTCAGCAGTGGCAGGTAGCTGCCATCATAGATCACCAGGCCGGAGCGTAGGTTTTCTTCGGCCATGGGCGTCAGAATGTAGGCGATGATGAAGGGCCCGGTCGGGATCTTCGCTTTGTGCATGAGATACCCGAGGGCGGCGAAGACCAGCATCACGCCCGCATCGAACAGGCGACTGGAAACCGAATAGGCGCCGATGAAGCAAAAGACCACAATCGGCGGCAGGAGATAGGCCTTGTTGACATACATCAGCCGCGCCAGCAGAGGCGTCGCTAACCACATGATTGCCAGCATCGCCACATTCGCCACGAGGACGCCGCCGATGATCGTATAGGCGATGGCTGGATTCTCGGCGAAGAGCAGCGGACCTGGATTGAGGTTGTGGATCACCATGGCGCCCAACAGGATGGCCGTGATCACGGAGCCTGGTATGCCGAGGGTGATAAGCGGCACCAGCGCGCCGACGGTCCCGCTGTTGTTGGCGGCCTCGGAAGCGATGATGCCTTCCGCCGCGCCCTTGCCGAAGCGCTCGGGCGTTCGGGAGACGGCCTTTTCAATGGAATAGGCCGCGATCGAGGCAGTGGTCCCGCCGACGCCGGGCAGGATGCCGATCCAGGTGCCCACGAGCGAGGAGCGCAGGAAAGTCCAAGCATAGCGTGCGAGATCGCTCATGCGCATGACAACACGTGACCCGCCGCGCGTCGCGCTCATTGGCCTGATGGCATCGCCGCAGTCCGCCAGAACTTGGCTCAGCACGAGCGCGCCCAAAAGGACCGGCAGCAGGGCAAAGCCGTTGTCGAGGCCATGAAAGCCGAAGGTCAGCCGCAGCGTGCCGGTGATGGGATCCACGCCCGGCAGGGAGACAAGGGCCCCCAGGACCGCCGCCAAGAGGCCGTTCACCAAGCTGCCGCGGGAAATTGTGGCGATAAGGCTCAGCGCCACCACGGTCATGGCAAAGATTTCGTAGGGTCCGAAGCGAACGGCGATGAGCGACAGCGGGGGCGACAACAATGCAAGGATCAACCAAGCGATCATGCTGCCCACGAAAGAGGCAAGGACGCCAAGGCCCAGAGCCCGAGCAGGCTCGCCGGCCGCGGCCATGGGATAGCCGTCGAGCGTCGTCATGATCGCCGCCTCGGTGCCGGGCATGCGCATCAGCGTTGCGCTGATGAGGCCGCCGGTCGTGGCGCCGATATACATGGAAACCAGCAGCAGAAGCGCGTCCTCGCCGCTCATGAAAAAGGTCATCGGCAAGGCCAGCGATATAACCATCGCACCCGAGAGTCCCGGAATTGCGCCGACGAAGATGCCGACGGCTGTGCCGAGGACGATCCATGGCAGACCGCCGGTAAGGATGTGAGCGAAAACCTCAGACATGTGGCCCCCCAAAATATCCGGCGATCAGCATCAGATATCCACGTAGAAAAAGCTGGTGAAGACGTAATGGACCAGGAATGCAAAGAGTACCGACGATATGAGAGCGGCGGCCAAGACCGGAATGCGGCGCTCGCCGGTCAGGAAGACGAACATCAGGAAGGTGAAAGCCGAGGTGGCCAAAGTGAAAGGGACGGCGGGCAGGGCGAAGGTCGCGAAATAGGCGGTGATGAGGGCAAGCGCCCCGAACGCCTTTGCCGCCGAGTGCGCGGTTGCCGGGCCGGCTTCGCTTTCGACCTCCTCCTGCGCGCCGCCAGCCATGAGAAAAGAGAGTGCCTTCAGGCCGACCAGACCCAGCGCAAGGACACCCAGCGCCATGGGAAATGCCCCGCTGCCGATCCGCTCGTAAACGGCGGGGGGAATGGCCATGCTGGCGTGGATCGCGGCAGCCGCGACGGCGCACACGACCAGCATGAACAAAAGTGCGGGCGTGCTCTCACGGAGAAGACGTCGTGTCATCTGACTCTCCAATTCGATGCCGTAGCGGCTCCCGGACGGTTGCTTTACTGGCCTGAGGTGGCTTTCACCACATCCACGACCCCGACATAGTCCTGGTAGTCTTTCGCGATCGCCGCGCGCAGCTCTTCGCCCCGGAGTACCGCGGCTTCCTCGCCGCTATTGGCGATATATTCCTGCACCTCGTCGGTTTCGATCGCGGCCTCGATCGCGTCTGCGATTACTTTGATCGCCTCCTCCGGCGTGTTTTTGGGCGCCCAGTAGCGGCGCATAAGGCAGGCGCTGATGTCGTAGCCCAGTTCCTGCGCGGTCGGCAGATCGGGTGCCTCGTCGAAACGCTCCATGCCGAGTGCCGCAAGCGGGCGAAGATCGTTCTTCCCGCGCTCCAGCCACGGCGTTGACATGAATGCCAGATCAGCGAACCCGCCTTTGAGCGAGGCAAACCGCTTGGATGTTCCGCCGGTCGGGACGATCGTCCACTCGGTTTCGGCTTGCGACATGAGCATGGCGGAGGGGAAGTGTGTTGCGCTGCCGATGTCGTCGGCCTGCTTCAGCTTGCCCGGGTTCTGTTTGGCATAAGCGATGAGCTCTTCCAGAGTCTTGAACTCCGAGCTTTCGGGAACGGCCACGAACATGCAGCCACGCGTGGCCTGGATGACAGGTTCGAAGTCGTCGGGCGTATACTCGACCCGCCCGAGCGCGGAAGCGGCGAACATCTCCTGGTGGATCTGCAAGATCGTATAGCCGTTGGGCTCGGCATCCAGAACCTGACGGGTGCCGACCGTGCCCGCCGCACCATCGGCGTTGACCACGACGAACGGCACCGGCAGGAGATCGTGTTTCTCGATCGCCGCCTGAATGGCTCGTGCCAGTCCGTCGCTGCCGCCGCCGGCGCTGAAGGGGACGATCAGTTTCACCGGCTTTTCCGGAAATTCTGCCTGCGCGGGCAGAATCGCCATGCTCGCCGCGGTGACGGACGCGAGCAATGCAATCAACAGATTACGCATTCGGTTCCTCCCTTGAATTCCAGCTTCAGACCTCCGCCCCGATCCGGAGAGCTTGATCTGCGAAAATTAGATTGATATCAAACTTTCTGTATGTCAACCATATTGAAATCAACTTATTCGGCGTGCTGCCCAAGGAGGGAAAGCTTTGAATCTTGCGATCCAGACCGTCACGGCCTATCCAGCCTATATCCCGGTGACGCTTTCGATCGGGCCGGTGGAGGTCGCGACATCCTTGTCCTGCGCCGTGGTCGAGGTGACGACCGCTGATGGCGTGGTGGGCTACGGCTTCACAGCCATCACCGACGAAGAAGTGATCGCCGCGATCGTGAAGGAACTGGTCGCACCCGAAATCGTCTCGCTCAATGCGCTCGAGCGCGAGAAAATCGCCGAACGGCTCTATTGGCTGCTCACGCCGCGCGGCCAGACGGGCTACGCCAGCCACGTGGCTTCGGCGGTGGATCTGGCACTTTGGGATATCCTCGGCAAGGTCACCGGCCAACCCTGTTGGAAGCTCCTCGGCGGTGCTCGCGAAGAGGTCCCGCTGTACGTGACCTTCGGCTTTGGTTCATTCGACCGTGACCAGCTGGTCGACGCGGCCCGGCATCTGAAGGCCGACGGTGTAACGCATTTCAAGATGGTTGTCGGCCATCACGCCCTGAAGCGCCGCAATGCAGGCGAGGATCTGCGCGCTATTGTCGCCGAGGACGCGGAGCGGGTGCGGCTGGTTCGTGAGGCGGTTGGCGAGGGTTGCGAGATCTTCGTCGATGCGAACTGCAGTCTCGACCCCGGGTCTGCGGCGTGGCTCGCCAGCCGACTGCGCGACCTTAACGTCGCGTTTTTCGAAGAACCGGTGCGTGACAACGATCCAGCCCGGCTCGCCGAGCTCCGCCGCACCTCCAATCTGCGTGTCGCTGCGGGCCAGAATGAAGGGCAGTTATGGCGCTTCCAATCGCTTCTGGACGCCGATGCCGTGGACGTGCTTCAACCCAACGTGGTCATCTGCGGCGGGCTGACCGCAGGCGCCAAGATTGCTGCCCTGGCTCAGGCCCGCAACATCCAGATCGCCAATGGCGGCGCCTTTCCCTTCCACAACATGCATCTTCACGCTGGTCTCGCCCATGGCGGAATGGTCGAGTGGCACCTGATCTCGGTGGAGATGTGCAAGGCGCTGTACAGCGGCCTTCCCCGGCGCCAGGGGTCCGTACTGAAATTACCGGACACACCGGGGCTGGGTTTCGCAGCGGATCCGGCTGCATTGCGCGAGTTTGCGGCACGGCCGACATCGCGCGGAAAAGGAAAGGGCTGAATGCGCTACCGGTCGAAAGCGCCTCTGGTCTGTGCGGATGATCTGCGGGAAGCAGCCCGCCGGCGCACGCCGCGCTTCGCGTTCGATTTCATCGACGGGGCGGCGGGAAGCGAGGCGGGACTGGCACGCAACCGAGAAGCCTTCGAGGCGGAGCTGCTCAGGCCACGCGCGCTGGTCAATACCGATGGCGACCTGAAGACCGGGAGGCCTTTCCTGGGGCAGGAATGGTCGGTTCCGTTCGGCATCTCGCCCATCGGGCTGGCTGGCATCGCCTGGCCGGGAATCGATCTGGTCCTGGCTGGTGCGGCGGAGCGCAACGGTGCGCCTTATATTGCCTCCACGCCGGCTACCGCCAGCCTTGAGGATCTCAAACGCACGGCAGCCGTTTCCGCCTGGTTCCAGCTTTATGTCGGCCGTTCACAGGAGATCGTGGATGACCTGATCGACCGGGCCGCGGCCGCGGGTTACGAGGTTCTGGTTGTCACAGTCGACGTGCCGCGTCCGGGCAAACGCCGGCGGGACCTGCGCAACGGCTTTGCCCTGCCGCTGAAGATCGGCCCGCGTATGATCGCGGATCTCATGACGCACCCGAGGTGGTCGCTTGAAGTTCTGCGTAAGGGCGCGCCCCGCTTCGCCAACCTGGAACGTTATGCCCCTCCCGGTGCCGGCGCGCGGTCACTTGCGGAGTTGATGGCCGGGCAGAGCTCCGGGCGGCTTGATTGGACGCTTTTGGCGCAGCTACGCGAGCGCTGGCAAGGACGGCTGGTCGTCAAGGGCATCATGGCACCCGAGGACGCTATGCGTGCTCGCGAAGAGGGGGTGGATGCGGTAATCGTGTCCAACCATGGAGGGCGCCAGCTTGATAGCGCGCCGGCCACCCTGCATGCGCTGAAGCAAATCCGCGAAGCCGTCGGGCCGGACTATCCGCTGGCGGTTGATGGCGGGATCCGCACCGGCGAGGACATCCTGAAAAGCCTATTCGCCGGGGCGAATTTCACTTTTCTCGGGCGTCCGTTCCTCTATGCCGTTGCAGCGCGGGGGACGAATGGGGCGAACGATCTCTTTGACATGCTCCGCGCAGAACTCGTAAACGCCATGGCACAGGTCGGGCGTTGTGAACTGTGACTGTTTTCGCTGTTTTGAGAGGCGTTTTGCGGGCACGTTGTTTGAGACTGACTGAGAGGTTTGCCGGATGACCCGTCCAGATGATGTCGTGGAGCAAGCGTTGGAAGCTCCTTCGGAAAGGCCATCCATGATAGATCTCGGGATTCTGGAGGAGCTGACCGGCTTTTACCTGCGGGCGGCCTATGAGGCCTGCTACAACGACTTTGCCACGGTGCTCGGCCCGGATAAGCTAAAGCCTGGCAGCTTCGCGCTGATGTCGTTGATATTCGAGAACCCGGGAATCACCCAGGTTGAGCTCGCACGTGGCAGTGGCCGCGACAAGTCCAGCGTGGCCATCGCGCTACGGCAACTGGAGGATTCAGGGCTGATCCGGCGCGTCCGCCTCGAGGGCGACCGGCGCTCCTATGCCAGTTATCTCACGAGCGCGGGAGAGACGCTTTATCAGCGGATGATAGCCAAGGCGCGCACGCATATCGAGCGTGTGGACGCGATTGTTGGGCCAGAACGCAAGGCGATCCTGCTGACGATTCTGAAAGACATCGTCGACGGGCTTCAGGCGGATTAAGGCACCGCCGCCCATCGCTCCGCCTCTCAAACGCGATCTCAACGCCGTGTGGCTGACTGGAAGGACGTTGTCCTTCATCTCGCTGAGAACAGCCTCGCTTCCGTGCGTCTGACGCTCAAGGGATGTGACAGTACACCTCACGTCGCCAAGGCGTTGAAACCCTTGCTTTTTATCTAGCCTGCCGCTATGAGCGAACAGATCTTGGCTGTTGCCAGATTGCTCTGCGCCGGGAAGCCGTTCCCCGGGCGGGGGAACTCAGTCGGCTTTCCGCGCTTTCATGGTTTCGCGCTGCGCTTTTATCGGGTCGGCAATGTTTTGCGGTCTGTTCGCGACCATTTGTTATCCACCATAGTTCGTGCATGTGCGTCTGCCTTTGAATGAGCAGCCAGCATCATCATATTCTATGACAGCGCGTCGCTGAATTTTACGCAGCGTAAGCCTGACTTTCCAACTTCGTAGGTCGATCGCCGCAATTCTGACGAAGACATCCCGGCATTCGCAAACTTCACATCGAGAAGGATTTCATGGACAGGCGTTCATTCATCATCGGAGGAGGCGGGGCACTAGCGGGCATGACCGCTTTTCTGAACAATGCCGTCGCCCTTGCACAGGATCAGGCCGAAACGGCGCAGCTTCAGCAGTCTCTCCCCGGGGAAACGCAACCCTTCTCGTTCGACCTCCTGACGGCCACGATGAAGCAGAAGGCCGAAAAAGAATATCAACCGGTAGAGGAAGCTCTGCCGGAATCGGTGACGGAGTTGAGCTATGATCAGCATCGCGCGATCCGCTTCCGGCCCGATGCTGCCTTTTTCGCCGGCGAGGCTCCCTTCGAACTCCAGGCCTTCCATCCCGGCTGGCTCTTCAAGCAGCCGGTGCATCTTCATGTGATCGAGAATGGCGCCGCCACGAGGATGCACATCACATCGCAGATGTTCGAGTACCGCCAGCCTTTGTTGGACCCGCAGAAATTCCAAGGCATGGAGTTTCCGGGCGTTGCGGGCTTCCGGCTGCACTATCCGCTCAACAATCCGGATATCATGGACGAGCTCGTGTCGTTTCTCGGCGCCAGCTACTTTCGGGGGTTGGGGCGGGGAAGCATCTATGGGATCTCCGCGCGCGGCCTCGCGGTGAATACGGCGACGCCCGTTGGCGAAGAATTCCCGATGTTCACCGATTTCTGGATCGAGAAGCCGGAGCGCAGAAGCAAGTCCATCATGGTCTATGCCGCGCTCGATAGCGCCAGCGTCACGGGAGCATATTCGTTCCAGATCACGCCCGGCCAGAATACGACCATGGAGGTGATCGCGCGGCTCTTCATCCGCAACGACATCCAGAGACTGGGCATCGCGCCGATGACCTCGATGTTTCTTTTCAGCCAGAACAATCATCATGCCTTCGACGATTACCGGGGTGAGGTGCATGATAGCGAAGGCCTCAAGATCGTGCGGGGCAATGGCGAGGAGCTGTGGCGCCATCTGAACAACCCGAAGGAGCTCGCCACGTCCTTTTTCGGCGAAACGGGCGTCAAGGCCTTCGGTCTGTTCCAGCGCGATCGGGACTTCGACCACTACCAGGATGCGGAGGCGCATTACGAGCGCCGTCCGTCGCTCCTTGTCGAGCCGCTCGGCGACTGGGGCAAGGGGTATCTCAACCTGGTGGAGATCCCGACAGAGCTCGAGGTGAACGACAATATTGTCGCGTTCTGGATGCCGGAAGGGGAGGTGAAAGCCGGCCAGCAGTTCGAATACCGGTATCGCCTCACTTGGGGCGCGATCGAGGAGCCGACGAATCAGCTCGCGCGAGTGACCGCTTTGCGCGCCGGCATCGGCGGCACTTCCGGCGTGGAAAATGCAGAGGGCCTGAGGAAGTTCGTGGTGGATTTCGAGGGAGATGTGCTCGGGAACCTAGCCGCGGATTCGAACGTTGAGGCCAGTATTTCTGTGACAAGGGCGGAAATAGTGCACAGCGCGGTATCTCGTGTCGAAGCCAATGGCGCATGGCGATTGGTCATCGACCTCATGCCCGAGGGAGACGCGCCTGTGGAGATGACCGGTTATTTGAGTTTGAACGGCCAGAGGCTATCTGAAACGTGGGCGTATCAGTGGAGAAGAACCGATGAGCAGCGCTGAGGAAAACTTGCGCGCGCATCATATCGTTCAGCAGAGCGCGTTGCCTGCGGCTCCCATGGCGATGCCGGAGCAAGTGTTGTCGCGGCGCTGGCGCGGCTTTTTGCTGCGGCCGTTCCTTCAGTGGCTGGCGCTGAGATAGACATCTTGCCGGCAGACCGGCTTTGAACGGGATTTGTGATGGTTACGTTGCGGCGCGCCGCCTCTGCTCTCTTTGCATTGGCGATGGCACTTACGGCCAGCTATCTGGCGATAGGCTATTTCGATTCAGATGGGTTGCAGTGGCTGGATCTCGCGCGCGTGGTCCTGCTGGCGCTCAGCACGGCCTGGCTCGCCTGGGGCGCGGTCCTGGCACTCAACGGGCTGTTCTCGCTTCGGCGTGGACGCGTGCCGCGCCTGCGCGGTCCGATCACGGTCAGAACTGCCGTGGTGGTGCCCGTTTATAACGAGGACCCCGTCAAATCCTTCTCGCATGTAGCTGCGATGGTGAAGAGCATCGGCCGGACGTCCTTCGCCAGCCAATTCGATTTCGTCATTCTTTCGGACACGACCGATCAACGGATTGCCGCGAAAGAGGAGTTCTGGCTTGTGCGGCTCAAAACCGAAGTGAGCCATATCTGCCAGATCTTTTACCGGCGGCGTCCCTCAAATCCGGGAAAGAAGGCAGGCAATATCGCTGATTTCATCAAAACCTCCGGTGCGCTGTACGACTACCTCATCATCCTTGACGCCGACAGCCTGATGGAGGGCTCGACGATGGTGGAGATGGTGCGGCGCATGGAGGCCGATCCTCAGCTTGGTTTGTTGCAGACCTTGCCAAAGGTCATCCGCGCACGCTCGTTCTTCGGACGGGCCATTCAGTTTTCCGCCTCTTACTACTCTCCGATCTACGCTCAGGGCCTCGCACTGCTGCAAGGCACGGAGGGTCCTTTTTGGGGCCACAACGCGATTACCCGTACACGCGCTTTCGCGCAGAGCTGCGGCCTCCCGCAATTGCCGGGTAAGCCCCCCTTCGGCGGCCATATCCTCAGCCACGATTTTGTCGAAGCGGCTCTCCTGGCGCGGAATGGATGGAAGGTGAGAATAGATCCCGACCTGCGCGGTTCTTTCGAGGAGGGACCGGATAACGTCATTGATTACGCCAAGCGCGACCGCCGCTGGTGCCAGGGTAATCTGCAGCACAGCCGGATCTTGCCCGCCCCGGGATTGAAGAGATGGAGCCGTTTCGTCTTCGTACAAGGTATTATGGCGTATGTTTCGGCGCCTCTTTGGGCGCTCTTCCTGGCTGCCAGCATTATCGCTCCGGCCATGACGGTGATCCCGGACTATTTCCCGGCGCCTGGATTGCCGGTTTTTCCCAAAGTTGAAACGGCGAATGCCCTGGCGCTGCTTACGGGCGTGGTCGGGCTTCTTCTCGGGCCAAAGCTCCTTATTCTGATCGACGGCATGATAACCGGTCGGAATCGCCGCTTTGGCGGAAGCATCCGGGCGTTCTGCAGCGTCGTGATAGAGATTGTCTGTACCAGCGTCCTCGCGCCGATCATGATGCTGTTCCAGACGCGGGCGGTGCTTGAGATTCTGGCCGGGGCGGATGCAGGATGGCCTGCTGCCAACCGGGAAGCCGGCCGCGTCAGCCTCAGCGAGGCCTGGGCCGCCAGTTGGTGGGTCATGGTGGTCGGGCTTATAACGATTGGAGCGGCCTACCGGCTTGCGCCGGATTACCTGATTTTCGTGCTTCTGGTGGCAGGTCCTCAGGTCGTGGCGCCATTTGTGATCAGCAGCACGTCTTATGCCAGCCAGGCGCTCCGCCGCGCGCCGGTAAGCCTGTTCGTCACACCCGAGGAACTGACGCCCTCGCAAGTAATGCGCGAGCAGCAGAATGTCCTGGTGCGTTGGCGAGCGGACACGGTGGAACCTTCGGACTCAATAATGGCCGAGCAGTCGGAGGATCCGGCGGAGGCCAGGACCAGCCGATGACCACCACGCTTCCGCAGTTGGGCGGGCGCGATCACAGGATAGATGCCTTCCGCGGCATTGCTCTCCTGATGATCTTCGTCAATCATGTCCCGGGCAACGCCTTCGAGAACCTTACCTCGCGCAATTTCGGATTTTCCGACGCGGCGGAAGCTTTCGTGCTCATGTCCGGCATCGCCGTTGGGCTCGCCTATGCACGTCCGTTCCGTGCAGGAGAGTATCTCAAAGGTTGCCTGAGTGTCTGGCGCCGCGCCGGCACTTTGTATGTCGCGCATATGGTCTGCACCGCTATCGCCATCGGAATTCTGGCGGCGGGCGTTGTCTTTCTCGATACTATCGATGTGCTTGCGCGCGTGAACTTCACGCCGCTCCTCGAACAGCCGCTCAGGACGATGGTGGGTCTGCCGCTGCTTACGCATCAGCTTGGCTATCTGAACATCCTGCCCATGTATGCGGCGCTGCTTGTCATTTCACCGGTCTATATCCTGATAGGATTGTGGAACCGCCTTGGCCTCATAGCCGTGGCCATCGTGGTCTGGGTGCTGGCTGGCGCCTTCCGCATCAACCTGCCTAATTTCCCGCTGCCAGGCGGCTGGTTCTTCAATCCGGTGAGCTGGCAGCTGATTTACGCCATCGGCATTGCCGGCGGCCTTGCCATGATCCACAAGCGCAGACTGCTTGGCTATCACGGATGGCTGTTTTCCGCCTGCCTTGCCTATCTGGGCTTCTCCCTCCTCTGGGTGCAGATGGAGATGGGCAGTTTGCCGTTCCAGCCATATCTCCCGTTCTACATCGGCGGAATGGACAAGACATTTCTCGCGCTTCCCCGGTTGCTGCATGTGCTGGCGCTCACTTATGTGCTCACGAATCTCCCCGCCGCTTCACGCCTGCTGGCGGGACCCGCCTTTCACGCCATCCGGCTTATCGGGCAGCACGGGCTCGCGGTGTTCACGGTCGGAACCGTGCTGTCGATCGCGCTGCAGGTCCTGCGCGCGCGCTTCGATACAAGCATGGTCGAGGATGCGGCGCTCCTGACAGGGGGCATTCTCGTCCAATACGGCATCGCGCGCTTTATCGTGGCGAGTTCCGAGCGGAAGCGGACTGTGCGAGACGGCGCCAATATAGGCGAACCGGCGGTAGCCGGTTCCATCGCACGGCGGGCGTAGGCTAAAGCCAGTCTGGAAGGGAATCGAGGGCGATCAACTGCTCATAGGTGGGGCGCGGCCTCACGATATGGAAGCGATCCCCATTCACCAGAACTTCCGGCACCAGCAGGCGGGAATTGTAGGTGCTCGACAGCACCGCGCCATAGGCGCCGGCAGTGCCGACTGCAATCAGGTCGCCCGGTTCCATCCTGGGCAGATCGCGGTCGAGCGCCAGGAAGTCGCCTGTCTCGCAGACCGGCCCCACCACATCCGCTTTGAGGTGCGGCGCATCCGCTGCCGGTTCGGCAACGGGGCGGATCGTGTGATACGCATCGTAGAGTGTCGGGCGAATGAGGTCGTTCATCGCCGCATCGATAATGAGGAAGTTCTTCCCTTCGCCTTCCTTCAGGTAAAGCACCCGCGAGATCAGAACCCCGGCATTGCCCACGATGAGGCGCCCGGGCTCGAAGATCACTTTCAGGCCCAAACGCGTCACATGCCTGCGCACCACCTCGGCATAGGCATCCGGTAGAGGCGGCGGCTCGTTGTCTTCCCGGTAGGGAACACCCAGGCCGCCTCCAAGGTCCACATGCTTGATGGCATGACCATCCGCGCGAAGCGTCTCCGTCAGCTCGGTCAGAAGGGCAAAAGCCTGGTCAAATGGCTGCAGCTCGGTGATCTGGCTGCCGATATGCATATCGATGCCAGTGACTTCGAGGCCGGGAAGGCTCGCCGCGCGGGCATAGGCCGCGCGAGCATCCTTCCAGGGGATGCCGAACTTGTTCTCTGATTTGCCGGTTGAGATCTTCTTGTGCGTTTTCGCGTCCACATCCGGATTGATGCGCAGCGACACCGGCGCCTTAACGCCTGTTGCGCGGGCGCGGGCGGAGAGCAGTTCAAGCTCCGGCAAGGATTCCACATTGAAACACAAAATGCCCGCGGAAAGCGCGCAATCCATCTCCTCGCCGGTCTTGCCAACGCCGGAAAAGAGGATCTTGTTCGCCGGAATTCCGGCTGCCAGCGCGCGGCGCAACTCGCCCTGGGAGACGACGTCCGCCCCCGCTCCCAGATTTCCGAGCGTCTTCAGCACCGCCTGGTTTGAATTCGCCTTCATCGCGTAGCAGACGAGCGCGTCGAGGCCGGAAAGCGCTTCGGAAAACACCCGGTAATGGCGTTCCAGCGTGGCTGTCGAGTAGCAGTAGAAAGGTGTGCCGACTGCCGCCGCTATCCGCGGTATCGGCACATTCTCGGCATGCAGCACGCCGTCGCGATATTGGAAGTGGTTCATTGGACGGGTTCTTTTCTTACGCCGTGGTGACGGTGCCGGAGGACCAGAGAAGGGTACCAGCCGGTACGCGACATCGACAGAGCGCCTATTGAATCAGCCGGTCGAGGATAAAAGGCCGGTTCGTGGCAGGCCTCTGCGGCTCGGGCGGCACAGGCTGGTCATTCCGCTCCGCCTCCCGCCGCGCTTCGACAGCCGCTTCATAGGGCGTATCGAGCGGGCCCTTGCGGCCGCAGGCGGAGAGCCCGACCGCCAGGCCGAGGACAAGAAGAGTGAGCGTTGCCTTTACTTTCATGTGCCGTCCAATCCGTTGGATTCCGGAACCTTCTAGCCCTTTTTCTCCAGACTTGCATCCCGTTTCAGCCGCTTCTTCCAATAGCGGACCTGCCGGCGCACCTCGGCGGGTGCGGTGCCGCCGAAGGATGTGCGGCTTTTGACGGAGTTGCCGACGGACAGAACCGAAAAGATGTTCTCGGTGATGGCCGGATGGATCGCCTGGAGGTCCGAAAGCGCGAGCTTTTCCAGCCCGCATTTCCGCTCCTCGGCGAGGGCCACGGCGCGGCCCGTCACGTGGTGCGCTTCGCGGAAGGGCAGGCCAGCCTCGCGCACCAGCCAATCGGCAAGATCAGTGGCGGTGGAAAAGCCGCTTCCAGCAGCTTTCTTCATGGCGGCCGCGTTCACCTCCATATCGCCGATCATGCCGGTCATAGCCGCAAGCATCAGGTCCAGTGTTTCCGCGGCGTCGAAGACCGCCTCCTTGTCTTCCTGCATATCCTTGGAATAGGCGAGCGGCAGGCCCTTCATCACCGTCAAGAGGCCGATCAGATGCCCATTGATGCGTCCCGTCTTGGCGCGGATCAGCTCCGCCGCATCCGGGTTCTTCTTCTGCGGCATGATGGAGGAGCCGGTGGAGAAGGCATCGGACAGGCGGATGAAGCCGAACTGCGGCGTCGACCAGATGACGATCTCCTCCGCAAGCCGTGAAAGGTGCGTCGCGCAGATTGCGCTCACGGAGAGGAATTCCAGCGCGAAATCGCGATCGGAAACCGTATCGATCGAATTGCGCGTGGGCTCGCGAAAGCCCAACGTCTTCGCGGTCATGTGACGGTCGATTGGAAAGCTCGTGCCCGCGAGCGCGGCTGCTCCCAGCGGGCTCTCGTTCAGCCTCTCGACGGCATCGCGCACGCGGGTATGGTCGCGGCCGAACATTTCCACATAGGCCATCAAATGATGGCCGAATGTTACTGGCTGCGCCGTCTGCAGATGCGTGAAGCCGGGCATAACGGTGGCCGCATGCTCCTCGGCGCGGACAAGGAAAGCTTCGATCAGGCCGCCAAGCGCCACGTCGATCCGCAACAGCTCTTCCTTGACCCAGAGGCGGAAGTCGACCGCCACCTGGTCGTTGCGCGAGCGCGCGGTGTGCAGCCGGCCCGCGGCCGGGCCGATCAGCTCCGCCAGCCTTGCTTCGACATTCATGTGGATGTCTTCAAGTCTGGTGGAAAATTCGAACTTGCCTGCTTCAATTTCTGACAGGATTGTGTTCAGCCCGTGAGCGATCTTCTTTTCGTCCTCGGTGGAGATTATGCCAGTTTCGGCAAGCATTGCCGCATGGGCGAGGCTGCCGCGGATGTCCTGGGCATAGAGTTTCCGATCGAAGCCGATGGATGCATTGATCGCTTCCATGATGGCATCGGGGCCTGAGGCAAAACGTCCGCCCCACATGCGGTTGCTGGCTTTGTTCTCGTTCATCATGGTAACCGGGCGCTGGAGTAAAGAAATGCCGATGAATAGGAAGTTTCCAGCGGTTGGTCTGGTCGCGCTTTCCGCGGTCGCAGGCATCATCGCCGGGGTTACCGCCCTATACGTGATGGGTGGGCCGAATGGCAACCTCAGCGCGGGTAATGTCGAGACAGCCGCCTGTGAGGCGACGAGCCAAAAAGCTCAGGCGCTCGATAGCGCCATTAGCGGTGAGGTAGCCGCCATGCTGCCTGCCGATCCTCCTCAATCCCTCAGCAATCTCGGCTTCAACGGGCCGGAGGGCGAGCCGATAACGGTAGCCGGCCTGGCCGGGAAAACACTTCTCATCAACCTCTGGGCCACCTGGTGCGTGCCGTGCCGCACGGAAATGCCGGCGCTGGACATGCTGGAGCGCGAGATGGGCTCCGACCGTTTCGAGGTGGTGGCCATCAATGTGGACCGTGGCGGCGACGAGAAGCCGAAGGCGTTTCTGGAGGAGACCGGAATCAAGTCGCTCGCCTATTATCGGGACAGTTCCCTTGGAGTTTTCAACGAGCTGAAGACGCGGGGACTGGCGCTTGGCCTCCCGATCACTCTTCTGGTGGACGAAGATGGCTGCCTGCTGGCGCATATGAACGGGCCTGCCGAGTGGGCTAGCGAGGACGCCAAGAGGCTGATCCGGGCCGCCGTGGGCGAGGAAGGCTGAAGGAGCGCTTTTATGTGCATCCGCCATAGCGGATGCCATTCCTTCCTGGAACCTGCCCAAGGGTGAGCCTATTCTCAAGGCAGCTGATGCCAGCCGAGAGGCCAAGGAGAGCTGCGCCATGGGTTTTCGCCGCGATCGTCTCACCGCGCCCATTTTCAAGTGGGCTTCCGGCATCATGCCTCCCATCTCCCAGACGGAGCGGGAGGCGATCGATGCCGGCACCGTCTGGTGGGACGGGGCTCTCTTTACCGGAAATCCGGATTGGAACGAGCTTCTCTCCATGCCGGAGGCCGAGCTTTCGGCAGAGGAGCAGGCCTTCATGGACGGGCCGGTGCGCCAGCTTTGCGCCATGGTTGATGATTGGACGCTCAACTGGCGCGACCGCGACCTCGCGAACTCGGTTTGGGATTTCATGCGCCGCGAGAAGTTCTTCGGCATGATTATTCCGAAGACATATGGCGGGCTTGGCTTCTCCAATTACGCGCATTCGGAGGTCGTTCGCACCGTCTCCTCCGCAAGCGTGGTCGCGGGTGTGACCGTGATGGTGCCAAACTCTCTCGGACCTGGCGAACTCCTCATGCATTTCGGCACCGATGAGCAGCGGGATTATTGGCTGCCGCGGCTGGCGGACGGCCGGGAAATCCCCTGCTTCGGGCTTACATCGCCGCATGCGGGTTCGGATGCCGCGGCCATGACGGATACGGGCGTGGTGGAATACGGCACGTGGAAGGGGAGGAAGGTCCTTGGCATCAGGCTCAATTTCCACAAGCGCTATATCACGCTAGGACCGATCGCGACCGTCATGGGCCTCGCCTTCAAGATGCGCGATCCGCAAAAACTCCTCGGCCGCGGGGAAGAGCTTGGCATCACGGTGGCGTTGCTCCCCACCGACACGCCCGGCGTTTCCCATGGCGAGCGGCACATTCCGCTCTTCACCTTCTTCCAGAACGGCCCCCTCTACGGCAAGGATGTTTTCGTGCCGCTCGACCACATTCTCGGCGGAGAAAAACAGATCGGCCAGGGATGGACCATGCTGATGACCGCGCTTGCCGCCGGGCGCAGCATTTCGCTGCCCTCCCAATCGGCGGCATCCGCGGCGATGGCCGCGCGAACGAGCGGGGCTTATGCGCGGATTCGCACCCAGTTCAATGTCCCCATTGGTTTTTTCGAGGGCGTGCAAGTGCCGCTGGCCGAAATGGCGGCCAATGCCTATCTGATCGATGCCGGAAGGAGGCTGACCCTCGCCGCCCTCGACAAAGGCCATCGGCCGTCAGTGCTTTCGGCCATCATGAAATATCATGCCACAGAACGCATGCGCCGCTCCATGACGCACGCGATGGATGTCCACGGCGGCAAAGCCATCATCGAGGGGCCGCGCAACTATCTGGCCTCCGGCTATCGCTCGGTCCCCATCGGCATTACGGTGGAGGGCGCCAATATCCTCACGCGCAATCTGATGATCTTCGGCCAGGGCGCAATCCGTTCGCATCCATTCATGCTGAAGGAGTTATTGGCGCTTTCAAATGAGGACAAAGGCCGCGGGCTGACCGCTTTTGATGATGTTTTTTGGAAGCATCTCGCGCATGCCGCAAAGAACGCGGGCCGCGCCTTTATCCGCGGCTGGTCGGGATCAATGATCGGCCCCGCTCCGCGCAGTGCCGCGAACCCGCGCTACTGGAAGAAGCTTTCCCGCCATACGGCGGCATTTGCGCTTACCGCCGATCTTGCGCTCCTGACGCTGGGCGGGTCTTTGAAACGCAAGGAGATGCTTTCGGCCCGGCTGGGCGATATCCTCGCGGAACTTTATCTCCTGGGCGCGGTGCTGAAGCGCTTCGAAGACGAAGGCCGCCAAGCCGAAGATCTGCCAATCGTGGAGTATCTGATGCGGCAGGGAGAAAGCCGCATCGCCGCCGCCTTTCGCGGCGTGCTCGACAATCTGCCCGCGCGTTGGGCGGCGTGGCTGGTGCGGCTGCTCGCCTTTCCATTCGGCGTGCCCGATCCCACTCCCTCCGACCGGCTGACGGCGCGCATCGCGGAAATTCTTTTGAAACCCTCATCTCAAAGAGACCGTCTGACACCCGGCCTCTATCTTGGCGACGGTCATGCCGAGCATCCCCTCAAGGATTTGGAGGAAGCTTTCCGGCTTGTGATTGAAGCCGCGCCTATCGAGAAGAAGATGCGGGAAGCACGCATTCACGACACTCAAGCGGCGCTGGATGAGAAGGTCGTTACGCCAGCGGAACGGGAGTTGCTTGGCCGCGCTGCGGCGGCGGTGGAAAAGGTCGTTGCGGTCGATGCGTTCCCGATGGAGGCGCTTTCTCCCACTGCCGGCCAGCACAAGCGGCAGAAGCCCATACCGCGGCGCCCACGTCTGAAGCAAACCGCGGAATAGGCTTTGCGGAAATCCATTCCAAGCTAGCGTGTCGGAACCGGCGGATCTTCGCGGTAATCGTAGAAGCCGCGGCCCGTCTTGCGGCCGAGCCAGCCTGCCTCGACATATTTCACCAGCAGAGGGCAGGGGCGATATTTCGAATCTGCAAGCCCTTCATAAAGCACCTGCATGATCGAAAGGCACGTGTCGAGCCCGATGAAGTCGGCAAGCTGCAATGGGCCCATCGGATGGTTTGCGCCGAGCCGCATGGCCGTGTCGATCGCCTCGACGGATCCCACACCCTCATAGAGCGTGTAGATCGCCTCGTTGATCATGGGCAAAAGTATGCGGTTGACGATGAAAGCAGGGAAATCCTCAGCGACGGTAACTGTCTTGTCGAGGCTTTCCACGAAGGCTTTCGCCGTCTCGAAGGTGTGATCTTCCGTGGCGATGCCACGAATAATCTCGACAAGCTTCATCACCGGCACGGGGTTCATGAAGTGAATGCCGATGAAACGTTCCGCGCGATCCGTCTGCGAGGCGAGGCGCGTGACCGAGATGGAGGAGGTGTTGGTGGCGAGCAGCGCCTCGGGGTTCAGAATCGGGCAGAGCTGCGCGAAAATCTTGCGCTTGATCGTTTCGTCTTCCGTCGCCGCCTCAATCACCAAGTCGGCGTCCGAAAGCTCGTCCACGGTCTTTGCGGGCATGATGCGGGCGAGCGCTTCCTGCCGGGTCCGTTCCTCGAGCTTTGCAGAATGGACCTGGCGGGCCATGTTGCCGCTCACCGTTGCGATGCCCGCTTCGATGCGCTCGGGAGAGATATCATATAGCTTCACGCGATAGCCGGCGATCGCAGCTACATGGGCAATGCCGCTTCCCATCTGCCCAGCGCCGACGACCCCCACCGTTTTGATGCTGCCCGTCATATCCTCATCCGCGGCTTTTGCCGCCGCGTTCCCGTGTTGCTGCGATGCAAGCTAAAAGGGCAGGGTCATTTCGTCCACCCTGCCCTCAACGATTCTGCATGCGCTCAAGAAATTGTCAAAGCGCCTTTTCAAGCTCCGGCAGGATCTGGAAGAGATCGCCGACGATGCCATAGTCGGCCACTTGGAAGATGGGCGCTTCCTCGTCCTTGTTGATGGCCACGATGACCTTCGAATCCTTCATTCCCGCCAAATGCTGGATGGCGCCGGAGATACCGCAGGCAATATAGAGATCGGGCGCCACAACCTTGCCCGTCTGGCCCACTTGCCAGTCGTTCGGCGCGTAGCCGGCGTCCACCGCCGCGCGCGAAGCGCCGATGGCGGCACCGAGCTTGTCGGCCAGGGGCAGAAGCACCTCCTCGAACTTTTCCGCCGAGCCCAAGGCGCGGCCGCCGGAGATGATGATCCGGGCCGAGGTCAGTTCCGGCCGGTCGCTTGCCGCGATCTTGTTTTCCACGAAACGCGACAGACCCTTGTCTGCTGCTGCACCGACGTTCTCCACCGGAGCGGATCCCCCCTCGCCGGCAGCCTGGAAGGAGGATGTGCGGACCGTGATCACGCGCTTCGCATCGGTGGCTTCCACCGTCTGAATGGCGTTGCCGGCATAAGTCGGCCTTTTGAACGTCGTGGCATTTACCACCTCGATGACGTCGGACACCTGCATGACGTCGAGAAGTGCGGCCACGCGCGGCAGGACGTTTTTGCCCATGCTGGTGGCTGGGGCCACGAAAGCATCATAGCCGGTCGCCAGCGCCACGATCGTATCGGCTAAAGGCTCCGCAAGCTGCTCCTTAAGGGCGTCGCTTTCCGCCAGCAGCACCTTGCGCACTCCGGCAAGCCGGGCAGCGGCATCCGCCGCTGCCTTCGCGCCTTGGCCAGCCACGAGAATATCGATCTCGCCGCCGATCTTTTGAGCCGCCGAGAGCGCCTTCGCGGTCTGCTCCGAAAGCGTGTTGTTGTCGTGCTCTGCGATGAGGAGAATTGCCATCGTCCCTGTCCTTTCCTAACCGCCAGGCCTAGAGCACGCCGGCTTCGTTCTTCAGTCGGTCGACCAATTCAGCGGCCGAGGAGACCTTGATGCCCGCCTTGCGTTTCGCCGGCTCCTCGGTTGTCAACACCTTGAGCCGGGATCTTACTTCCACGCCGTAGTCGGAAGGGGCCTTCTCGTCGAGCGGCTTCTTCTTCGCCTTCATGATGTTGGGAAGCGAGGCATAGCGCGGCTCATTCAGGCGCAGGTCGGTCGTGACGATTGCCGGCAGCTTCAGCTCCACCACCTGCAGGCCGGCATCCACCTCGCGCGTGATCTTCGCCGTGCCCTCGCTGATCTCCAGCTTGGAAGCGAAGGTGCCTTGGGCCCAGCCAAGAAGCGCCGCCAGCATCTGCCCGGTCTGATTGGCGTCGTCATCGATCGCCTGCTTGCCGAGAATGATCATGCCCGGCTTTTCCGCCTCGGCGATGCCCTTCAGGATCTTGGCGACATCAAGCGGCTCGACCGCCTGATCGCATTTCACCAGAATGGCGCGGTCGGCACCCATGGCAAGCGCGGTTCTGAGCGTCTCCTGCGCCTGGGCGGGGCCGATCGAGACCGCCACGATCTCCTCAACCTTGCCGGCCTCTTTCTGCCGGATCGCCTCTTCCACCGCGATCTCGTCGAACGGGTTCATCGCCATTTTGACATTGGCAAGCTCGACACCGCTGCCGTCCGCCTTCACGCGAGGCTTTACGTTGGCGTCAATCACCCGCTTCACAGGTACAAGAACTTTCATGCACTTACACCTCTCAATCCACAAGGCGGCCCGGATCATCCAAGCAGCATGGGCCGTCTGCCGCTTTCCGCCAAGCCTAGGGGAAAAAACGATCGCAAAGGAGATATCTTCGCGCGAGCGGCCGGACCGTAGTAAGGGCTGCCGCATACGTCAAGTCCGTGCAGGCGTAATCTTTGCGGGCTGAGGATCGGTTTTTTATTCGAGCTTTGCCGCTTGGGGGAGCACGATCCGACGGTCGAAAAGCGGTACGCCTTGACGACGCATGATCACGACAAGAACCGCTCCAGCGAGAATGCCGCCGATATGGGCCGACCAGGAGATCTGGTTTTCGCGATCAACCGCGAACATGAGGAATTGTGAGCCGATCCAAAGCAGGAGCACGATATAGGCCGGCAGGCGTACCGGAATGCGCGCGAAGGCAAGGACCCATAGCTTCACGCGCGGATGCAGGATGAGATAGGCGGCTATAACTCCCGCCACCGCGCCTGAGGCTCCGATGAGCGGCGCCTGGGAATCCGGCGCGACAAGGCCGTGAAGGAAAGCTCCCGCGACAGTGCAGGCGAGATAAAATGCGAGATAGCGCAGGTGCCCCAACGCGTCTTCGACATTGTCGCCGAAGACCCAGAGGAAAAGCATATTGCCGCCGAGATGAAAGATATCTCCATGCAGGAAGGAATAGGTCACATAGGTCAATGGCGCCGGCACGAGCTCGAGTTCGGGCGGCAGCACCGCGAGGTCATGCACCACGCTGGGTATGTAACCAAGGCCGAGGGCGGCCGCCTGAAGGGCTTCCCCGCCACTTAACGATGTCATGGCCCATACGAGGACGTTCAGGCCGATAATGGCGAGCGTTACGTATTGCCGTTTGATGTAGCGCAGGTGGTTCGCGTCATGGATCGGAATGAACATCAGCCTGCACTCTCCCGAGGCAACATGCCGCGATTCAGCGGTTTTGTCCGGGAACCCATAACACGTCGCGCGCGCCGTTGTCATTGACGGCCCGCGCGGCCACGAAGAGAAAATCCGAGAGGCGGTTGACGTAGCGGAGCGCCTCATCGCCTACCTCTTCCTCAGGCGCGCGGCTGAGCTCCACCATCAGCCGCTCGGCCCGCCGTGTAACGGTACGGGCAAGGTGAAGCGCTGCCGCCGCGGGCGAGCCGCCTGGAAGAACAAATGATCTTAAAGGTGCAAGCCCTTCATTGAGCGCGTCGATCTCCCGTTCCAGCCGCTCGGTCTGGGAAGCCACAATCCGCAGCGCCCCTCCGGATTGCTCGGCGCCCTCCGGGGTCGCGAGATCCGCGCCAAGGTCGAAGAGGTCGTTCTGGATGCGAGCGAGCATCGCGTCGATCTGCGGATGACTCGCGGCTGTATGAACGCGCGCCATGCCGATGCAGGCGCTTGCCTCGTCCACCGTGCCAAAGGCGGCGATGCGCAGGTCGAATTTTAGCCGTCGTCCGCCAGCAGCAAGCCCGGTCGTGCCGTCGTCGCCCGTTTTCGTGTAGATCTTGTTGAGTTTCACCATGGCCGCTGTCTGCCGGATCGTCAGTTTCCCGCCTGGCTGTACCACATCGCCAGCACAATCAGCACGATGGCCACGAATTGCAGCGCCACGCGCGCCTGCATGAGCTTGTTGGACGTATTTCCCGAGCCGCCGCGCATCATGTTCATGAGTCCTCGGACGAGCACGAAGACGACGGCGACCATGACGATGACGGCCAGGATGTTGAAAATGGTGGATGCCATGCTTTCTGCTTTCTTTACGGGTCATCCCTGGCCGGCAATCAGCCGGTAGAAGACCCCCGCGGGAAGGAATCGCTTCATGGTGACGCCGATCTTTGCCGGCAGGGTTATAACGTAATGCGGTCGCGGTCGCGGGTGAAGCAGCGCGTGACGCAGGTCCTTATATACCGCCTCCGGCCCGAGTTTTAAGCGCGACTTGCTGCCACCGGCCCTTAGCCTGGCAAGCTGCGCCTGATAAGCTTCGCGGTGGACTGAGCTCTCCACGTCGATATAGCGCTCGAACCACGCAAGACCATTTGCGGCGATGTTCGAGCGGATGGGGCCCGGCTCAATGAGCGAGACCTGGATGCCCGAGCCCAGAAGTTCAGCGCGCAGGCAAAGCATCAGCCCCTCGACCGCATGCTTGGATGCGGCATAGGCGCCGCGATATTTAATGGGGAGCAATCCTAGGATCGAGGAGCAATGGACGATCCGGCCGCTGCCTTGCGCGCGCATGGCCGGCACAATGCGCCGTGTCAAATCGTGCCAGCCGAAAAAATTGGCCTCGAACTGCTCGCGCAGCGCCTCCACGGGCAGGTCCTCCACGGCTCCCGCCTGGGCATGGGCGCCGTTGTTGAAGAGAGCGTCGAGCCGGCCTCCGGTTCGCGTCAATACGCTTTCCGCGAGGGCGGCGATGGAGGCCGGCTCGCGATAATCGAGATAGAAGGCTTCGATCCCGTCATTCTCCAAAGCGGAGAGGTCTTCCGGCTTGCGGGCGGTGGCGAAGACACGCCAGCCGTCCTGCTTCAGTGCCCGGGCGCAATAGGCGCCGATGCCTGAAGATGCTCCGGTGACAAGGATTGTTCGGTTCGTTTTCATAAGCGGCCGATTCGTGGAGGCTTGTTGTTTATCAGCTACACGGCTTCACATATTTGAGATACCCGAGAACCGGACCGGTCGGAAGGATTCGTGTGTGCGGAAGCTGGTGGCGCTAAGAAGGATAGTCAGAGACGCGTTCGGCCATTTCAACGCAGACGATGGCTGGGCTATGGCCAGTCATCTGGCGGTAAGCGCCATCATGGCGCTTTTTCCGTTCCTCATCTTCGCCGCGGCGCTTGCGAGCTTTCTCGGGGCAGATGCGTTTGCCGATACCGCAGTTCACATCGTATTCGACACCTGGCCCAAGGAGGTGGCGGAGCCGCTCGCCCGAGAGGTCCGCAACGTGCTCGGGGTCAGGCGCGGCGACGTGCTTACCTTCGGTGTTGTGCTTGCGGCATTCTTCGCCTCGAATGGTGTGGAGGCATTGAGGCTTTCCCTCAATCGCGCCTATCGGGTGGAGGAACGGCGCTCAATGATATTTCTGCGCCTGCAAAGCCTTGGCTTCGTGCTGATCGCCACCTTGGGGTTTACGGCCATCAGCGTGCTCCTCGTCATCGCGCCCGTGGCCGCCAATATAGCCGTCTCCCGCATCGAGTGGATCGAGCCCTACATGGGAACGATCACGCTCTGGCGATATATCGTCGCGGTGGTGGTTCTGGTTTTTGCGCTGGTTGTGGTGCATATCTGGCTGCCGGCCGGCAGCCGCAAGCTGACCGACATCATCCCCGGCATCATTTTCACGCTATTGGGCTGGATCGCCGGATCCAGCATATTTGCCGCGTATCTCGGGCGCTTCAGCAGCTATACGACGACCTATGCGGGCCTGGCCTCAATCATGGTGGCCGTCGTCTTCCTCTATATCATCTCAGCGATTTTCATTCTCGGCGGTGAAATCAATGCCGCCATTATGCGTTATCGCGAGGCGAGGCGGGCGGTGGCGGGATGAGCGGTGGCGAGCGCCACCCCGAGCGTGGTGATCGCCATTCCTCCGATTTGGATCAGCGTCAGCGTTTCTCCAAACAGCGCCCATGCCATGACGGCCGTTACTGCGGGCACGAGATAGAAGAGTGAGGCCACGCGGCCCACAGCCCCTTTCCGGATCAGCAGCATGAGCAGGAGAACGGCGCCCAGGGAAAGCACGATCACGAGCCACAGCATAGCGAAGACGATTTCGCCGTTGAGCACAAAATGCCGGGTCTCGAACAGAAGCGAAATCGGGAACGCAAAGAGGAAGCCGCCCAGATATTGGCAAAGCGTGCCGCTGATGAGATCGGCATTGCCGACGAAACGTTTCTGCCACACCGTTCCAGCGCTCATGGCGATTACGGCGGCAAGACCCACGCAGATCGTGGCGGGCGTAACACCGCCAGCGACTTGGCCGAGCTTGGGCGAAAGCACAATTGCAACCCCGACAAGGCCCACCACGAGGCCAAGCCAGTGACGCCTGCCGACCTCCTCACCGGTGAAAGTGCCTGCCATTAATGCGGTAAGCAGCGGCTGCAGCCCGACAATCAACCCTGCCAGCCCAGCGGGAAGCCCCTTGTGAACGGCCCAGAACACACCTCCAAGATAAATACCGTGCATCAGCACGCCTGCCACGCCGGAATGGAAAGCCGTGCGCGCCGGCAGCGGGCGGGCTCCCATGATCGGCATCAGCAGCAGGAGAAGGGCAACGCTCAGCGCGAAACGTACCCAGAGGAACGTGAAGGGCTCCGCCCATGGCATCGCGTAGCGCGCGCCGATGAAGCCTGTCGACCACAGGATCACAAAAAGCGCTGGCGCGACTTTGACGAGTTGGGGCATCAGGTTTCGGATTTTCCCTTGGTCTTCGGCGCGATCCTCTGCATCGTCTCGAGCGACAAGGAAAGCAAAAATTTCAAACAGCATGGTCAGGGATATTGAAGGCAGGCACGCGCCGGCATTCGGAAATGTTTCATCGACTGGCTTTGCTAGGCAGATGAATCCAGGCCTATCATCCTCACAATATCGCCCGGCGTGGCGCCTGCCTCCCGCAATGCGGTGATGCCCGTATCTCCCCTGCTTTTGGAAAGCTTGCGGCCGGCTTCGTCGACAATGAGCGCATGGTGGTGGTAGCGCGGGACAGGAAGGCCCAACAGTTCCTGCAGCAGCCGGTGAACCGCCGTTGCGTGGAAGAGGTCGCGTCCGCGCACCACGTGGGTGATGCCCTGCAGCGCGTCGTCCACGACGACGCTCAGATGATAGCTTGTCGGCACTTCCTTGCGGGCGATCACCACGTCACCCCAAAGATCCGGCTCCGCCGCAATGCGTTCGGTCTGGCCATCCGGGCCGCCGCCGCTCTCATCCCAGAAGAATGGCTTCGTCACATGCGCGAGCGCGGCTTTCATATCCAGCCGCCATGCAAATGGCTCTCCGTCCTCCATGCGCCGGCGGCGCTCTGATTCCGGGCGCTTCCTGTCGATGGGTGGAAAAAGCGGCGCTCCGTCGGGGTCGCGTGGCCACTTTTTGCCGTCAGCTTCCTTATCCGCGATAAAAGCGCGCATCTCGCCGCGGCTCATGAAGGAAGGGTAGACTATGTCCGCGTCGATAAGACGCTCGAGCGCTTCGGTATAATCATCGAAGTGCTCGGACTGGCGGCGCACCGGCTCTTCCCAATCGATGCCGAGCCAGCGAAGGTCGCGGTAGATCCCCATTTCCAGCTCCGGCGTGCAGCGCGCGGTGTCGATATCCTCTATCCGAAGGAGAAAGCGCCCGCCTGCTGCGCGGGCCATGGAATGGTTGAGCAGCGCCGAGTAGGCGTGACCGAGATGGAGCATCCCGTTCGGGCTCGGCGCGAAGCGGAAGACAGGAACCGTCATTGCAGCGGTGAGCCTTGCAGGAAATGGATTGTAGGGGCCATCCCTGCATTGCTAGGCTTGCCCGAAGCGAAGCGCAAGGATTCCCCATGGAGCGAATCGAAACGGCAGCCGATATCGGGCGCGGACTGGACGCCTTGGTTCTGCTCGACCGAAGGCTTGGGCCTGTGCGAGCCGTCGCGGGCGCCGTGCCGCTGCGGCGCGGCCCCCCAGGCTTCCATAGCCTTGCCTCGGTCATTGTCTCCCAGCAGGTCTCGCGAGCAAGCGCCGACGCGATTTTCGCGAGGCTTTCCCAATTGGTAAAGCCGTTGACGCCCGACGGATTTCTCGCCGCCGGCGAGAGCGTGATGGTGAAAGCGGGACTATCGCGGGCGAAGCAACGCACCTTGACTGCGCTCTCTGCGGCGCTGCAGGACAAGGCGCTCGACCTTGACGATCTCGGTAACCTTCCGCCGGCAGATGCCATGGAGGCGTTGACAGCCATTCCAGGCATCGGTCCGTGGACCGCACAGGTTTACCTGCTGGTTGCCGCCGGCCATCCGGATATCTTTCCCGCGGGCGACATTGCCTTGCAGGCGGCGGTTGGCCATGCGCTGGCGCTCGATGCGCGCCCAAAGGCGAATCAGCTCGCCCTTATAGCCGAATCGTGGAGCCCGTGGCGCTCTGTCGCAGCCCGTCTTTTTTGGGCCTATTATCGTGAGATCCGTGGCGCGGAAGCCGCTCCGGCGGCCTGAAATACCGAAAATTCAGCGAAATGGGCGGTTTGGCCCATCGGAACTACAATACCGGCTTCACATTCCTGTCACTGCGGGATTACATTATCCGCGCCGATCGATCTGCCTAGCAGGAGCCATGAGGACGTGACGATCGCTATATCGCCGGACGGCATGCCCGCGCTGGTGCTCAATGCGGACTATCGCCCGCTAAGCTATTATCCCCTGTCGCTGTGGTCGTGGCAGGACGCCGTCAAGGCCGTGTTTCTCGACCGGGTCAATATCGTTGCCGAGTACGAGCAGGCTATCTCGTCTCCGTCCTTTACGATGCGGCTTCCGAGTGTCGTCAGCCTCAAGACCTATGTGAAGCCGTCGCGCTATCCGGCCTTTACGCGATTCAACGTGTTCTTGCGTGACCGCTTCCAGTGCCAATATTGCGGCACGCGGGAGGAGCTTACCTTCGATCATGTGGTCCCGCGTCGGCATGGCGGCGTCACCTCGTGGGAAAATGTGGTCGCCGCCTGCTCGCCCTGCAATCTGAGGAAGGGCGGGCTCATGCCCGATCAGGCCAAGATGTGGCCACAACAAAAACCCTACCGGCCGACGGTCCACGATCTGCATAATAATGGGCGGCTTTTCCCGCCCAATTATTTGCATGAGAGCTGGATGGATTATCTATACTGGGACGTCGAGCTGGAGCCGTAAGCCCGGCGCCCCCCGGCATCAGGACAATACAGTCCCTGTCAGCGCTTCAGCGCGCCGCGCAGTGCAATTACGGCAAGAATGGCGCTGGCGATGACATTCCAGCCCGCGAAGGAAAGTCCCAGAAAGCGTCCTGCCGCTACATTGCAGGAAGGCGGAATGACAGCATTGAGCTGATCGAGCAGGTTTCCGGAGGAAACGCTGGGCGGGAGTGCTCCACAGTCGGTGGGGCCTTCCCACCAGCCCCATTCGACACCGGCATGATACGCACCCAGGCCGAGACCCCACAGCATCAGAAGACCGCCCACGAGAAGGAGACCGCGCGTGACGATCGCGGGCGCCTTGACCGCAGAGGAGATAAGGGCAAGGACCATCACCGGCACGCCGATATAATAGGGAACCCGTTGCTCCAGGCAGAGCTTACAGGGAAGGTACCCGCCAATGTATTGGAACCCCAGGGCGGTCCCGACGGTGGCTGCCATGGCGAGGGCCAGAAAACCAGCAGTAAGGGTCTGAAGCCTGGTGGCTGGAGCTGTAATCGTCATTGAACAACGTGCCTTTTTGCTTGCGTAAAATACCATAAAATATCGAGTTCGGCTCTATAACGGGCGCGGCGATAGAGCGCAATCTCGGGACAGGCTTCCGCGAAGAGTTGACGCGGACGCGCTTCCCCGTATAGTCCGCGCCTGCCTGGCCTTACTCGGCGCGGGCCCCTGTGGCGGAATTGGTAGACGCGACCGACTCAAAATCGGTTTCCGCAAGGAGTGCTGGTTCGAGTCCGGCCAGGGGCACCATTTCCATCTCCTCACGCTGTCGCGGCCTGCGGCCGCTTCCCTCCGGAGGGGGCGTCGAACAATCGGCGACGGGCGGTCGCCCTTGCGAGCCCTGCGGGTTCGCGCTTCCGGCAGCAGTTGCCCCTCGCCGCTTCCTTCGGTACTTCTCCGTTCGACAACCGCTTTTCACGGAGTTTCGCGATGGATGCTCAGATCAGGACCGATACGCTGCCGCACGAGACGCGTCTTGATCGTCTCGCTGAAGTTGCCGTCCGCGTCGGACTGGGTCTCAAGCCGGAACAAGAGCTTGTGATGACGGCTCCAGTGGAAGCGCTGCCGCTCGCTCGCCGAATCACCGAGCATGCCTACAAGGCTGGCGCTGCGCTGGTCACAACGGTCTTCTCCGACGAAGAATCGACGCTGCTTCGCTTCCGCCACGCTTCGGATGAGAGCTTCGACAAGGCACCCTCCTGGCTGTTCGAGGGGATGGCGACCGCCTTCCGCGAAGGCGCGGCACGGCTCGCCATCGTCGGTGAAGATCCTTCTCTTCTGGCGGGGGAAGATTCCGATAAGGTGTCGCGCGCCAACCGGGCGCGGTCGAAAGCCTATATGCCGGCGCTGGAGCTGATCGCCGGCTTCCAGATTAACTGGACGATCGTATCCTTCGCCGCGCCGGCCTGGGCCAAAACCGTCTTTCCTGACCTCCCCGAGCACGAGGCGGTGGCCAGCCTGTGGGATGCGATCTTTTCCGCCTCGCGCATTGATGGGCCGGACCCCGTGGCGGCCTGGTCCGCGCATAACCGGGAACTCGCTGCCCGGCGCGAACATCTGGACGCCCGGCGCTATGCGGCGCTGCGCTTCCGTGGTCCGGGGACCGATCTTACGGTGGGGCTCGCCGATGATCATGTCTGGCAGGGCGGCGCATCCATGGCGGCCAACGGCATAACCTGCAATCCGAACATTCCCACGGAGGAAGTGTTCACCACGCCCCATAAGGACTGCGTAGAAGGCGTCGTGAAAAGCACCAAGCTTCTTTCCTATCAGGGGACGCTTATTCAGGATATCGCCGTGCGTTTCGAGGGCGGGCGCATCGTTGAGGCATCGGCGCGGACGGGTCAGGAGGTTCTGCAAAAGGTGCTGGAAACCGACGAGGGGGCAAGACGCCTCGGCGAGGTGGCGCTTGTGCCCAATTCCTCACCCATATCCCGAAGCGGGGTTCTCTTCTACAACACGCTCTTCGATGAGAATGCCGCCTGCCATATCGCGCTTGGCCAGTCCTATGCCAAATGCATCCGGAACGGCGTCGGCATGGATGAAGCGGCACTTGCCGGCAAGGGGGCGAACAAGAGCCTCATCCATATCGACTGGATGATCGGATCGGGCGAGATCGATATTGATGGCATTGCCGCTGACGGGACGCAGGAGGCAGTGATGCGACGTGGAGAATGGGCCTTCTGAGGGGCCTAGGGCGCTCCGCGGTATCGCAATCACTGCCTGCCCTGGGTCACGTTTACTTGCGGTCGTGCTTGGCTCTTTGCCACTCTCTCGGATGGGACGGGTATCTGAAGAGTTCGGGAGTGTTGAATCCAGCGATGCTTGAGCCGAGCGATGGCGACCGGCGCGGATCTGGTGCGGGGGTGGGCTTGGGAGCCTCGGTCAGGGCCGGCCGCCATCGTTTATTATGGTAAGTTTCCCGGTCGCGGGCGTGTAGCTGGACTTTAGGTCATCCGCCGTTTCATCAATAAGGATGCGTGACGGCCATGGGATGACGCTCCTCAGCGCCGGCTTATTCCACCTTCAGCAGGCAGAAAGCTACTGTTCCGCGGTGCGCCCTTCCGTCGGGATTCTATTCATGGCCGTCGCAGTCCACATCTGCCTTTTGTGTTTCAATTTTTCCGTCTCGCGATTTGATCCGAACCCTTTACCCTCCCATTCCCATGCGGGCCCAGATTGGCAGCGGACGTTCAGGCGGCTTCGTTTTTCGATCTGCCAATCTCTTTACGCCCTTGCGGCATTGCTGGCCTGCTTCTGCGCCGGCGCGTGGGCACAGAGTCCCGTTCTTTACACCACCCCAGGTACCCACACCCCTTACGTCGTCCCGTCCAATGTCTACCGGATTCAGGTGGAGGTCGCAGGCGCTGGTGGTGGAGGTGGTGGTCAGGACGGTGGCAGCACGAGAGGAGGCGCAGGCGGCAGGGGAGCTCTCATCACGGCAACCATGGCGGTCACTCCGGGGCAATCGCTAACCGCCATTGTGGGCGGCGGCGGCGGCGGTGGCGGCAATAATATCGCATGTTCGGGAGGAGGTGCCGGAGGATCGGGAGAGGGCGCAGGCGGTTCTGGTGGCGGGGCGGGCTGTACGGGAGTGTCTGGCGGCGGCGGCGGTGGCGGCGGCGGTTCGGCGCTTGTCTTCGCCGGCACAAGAATCCTCAAGGCCGGCGGCGGCGGTGGCGGACAAGGCAATGCCCGCCGGACGGGCGCCAGTTTCAATCTTCCTGGCGGGAGCGGATCGACAAGCCTCAGCCAGGCAGCCAATTGCAGTGCTTCTTCTAACGGTGCTTCAGGAGCAAACTACGGCAGCGGCGACGGCAGCGGCGGCGGCGGAGGAGGCGGAGGCTACTCCTCGGGCGGAGGCGGCCAGGGTTATACCGATGTCGAACACCCTTTCACTGTGGCCGGTTTTGCATCCGGGGGCGGCGGCTCGTGCCGTTCCAATTCCAGTTCTCTGTGGATCGTCACCCCCAGCGCCACTGCCGCCGGTGGCGCCAGCGGTTCCGGCGCCGGGGGAGCTGGGGGCAATGGCTGGGTCAGGATAACGCCGATCGCGGCAAGATCGAATCTCTTCATCACCAAGACCAGTTCAACCACCTCGGTGCAGGCCGGCCAGCAGACCACTTATACCGTCCGGGTGATGAATAACGGGCCGGATCCGGTTGCGCCACTCCTGGCGGATCCGGCCGTCACCGCGCTGCCGAAAACTTCCGTCACCTGTTCGCCCACGCCGGGCCTCTGCACGACCCCTCCCACCATCACACAGCTTCAGTCGGGCTCGTTTCAGCTTCCGACACTAAACTCGGGCCAGTTCTACGAGATCAGGATTGCCGCGACTGTGAATGCCACAGGTGCCACGGTCGCCAATTCTGCGTGGACACAGGTCCCCACGGGCTGGACCAACTCCGGCACGAACTGCATAAATTCCGGGCTCCCTGCTGGTGTGACGCGTTCATTCACCTCCTCAAACGGCCGCTGCACGGTAACGGATACGGATGCGGTGGCCGCCCAGGTGACGGTCGAAAAGACGCTCGTCGGCGAAAGCATCACGCGGAATGATGTTGCCGAGCCGAGCGAGGTGCTGACCTATGACGTGAGGATCGCTCATGCGGGCGGCGGCGCTTTCTCCAATTTCGACTTAGTGGAAGATATTCCCGACGGCGCCACTCTCACCTCGGTAACCGGTGCTACCGGCTTCAGCCAGCCGATCAAGGGTCCTGCCGCGGTCAATCTGCAAGTAGCCCAGGTGCCAGTCGGCGGAACGGCAACGGTTAAGATCGGGCTCACAATGGCCCCGAGCTTTCCGCTTGGTGTCAACGAGATAACCAACCGGGTCGGCGGCGGAGACGTGCCAGCCAATTGCTCGCAGTGCGAAGTCACGATACCGACCACGCCTTACGTGCCGACATTCCCGCCGACGCTGTCCTGCTCGACACCCGGGGATTTCTTCAACACGGCTTATGATGGCGCGGGCGGCAGGCTCAGTTCAGGCTCCGATCCTTATTGGGGTGTGGCCGCTACGACCGAGGATGTGACCGGCAATCCGCCGGCCGGTTTGAACTACACCGCCGCCACGGTCAGCAGCTTGCGATCGGGGTGGGTGAGCCCGCCCACCAATGCGAACTGGATCGCGCACAACAGCGACGGCTCGCATACCGGCAATCTCGACATCTTCTACAAATACGACTTCAACCTGGATCCCTCGGTGGATCCGGGCAGCCTCGATCTCAGGATGAGCTTCTACGCGGACAATTCGCTTGTCCAGGTCTGGGTGAACGGCGTGGCGCAGAACATCCGCTCGAACTACGGTACCAATGATCCGTACCAATATCAGTCCTTCATCGCTGGCCGGCAGGTCACCGCGACGCTGAACCGCAACTGGCAGGCCGGCCTCAACAGCATCGTCTTTCATGTGAAGTCGGGTTCGCCCTATCAGGGCTTCCTGGCGCAATTCCAGTCGACTGCGATCTGCCTTCCGAAGCTGACGCTGCGCAAGGATGTGGTGAACAATCACGGGGGCACGGCGGCGGAAAGCGCATTCACGCTGCGCGCGGCAGGACCGGCCACCGTCCAGGGCGCGATGGGGGATCCTGCCATCACCAATGCATCGGTGCCGGCGGGAACCTATACGCTGAGCGAGACGGGCATATCCGGCTATGAGGGCTCGCAATATATCTGCTCGCTGGACGGCGGACCGGATATTGTGAGCAACAGCCTGACTCTCGTCAACGGCCAGGACGCGGTCTGCACCATCACCAATGACGATATCGCTCCGCAGCTGACGCTGATCGCCACGGTGGTGAACGACAATGGCGGCACGGCGCAGCCGGGCGACGTGGTGCTGAGCGCAACCGGCCCGGTCTCCATTTCCGGCCCAAGCGGGAGCGCTGCCGTGACGGATGCACTCGTTAGCGCCGGCAGCTATGCGCTCGGGGTCACGCCTCCCGCCAATTACCGTGCAGAAGATTATATCTGCTCGATCAATGGCGGCACGCCCGCGATGGGCAACAGCATCACCCTTGCACTCTCGGATGTGGCCGTTTGTGTGGTTAGGGTGGAAGACATGAATCCGATGCTCACCCTTGCCAAAGTGAGCACCGGCGGGACGGGCAGCTTCATCTTCAACGGCTCGGCCGCCAACGCCAACGGCTTTCCGACCGACGACACCTATTCGCTCGCCACGACGGCGCAGGACGTGGCCGTGGAAGGGGCGCCGGTGCCGCTTG